>Ga0164310_10000442_pt1 | contig 21995 bp, 24 predicted proteins | sample GuaBasSedimGuay1_FD_121795 | JGI IMG/M metagenome (GOLD analysis project Ga0164310, IMG submission 121795) | Subseafloor sediment microbial communities from Guaymas Basin, Gulf of California, Mexico - Guay1, Core 4569-9, 0-3 cm | ecosystem: Environmental > Aquatic > Marine > Hydrothermal vents... | reverse complement strand
TGACCGCTAAGAGAACCACAGTTAAAATCCCTGAAACAACTTTAGTTGATCTTTTGGCAACATGCTCCAGTTTTTCACTATACTCATCGATAATCTCATCTACTCTATCATCGATCTTCATTGCCATTCAACTATTCGCAGTATAGCGTTTATAAAAGTTTATCTATGGTGTATAAACTCCTTAACTATTTGTATTACCCATAGTTGATTTTATAAAATCAACTGAATTCACGTGTAGGGGGATGAAATATGAGCTATGTTAGAGAAATTCTGAGGGAAGTTAGCTATGCATTTAGAAGTCTCAACAGACACACTCCGGAGGTGGCAAAAGCTTTTAAGGATTTATTAGAGGCAGCTCTTACAAAGGGGAAGCTAACTTTAAGAGAGAAGGAGCTTGTGCTGGTAGGGGTCTCTGTAGCTTTAAGATGTGAACCCTGCACTGTGTTACATATCAAAAAGGCTTTGGAAGCGGGAGCAGATCCTGAAGAGATTGCGGAGGCTATAGCTGTAACAGTGCTTATGGGAGGAGGACCTGTAATAACTACATCAGCTAAAGCCTTCAAGGCATTGGAGGAACTATCCAGAAAATGACTTTGGCACCTCTAGCTTTTCACCCATTTTATCTACACTATTGTCATAGATTTCAGAGATATGAAATATGTAAACTGGAGTCTCTCTCCACTTCTCCTCTCCCCTGAATCCATGGAAAAGATCATGGATAGCGTTTACAAGTTTCCAGTAGATGTCGTTCTCGTGTATAGTGACTTTGGCTCTAATTTCATAGGATGTTGATGGAGGAGTATAGAAGACTAGAGTTGCAATGGGATTTTCCCTTAGATTCGTCCAAGTATGTTTTTTAGCCAACTCTATGGAAGAAAGTTTTAGGAAGTCTACTTTCTTGAAATCATAGAGTTCCCTTAACAGGAGCCTGAGTTTATCCTTTTCTGATAAATTCCTCTTCAATGCACTCATGATGCTTTCAAGCGTATCCGTCAAAAATTGTCTTTTTGGGATGAAGCCCACTCCTTTGATTGAGCCATTTAGCCCAGCTGATCCAAACGAGACTATGACTGGGGTGTGCACTGTAGAGTTCACGATGAGGTCCATTCTTGAAGCCTTTCCATCAATCAAATTTTGAACAAGTCGCCTCCTTGTATAGAATATGTATTCTATAAACTTTTGAAATGACATTTTAATCACAGCATGCTATGAAGTTTATTTCGATCAGAGCATCCTTTGGAAGTTTCGATACTTCCACCGTGCTTCTAGCTGGAAAAGGTTCCTTAAAGTATTTCCCGTACACTTCATTGAATTCCTCGAACAGCGAGAGATCCTTTAGAAAAACTGTTACACTAACTATGCTATCCATTGTACAGCCGTTGCTCTCTAAGATTGCCTTAATATTTTCCATTACCCTTCTAGTCTGCTCCTTCACATCTTCTCCAATGATTTTTCCCGTCTCAGGATCTATTGGAATCTGACCTGAACCAAATATAAAGTTGCCAACTTTCACAGCCTGAGAATAGGGGCCTATAGGTTTTGGAGCTTTTTCTGTATACAGTTCTTGTTTTGACATTGTTTCACCTCCAGCTCTGATCGAAAATAGCGAGTATTAAAAGATATTATTCCTAATAGTTACTGATGAGAAAACCATTGTTCATCATATTGTTAATAGTAGCATTTATAGGAGCGGTTGTAGGGGATGCAATTTGGATTGAGCCTAATAGTGTAGCAGTGTCGTATATTAGGATAGACGTTGAAAGGCCTTTTGAAGGACTTAGAATTGTTCATATAAGTGATTTACATCTTAGAAGTTATGGCTACCGTGAAGAAAATATTCTCTCGATAATTGAATCCCTCCGTCCAGACTATATATCTGTGACAGGCGACTTTATTGAAGACGCTAAATATCTCGAAAGCTGCCTGAAATTCCTAAGAGAGCTTTCAGAAATTTGTGAAGTATATTGTGTGCTTGGAAACTGGGATCATTGGAGCGGTATAGATAACGATGAATTTAAACAGAAGTTTCTCTCTGTGAACGTTATACTGCTTATAAATGAGTATAAAGTGATTAACATAGGTAATGCGACCATGTATATTGTAGGTGTAGATGATCCATATACTGGATATGCTGACTTGGATATGGCAATGCCTGAAAATGTGAGCAACGGTAGCCTCATCATTTTGCTTGCTCATTCACCTCAAATAGTTAGCGATGTTCTGAGTAGTGGACATGAAGTTGACCTTATTCTTTGTGGGCACACCCATGGAGGCCAAGTTAATATTCCATTTTTAGGGCCATTGTTCATACCTTTACCTAGGGAATATAGGAAATATTGCTCCGGGCTTTATATGGTTAATGGGACATACATGTACGTGAATAGAGGGCTTGGAACAAGCACTTTAAATATTAGGTTTCTATGTTTGCCAGAGATAGCGTTGATACTTCTTGAGTAGCCACTTAAATTTGTAACTAAGTTAATTTTAATTGTCCATGGTTGGAGACCCTAATCCATGGCTGTTTGCTATAGTGATTTCATTTACAAACAGAACTATTTCCATAATGCAGGGAATGATGCATATAATTAATCCTGTTATTGGAGCACCTCCGAAACCAGGGCCTATTCCAGGCCCAAGTTTTCCAATAGTGGAAGTGTTCTGGTTCGCCTCTATTATAGTTCCATTGTTGGCGGTGTTACTAGAATGGATTCGAAAACGTGGCAAATAAGTGACTGGATAAAGATCATCATAATTCCTCTCATATTTACAGCTATTAGACTGCTAACTTTACTAGATGTGTGGCTTTTACCGGGGCTTGACGGAGGATATTATGCGATTCAAGTTGAAAACATAATGAGAAGCTCAGACATTAAATATGATGCTCCTCCAATAGCATTTTTCATTTTCGCCTTTTTCACGTGGCTACTTTCATCATTTCAGCCATTAAATGACGCCATTATAAATGGTGTAAAGATTGGGCTTTCTATTGCTTACGGATTATCTTTCATACCAGTTTACGTGCTCTCGCGAAAGATTCTAAAAAATAGATTTGAAGCATTTATAGTGGCCACGTTATTCATGCTTCATCCATTCTATGTCTCGCTTACAACAGCGTCTCTATTCAAAAATTCTGTTGGGACACTTTTCCTAGTTATTGGAGTTCTTATGCTCTATAATTTTATGAAGGAGCGTACTCTGAAAAACGCTGTATTTCTTGGGATAACGATCACCATTTGTGAATTCACGCACATACTCTGCTTTGGCATCATCGTTCTTTTCTCAGCGATTTCACTATTCTTTATATTTATACTATGTAGGGATAGGGCTAAACTGCTGAAATCATTTATCGTGATAGCACTGATTCCAGCACTAGCCACGCTTTCCGTTATACTTTTCAAGCCAAATTATCTTGGATCCTATTGGAAATTGCACTCCTATGTTGAGGAAGTAGCGTTTCAAATTTCTTCCCAACAGATAGCACCGGGACCGCAGATAGAATACGTCATCCTATTAACTCTGGCAATTGTTGGGGCATCCCTATACTATTGTCTTAGAGAGTTCATCGATGGGAGACGAAACTTTGAAAATATTTTCTTTGTGTCTGCAACAATACTAGGATTTTATCTTTCATATCCGTTTATGATACCATCTTGGAGATGGAGATTTCAGTTTATGCTATTCATACCTTTTACACTATCTTTCATCAAATGCTTTAAGGAGAGCAGGGTTAGAGAAGCTTTTCTTATTTCAATTCTAATTTTTGCAGCATTTATTCCAGCCACTTTAAACAGCTTCGTTAGAATGAAGACGGTAATTGATGAAACTATGTATAATGACCTTCTAGATATGAGAAATCACATTGAAAAAAATGGGAGCGTTATCATTGCAAGGTTTGGATTGAATTACTGGGTTGAGTATATCCTTGGAGTACAGTGTAAGGGTAAGCTCGAAGTGGAGGACTTTGAGAACTACTCCAGAGTATACATGGTTTTAGATGTTAGGGAGAGACCACCTCCTGGAGCAACTCTAGTTTATCGTGGATCGAAGCTTGTACTTTTACTCTTGAGAATGCCTCCTTGAAGCTAACACAGCTACTATGATTAGAGCAACAAGTATTATTGCTATGATTATCACATCGACTAGTGATAGTTGAATTGAGATGCCAAATAGTTTTATGTATAGTATTTGTGGGAGCTTAAACTCTATAACTTTTGCAGTGTCAATTGTTATCTCCTTTGAATCCTTGAATTTTCCATACTCGACTTCAATTATATACTCTCCCTCCGGTAGAAGGCCTAGATCAACTGTTCCATGGGTGGATGTCCATGAAACTTGTAGAAGTGTTCCATTTGAGAACTTAACTTTTACAGTGGCATTATATATTCCCCTTCCGAGGAAATCCGTAACCTTAACTGAGACCTTGTGTATAGGACAGCTGATCTCCGTTAATTGCTCATCCATTGAGAGGGTATATGTTTCATCATGTATTTTCATAGTTCTCCAGTACACCTTGACCATATACTCCGTTGCCGGGAGATTCTCTAATCTAACCCTTCCAAATTCATCGGTAGAAGTTGACAATAGCACGGTTCCATGGCTCCAGCCAACCACCACGGTTAAGTTTGCAGCTGGATTCCCTTCGCCATCTAGGAGTTGAATCGTCCAATCATAGATTCTAGTGTATACCTCCACCACAGTTAAACTTGGTAGATTAAGGTTGCTCTCAGCTACACAAATGCCCATGTAGTAGACTAGTATGGTGAATGTTCCCCCCGTTGGAGAGGCTATCCTAGCTACACCAGTTGCATTGCTTGTAGATGTGTACAGTACTGTTCCAGCCTCTGTTAAGGAGACATTAGCGTTTGGAACTGGTTCATGATCAGCGTCAAGAATTATCGCTAGGCATCCTATCCAGATATCCTTCATCGTTATCGAAGACTCTGCCATTGACCTGTCATTTGGCCTGTCAGTGTCATTGTCATAGGCTATCACTTTGAAAACTAATTTAGACAGTGCTGGAAATGGACCTATTGAGTCAGTTGCATATATATCGCCTGTTACATGATGGAACGCTGCATAGTGGCAATCTGTTGTAAGTTCCCCATCCCAGTCATAGACTAGTTTAACCTCTGAGATTCCAGAAACATCAGTTACTTTAACCCGTATCATTATCTTCTCAAGTGAGTCTATGATGGAGTCATTGTTTTCATCAAATACTAAAATTTCAATTATCACTGGCGAATCAGTGTCATCGTCTAACAACATGCCAGCCATCAAGTTTTCATACACTATAAAGGATCTGTCATTTGGCCTATCAGTGTCATTGTCCCACACCTTAACTCTCCAGTATATTCTTTCACCTATGTGATTACACCACTCTGAAAATGGAATATAGTAATAGTATGTATTTGAAACGTTTTCGCTAGCTGGTTGCCAACTTGACCACGAGCCAGAGCCAAATCTGTAGCTAAATAGGACCTCGGATATGCCTGATGGATCCTCTACAGTTACTGAGAGCATGTATCCTTGATGAGATGAATCGTACATGTCTCCGCTGTGATCCGAGTCAACTAGCATAGGAGGTGATTCATCGTCATCCTTTACACCTTCTGCACCATATACTGGGCTTGTGCTACCAGCTCTATCGGCGTCACCATAGTCGTTGTCATTGTCAAATGCTTGAACCTGCCAATATATAGACTCTCCCACATGAAACTTCCAGACGGAGCGCGGTATGTGGTAGTAGTATGTATTTGAAATGTTTTCTGTAAATGAGTACCATGAAGACCAACCAGATGTTTCAAACTTGTATCTGAAGCTTACGTTGTAGATTCCTGATTTGTCGTCGGTTACAGTTATCCACAGCTTATATGGGTCACTTCTGTTATCATAGAAATTTGTATCACTTCCAGGATTTGAAAATGATGGTGGAGTAACGTCGTCATCGTATCCGAGAGTTGCCTCTGGGTCTCCAACTAAGATATAGACGAATAGATCATGTCTATGAGCAGCAGATGCATCTGTTGAACCGCTTGTATCATGTGCAAGAGCATAGTCGAGCTTTGATTCATATAGACATTTGCCAGGGTGACGCTCATAAATGGGTCTTCCAAGAACTTTTCTCCAAAATAGGCATTCGAGATCCTGATTGTAGCCGTCTCCTAGCGTTGACCATGCTACCCTGTAATATGATACTCTTGTAGCTCCAATGTAACCTATCGCTCCACCGTTTGGATGCTTCACAAACCACTCTCCAAGCGAATCTGTGGTAAAGTCAATTTTACATGATGTACACGCTGAAGCATATATCAGCGAAAGTGTATGGGTGTTTGATATTGAAGTTGATTTACTTACAAATGCTTCCGACGACAGCTCATTTTTTGAATCTTCCGGATACCCGTTTCCATCGTCTGAAGTCCATATTTTACGGTAAATTCCCACTTCGTTTCCATGTCCATTGAAATCTACCCAGGCATACCCTTGTGCAAGCCTATTTTGAACGTTTAAGAAGTTCAGCGGGTATTCACATGGATATGTTGATGGGTCTATGCCATCTTTTTCATATAGTCTAGTGTAGGTATATGATGCTGGGAGATAGTTTGTTCTAATGTACTCAGCAGTTACAGCAGCATCTGTTTTACCCATGGTATTTCCATTTTCATTTTCATAGTTTAGAATGGCATGTGCAAACAGCATCCTATGCATCCAATCTCCACTTGGGGAGGATGTCTCATACATTATGATTTTATCTATTAGTCTATGGAGTTCTGTGGTAGATGATGCTGGCAGCCTTCCTACAAATACCTCTGCAGCCCAGTCTACGTTGTCTTCAGGCTCTCCATATGTTCCATCGCCATCTGAATCCCAGTCTCCAGTTAAGTCGGCATAATAGTAATCTGTTGGGATATCATAGGTATTGCTTTGAACTTCGGAATGCACATAGCGTATTGGAACAACGTTAATGTCTCCTGCTATGAGAACCCACTCTGTGCCTAGGTTAGTATAACAGTCTTTTAGAAAGTTTCTTATTTTCTCAGGTTCATCGTCTCCAGGGTATGTGGCATAAATGCTTTCGACGGTGAAGACTTCTGCAGTTAGCCCTTTTGCATTCTCCTTGTGGTTTTTAAGTCTTTGAGCTTCAGATGCAAGTGAAGAGGAAGTAATGATAACGTACTTGACTGTTGTTTGACAAGTTTCAATATCTGTGAAAGAATATGCGGATATCATGTCCTTATTCACTATCACGTCCTTAACAATTTTCTCAAAAGTCTTAGAGTATAAGTGACTAGGAAAGGCCCTAGCTGAGGCTCCATTGAAGCTGATTCTAAATGTAATGCTTCTGAGAGCAAAAGCATTCTTACTTGAAAAATTGTATACTACAGGGAGGAACGTGATCTTTAAGATCTTATATACTCTCATCTGCATTACTCTATCAACTATGACATGGTTTAATGGCATAAGGGTTGGCGACCCCAACTCCATGACATGATCGTCATTTGAAATAGTTAAGCATGCTATCTTGTATAAGTTGCCAAGAGAATAGTGATCAATACTAACGACCTCAAACGCGACGCTATCATAGTGTGGAGGAAGTAGGACTGCTACACTTGTACTCGGTATCAGGAAGCCATTCCATGTAGAAGAAGTACATCCATCAACTAGAAGCTGATATCCTCCATTTACTTCACGAATGGAAGGTTTTGGAGGAGTATACGTTATCTTAACACTATGAAGACTAGATTCAACGACCATATAATCGTATTGATAGACGTTTGACTGCTGATAGGCAAAGCTAGCTAATGTAGATAGCGTCAGCAATAGTGCTAAGGCTATGTATAAAGGAATGCGTAGATTAGAGGACAATGTTCTAACCTCCTATATATCAAATTTTCTAATTCACTTCTATAATACCGCTGAAAACTTAGCGGGTTTTCATATTTAAATGTTGAAGATATACATAATTGCTTTTTCAGTCAACTCATTGTCGTGAAGTTTACCTTTCTTTGAGATATTGCTTGTAGCAATGCTCATGAAAAAGGTTCAAAGGATACGCTTCCTCCAACACTTATAGAGATAACAAGGTTACATTTTAGGTGAAAATAGGTATACGGGTTGCGATGGCCATAGATAACTTTGTCATAGGACTCCTTGTTTTAGCATGGCTAAAGGAAGATCTGCCGCGGCCTCTAGATAAGCTGTGCTTGGGAATACTAAGGATGTATGCGAAGCCTAGCCAGAGCTTCCCTTTCTATTGTCTTAATAAGCTTGAGAACTTTACTCCTAGCTTTCTCAAGCTCCTTTCTTGACACTGTGTAGGCTGCTGGGCATTCAGGGTCTACTGTAACGTCTCCTGAAGCTTCATCGTAGATTATAGGATATAGCCTGCATCCAATCGGCCTATGTGGGTAAATTGTACATTTTCCAGTTGATTCGTCAAGGAAAATACAGTGGCCATTCACATTCTTCAATGTGACTCTCCCATCTGCATGCGTAACTGTGAACCCTTCACGTTTAAAACCTAGCTTTTCAATGCGTCTGATATCCTCCTCTGTAAGCTCCATGTACGTTGGGGTACAGCATTTACAGCATCCGGGAATGCATTTAACCACTGCATAATTACTTTACATGCTTGGGCAATTTAGATATTGAAATGCATCTTAACCTTGCAAAGGTGTTGGACAGAAGTTTCTATGATAGAAACACATTGGTCGTTGCAAGGGAGCTTCTGGGAAAAGTTCTTGTGAGAGAGTATGAGGGAAAAATTCTGGCAGGTGTAATAGTTGAGACGGAGGCTTACAGGGGATTTGATGATCCTGCAAGCCACGCCTATAGAGGAAAGACTCCAAGGAATGCTGTAATGTTCGGTCCACCAGGCCGTGCATACGTGTATTTGGCTTATGGAATAAATCACCTGTTGAATATTGTAACTGAGCGGGAAGGGTTTCCAGCTGCCGTGCTCATAAGGGCATTGCAGCCTGTAAAGGGCATTGAAGAGATGAAGAAGAATAGAGGAGTAGATGACATCTACGCCCTTACAAGTGGACCAGGTAGACTTACCAAGGCCATGAGAATCGATTTATCCTTGAATGGCATAGATATGACATGCAGAGGACCACTTTATGTTGTTGACCATGATTTTGGAAGATTTAGTGTGGGTATATCATCTAGGATAGGGATAAGTGCTGGAAAGGATAGATTATGGCGGTTCTATATTAAAGGGAATAGGTTTGTATCAAGGAGAGGATAAGCTTGAAAGCCTATCTCTCAGTTCCGATAATTAGCAATAGAAGCCTTGAAAGAGCACGGAAAATAGCTGAAATTTTAGAGAGACACGGTGTAGATATAATTTCAAAATGGGTTTTGAGCGAGGATCCTGGATGGAGCTTAAGCCCATCTAAGGTATTTAACCGAGATGTTAGAGGAGTTGAGAAATGTGATTTCTTGGTAGCTGATGTCAATGAGCCCAGTATTGGAGTAGGAATTGAAATTGCACTTGCATGGAAAATGGGAAAGCCCATTATATGCCTATTCGAGAAGGGAAGAAGAGTTTCATATATGGTTCTTGGAATGACGAATGTGATACTACTTGAATATAGCAACTATGATGAGCTTGAGAAGCTGCTTGAAGAGGCTTTGAAGAATTTAGGCATAAAGAGATCTTCTAATCTAACCTGTAAAAGGGAGACATCTTGAACTTTAAATATGATCCTGAACGGTATATTCTCTTGTTCAAGTTTGTTCAGAAGTTTTTCATCCGCTACAACTCTTAGAGAATGCTTATCGATCCCAACCAGAGAGAAGGATTTAGAGAGTCTTTTCAGCACAGCCTTTGCAGCTTTAACTGTTGGAACAAGTTTTGAGGGATTCTTTGATGGAGTAAATGGAGCTAATTCAACTGGTAAGATTCTTCCATTGACAAGCTTTATCTTATAAGCTGTCACATATACTCCTTTAAGCCAAGCTTTTCTCATGGACTCGTATAACAGAGAATCTGTTTCATAGTTTATGGCCACGATTTCAACACGTTGAATTGGAACAATGAATAGAATTGCTGCAAAGACTCCTTTATCCATAAGCTTAATCAGCGTCTCAACATGTCTTCTTCCACGTTCAGTAGGGGCGTCTGGAAATAACCCTATATTTCCTCTGGCCAGTGTACATCCTTTCACCTCTAAAAGCACGTTGGTTTCATTGCATCTGAGCATGAAATCTATTCTTGAATGATTAATTTTAACTTCTTTTTCAGCTATTTCACATCCTGATAGAAGTGGGATTAAACCTATCTTGATAAGGTTGGAAGCTATTTCACTGTGTAGCCTAGTGTTTATCAGAACCCATTCTCCAAAGTGTTTGATCGCTAGAACTTCATACCTTGTTTTTCTTTTGGGGCTTTTACCTCTATCTATTAAAAGCATTTCTCTTTCAGGAATCAAGAGTTCACTTAGTCTACCTGAGTCTCTTAAATTGGCATTTATATTTTCTCCATGCAGTCTAACTAATGCAGTAAACCTGTTTAGTCTTTCAAGGAAAATTGCTTTTACTATTGGCTCTTCTATTTTTGCAAGTGACATTGGCACCTCTATATTGTATCTGGGGTATATTTAAGTAATATGAGTGAACGGAGAGCCGCTTGGAAATCCCGTATTGGTGCAATGTTTGCCTTCATGGCTGCTACCGTGGGTCTTGGAAGCCTCTGGAGATTCCCATATAAGGTTGGCATATATGGTGGGGCAGCGTTCCTAGTCGCATATTTTATATGTTATCTTCTCATAGGGATTCCAGCTTATATTGGGGAAACCGTATTTGGTAAATTGACTAGAAGAGGTCCCGCTGGAGCCTTTAAGAAAGCCATTGAAGAAGTGAAAGCTAGGAAAGAGTGGTCGCTTGTAGGGCATCTAACCGTGATCTTTGGAACTATACTGAATGCACAGTACCTCGTTGTGGTTGGATGGACTATAATTTATCTTGGGCTATCCCTTACGGGAAGTATTTTCACAACGGATCAAGCTGCTCTTGAAAACTTGTGGAACAGCGTGTTTCCAGGATGGATTTCAGTTATAGGCCTTCTCATAGCTACGCTATACTGTACAGTGTCCATTATACGTGGAGTAAGTGAGGGAATCGAAAAAATTACAAGCATTCTGATGCCCACCCTCTTTATTCTGCTCATAATAGGATGTATACGTGCTCTGACTTTGGAGGGGGCTTTTAAGGGTGTCGAGTTTCTATTTATGCCCAATATTGAGAAGCTGTTTGAAGCAAGTACATGGCTTCAAGCCCTTGGGCAAGTGTACTTTACAACTGCCCTTGGAATAGGCTTTATAATAACCTATGGAAGCTACATGTCCAAGAGACAGAAGGTTACATGGAATACCTATATGGTAGCCGTAGGAGATAATCTGGCATCCATTCTCGCTGGATTAGCCATATTCCCAGCAGTGTTTGCACTTGGCCTACATCCAGCTGCTGGAGCGAAGCTGGCCTTCGTAGTTCTGCCACAGGTTTTTGCTAGAATGCCACTTGGAGCAATATTCAGCGTAATGTTCTTCCTAGGATTTGCAATAGCCGCACTTGAAGCCACTAAACCAGCTTTTGAAGTTGCAACCTCTTATCTAATAGATGAATTTAAATTGGATAGAATAAAAGCTGCATTGATTGTAGGAGCTGTAGAATTAATACTTGGAATAACAGCTGCCCTCTCGTTTCAAATATGGGATCTATTTGACAGGATGTGGACTATAATTCCGCCACTAATGGGACTATTCACTTCAATATTTATAGGTTGGAAACTTGACGTTGAGAAAATATGTAGGGAGGAGAATATTGGTAGATGGTGGATCTACACTATTAGATACGCTACTCCTGTAGGGATAACTATTGTATTTATGGCATATGTGCTAGTTAACTTGGGAATTATAAGCTTTTAACCTCGCTCGTAACCTATCATGCAAAGGAATATCAGTGGAGTATCTCCAACATTTTTTATCTGATGTAATTCATTCGATGGAATAAATATGGCATGCCCCGCTCGAACCTCATATTCCTCGTCGCCAAGCCTTACAAGGGCCTTTCCCCTTAAAATGTATATTTCATGTTCCCCTGGATGCCTGTGTAGTGGAGTGTAGCCTCCAGGCATGACGGTGAACCTTCTCATTGCAAAGTTCTTTGCACCAACTTTCTCGTCAATAAGCCACTGTATATACGTATCCTTACAGCCTTCTACATGAACAAACTCCTTTTTAACCTTCCTCTGATGAACTATATATCCCATCTTATCCCCTCCTAATCTTTTTAACAGCCAACATTGCTAGGGCAATAATTACTGCTACGGCAACACATATAATAAGCATTGTTGACAAATTGAATGAAAGTGGTGAAGGACTTACTTGAGATTTATTGCTTACTTTTATAATGATTGTTTGAGAGTTCGAGTTCCCAACTTCATCATATGCTGTTACCTCTAGGATATATGTTCCATCATCTAGTTTGCTTGTATCCAAGCTAAACTCCCATGGGGGACTTGATAGGACACCTACCATGGTACCGTTTAAGTAGATTTCTACTCTGTCTACGCCATAATCGTCGTTGACATTTACGATTATTTTAACAGTCCCTTGCACTGTACTGCCATTTTCAGGGCTTAATATTTCAACTGTTGGTGGAGTGAAGTCTTTAGGCTTAAAGTCGTAGGTGAATGTGACAATGACATTGGATATAGCCATTGGAGTAGTACTTGAGATTACGATTGTATTGTCACTTACACTATAGGATGCTTGTCCACAGTCGACGCTTACCCCTGTAGATCCCATAGGCAGTATAATCACGATTGACGAGTTTATTAAAGGTATGAAACCTGACCTCATGAAAAACGCATTTAGATCAAAAACGTGAATACCAGAGCCTGAAAGGCCACTATCTATCCTAGCATTGACTGACACTGTACATACTCTCTGAACGATTTCATCCGATACTGTAAAAGAGATGGATATCCTCTTGCAAGAGTATATCCAGTTTTCATTTATCAGCTTCTTGAGTCCATTCGAGGGAGTAGCATTTGCAAATACCTTTGGAACTATGGAAAAATCGCCGCTTCCATTAAATACGTATATGTGGCCTCCTCGCTCATGTGATTCAGATACTTTCTGAAATGATATTCCATAAAATCTTGCAGAGAATATTGTTTGAACCGTAGACGCTCTAGAGTTTGCCTCGGATTGAGGAAGCGAGAAGGGATATCTTATGAATAAGTTTGCTCTCGAGTCCTCACCTAGTGTTACAATCAGCGTTGCATGGCATTCACTGAAGCAGCTACGTGATACATCTATTCCAAAGGATACATTTGGATAGGGTCCTGAAAGAGAATATTCTATATTTGCAAAGCCTATTTCATCTATTGTTATTGTGAGGCACTCAAGCTGTATCTCCTCCTGTCCCGTCACAGTAGTTGTAGTTACTGTGCACACTGCAAAGCACAGTGCTAATAGTAGGATGGAAGCTAATGCCCGGTTCATGGTAAATCATTAAAATGTAGAGGCTCACAGAAAAATAATTGATGTCTAATAAGATAACCGTGGAAGAGTATAGGAGAAGGCACTCGGTTTTCTGGGATAGTGTCTGGAGGGAGGCTGTAAAGCCTAATTGTTTTAAATGCCTTGACATAGCTACTGGAAGTGGCTCCTCGGCAGGTAAGCTCTATGAGATAACTCATGGAGTGATCGCTTCAATAGATGTATGCGAGAACGCTTTAGCAAATGCACGTGAAAGAATTCCAGTTGAAGTTGCACTTGTACAGTGCGATGCTTCTAAGCTTCCTTTCAGGAGCGCATCTATGGAACTCATAGTCATACACTTTACATTCCATGAAATCCCTCCTGAGAAGAGGAAGTTGCTTCTCATGGAGTGCCGTAGGGTGTTGAAGAGGAAAGGTAGAATCTGTGTAATTGATGGGCATGTACGTGACAGGCATAGCTTGAGATATTGGCTGACGGATATTGTAACCAAGATGGCTCTTGAAAGTGGAAAATATCATGAGAACTATCCTGAGGCCTCAGCTATAGCAAGGGAGCTAGCAGTAGCAGGGTTTGAGGTTGAGATTGAGAGGGCTTTAGTGAATGATACGCCCGTACCTGATGAAATTATTGAATGGTATGTGAAGGAGCTTAGAGAGAAATTCCCTAATGCCTGTGAGAAGTTTTTAGAGGAGCTTAACAGATTTAAGGAAACTGCTTTAAAAGAGGGATTAGAGTCACTTGGTGCAACCCTGGTTGTGGGAGTTAAGAGGTGAATTTCCATGAGAAAGTTTAGAATTGGAGAAATGACATGGTCTGAATTTGCTGAATGGCTTGAAAAGGTGAACAGTATCGTTTTAATTCCAATCGGCTCACTTGAGCAGCATGGCCCTCATCTTCCAATGGATACTGACGCCTATGATGCAGAGTATGTGTGCAATGAAGTGGCTAAGAGACTTTTAAACGATGTATGGCCACTCGTGGCTCCAACTATAAACTATGGAGTATCAATGCATCACATGGATTTCCCCGGCACAGTAACGCTCTCACCTAAAACATTGATAGACATGCTAGTTGATATATGCGGGTCTCTCATAAAGCATGGAGTTAAAAGGATACTGATTATAAACGGCCATGGTGGAAACACTCCATCGATACAGGTTGCATGCCAGATAATAAAGTACAGGCATCCGGAAGTCTTCATTGGAACAGATCTAATGGGCTTGGCGAAAAGCGTAAAGGAGAAGATATTTGAGTCAAAGGAACATGACATCCATGCTGGAGAGTCCGAGACTTCAACTTCACTAGCAAACAGAGAAAAACTAGTCAAAGTCAAGGAAATAGAAAAAACTAGTAAGAAGCCTTTTAAGCCTGAACTACTGGAAATTGGGAGAATACCATCTGGAGACCGAATAGACTATTATGCAATAAACGTGAAACAGATAAGCGAACTAGGGTACATGGGATACCCATGGAAAGCTGACAAGAAAAAAGGAGAGAAAATGCTAAAAGCCTACATAGAGAACTTGGCAATCTTTATAAGAAAGCTATGCAAATCCCAGACACAACTTTAGAGGCAAATCAACTAAAATTTAACTTATGCAGGTTCAAAATGCAACTTAAAAATATAGACATTAGGCTAATAGTCTGATATTAGATACTTTATCACGTAATTTCTTGCTCAAGGATTCATCCAGCGTTGTTAGAGGACAGTTCATGTTAAATGCTAGTGCAAGGTATAGTGCATCATATACAGTGATCCCATACCTAAAAGCTACCTGCAGAGCATCTCCAATCAAGTTTTTTGACGGATAAATTTTTGAGGTGTTCTCTATTAGAGGGTTAATGCTTTTAGCCAATTTTCTTGATGTAGACTCCGGTATTCTCTTCAGTAAAAATGTATGCTTCAAAAGTGCATTTGCAGTTTCCACTATGGCTAGATCCAGTGTTAGCAGGGAGCCAATGTTTTCCTCAAGGAATTTTCTTGATTTTTGACTGAACTGATCTTTGACTATAACGCTTGCATATATGCTTGCGTCAACGACATACATTATCCTCTCTCCCGATATTCTCTAATAGACTTCCAAGCCGGCTCACTAGATGCTGGAATGCTGGCAGTAATAGACGATATGTAATCGATGATCTCCTTAGCTTCAATTTCTCTAATTTTTGACTCTATAAACCCTTCAATCTCTTTTCTCCAATCTATCTTGACCTTTCTCATTTTATCCTTTAAGTCCTTTCTTATTCTGATGCTTAGTGTCTCGGTTCTCACGCTACATCATAAGTACCAACTGCGGAGCTGTATATAAATTTGTATACAAATTTGTATACAAAAACCAGTAAATATGCAAGGTATTGTTGTTCTATAGCATGGCTGTTTCTTTGCAGTATATGTTGTCGTTTCTCCTTCTTATGAATCTTGGGCATTTTGAGCATTCGCTTGCTAGTATGACGTTTTGGTCTTCTGGGCATACTAGTAGTTCTAAGTTTAAGACTTTGTATCTGGGAGGTTTTGGCTCTTCCCCGTATTTTTCCCTGAAGTCTTCATAGATTAGTGCTGGGTTTAGTGGGTTTTCTAGGTCTACTACTATTTTCAGTTTTCTTATTGGGACTTCTCTTATTGTTGCCTGCATTATTCTTCGCCTCTCTTGGAGAGTATTTCTAGCCATGGATTGTCTTCAAAGAATGATGGTAGTCCCTCTCTTCTAGGCTTTACTGGTTTCTTTCTTGGCTTTGTCTCAGATATTGTTATCTGAGGCTCTGCTCTTTCTACGGGGGCTTCCCTTACCGTTGACTCTAGTTGGTCTATTCTGTCAAATATTTCCGAGATTTTCTCTTCTATGGATTTTACCTGATGTGATAGATGATCTAGTCTTGCTAGGATTATGTTTGTTGATACTACTGGAGGCTTTGTTCTTGCCCTGATCACTTCCAGTATTTCATCTCTTGATGCGATTAAAACTCCTATTCCAAATTTCTCGAAGACTTCATCGTTTAACTGCGTTGCAACGAGCGGGGATAGCAGCACATAGGCTTCATGGCAAAAGTTCATTGCTCTGAGAAGCTCGAATATTCCTGTGAGAAAGAGGTGTTTATCGGTTACAGCTTTATCGTCTAGAATTCTCACGCACACATACTTTTTACCATCTGTGAATACGTGTACTTCTCCTAGGCTTACATCCGATACTTCGTGATGTGAAATTTCTCTAAAACCTTTCTCCTCCATGTATTGCTTCAGCATGTCAAGAAGGGGGGCGGGCAAGGTTTACACCTAGTGGAGGATGAGCCACCCCTCCATTCTCTCCCATGTCCATTTATATGTATCTGGGACAGCATATCCATAAACTATGCATCCTCTCCATACACTATATTTTGGCTCCCTCGTCATTTCAACGTCAACTTTCTCAATTCCCTTCTCCTTTAGCAACAGCTTTATTTTTGTAGGTGAGTCAACTGCCACATCCTTGAACTTTTCTGGCCGTTTCCACTCAAAGTTTCCACCTGAGAGTAGAATATGTTTATATAGGTGGGGCTGAAGCTCCACTGGGCATCTTTCGACGGCTTCTACGATGGCTTCTCCAAAGTCAAGCATTCCCTTGAAGATTATGTCACCTATCTTAACGTCGCTGGGCTTCTTCATTCCACGCTTGAAATAGCTTTGAAAGATTTCATGTTTTGGATTAAAGACATACTCCCCTATGAGGAATCTAGCCCACGAGTATTCTCCAAGGTCTATTTCAATTCTAGTTCCTAGAATCTTTACCTTTGCTCTATACTTTTCAACTTCCCTCTTAGCTTTTCTAATTGCCTTGTCAAGATCCCTTGGAACTAGGCCAAGTTTCTCCTTCACGAGGCTTACCACATACTCTTCCTTGGCTAGATCCTCATATCCTGCATCTCTTAGAATCTCGCTTGTAATGACGTTGGCATCTCCTCCACCCCTATTTAGGGCAACGATAGCGTTTCTGATTGGATACTTTGAAACCGGTGCAAGCTGTGTGTTTCCATGACCGCTCTCTATGACCACGCATGTCAGAATCTTGTGTGCAATGGCAACTGCAAGTGGCTGGGAGATTATTGTTACAGCTTTTACAAGCTTGGTTTTCTCATCTATATCCTTGTAAATTTCAAATAACTTCTCATACATGTATCTGGGAGCTACAGCTGACAGGCCTGCCACGACGTAGAAGCCTTTAAACTTTGGATCAGAGGGTTTAAATGATTCAAGCCCATATCTTGTTATTTCATATATGATCTTCCAAGATCTTTCATCTTCTTTAGCGATTATTCCATTCTTCATTGGATAAACTAGGTTTTCAGTTAACTCCTCTCGGGCACCCATGTAAAGTGGGATTTCATCTCCTATGATAACCTCCTTTCTCTCTCCCATGACCTCGTGCATTATTGAATCTGATTCTGGAAAGTAGCCTCTGTTTTCAATCATCATCGGTTTTTCGCCGCATGTGATAGGCCCGTACTTGAAATAGCTTGTACCGTAATCTGCTCCGAAAGTGTATTTTCTCTTATAAGCTTCACTCATCTCGGCTCTCCTCTGGACTCTAATAAATCTCTTTTAAATACTTATTTAAAGCTTCTCTAAGGATCTCAGATGTACTCTTACCTGCTGGAAGAGATTCATATATGGAAAGCGGGAGCCTAATTGATATAACCTTGCTACCATAGAGGTTTAGTAGCGCCTTTAAGATTTTACTGGCATTTACATGTCTGTCACTAAATGCTGTAAACTCTACCCTGATCATTTTATGCAATTTATAGTGTGCAACCCTGACTATAGTTTTAAAAGCAACAATTTTGTAGGATGCATGCTTCTCTGAGATGTGCTTCTCAATACAGTATTTCTCACATGTTTTGATCATCTTGTCAGCGTCTTTAGGATCATGTACGCTTATTTCGACATGAACTTTTCCATAGAGCTTGATCAGTGCTATGACTGTATGGTCTACGAAGTCTATGGATTTAATGTTCATGAGGTCAATTATTGACTCTTTTTCTCCTATGGTGAAGGGTTTCAGCTCTCCGTCTTCGAAAACATATCTATCAACTTTAAAGCCGAGATACCTTACATATCTTGCAAGCCTGAGCTTTACCTTGTCCACGTCGACTCTTGACTCAGCGATCAACCTAGATGATACGTCGCCTATATTACCATATCCTCTGAGCATTGTCATGTTTACACCTCATACATTGGATTCAATTTTGGGAGGCTTTCTCCCAAAGAGCACTGAGAAAATCATTCTAGGCCACTTAAATAGCATTCGATAGGCTTTGAGACCCATTCCAATTTTTATCTTATCAATTTTGGAGAGCTTCATTATGGTTGGGGCAACCGACATATATATTGCAAGATCCCTTGAAAGTAATTCTCCAGCCTTCTTGTGAGTGTTAAAGTACTCGGCTATGAAATCCCATCTTTCATCTACATCCTTGAACCATAGAAGCTCTCTTATAAAGTACTCGTACTTGAAGTATTTGCCGAACTCTTTTTTCCACATGCGTTCATAGGCTGAAAGCTTGTCAGTAGTATAGTCTCCAGTTTCATGCATCTCTGAGATCAGTTCACCGGCAATCTTGCCGGATTTAACTGCATAGAATATTCCCTCCCATGTAATTGGGTCAGCGAATCCTGCTGCATCGCCAACCAGTAGAAACCTGTGGCCATACGTCTTTTCAACGCATTCATCCGGATTCAAGTGTCCAAGAATAAACTTTCCATTAATCTTCCTCGGCTTGAATCCTTTAAGCTGTTTTGACGCTAATGGATGCTTTTCAATAAAGGACTTGAGTCTTTCATCCAGCCTTTTAACACCCATTTTCTCGGTTAAACCCACTGAAACCTCCTCTTTGCGAGGGAATATCCAGCAGTAGCTGCTTCCACTAAACCTTGAGTCAACGTAGAAGTTCAGCGTGTTCCCTATTCTAGAGTCGATGTCCTCAGCATTTCCCTTAAGCTCCATTTGAACTGAGACAGAGTACTTTGACGGCTTCACGCCAAGCTTTCTCAGCAGGAAGCCATTTACACCAAATGCTCCAATGATAACTTTTCCCCTATATGTTTCACTTTTCCCCTTTTTCAGGCACTTTACCTCGACATAATCTTTTTGAAGTTTGATATCTTTGACAAGGCATTCATGCTCAACCAGAGCTCCAAAGTCGCTAGCCTTGTCTCTCAGCCATTGATCAAATTTTGGCCTGTAAACCGTGTATCCTATGATTTTACCAATGTTCCCAGATATCTTGCCCTTGGTTGGAACATATATGTTGACCTCATAAACTGGTCTCTCAACTATGTCCTTTGGAATTCCAAGCTCTAAAACCTTAAATGTCCTAAGAGGCATTCCTCCAGAGCAAACCTTGTACCTGTTAACTGGCCCCTTTTCAAGGAGGGCAACCTTTAAGCCTTTCCTAGCAATGGTGATTGCAGCAGTTGCTCCAGCAGGGCCTCCTCCAATCACTATGGCATCGAACATCAGCATCAATTAATATTAGCTGATTACACTATTTCTCTTGTTCTAAACCATTATGAAAGTGCAAGACAATGAAATAGATTTTTTCCCTTCAGGAGGATAAAATCAGACTTGTCGGGTCTCATCACAGCTCAGATGTCCCTCGCTCCTCATCATTTATGATAGGCCTCTGCTACCCCAGGTGTCATCACATTTCAGGCTGGGACAGCCTCTTCACAGGCCCAAATAAATAATAGACAAGACCCGAATTAAACTTTCATATAAAGACATGCCTCTGCGAAAAAGTTATAAGCCTTTTAAGGGATGATATAGTTGAACCTTCAGATATAAGAGGTAAGCTAAAGTGCTCAACTATAAAAATGCTAGAATTGATGAAATAGAGATAAACGGTTTCCTAAGCCTGGAAAGCGCCAAAATAAAATTAGGAAAAGTGAACGTCTTTGTAGGGCCTAACGCATCAGGGAAAAGTAACATTGTCAAAGCACTACGCCTACTCTCCCTACACGCCAAAGGGGAGCCAATGACTAAAATAGGATTAAAAGAGTTCAGAGACGTATCATTTAGATTCGACCCCACAAGAACGATTGAGATCACAGTTAAAGCCTCTATAAATGAGAGAGAAGTTATCTATTACCTAGAGCTCACTGGAAAAACATACTATGAAAAGGTGACACTCGAAGATAAGTGCATTATGGAAAACGTGGGAAGCAAAGATCACTTCTTGTATCTCGACAGGAATGGGATCCAAAGGAAGAGAGGAATTGCCTTAGCCGAGTACTTCACTTTTGAGGGGACATCTCACATAATATGTAAGAGTCCTTTAGCCATGGTTCCCGACAATGCTATGACTGAGTTGAAGGAGTTAGCAAAGCTCTTAGCTGGTATCGAAGCTTACTCGCTTAGTGTTGAACATATTAAACAGACGTCTCGTATAGAGGAGCCTCCACATCTCGGATATCATGGAGAAAACCTTGCCAGAGTCCTTCTATACTTGTACTTGGAGAAAAGGAATACCTATACGCGAATAGAGCAAACCTTATGTCAACTGATTCCAGACATCGAATATGTTGTTCCACATATAGTGGAAGGCTCGGATAAAGTAGTTGTAAAAGTTAAGGAGAGAATGCTAGAGGACAGCACTCCTACGGAGAGCATCTCTGATGGTACTTTGAGAATTCTATCTCTTGTAACTGCATTACATACTGGAGCGTCGATGGTGGCATTGGAGGAGCCTGAAAATTGTATTCATCCTCACCTACTTGAAGGCTTAATAGATTTAGTGAGAAAATTACCTGCGCAAGTAGTCATAACTACACACTCACCAATTTTACTTGATTACGTGAATCCGGAGGAAGTGTATGTTGTAACCAGGAATAGGGATGGAGCCACTATAGTCAAGAGATTAGCTGAGAGCGAGGAAATTGAAACAGTAAAGAAGTTTCTAATGGAAGGAGGAACACTTGGAGAGGCATGGTATTCCGGATTGATTGGAGGAGTCCCAGAAGTATGAATGTGATAGTTATCGTAGAAGGATCTAGTGACAGAGGTGCAGTCGAGGCAATTCTAGGAAAGCTGAACATTAAGGGAAAAGTGCTACGCATGAGAGGAAACAATCCAGATAGAGCTAAGAGGCTAATAAGGAGTACATGTGCAGGCGGGATGAAGGCTATAGTATTAAAGGACTTGCACAGGTTACCTGAGGATATTGTTTCAAGGCACTTAAAAAAGATACAAAGTGAGGCAAAAGGAACCATGTGTAATGTACAGGGGATAATCGTAAGAAAAGCTATCGAAGCATGGATTCTAGCTGACATCGAAAGCATTGCAACCGGAAAAAAGGTGAAAATCGGAAATCCTGAATGTATTAATGAGCCCAACAAGGAATTAGATAGACTAGTTGGGTATGTAAAAAACTACTACCGTGCAAAGGAGTTAGCCTCGAAAATAAGACTGAACATAGCTAGAAAAAGAGCAAAAAGCTTAGATCAATTTTTGCATG
>Ga0164310_10000439_pt1 | contig 22049 bp, 22 predicted proteins | sample GuaBasSedimGuay1_FD_121795 | JGI IMG/M metagenome (GOLD analysis project Ga0164310, IMG submission 121795) | Subseafloor sediment microbial communities from Guaymas Basin, Gulf of California, Mexico - Guay1, Core 4569-9, 0-3 cm | ecosystem: Environmental > Aquatic > Marine > Hydrothermal vents... | reverse complement strand
GTCTATTACTTTCCGCATTTTAAGTTTTGTCGCAAAAGAAAGCTTCTTTTAGGGACAAAAATAATTTGATAGTAGAAGATAAAAAAACTCTTAAAGAATTAACGAGTAAGAAAAGAGTATTATTTAATTCACAAATCATAACCAAACCAGAGTAAAAAAAGAGATTCCCATAAAAAGGGGGTTAGCAAAGAAAAATGCCCATTGCAAAACAAGTGATGATTCTTACAAAAGAGGGGTTATTACTCTTAGATCATAAATTTAGAACCGACGACCATTTTTTTATCGATACAGATTCTGATTTGCTTTCAGGTATGCTTTCAGCCATTCTTTCTGTTGCAAAAGAAATGACCGGCGGGATCGTACAAACAATTAATCAAGACAAGTACAATGTGCTAGTCAGTGAAGGCGAACATATCTATGTTTTACTTTTTATTGATGAAGGGAGTAAAGAACTGAATAAAATTGCCAAATTAATTGCGCGTGAATTTGAAAGCAAGTTTAAAGAAGAACTCGAGGAGCTTATTCCTGATCCTTCTGTCTTTCGCCCCTTTATAACGGAACTTGAAGCAATCTACGCACAATTATTTAGAGTAGATGCCGAGCTTCTCTCGAAACTCATTCCGGAAGTAACTACTATAATGAATGTGTCGATTTTCGAGAAGCCTATGAACCATCAAGTCTATTCCGGCCCACGCGATTCCTTTGTCAGCGAGTATGAACACAGCTACAATGAATTTATTATCAAATTGATTGAAACACAATCTGACCTCACAGAAAAGACACTCGACTTCCCTAAAAGAGCGATCATTGAATTCATGGACAGGGTAATAATCTTAGAGGACTTGGGAACACATGTCTTGACAATCATTGGTAATGATAGAGATGAATTGATTAACAAAGTTAAAAAGATACGAAAAAAGGCCGGCATGGGAATTACTAGAAAATGATGCTCTTTTTTCTGAGCAGTAAACTGAAGAGTCACAAAACAGTAACCTTTTAAAAGCTAAAAAAGGAAAAAAGAAAAAAAGAATGGTCGGATGAATTTTGAGAGATAGACTGAAAAAATTGTGGCCTGAAATTAGCTGGATAAAAGATGAGCAGCTAAAAGAAGCTGTTTACCAAACATGGGAAAAAGCACTGGAGCAGAGCGTTCTGACTCCTGATGACCTGGAAACAATTCCCTTCACCTTACTAATCAAAGATTGTAAAGTAACTTTTATGGAACATAAGCGAGCGGTCGTACATATCGCTGTGGAATCTGCAAAAGTGATGCAGAAATTCTTCGGTGAGAAATTGCCCATTAATATGGATAAACTCATTGCAGGGGCGATTCTCATTGATGTTGGCAAATTAATTGAGTACGTCAAAAAAGATGGAAAAGCCATTGTTGGAAAGATAGGTAAACTCTTGCGGCATCCCTTTACAGGAGTAGCGCTAGCGATGAGCTGTGGCGTGCCAGAAGATGTTTGCCATATGATTGCTGCACACTCGAAAGAGGGCGACCTCGGAAAAAGAACCGTGGAAGCAATCATCGTTCATCATGCAGACTTTATCAGCTATGAACCATTTAAAGAAGATGTTTTACGATTCTAAAAAAACAGTGCAAATCGCAGAAACATTACAGACAAAAGGAGCGGAAAGAGCCATTACTTGTGGCGCGTCATCCGTTGGATGAACCGCTCAACTCTTTTTCGAGGGAGCCTAACTGGTTTGCGATGTGTGGGAATGGCATAATCCCAATCGTAGTCCAAGACAGTTGATAATGTCTGGCGCCAGAGAGAAAAATCATCGTGATATTTTTTAAAGACAGGGTGGAGCAGGCCAAATAAGCGCATGAAGAGGTCACCGGCAAGAAGAATACGTTCTTCCTCTAAGAGAAGACAAAGATGACCAAAAGTATGCCCTGGGGTGTGAATGGCACGAAGCTTGAGTGTAGCGTCAACATATTCATCATGCTTGACTGTGCGAGTAATGTGGATAGTGTTACGAGAGGGTTCTGGAAGAAATTCTGAGAAATGTTCAGCAGTATGCTCATGAGCAACAAGCGGTATAGAACGACCGCCAAGAGCCGAAAGAAGCGCTGGTAAGCCACCAATATGATCTGGATGGCGGTGCGTAAAAACAATTAGTGAAAGACGAGTAAGAGCCTCATCGCCAAGGGCAGCAAAGCCATGGAAAAGATGCGTAGCAGAAGGGTCAAGACCAGCATCAACTAAAAGAAGAGACCTATCGGGACGTTCGAGAACAAAAACAGACTCACTTTTGAGAAGAGAACCAGAAAACGAAACAAGAGTTGGGGAAAAACGGCGAAGCAAGAGGGAATCACCAAAGAAGGAGAGACCCCAGTCCTAATAAAAATATCGTTGGAAACAAAAAAGGAAAAAGCTGCTTCAAGAAAACCTAATCTAAAAATAACAATGAGAAAATTATTAGATGACTCTCAAGATAAAAGCCTCTGTTGGCGATCTCTTTCTTCAAATTGTCTTATCTTAAGAATAAATTAATAAAATAATACTAGACAAGAGTCTTAGATAATAATGGTAATCTCATTTGGAATTCAATGTTAAGTCATTTAATGGCGTAAAATCTATTGCTAGATAACAATCTGGTTATCGTTAGAAATCAAGATCCTTTGAATTTGGTGAATCTCGAGTTTTTGCTCTTAATGGTGTAGATATGGAGGTAAAAAAAAGGAGAGTTTGTGGTTATTCTTGGACCAAGTGGTGTAGGTAAAACAACTCTTCTAAACATGATTGGGGGTATTGATCTTCCAACGGAAGGGGAAGTTATTGTTGATGATGAACTAATAACTAGTTATAACCTCGAGGCGCTAAATGCTTATAGAAGGAATGATGTGGAGTAGGTGTTTCAATTCTTTAATATTGTAGCAAGCCTTCGCGCCTGGGAAAATGTGGGGCTTGCTTTGGAGTTTCAAGGAAAATTGAAGCAAGCAGAAATAAAAGAACAAGCGTTTAAAATTCTGAAAAAAGTAGGATTAGAAGGAAAAGAAGACCGCTTCCCTAGCCAATTGTCTGGGGGGGAACAACAACGAGTAGCAATTGCTCGAGCGTTAATCAAGAAGCCAAAGATTGTGGTGGCTGACGAACCCACCGGCAACCTCGACTACTTAACCGGGCAGAGCGTTGCAGAATTAATGCGGGATCTTAATCGGCAAGAAGGGGTAACCTTTATTGTGGTTTCTCATGATTCAAACATCACAAAGTATGCAGATAGAGTTTTTCATCTTCGCATGGGTAAAATTGAGAGAATTGATGACCAATCGCAAAAAAATACCCCCTAAGTCTGAGGGATAACCATACGGATTATAGTGCTTTTTCTCGTTCTTTCTTCTCTCTCCTTTTTCTATCGCCAATAAAAGTACATTGTTTTTGCTTTTTTCGGGAGTTCTATCCCAGACCAGTTAAAAAGATCGATCCCCAATTTTTTCTTAAAGAAAATGAAATTTGCTTTCACAAAAGGTTTGGCATTAAAATAAGGGATGTATGGTGTTTGCAAGCCTTTCCAACCTCTTTTAACTGCCTCTTGGGAGAGGAAGTTTGCCAGATCTCTTATCTCTTTTTTCCTCAATTTATAAACATGTGCACTATCTAACCAGCCAAAGGGTATCTTTTTGCCAAATCCCGCAAGTAGAAATTCCCATGCAAGGATATAGCCATCAACTTGACCATCTGTGTTTTCATGGATAACACAAAGAACATTCGGATTACCCAGCATCCATTTTAGAACTTCTTTCTCAGGAATAATAGAAATGTCAGCACGCGCCACAAGCTCTTTTGTTAGGTTAAAGATTTCCTCAAAATCGTCAGGTTGGTAAAGTCGGAACACTGGCGAGTGCACCGGCTTGATTTTCTCTTTCAATTTAAAAACTAATTTTTCATACCATTTGACTTTCACTACTTGTGCGGCTGCTTCTGTGTCAAAAATACGAATCACATATTTATTTAAAGAAACTAATCGCATAAGGGGGATGTTTGTCTCTCGTGCTACAGATTGTGAAGTATCTATTCCGTGTTGTTCGGGCTCATGAAAGGAAAAACCAGCTTCATAACCTGCTTGTTGCCCAAGCTCCAGCATTTTTTCCCCCATTGTTTTAGCCAAACCTTGCTTTTGATGTTTGGGGTGAACACAAAGCCAGGAGGGAATTGCGCTTTTGTAAACTTTCCCGTCAATTGAAAGGTTCTTATTAATCGTTCCTAAAAAACCAACTATTTCATTAGTTGGCTTATAAATTGCTCGTACAAAGAGTTCGCGATTAATGCTGGGCGCACCAAACATTATTCGAAAGGTTGGTTCATTAAAAACAATAGTCGCGCCTTCTTGTTGGGCGGCTTCATCAGCAAGAAAAGCAGCTGTAATTAGCTCTACAAACCGACCAAAGTCTTTCTCTTCTAATGTAAATTGCTCAATTTTGTAATTCTCGCTTGTTTCTACTGCCATATTGATTGTCTCCTAAAAAAAATAACTTGCCAAAGTTAATTGTTCTGTAGATTCAGCGTTAATAAACTTTTTTTGCTGCCTTTTAATCCCACTTTGTCTCTAGTAATTGCTCAAATTTCTCCCATGTAATTGAAAGGCATTCCCCTTCTAGGTTTTTAAACAGAGGTTCTTCTATGGCAGAAAATTAGCAAATGATTGTTGCCGTTGTTGAAATAACTCATTCTCAAAATATCTTTCAAGATTTTCTCTTCTACGTAAGATTGTTTGGAGTTTTTCATTGGGGTGACTATGCTGTTGCAAAATTTCAGCAAATATTCGTAAAATATCTCCTTTTATCCCTACAGCTCCATGAATAGTAAACCCTTGTTTGCTCAACTTTGCTACTATTTCACTATTTGCCGCAAGGGAAATGACCTTGGGATTTAGTGAAGGGCTAAACGCAACAGTTAGTGTGTTTACCTTTGTTTGCCAATTTGGAAGTGCTTCTAGATAATCTTTACCTAATGCAAGATAAATCAAGTCATAGTTTTTTGTTCGAATGATCTTCGAAAAATCGCTCTCAATTTCCAGTTGGTTTGCTCGTGTTCTTATCATTTGCTTCCCCATTTTCGTGAAAGAGCAGTCATACACCGGAATAATCTCTTCTTCTTCTACAAACCCAAAGCCTGCCGAGAGGATGTAAAAGTCCACTTCTGCCAGGCGCCTTAGAATGGTAATTGCTTTCAAGATATTTTTATGTTGTGCCCCCAAATACATTTCCCGTGCTTTACAAGAGCCTTCCGGTAATTTTTGGCGGAATCGTTCTTTGTCGCTTTTCGTTGTGAGGTCCTTACAGGTCGGTTGTTTGCTGTGTTTAATTGCTTTTGTTTTGGTACATGAACTGATTACTAATATCTTGACCATTTTTCTTCCCAGTATCTAATTCAGGTTTCTCAAAGCCAAAGGCTGCCTTTTTTTAATAGTCTTTGAATAGTCCTTTTACACTTAAATATCTTTGACCCGAGTCTGCTAAAATCACTACCAGAGATTTACCTTTAAATTCCTCTCTTTTAAGAAGCCGTTCAGCCGCATGACAAACCGCGCCAGAGCTGATACCAACAAGTAAGCCTTCTTTTACTGCCAGGCGTCTACACATAGCAAATGCTTCTTCCTCCTCCACCAAGAAAATCTCATCGATAAGGTCTCTCTCGAGTGTCTCCGGAACAAACCCTGGAGCAGTGCCCATAATTCGATGGGGCTTAAAAATCCCTTTTGAAATATACGGTGCTTGTGCCGGTTCGATCGCGATTAATTTCACACTTGCCTTTTGCTCTTTCAGATATTTTCCTGCGCCACAAATTGTTCCACCGGTTCCTAAACCAGCAATTAGCACATCTATATTGCTTTCTAAATCGCGCTAAATCTCTGGTCCGGTTGTGAGGTAATGGGCTTTGGGGTTTGATGGTCTCACATGCTGACCGACATAAAAATAGTCGGGATGGTTTGTGAGTAAGTCTTTCAATTTTTCGCGAGCGCCCTTTGTTCCAAGTTCCGCGGGCGTAAGAATTATCTGTGCACCAAAGGCTCGCATGATCTGTCGTCGCTCAACACTTTGAATTTCAGACATCACAAGGATAGCTTTGTAACCTTTGACTGCTGAGATGAATGAAACAGCTATTCCTGTATTTCCACTTGTACATTCAATTACTGTGTCTCCTGGTTTTAATTCCCCTTCTTTTTCGGCGTCCTCAAAAATCTGTAAGATGGCCCTGTCCTTAACACTCATCGGATTTATAAATTCGCATTTAGCAAAAACTGTTGCTTTGGGAAAAAGACGCCCCAATCTTATGAGTGGCGTTTTTCCAATCAATTCTGTAATATCATTAGCAATGTGCATCTTTTAAAGCCCTTCATCTCACAAATAATCTACTTTCACGCCCAGCTTCTCAAGTTTTTCCATAATAGCTGGTAATCGTTTTAGAAATCGCTTATAGTTTTTTTGTGCCTCCGGTGTCCAAGCTGTTTCAGCATATGCAAGAAGGCGTGGGAAAACTTGATAATAAAGGCGTTTCTGGTTTGGTACGCGTTCTGTCCATAAAGGAGCTTCAATTCCGAGAATATTTGTAACATATTCTTCCTCGAGTTTAGCAGGCACGGGATCAAATTCATAGGCTTTCTTTAAAGAAATTAACGTATATGGATAATCTAGGTAAGTGGATAGCATCTCTGACGAAACAACCTTCCCACCTCTTCTAAGAAACTTCATCACTTCTTCTTTGTTCCCAAACCAATGCTGGCATAAAACATCCTCCGGTATTTTAGGATGAATGATCTGCGACCAGCCCATCAACTGTCGGTCATTTTTCTTTAAAAATTTTGCAAAGTAATTAGTCATGAAAGGTTGTAAGTCATCAACCCCCTCAAGCCCTTCCTCCTGAATTTTCTTTTGACAAGCAGGGCAGTTTTTCCAGTTGGCTGTTAGGACTTCATCCCCACCAATATGAACTTGTTTGGCCGGAAATAAGCTCATAATTTCCTGCAAAACATTTTCTAGAAAAGTATAGGTCTCTTTTTCCCCAGCGCAGTAAATGTTCTTGAAAATCCCCCATCGTATTGGCACTCTACTCTGTGTTTTTTTACAACTTAATTTGGGGTAAGCAGCAATCGCTGCGGATGAATGGCCCGGGATTTCGATCTCAGGAATGATGTCAATGAAGCGTTCTTGTCCAAAGGCTACAATTTCTTGAATGTCTTCTTGAGAATAATGCCCTCCATACACTTCTGGTTCTACTTCTAATGATTGTTCTCCTCGCTTTCCGAGTACCTTTCTTCGAGAGCCAATTTCCACGAGTTTAGGGTAACGTTTGATTTCAATTCGCCATCCTTGATCGTCAACAAGATGCCAGTGAAACTTGTTTAGCTTTAAAAACGCCATTATCTCGAGTAAACGCTTGACAACCTCTTTCCCCATGAAATGCCTTGCCTCGTCCAGCATGAAGCCGCGCCAGCTAAAGCGGGGATAGTCTCGAATGATCACTTTAGGAAGGACCCAGAAACCATCTTTTTCGCTCATTAATTGTCGAAGGGTTTGGATCCCATAAAAAATGCCTTGGGGTGTAGGACTACTTATATGTATCACGTTGGACACGTTGTTGATCACATAACCGTCCTCAGGTAAATAGGGGTCATCATTTCTCTCAAGAACAATTTGTTGTCGACTTTTTCGAGCATTTGTAATTGTAGTTTCTATTTTAAAATGCTCTGTGAAAATTTCTTGTAAATACTTGGTCATTTTATCAAATTGCTTCTCAGCAAAGATTTCTACATCGTCATCCACTGTGTGGAGTCCAACTGTTTGATTGACAACAACTGGTTTGGGTATTAACGGTAAAAGGGTTCTCGGGGACTCGTTCATAAAAATTCGGTTTGTCTTATGAATCAAAAATTTTTCTTAGTAGAACATTAAAGAATCACATTGAAATTCACTCTTGCAAGTTTAAATGATGTTGACTAATAATACCAGGCCAAGACAGTCAAACCCCATAAATACTGTAAAAAGATTAAAGACAAAGGTATCGGTTTTCCAGCGCTTTTTCCAAAGCCCAAATATGGCAAAGGCTCCTAAAATTGCAGAGAGACTGATAATTACAGCATATAAAATCAGATTAAATTCATAGAGGAAGACCAATCCAATTAATAACAATTCCGCCAAAAAAGTGAATACTAGGTAAACTATTGTTGCTGTTCGTTCACCGAAAATTGTTGAGAAATTCCGGTATTGATATTGCTTATCAAGCTGATAGTCCGGCAACTCGTTTGAAATATGTATTAATAGCCCAATAAAAACCATCATAGGGATATATCATAAATATTTGAGTTTAAAATTCTCAAAGCTGAGCCAGACCAATCTGGGGACAAGTGGGAAGTCTATCAAAAACGGAAGAAAACTAAAAACAGTTTCTTTTAGGTACACATTGTAAAGCATACAAATAATGTTAGCTGCCTGGAGATATAAAACGATCCAAAAACCAACGCGCACGAAGAGCGCCAGGACAAAAGAAAGACATGTAAAAAAATCACATAATAACTAACAGCCGCCCAAAAAGCAACTCGAGGTGAGACTCAGCCAAGAGCAATAACCTTTTGTTTTCCAAAAACACTGTCCTTTTCTCTATCAATATAGTCGTTCTGTGTGCCAATGAATGCTTGCTGGAAAAAAACCGTTATAGTAGTGAAGGCCCCATACGGCTTAAATCCATCAAGCACAAAAAAAAGTAAGAACCGCCGTTATAAAAGTGACAAAAAACACCGGCAGTACATGAATCAAACGGATGATGCCAAAAAAGCGTTGAACTACTGTGATGTTTGTGTTAGAGTTGTTTGCTTCCAAAGCAACCTCATCAGTCATTGCTTATTCTCATGATTTTTATTAGTCCATTTTTCATTGCCATTTCATTCGTTTACAGTCCCACTCCCGTAGCATCCTGCCTAATTCGCCTAAATGATGTGCGGTATGTCGTAAAAGGTAAAGAAGCTTTTCAAAAATGGAACTAAACCATTTAAAACCATCTTTTTCTAATAACTGCTCAAACGACAATGTTTTCAAATATGTTGAGACTTTCTCTTCCATTTCTTTAAGGTAGTTTTCTAATTGCTCTTTTGTCGGGTAGTCTTTTGCCTTATTTTCTCTTCCTTTCGGTTCCAGCAATTTATTCCAAACCATGCCTTCCGGGGAATTTCGAATGTAAAATTCTTGTGTTTCAAGGATGTGATAAACAGTCTTCGAATAACTCCAATCGTTCTCAGTTCGATACCAATACTTGTCCGGGACATTTTCAATTGCTTTCCGAAGCATTTTCCACGTACTTGTAAATTGTGCAAGAAGCCCACTATTAAGCCAAATTGCTTGTTTTTGAGGAAGATCCAAAATGAAACACCTCTGCATAATTGAGGGTTTTCTCGATTTTAAGCTTTTGTCCTTATTTTTTAGGCGTCATAACTAACTCTTGACAGAAAGAAAGAGAATCACTATCTAGAAAAGTTTTTTAACGTCTTAACCAACAGTTAATTACCGAAAGAAATTTTCTCTTTTTGCAACGGTGAGGCTCTTGGCAGATAAAACGTCGCTTAAAAAAAGTCAGAAAGAAGTTAAGCAATATTTAAAGGATTTGAGAAGTGACGATCTGTCGGTGCGGGCAAATGCTGCATATATGCTGGGTGTTTTGGGGAAAAATGACAAAAGTGTTAAGCGCTCTTTAACTAAAGCCTTGAAAGACCCAAGTTGGGAGGTTCGAAAATGGGCGGCTCTTTCATTGGGAGAAATTGGTGACAGAGAAAGCACCCTCATCCCTACACTTATTGAAATACTTAAACGAGATGATAGCACAGAATTCAAATCTCATGCAGCGGTTATTTTGGGCGAGCTTGAAAAACGCGCAGCTTCGGCAATCCCGGCTTTACATCAGGCGCTACAAGATGAAAATAAGCGGGTGCGGGATTGGGCAATATGGGCTCTGCAGAAAATTTCCGGAGAAAAACCCCGGTATCGACAACAATTTGAGCTTGAGCGACCGAAATTAAGTGAGCGACTTCGATTTGAAAAGCCAAAGCCGAAACAAAAAATCGTAAAGTAGCTGCTATTTTTTCCTTTACGAAAATTCACCCAAGAAAATCTAGAGTAATGTTCTTTTTTTATTAAAGAAAAAGACGCTGGGCGCCCAAGCAGCTAAAATTTGCTTGGACTATAAATGCCTAAAAACCGGTTATAATTCCCAATTAATTTGCCCTTTTCTTCTAGAAATAAAAACCAGTTGTGGATTTCTGCACGCAAAAGTACCATATTTGAAGCGAGTGTCTGGCGAGAATCCTCTGCAATATAGAGATTTCTAACAAAGGTGTATCCCATCATTGTATATGCCTCTGAAAAGATTACATTTGATATTTGCTCGAGTGTTAGATCCCTGTCAGCGTTCAAAAGAACCCGGACAAATGCTCGCACTTGCCAAGTCATAAACTCTTTATATCTCTTGGCATATGGCCCCATCATTGCTTTAATGAACCCTCCAAGCGGGCTATTCGATATATCCGTTCGTTCCAAAGCATAGGGCATAAGAAATTCCTCTAATTCTAATGCTAGTTTCTCACTCATTATTGTCCCTCGAGTTGTTTAACTACTCAAATTGTTGTGTGTTATTTTTCTTATAAATCTTAGCTAATGTTGGTAGTTGTACTATAATTCATTCCGAATCTTTGGAAAGGACGTTTCAAAATCAATGGTGTCAAACTTTTTAACCTTTGATTGTCTTAACATTTAAATTGCCTTCTTCGTTTAAAATCTCTGAGGCAAAGTTTTGGGTGTAAGTTTTAAATATACGAAGTCCAAACAATAAACGAACGAATTTGAGGATTTTCCATGGTTAAAGTAACCCCGATGCAAAGGCAATTCAATACTTTCAAACGAAAATATCCTGACTGCTTAATTCTGTTTCGAGTTGGCGATTTTTTTGAAATGTTCGGTGACGACGCGAAACTGGGGGCTAAAGTTCTGGGCATCACTCTTACTTCCCGTGCCGGTGAACCCCTTGCAGGAGTTCCGGTAAAAGCTGTTGATGCCTATCTCTCAACACTCGTTAAGCACGGTTACAAAGTTGTTGTCGTTGAGCAGTTGGAAGACGCCTCAGAGGCAAAAGGAATTGTAAAAAGGGGTGTGGTGCGTGTTCTCACTCCTGGGACGATCACAGAAACCACCATGCTCGAATCGAGCGAGAATAATTATATTGTTTCCCTTTTTGAAAAAGGGCATAAGTACGGCTTGGCTCTTGCTGACGTTTCAACAGGAGAATTTCGCGTCACCGAATTTACTGGCAAAGATGCAGTTAATGAGCTTGCTATTGAATTAACACGCATTGATCCTTCTGAGTGTTTGCTTCCCGAAAAACACACTTTCCATGAAAAAATTCTTGAAACACTCGATGGTGTCTTATTTACTCCCCTTGAAAATCACCGCTTCTCTTATGACGCTGCTTATCAATTGTTAACTGAGCATTTTCAAACGAAAACACTAGAGGGTTTTGGCTGTGAAGATAAACCTTTTGCGGTCTCTGCTGCCGGGGCTCTCTTAGATTATTTGATGGAAACACAAAAAACAAAACTGGATAATATCCGTCAGCTCTCTTTGTATTCCACTAAGGGTTTTATGGTTATTGACCAGACCTCTTTTCGAAGCCTTGAATTGACGAAGAATATCCGCGATAATTCTTCAAAAGGAACTTTAATTGAAATCTTAGATAAAAGCTGCACCTCAATGGGTGGGCGGTTTATTCGAAGACTTCTTCATAGGCCCTTATTGGATCCTAAGAAAATAAATGAGCGCTTAGATGCGGTAGATGAGCTTGTGAAAGATTCTATCGCTCGGAAAGAGCTTCGCGCTGTTCTCCGAAACATACAGGACTTGGAGCGGCTTTCTAGTCAGATTTCTTTGCGTCGAGCGAACGCCAGAGATATCATCTCAATTAAGAATTCTTTGAAAATAATCCCTCAGATTAAACAATTACTGGGAAAACTACATTCGAGCCCTATTGTCAGGCTCTCCACTGAACTTCAGCCACTAGCACCGCTTATTAAGGTGATAGAAAAAGCTATTAAAGACAATCCATCGGCCGCTTTGAAAGAGGGGAATATTATCAAAAACGGCTTTAATACTGAGTTAGATGAGCTCCGAGTTATCTCAGATGGCGGTAGAAAATGGCTCTTGAATTACGAACTTGAACAGAAAACAAAAACAGGTATTAAAGCTCTCCGGGTGGAATATAATCGTGTCTTAGGTTATTATATACAGGTTGGGAAGAATTACCTCAATCTCGTTCCGGACTCCTACGTTTTAAAGTCAGAGGTAACAAACGGGAAACGCTATATCACTCCTGAGTTGAAAGATTTCGAATCGAAAATTCTAAACGCCAAAGAGCAGATTAATGATTTAGAGTACAAGCTCTTTTGTGAAGTGCGTGAAAAAGTTCACTCGCAAATCGCCAAGATCCTCATTAATGCTGAAAAGATTGCCGAACTTGATTGTTACACCACCTTTGCTGAAGTGTCTCGAGAGAACAATTATGTTCGCCCGACTGTGAATAATTCATTGAAAATTTCCATTACGCAAGGCCGGCACCCTGTTGTTGAAAAGCTTTTGAGTGACCATCCATTTATCCCAAATGATGTGAAAATGGATAATGCGACAGACCAATTGCTCATCATTACCGGTCCAAACATGAGCGGTAAATCGACCTTCCTCCGGCAAGTAGCACTCATTACTCTTATGGCTCAAATCGGAAGTTTCGTTCCTGCTGAGAAAGCTACTATTGGAATTGTTGATCGTATTTTTACCCGCATAGGTGCATCTGATGATATTTCGAAAGGGTTGTCGACTTTTCTTGTTGAAATGAATGAGACAGCCAACATCCTGAACAATGCGACTAAACGAAGTTTAATCATTCTCGACGAGATCGGACGTGGCACATCGACATTCGATGGAGTGAGCATTGCATGGGCAGTAGCAGAATATATTCATAATTCAAAAACGCTGGGTTCAAAAACACTTTTTGCTACTCATTATCATCAGTTGATTGATTTAGAGAGTTATCTCCCACGCGTTAAGAATTATCATATTGAGGTCAAGAGAAAAGAAGATCAAATTCTCTTTCTCTATAAAATCATGCCCGGTGGAACAGACAAAAGTTATGGAATTCAAGTGGCGAAACTCTCAGGCATGCCTCCACCCGTCATTAATCGCGCTAAGGAAATTCTTCAATTTCTCGAACAACAAAGTAGCAAGGAAAATGCTCATGCGCAAAAACCTGCAAAAGGAGTGGTCATTCAAACAGATTTGTTTGGGCAAGTGGCCGGAAACAAACCACTTGCTGAGACATCACTTTCCTCAGGCATTTTTGCTAAATCGCTTCGAAGTGAAAAGGATCGCATAAATGAGGAGATTGCCGAAGAGCTACTTGAAATTGACATTAACCAACTTACCCCTCTGGAGGCTCTTAACAAACTGCATGAAGTGAAAGAGCGCCTGAAGGAAAGTTATGAAAGAATGAGTTAAGCAAAAGGTTCGTTAAGCATTCGAAAGTCTTTTCATTTTTCTGAATTCTCAGCAAGCTCTTGTACATCCATTGTTTCTTGTTCGTCTTTTGATTCTTCCTCTGTCGTTTCTTTTTGAGCCGCACTATTTCGTAGTAATCGTTCTTTTTTTGCGCTATAAGTGGAAAGGATAATTGCACCGATTGAAATTATTACCAAGGCAACAATTTTTCCAGCCATAAGCCCTAACTTATTCTCTGTGAAATAAAAGTCCCATTCCTCAAAAATTAAAATCCCCCCGAAGACAGGGATGATCATCGCCAAAACTGTGAAAATTGGCGCTACGATAACTGCTTTCCCTCGTTGATAAGCGACTTGTAGATAGACTGTGGCAACGAAGTTAACAATAATCATAACAAACATCAAGAGCCACCAACTCCAAAGTTGGGAGGACGCTTGTAATTGTGTTTTATCTCTAAAATCTGCTCCCCCCATAAAGGCTCGGAGTAAAAGCGCCCCAAGTGCATCTGTTATTCCAGCTGAGAGACCAAAAAGAATGTCCGCATTTCGATACTTTCTACTGATGCATAAAACGATCAAAAAAATTGATACTGCAAATGCTCCCATTAAAAAAGCAATGGATTCAATTTTGGAAAGGCGCTCAAGAACATATTCAAAGCGCTCCAAAGGGTTGGTTGAGGGTGGTTCGCTTTCTTCTCTGGGGGTGGTTAGCCCCATTAAAATAATCCCTCCAATTATCGCTCCAACACCAAGAAATTCAATTTTAGAAATTGGTTCTTTAAGATAAAAATAGGCAAAAATGATTAATGCCACCATGCCAAAACTCATCAAAGGGGTAATAATGGATACCGGGGCAAGATCCAACGCAAAAGATAATGATGCCCATTGAATTTGCACTAAGAGAAAACCAATCAACCATGTTTTACAGGTAAGAAAATTTTTAATGTTTTGCCAAACGCTTTGCTCATTAATTTTTGGAAGCTTTGCTGCACCTTTTTTTTGCAACCCCATACCAATGTTGAGCATAGAATAAGACAAAATGCCCAGAAAAATCGCCAAGATAACATCGTTTTTCATCAGATAAAGCACCGTTTAAATTTCAAGGTTATTAACTGTAAATGCTAAAGTGAAGTGTTTTTCTTCCTTTATCTTTTTTTCCTATACAAGATGAAAGTGTAACCCCTTTTGTTCGAATGCTTTTTTCTTCCAAGAAATACTGAATAGTTTAAAAACTGTGGAAACAATCTTTTTTTAAAGTGAGTAGTAATGGTTTCTCGGAATCGAAGCATTATCCAACTTGACAAAAAAACAGTTAACAAAATCGCTGCTGGCGAAGTGGTTGAACGCCCTTCTTCTGTAGTGAAAGAATTGGTTGAAAACGCCATAGATGCTCAGGCAACTGAAATTACCATTCAGATTAAGGGTTATGGTTTAGAAGAAATTCGTGTTATGGATAATGGCATTGGTATGAGTCGGGAAGATGCTAATATTGCTTGGAGGGAACATACAACCAGTAAATTACGAACCATTGATGATTTGAATTCTCTTTTCTCACTTGGTTTCCGGGGTGAAGCACTAGCAAGTATTGCTTCGGTTTCTGTGCTGGAAATCCTCACAAAACCACGCTCCCAATCAACAGGCACTTTTATTCGAGTAAAGGGCGGAGAGCTGGAGAAAACAGAAGAACGTGAGTGTGCACCCGGAACGGCAATTTCTGTTAAGAACCTCTTCTTTAATGTCCCTGCCAGACGAAAATTCCTAAAATCTAGAACAACAGAATTAGGGCATATTATTGATGTTGCCACCCGTCAGGCGTTAATTCATCCTGAGATACATTTCAAATTAATGCACGAAGCAACTATCTTATTACATTCGCCGAAAAGCGATAATCCACTTGACCCTTTCATTGAAATTTTTGGCGTGGAAGACGCAAAGAAAATGCTTCCAATTAATTACTCAGACGAGGGATTGGAAATCACCGGTTTTACCTCCTTCCCTGAATTGTCACGTTCAACACGTGATTTTGAGTTCTTTTATGTTAATAAACGTCATGTGCGCAGTAGACTGCTCTCAGAGGCTGTAGAAGAAGCCTATAAAAGTTTGCTAATGAAGCATCGGTATCCGGTTGTCCTCTTAAATCTGGCAATAGACCCATCACAAATTGATGTTAATATCCATCCCACAAAACGGGAGATTCGTTTTGATGATACAAAAAAAATCTTTGGTCTTGTGACAAAAGCAATTTCTGCTGCCCTGTCCTCCAAAGAACTCTGGCGTGAAATGAGTGCATTAAAGAAAAGGCAAGAACCTGCCGCATCTGAAGTCAAACAAGTTCTCCTTCCCTTCACACCATTAAAAGAAAGTGCCACGCCTATAAAAGCCCCATCAGAAATTACGGCTGTTCCGTCGCAATCAGAAAGGCAAAGCATCCATGCCCCCGCTCCCAATTTAGAGCTTCGTTTTAAACCTGGTGACAAGCAACAACAACAACAACAGTTGAAAACCGCCTCAACAATGGTAAAGTTTTCTGAAACATTCTGGATAAAACCTTTGGGGCAAGCGCTCAAATTATATGCTCTTTGTGAAACAAATGAAGGAATAGCAATAGTTGATATTCATGCTGCTCATGAGCGCATCCGTTACGAGGAACTCCTACGTCGTTATAAGAAGGCAAAAATAAAGCAGCAAGAATTACTTCAACCAATCACCTTTTCCCTAACAACTGAACAAGCTGCATTCCTCCAGGAATACTTGGATCATTTTAAAGCAATTGGTTTGTTACCTGAAAAGTTTGGCGGTAACACCTACATTCTGCGGAGTCTTCCGGTAATTATGGACCTTACGCTAACAGAGGAAGATATAACGAATTTAATTGAAGAGGTCCGTTTAGAAATCCCGAAACTCTCTACCTTAAATGCTCGGATTGATTTGCTCCTTAAAACAATGGCTTGTCATTCAGCCGTACGCGGAGGAGATGCTATTACAACCGAGAAAATCGCTGAAATTTTGCGCCTATTGAGTGCTTGTGAGAAACCTTATACTTGCCCCCACGGGCGTCCAACCATTATAAAAATTTCTGAAAAAGCCTTAGAAAAAGAGTTCAGTCGTATTGTCTGAGCTTTTTCTACCCTTTTTTTTTCAGTTTCTAGCTGAACCGTTCATGAACAGTTTGTTTGCTTGATAAATTGGTTTTTTAACAAAACGCCTACAAAAAAGACCATGCTGTTGTTTTTTTAATTAATTTTTTAGTTAATAAATGCATTAAATCATTAAGGTAAGGAAAAAATATATATGCATACATTCGATAGAAGATTAACACTCAAATAAAGTTCCTTGAAAAACCAAGGAGCTAAATTTGGACAAAAAATATAGGAAGATGTTCGAATTATGAAGAAGAGTAAAATTATTGCTGCAATATTATTCCTTGCAATGTTTTCAAGCATATTTGTTGTGGCAAAAACCTACAAACCAATAATTACAACAAATGCTATTACTACTCCTGACATTAGTGACGAACCTTCCGTTGAACCCAAAGCATGGACTCCAAAACCCCTTGGAAATAAAGGGATTTGGATCTACAACAACACAGGCGGCGCAATCACCACTGACGGTGATCTTTCAGATTGGGCCACTATCCCCAGAGATGTTTTCGGCGGTGTAACTGTCTATCTCGCATATGACGCCTCAAATGTGTATGTTGCATGCACTTGGCAGGATTCAACAGAAGATGATGCTCTAAGTCATTGGAACAAAACCGGAATGCTCAATGGCTCTGCTGTCTGGGAACAATTAGCAGGCGCAGATGACATGTTAGCTATCGGATTCGACAATGGAACCTACAAAGACACGTGGGTATGGACTCGTTCCATAAGAACCGATGGTGCTCATGCTTATGAGCCAGGTGATGCTGGAACAAAACCATTCTTAAGAAATGCTGATGTAAATATTACAAAACCAATATATGACAACTCAACAAATCCAATTGTTGATGATACCGTGCTTCCAAATGGAACAGTTTATGTTGGCTGGTTTGCACAAGCACCCACAGGAAGCCAGACTGATGTCTCCCTTGCTTATACCTATAACGCAACCGGTCACGAGATGTATGTTGTTGAATTCTCCCGTGCCTTAGACACAGGTAATCCAGATGATATCGTCCTTAACTTCACTGACTTAACTGGCCAATCATTCTTCGTTGGTGCAGCGAATAAACAAGATTGTTTGTCCATGGATGTCGCGACTACTGCCTTCAGTTTAGCAGAAGGAAACGAAGCTGCAAGCCTCACATTTGATATCATTCCAAATGCTAATAATGTTGATGGCGCATTGTTGATCCATGGTACAGTCTATGATGACTACGCTGGTTGGGAGCTAACTGTTTACTTAGACGGTTGGTCAACCACTTACTACCCAGGCTATTATGACGAGGCTGATGTTAACCTTGCGACTGGTAATTGGAGCTACTTGTTCTTCTATGATCAATGGGACATGCCCTTAGGTGATGATAAAGTTCATGTAGTATTCTATCCGAAATACGAAGCCCCAATTCAATTCTACCAAAATGTGACCATTGTAGATAAAGAAGCTCCACAAATCCTCGGTATTGTCGATTTAGCAGAGCGCTATCCAGATGGAGTATCCATAAATGAGACAACTTATGTCACTGTTACAGTTGGTCTACAAGACAACTATTGGGAACGAGATGACATTGAAGCTCATCTTTACAGCTATAAAGATGATGATGTCGCTCTTATGACTCCAATGGTTCATTTCGATCCTTTTGGTACGACCTTTAGTGCAAACATAACCCTCACATACACTCCTGGTGCGCCAAACGAATACACCTACTTTGTTGATGCTTTTGATCCAGTACTCAATAAGGTACTTTCACAGAAGTTCTACTTCAAAGTAGTTGCTGAAGTTGGTGCCACACCTGGATTCGGCTTTATCGCAGCAATCGTGGGTCTCTTAGGAGCATCCGTTATCATCTACAAGAAATACAAGAAATAAAGAAAGAACTAATCTTTCTTTTCTTTTTTTTATCTTTTTTGATTTTTATAGTAAGAGAGGTTAGAAGTTACCAGTAGGTATATTTCAAAAACTAGCCGAACTTTTTAAAGAGAAAAACCTTTTTTCGGAAGGATTAATAAGAAGTTAGGTATAGTAGTTTCTCTTAATAAAAGGAGTTTTAATTGAAAATGTCCAAACAAACAAAAGGTGCGAAAAGTAGCACCGGCTCGAAAAAAGCCACAACGCAAAAAAAGAGTTCGTCGACGAAAAAGTCCTCTTCCACCAAACAGACAGCAAAAAGTAAGGTAAGTACTAAGAAAACTTCGTCAACGAAAAAACAAGCTACTCAAACGAAAAAAGGTTTAGCTACAGTAAAAACCACTGTGAAGAAAAAACCTCAAACAACAAAAAAAGTGGTTAAAAAACGGGCAACAACCAGGAAAGCAGAAAAAGAGGGTCCCTTAGACTTTTATTTAAAAGCAGGACAAATTTCTATTAAAGTTAAGGAATTATTACGCTCCAAAGTTAAAATAGGTGCTTCGGTTTTAGAGATCTGTGAAATTGGCGAGGCGAAAATTAAAGAACTGGGTGCTAAATGGGCTTTTCCTTTAAACGTCTCCATAAACAATGTTGCTGCTCACTATTCCTCTCCTCCTAATGATGATTTAGTGATTAAAAAAGGCGATGTAGTGAAAGTTGATTGTGGCGTTGAGGTTAATGGTTATGTTGCTGACACAGCTTTTACTATTTCGTTCAATAAGGACCTTGCAGACTTGGTAAAAGCCTCTCACGAAGCTACGAAAGCGGCTGTGGATCTTATCCGTCCGGGGATTACCACAGATAGACTTGGGCAAGAGATTGAGGATATTATTCGCTCCTACGATTTCAGACCAATACGGGAGTTGAGTGGCCATCAATTGGACCAAAACACTCTTCACGGGCCAATAACAATTCCCAATGTTAAGGGAACAAAAGGAATCAAGCTCGTAGAAGGTCAGGCATTTGCTATAGAGACATTTGCTACAACGGGGACAGGGAAACTCGTTAAAGGAGAAAACAAGTGTTTTATTTTTCAATTAAATCCTGTGCAAATTCCTATTCGGCTTGACCCTGCCAGGAAAGCACGGAAGGTTATTCTTGCAAACTACTCCCATTTTCCATTTACTACACGCTGGATTGCTAAAGAATTAACGGTTTCCGCCGCAAAAATTGGTCTTACCTACCTGGCAAATAAAGGGCAAATCCATCGCTATCCGGTATTAAGTGACATCCGCGGGTCATTTGTTTCGCAATCTGAGCATACTGTTTATTTGACCGAAAAGAGCAGGGTAATCACTACACTGGAAAATCAATGAGCATGTGTTCTACATACTTTTCCCCTTTTTATCTCCACAAATGTTGTTTAGTTCTAACAAAGCTTTCTTAAATTCGGAACGTAAATTAATCTATGTCTAAAGGTGATTATTCTTTGATGCCCACTCTAGCCTTCAAAAAATATTCTTTGCCCAATTTCGATGAATTTCGTACAAATCTTCAAGAATTCTTAACAAAACTAGATAGACAAATAAAGCTCCTCAAAGAAGAAGATGCCGCCGGTGACAATTATGGAAAGATAATCCTTTATCTCTATCAAGGTTTGTTTTCGGTTGTGGATGCAGAGCGAAAATATCGCGCTGGCGATTATGTGGGCGCTGAAGCTGACTATGTTGAAGGGACCAAACTGATTGGAAGATTTCAAAGAATGAACACAAACTTCCCACTCGAATTTCAACAAGAAGCAGAACGTTTGGATCTGTTTGCTAATGGCCGAAAATCAGAATGTCAGGCGCTTAAAAAAGGGAGGAGTGTTGATGAGCAAATTGCTTTTTTGCTCGAGGCATTAAATTCTTACACATTAGAAACTGCAATTGTGGAGAAACGAAAAATTCCACTGGGTGTTTATAATGCAAAAGCACGCGTAAATTTTGTTCAAGGACTGATCAAACGATTGGAAGGGCAAAAAGCCTTTGGCAGTAAAGATTTTTACCTAGCCAAGAAAAGGCATCTAGAAGCATATCGCCATTTCGTTTTGGCAACCTATTTCAATCCCACTTATTCCCCTTGGATAGCCGAACAGAATAAAACAATTAAAAAAGTGATGAATGTCATTATTCGAGAAAAAGCCGCCAAAATTTGGGGAGAAGCATTCGCATTGTCTAGTGAAGGACAGTTTCTTATGTGTAGTGAGAAATGTTCTCTCGCTTCGAAATTTTATCGTAAAGCAAGTAAAATTGCTACTGAAAAAAAAGATTCGATGTTAATGAATGCCTATTCGCTTATGCTCCGAGCAAGCATGTATGAAGCAAAAGCAAATGACTTTCTTAAGAATAAAAATGATGCTAAAGGCGCCATCCCCCAATTTAAGTTTGCTATGAAGGCGATGACCGAAGCTGTAGTGGCTTTACCTCAAATGGAGGATAAGGAAAGCTTGCGCATACGCTGGGAAGCACAATTACAATATTACAAAGGTTATTTCTATCAGACTCAAGGCATTCATAATCTCGATAACGAAAAGTATAAAGAAGCACTGGAATTTTTCAAGCAAGCATCGGCAGAATTCAAGAAAGGCATGAAAAATGCCGAAGTAGTAAAGGATAATAACCTCATCCAGCTTTTAAACAAGTCACTGGCCGAAGCCAAAGGTTATATGGGTATGTGTAAAACTGTCTTGGATTAGAAGAAAAGCAATTGTAAAGTCTTAGAAAGGAGCGCAAAAAAGTTAAAAGGAACTGATGAAAAAATGGTTGAACACCCCGAATGTCCTGAATGTGAACGAAAAATGAATTTTGTTGTGGCAAAATTAACTGATGAAGAGAATCCTGGCTCGGAAGACATAAAGTCTGGTTGGTATTGCCCTGACTGTGGGATTTTCAAGCCAACAGAAATGACCGGAGAGATCGACCTCCAGTCACTGGATTTAGATATAAAAGAAGCAATTAGAGTCACATCATCTGCAAATATCTTCATCCCGGATGAATGGGTCATAGAAGATAAAACAGATGAAGTTAAAAAAATATTAGAAGAAATGGAGGAAAAGTAAAAGGAAGGGCTTTTTCTTCTCTTTATCCTCTAAGGGAATCGTTGAGTAAAAGTTTAGCAACATCGGGGGAGACATCTAAACGTTCGATTAGGGTCTCAACATCTAACTTCGAGCCATTTGGTATCAAGAATTCCTTAATGTAAGAGAGCTGTCCCTGGTATAAGGGTGATTTTCGGATTTGTTCATATTTTTGAGCGACAGTAGAAGTACTATCGGTTGTTCTAGTCGATTTTTCCATCGAAAAAGGAATATTGGTTTGTGATTGCGTGTCTTTCTCCATGGACTCGTTTTCAAGTAGGCGTTTTGCTTCCATCTGTTTTTCGTCATCTCCAGAGAAAAGGTTTTTTTTCCAGTAACAAAAAAAGCTGCTTTTGCTTTAAAAAGGAAGGTAATATCTTAGTTTTTGTCATTTGGTAACATTTTAATC
>Ga0164310_10000438_pt1 | contig 22061 bp, 24 predicted proteins | sample GuaBasSedimGuay1_FD_121795 | JGI IMG/M metagenome (GOLD analysis project Ga0164310, IMG submission 121795) | Subseafloor sediment microbial communities from Guaymas Basin, Gulf of California, Mexico - Guay1, Core 4569-9, 0-3 cm | ecosystem: Environmental > Aquatic > Marine > Hydrothermal vents... | reverse complement strand
GCATAGAGATCGCCCTGACCGAGGCCACTCACAGCTCAGACATCGGAAGTCCTGTTGGTTTTCTCGTTAGAATAGGGGGTAAAACGTTCTACCATGCAGGAGACACTGGCCTTTTCGGAGGGATGAGTTTAATTGGCGATCTATACTCTCCTGAGGTTTCCATGTTGCCTATTGGTGGTTATTACACGATGGATCCTGTTCAGGCCTCTCTAGCCTTAAAGATGCTCAAATCAAAGGTGGTAGCCCCAATGCACTGGGGGACGTTTCCAGTACTCAAAGGGACACCAGAACTCTTAGAGGAAGAGATTAGAAAGCTTGGCATTAAGGTTCGAGTTCTCAAGTTGAAACCAGGAGAACCAGTTGAGATCTAAACTAGCCTAGCCCTTCATGCCGTATAATTCTCTCCTCCTCGCTTCAAGAAAATCTGGCCTGAGACCAAGGAATTCAGCCGCTGTTTCCATGGAAATACCTTCTCTCTTAGCAGCTTCAATAACTGGCTCCATCTTTTCCATCCACTCTAGATCCCTAACTACGTGATGATCAATTATCGTCTTCCACGGTCTTACCTGATTTAATATGTTTAGCAGGAGTTCATTTGCTTTTGAGAGTATTTCTGGAGGTTCTTTCCAGCCTATGAAGAGGGTTGCTGGCCCATCAATTATGAGTAACTCCGGTTCTTCCCTTATGATCCACTTGGCTGTCGGAGGATAACTTGGACCCCCTATATCGCTTGAGAAGAGGGTTTTCTGTCCTCCTGATTCGATCAAGCACATTAGGACAAATCCTAGCTTTGTTCCCTCCATTCCATGCGGAAATGGTTGTGAGAATTTTATTCGGGTTCTACCGAAGTAGAACTCCCTTCCATCAGCTATCTCTATCCTAGATGGCCTTCCCTCAATTTTGGAAAGAAATTCTTGAGCTCTGTTTCTCTGACTCTGATTTATCCAACTTCTAGGATCCTTTAACAGCAAGATCTTGCCCTCATACATTTCAGGAGAATCCCTGAGGTAGTGATCGAAGTGGTAGTGAGTTATTACTAACACATCGGCCTCTTTAGCAGCCTCTTTTATCTTCTTTTTGTGTTCTTTAAGCCTTTCCTTTTCTATCGGGTGTGGAGGAAGCCCGTACCTGGACGGTCCTAAAGCAGCACCAGGATCTATCAGAATTCTAATGTCTGCTGTTTCAACTAAAGTAGCCATGCTTCTCGTTCCTAGGCTGTCAAAAGCAAGGGGAAGAACCCTCAATTCAATTACATGAGAGGATAGGATAAGAAAAATTTGGACTTTTTCTCAAGGGATTAAATCTCATTGATTACCCTTCTTTTGGAGCATAACAGGGTCTTCTGACTTCTTTCCTTGCCAGCAACTCTATGACCCTTCCAATTAGATAGTTGCTCCTTGCATCAACTATTTCTACTCTGTAAAAGCTTCCAAGCTCAACCTCCTGCTCCAGTAAGACCGGTCTGTAGAAATCAGTCCTTCCTTGAGCCTTCTCCTTGTATTTTTCCGTAACTAGCACGTTGAACTCCTTTCCAACGAGTTGTTCATTTCTTTTCAGTTTCATTTCGGCACATAGCTCGCTAACAATCTTACTCCTCTCTTTTATGATCTTTGTAGGAAGTTTCTTCATTTCAGCCGCCTCGGTGCCTGGTCTAGGACCGAACTTACTGATGTTAACGACTTCGGGCTTCACCTCTCGGATTAAGGATAAGGTTTGCTCAAAGTCGTCCTCGGTCTCTCCTGGAAATCCAATAATTACGTCCGTGGCTATCGTGCTGATTGGATACCTTTCCCTTATGCATCTCACAATTTCTAAGAAGTCTTTAACACCATAGCCTCTTTTCATTAGCCTTAGCACTCTGTCACTTCCGCTCTGAACAGGTATGTGGAAGAACTTGTAAATTCTTATATCAGAAAAGGACTCTAAAAGCTCATCAACCATTGTTTTTACGCCGCAGGGGTTCATCATCCCTACTCTCACTCTAAATTCGCCTTCTATGCCTCTAATTGCCATAAGTAGTTTAGCTATGTTTGTCCCGATGTCCCAGCCGTAAACTCCTAAGTCTTGGGCTGTCAGATAAACTTCCTTAAATCCCTCGTTGATGCGACTTCTTATTGCCCTCAGAATAGAATCTGGTGGATAGCTCCTAAGTCTTCCCCTGGCAAATCTGGTTATACAATAAGTGCATTGTCCTAGACATCCTTCTGCCACAGGTATAACCGCTGAAACCTTGGAAAGAGGAATTCTTCCCATCTCGGCCTTGTTTAGCGAAAGATCTTCCACTACTTCGATGCCCTTTTTTCCTTCCAGAACTTTTTTGGCTACATCAGCTATGACTCCTATCGATTTAGGACCTATTAGAGCCGCTGCGTATCTCCTAAGAAGGGCTGGTTGAGTAGCTGCCATGCAGCCAGTTATTATAAGGGGTTTGTTTAGTAAGGATAGCGCCCTGGTTCTACTCAGCATTCTTTGTTCTGTGGGCTGTTTCACGTTGCATGTGTTTAGTATGATTAGGTCGGCTTCTTCAGGAAAATTCGTCCTCTCGAAGCCAGATTCTTTTAGGATCCTGAGCATTGCCTCAGAGTCTGCTCTGTTCATTGTACAGCCGTGCGTCTCAAGATATATCCTTCTCTCAACCATTCATTCACTCAACCCTATGAAGGGTTTTTTACTCCTCTTCGTGCTCTCCTAGCGTGCTTACGCCATCTAGACTGGCTACATTTCCACCATATCGTCTTATGGTTTCTTTGATCGTGTCTAGATCTAAACTATCCCCGACTGTGACAAGCCTTAGTCTCTCAATGTTGGAATCATAGTCCTTAACGTCTATATCAACCCTTTTCACACCATTTAGCTTTGCAATCGCTTCTGATAACTCAACGATGTCTGGTTTGTGGGGTTTAACTACATCAAACACCAAACGAGTGATCGAAATTTTCTTATTTGAATCCTCCTTTGAATTGGAGGAAAGGCCGAGCAAGATCTCTCAGTTCCTCCCTTCATCTAGCGATGATCTCTGAAATATTAAATCTTTTGCTTTGGCATTCTTTCATAGAAGGGGGTGCATTCCTTCTAAAAACCCATCTTTACGATCATTTCCCTTCATCTTCAGTTTTAATGGAATGTAGCGTCAAAAAAAGACGCGTTATTATCTTATTAACGCTTTTGTGTCTTCCTCCTTTGAGATGAATGAGCAAAAGTTCTCCTTCAAACTGTTTTGGTAACTTAAGGTCTCGGTAAAAGGACGCAATAATTCTTATCCCCCTAGCCCTGCAGTATTTACATATCTCTTCAATATCCCTCACTCCCCTCATTGCGGAGTTAGGTTGCCACACGGCACCATATCCCATTATGTTTAGTCTCTTTTGGACCTTGTAGTACAATTCTCTCGGAACCGTCCTATCGAAGAAGAAAGGGGTTTTGTATCTAGGACGTTCTCTACACAATCTACTCTCCTCTTAAAGCGTTCTTTGTTTTGATAACCTGTACACCGAGGTCAGCCAGGAATCCGATTATCTCCCTTCTTTTTTCACCTTTTATTCCCTTCCAGTCAAGGATCGCAACTTGCGCTGTAGCTGTGTTTCTGTTAACTGCTTCTCTTAACATCTCAAGATCCAAGTACTCAGTGTCTAATTTCCTAACGAAGTGGCCTATCGCGTAGTTAGAGGTCAGCTCAATTTCTGTAAATTTTGAGTTCAGGTGAGGCCCCCCTATGGCAATGGCAGGAGTGAATTTTCCCTCCCGTTCCATCTCGAGAGCTTTTATCACAGAAAGGGCCACCACTTTACAAGCCCTAAGATCCTTCCAGTTCTCTTCATTGCTCCCCACTTCAACAAAAGCAATTGGGGTGTCCAGCGAAGGACCATGGTGCGTTGGTTCCAAGGCAATCGGGTAACCTATCTCTTCAGCCCCCTTCTGCACTGCTTTCAAGAAGTTCTTCATGAAGAAGGGCATTGCAATGCTTATCTTTCTGTCTTCTCCTCCGTAAACCGAAGGTCCAAAATTTCCAGGGACATGAGTGGTTATTATTGGTCCTCCGGGAGTTCCGCTATGCCTCGAAAGCACGATAATAGCGTCTGCTTGCTCTGCTCCAAGCTCCTTAGGTTCTCTCACATAAAGAACTTTCTTTTCCACCTTCTTAAGGGAGATTTTGCACTTACCTACCCTTATTTCCTCCCCGAGCTCATTCTTCAGGATTGAGTACATGTTCTTTGCAGCAATATCCTGTGAGGAGGCCACTAAGACGACTGATTTCAACCTTTAAGGTCTGATGGATGAGAGAATAAAAAAGGTTCTTAATTACATTACAGAACATCCGATCCTCTGTAAGCGTTTCATCAGTACAGTGTTCTATGGTTCCAGCTCTTTGGCTTTGTTCCAATACTCAAGGATCCTCTCCTTCGAATAGGAGAGGTACGCTGGATCCTCTACGTGCGGCTCAAGTGTAATGGTTTTGTCGAAGTCCAAGAACTTCAGGAGACCTAACGCTAAGCTCCAGTCTAGCTTTCCTGCTCCAATTGGAAGGTGCATATCCTGTTGGCCATTATTGTCGTGTGCATGGACATGAGTTATTTTGTATCCCAAGTGCCTTACGTAAGCTTTAAGCTTCTCAGCCCCTCCAAGCCAAGCATGGCCTAAATCTAGAGTTAATCTTAGCTCAGGTACATTTGAGAATATGAAGTTCATAGCTGATATCGAGGTGAAAGCTCCAGCGTCGGTGTTCTCCAAGCATATGGTAAGAGAATGTTCTTCTCCTAACTCTGTAAGCTCAGTAAATGCGTGTAAGTTGAGTTCTCTGGCCTTTTCTTTTAGAATAGACAGCCATTTAGGGGAGAATGGATGAAAGGTAACTATTTTGGCATCTATCTTCCTTGCAAAGTTCATTATCTTTTCTGCCTCTTTTAACGCCCCTCTTCTCACCATCTCGTATGGAGACGCGATTTCTAAATACCATGGAGCGTGAATTAGAGGAGGAATTTCGAAAGAAGCCAATAAATCGCTTAATTCTGCTTTAGCTCCTTCAAGTATTTCTACTGTTGAAAGGGGCCATTCTAAAGTCAGTTCAATGTATTGAAAGCCTGTTCTAAGGGCCTCTCTTATCTCATCAAGCACGTTGTTCAATGGATTATTCATACAACCTAGCTTAGGTAACTTCATCAACAGCATTGATGAAGAACGGGAATTAATTAAGTCGTGGGAAAGTGAAACATCAATCAGCGACCTAGATAGAGGCTTAAGATAAACCACGCGATTTCTTAACAAAACAATCTTTTCTAATGTTTTAACTGCCCGGGATGATCAATTTGGTTGATTTATACAAACAAGAATGATTTTCTATCTGAGAGTTCTCATCTACAATTTCGATTTTTGGATTGTATCCCAACGAGACATAGCACTACCTTACATTTTGCTCAACACCTTGAAAAGACATGGCAAGGACAGAAACTATAATAATCGATAAGAAGAATATGAGATGGGCCCGTAGCTCAGGAGGATTAGAGCGCCGGCCTTCGGAAGATTAACGGTGTGACCCTAGAAATATTGGAACTTCAAGCTGAGGAGAGCCGGTGGTCGCGGGTTCGAGTCCCGCCGGGCCCGCCATCGTTTCGAAAACTTACTCGTGTAAAAAGCGTTAACTATTCTTCAATCCAAATTTTAACCTTAAGAATAAAAAAAGAAAAGAGGAGGGCAGAGCTTATCTGCCCAAGATTGCCTCTACTGCCAGCTCGATGTCTCTGTCGGTAACGGTCTTTCTTCTGGCGTGATGAGCCATGTCAACGGCCTGCTTGGCCACCCTCATGCCGAACTTCTCCATGTGGTAGGCAAGGGTGCTCCTAGCAGCGTTGCTGACTCTTTCTGCGCCAGCCTCCTTGATCATCCTATATATCGGAGCTAGAGGCAGGAACCTGACTGGTTTGGATGGCATATATCATATCCCTCCTTAACGACCCCTTTTAATTGGGGTTATGTTTTTTAATCATATCCTAAATATAAGTTTTTCCCTTTAGAATGTGTTCAATAGCCATGATCGGGCAGCATCTGACAGATGACAACATCATCTTGGAATAGATATATGTATTCATGGATAGGAAGCGACATTCCAATTTTTCAGTTTATTAATAAATATGAGATCATAGCAACAGAAATTAACAATAAATCCATTAATATACTTTAATTATCTAGTAATCGAAAATTAGTTTATTTTTAACAAATTTGTGGATAGAGAGTTGATTCATGTTGTTCCATCCGTTTCACCATATCATAATCCATAGCAACGAAAGGGTCAACTGCCAATCAATATAGCAGCCATAATAAGACTCAACTATAATTCGATTTCATATTCTGTCAATCCATGAAAAATGAGCCATGAGAATTAATTTCAATGATTTTAATTTAATTGTCATTTCTCGAAAATGAAATAACAATTCTTCTAAAAAATAGAATACTTCATCTGAAGAGTTCTTTGAGCCATATAAAAGGAGTACTTATCGTTTCTAGAGAAGTTAAAAGGTACATTGAGGTCATGAGAGTATCATCTGATATGTACGCTGATCTTAAGTTGGTAAAAACGTTTATAAGAATGGGTGGAAAGTTGTGTAAACTATCTAAAGGTATTTCTTATAAACGAATTCATTACAAATTTTCCTTGTTTGAGTTATTTTTGATATCTCCACTAGACTTCAACGATCCTAACTATATCAGTTGCTCCTCTTCTCAGACCATATGTAAACACGACAACATCGCCATAAGAAAGTTTTCCTTCTAGTTTCAATTTGTTTATGAAGTCTTGAATCGGATCTCCTCCTCCTTCTTCTAGAGTATACGGAAATACTCCCCAATAAATTGCCAGTTTAGTTGATACCTTCTCATCGTTTGATGCCGCGTAAATCATCGAGATAGGTCTCTGCGCTGACATTCTCCTAGCGGTTGCTCCAGTTCGGGTGAATATCACGATTTTAGCCTCAAGACTGTCAGCAAGAAGGGCAATGCCCCTTGCGAACCTATCATAAATAGTTTTAGCTTCGGGTTTTATCTTAGGCGGCTTGAACTCCCTTTCAGCGGCCTCAATTATGCGTTTCATCCATCTAACGGCTTCTACAGGATATTTTCCTATTGCGGTCTCGCTAGCCAGCATGAGGGCATCAGCTCCATCTTGAACAGCGGACATTATGTCGACGACCTCGCTTCTAGTAGGAGATGGGTGTTCAATCATCGACTCCAAGAGCTGGGTGGCAACTATTGATGGTTTTCCTTTTCGTAATGCCTCGCTAATTATGCTTCGCTGGATTCTCGGTATCGTCTCAAGGTCGTAATGAAGTCCTAAATCGCCTCTCGCAACCAATATTGCGTCGGCTTGTTCGGTTATCTCAGAAATATTATCAACTGCATCCTTCGTCTCTATTTTTGCTATAATTCCTACGTTTTTTCCTCCAATTTCATCCAAGAGTCGCCTCAATATGGAGATGTCCTGGCCTGTTCTAACGAAGCTCATACCTACGTAGTCCATCTCATGTTGAACAACGAACTTCACGTTATTTACATCCTTCTCTGAGAGAGGAGGTAAAGGAATTGTTTTGTTCTTAATTGCTATGTTCTTTTCTGCCTTTATAACGCCAGAGTTAAGCGCTAGAGATTTAAACTCCTTTGTCCCAGTCTCTTTGACTACCAGCTTTATTCTGCCCTCATCGATGAGCAAGATGTCTCCCTCGGAGATCACAGAGAAGACTTTTTCCTCAGCAATTGGAATTTTCTTGGATACATTGCTCTCTTTAGATAGGAAGAAGAGAATCTCCTCTCCCTTTTCCACAACCACATCGTCGAATCTTCCTAACCTCACAGTGGGGCCTGAAAGATCCCCTATAAGAGCCACTTTCCTATGGACTAAAGAAGAGGCTCTCCTAACCTTTTCTATCAGTTCATTCCAATAAGAAACTTCACCATGGGCAAAATTTATCCTGAGAGCATCGACCCCCTCCTTAAGCATCATAACCATGGTTTCGAGGTTTTCACACGCTGGACCAAGCGTTGCAATTATCTTGGCTCTTTTCATCCTAGTTAATAATCGTTGAGAGTTATTTAAGTTCCACATTATCAGACTGGACTTTCCACCCCTTCAAGGTCCTTTCAACGATTTTAGATATCATGTCAACGACCTCATTTGCAAATCTCATGCATGAGTCTATCGGAGGGATTTCAGCCTTATCCTCAGGATCATATATCAGGATGGAACCTGGTAAGGGAAAAGCCTCTATTCCCTCTTCAATTAGAAAGATTTGAGACTCATCAAACAACTCCTTCTTCGCAAGATCCTCCTTTATTGCCATAATCATAGCTGTCTCTTCAGTTCCTGCGTGGCCTCCTATTGAGCCCAAGATCTCCTTCGATTTCTTAGCAGCATAAACCCACCAATTTACGAGCAAAGTTCTGACCCCTAACTCAAGCCAAGCCCGCTTAATCGCTTCAACTAGTGCTTTCACGTGTTCTGAACCTCCATGTCCATTTATTACAATTATTTTATCGAATCCGCTCATCTTCAACGATTTCAGCGCTTGAAAAACCAACTTCTCTAGTGTTTCTGGCTCAACAGAAAGACAGCCTGGAAAGCCTGTTAAAGATGTGGTAACACCATATGGAATTGCTGGTGCAATTAGACCATTTAACCTCTCAACCAATTTGTCTGAAATGTATAGAGGGATCATGAAGTCCGTTCCCAATGGTAAGTGAGGTCCATGAGCTTCTACAACCCCTATTGGTAGAGCAACGAACCTAATTTTCTCTCTGATATCTTTCAGCTCCTTCCAACTAAGTAACCAGAGCCTTCTTTCCATATTATCCCCTTCTAGAGAGGAAATCAGATATTATTTCATCCAGATTAGGGCTCCCTATTTCCTGCAGCTCGTATCTAACATGGACTACGGGCTTGTTTAAGTTTAGATATCTTGACAGGTCTGTAGGAGTCCCAAGGATCACAGAGTCTGCTGGTATCGAGTTCAGCACATCTTCGAGCTCTTTCATCTGACTTTTTCCATATCCTACTGCAGCAAGAACTGGGCCTATATGCCTGTAGTTCTCATAAGCTTCTTTTAAGGATCCCTTCAGCCAAGGTCTTGGGTCTATTATCTCAGAAGCTCCAAATTTTCTTGCAGCTATGTATCCGACGCCAGTAGGCATCTCACCGTGGGTAATTGTTGGACCATCCTCAAGGACTACTACCTTCCTGTCTCTTATTAGATCTGGTCTATCAACAATTAGCGGGGAGGCTGCCTCAACTATTATGGCTTTTTTGTTCACTGAGACCACGTTCTGCCTTACTTCCTCAATTTGATCTCTAGAAGCGCTGTCCACTTTATTGATAACTATCACATCGGCCATCCTTACATTTACGCTTCCTGGCCAATAGGTTAGCTCATGACCTGCTCTTAGAGGATCGACTACAGTTATCATGAGGTCAGGTTTATAGAACGGGAAGTCATTGTTCCCCCCGTCCCAAAGGATTATGTCTGCTTCCTTCTCTGCCCTTCTCAGTATCTTCTCGTAATCCACTCCAGCATATACTACGTTTCCCATTCTCAGATGAGGTTCATAGTCCTCTCTCTCTTCTATCGTGCATTCATGCCTATCCAAGTCTTCTAGAGTCTCAAACCTCTGTACCTCCTGCTTTCTAAGGTCTCCATAAGGCATTGGATGTCTTATTACGACGACTTTGAGTCCCTTTCCTTTTAATATTCTTGCAACTTTTCTGCTGGTTTGGCTTTTCCCTGAACCAGTCCTTGCAGCAGTTACAGCTATTACCGGCTTTTCTGATTTAAGCATCGTGCTCTTAGGTCCCAAGAGCATAAAATCTGCTCCAGATGACTGGGCTATTGAAGCTCTTTCCATGATATAGTTGAAAGAGATGTCGCTGTACGAAAACACAACCAAATCCACTCCTTTTTCCTCAATTAGCTTGGGAAGCTCTTCCTCTGAGATTATTGGTATCCCATTTGGGTATCTGGGGCCTGCAAGCTCCGGTGGATATGTTCTACCAGCAATCCCCGGTAGTTGGGCCGCAGTGAAGGCGATAACTTGATAATCCGGGTTATCTCTAAAGAAAACGTTGAAATTATGGAAGTCTCTTCCAGCTGCACCCATTATAACGACTTTTCTAACCATTAAGCATCCATCTTGACTAGGCGGGATAAATCTTTAACATTATGTCCTGAAGTTTCGGGGGATGAGGCTCTCTGAACTTGGCGAGAAAAAGCTAATAGAATTAGTGATGAAGCTTATTAGAGTAAATCCCAAGTCTCTCCTTAAGCTAGGGCTTGATGATGCCGATGCTTTACGTTTAGAGGAAGGTGTCTATGTTTTTAACACAGATTTTGTGGCGGAGTCCACGGATAAACTTCCTGGGATGACATATCGACAGCTTGCTAGAAAATGCATAGTTGCTAATGTAGCAGATCTTGCAGCGAAGGGAGCTAAGCCGGAGGGATTCTTAGCATCGGTTGCCCTGCCATCAGACTTCGACTTGAGCTCTTTTGAGGAGATATTTAGGGGTTTGGATCAAGGTGCGGCCGAGTATGATTCTTATCTGCTTGGTGGCGATTTAGGTGAGGCCAAGGAAGTACTAATATCTGTATCGGCCTTTGGTAGGGTTAGGAAGAAGCTTATTTCCCGTGAAGGTGCAAGAGAAGGCGATCTAGTCGCGGTAACTGGGTTCTTTGGCTGGAATACCTTGGCATTTATGGCTTTGTTGGAGGGCTTAGAACTTCCTGATGAGATTAGGAAAAAGGCGTTAGAATCTGCTTTCTTACCAAAAGCTCCATTAAGGGAGGGATTAATTTTATCAGAATCCGAAGTGGTCACATCAGCTATTGACAGCAGCGATGGTCTCTATGCTTCTTTAGATCATCTCTCAAAAACCAGTAAAGTCGGTTTTCTCATAGAAAGACTTCCTGTTGAGGATAAGTTAGTTAAATTTGTCTCGAAGAGAGGGTTAGATCTCATTCGAATTATCTTCTATGGAGGTGAAGAATTCCATCTCATCTTCACAGTTCCTCCTTCTGATTGGGAGAAAGTAAGACTTTCACTCTGTTCTGAAGGCCTTACGGTTATTCCCATTGGAAAAGTAATTTCAGAGACCAAAATAGTTGTTGTACATGACTCAAGGAAAATCACATTACATGAGGGGGGTTGGGAACACTTCACCAGTTAATTTGTTAAGACCACCTTTTCCCCGGTTTTTATCGAGCCCAAGACCTCCATTCCTTCCAAGATCTCTCCCAAAGGAGTCACAGGAAAATCTATTCTGAGGTCAGTTAATGCTATAATGAGAGATTTATTCGCTGGAGAAAACACTAGTTGCCCCTTTTTCAGCTTTTTTAAAGGTCTCTCGAGCCTTCCCTCGAGATCTAAGCTTATGTAAAGAAGATCATTTGTTTTTATTGTTAGACCACTGAGAGGAATGCTCTTGTAAAGTCTCTCAACTGTAATAGGCGACAGATGTCTCATCAAGATAATCTTAACGACTCCAGCCTTAGTTCTCATTTTTACTGTATATTCTCCAACCCCATCAAGCAAGATTTCTCACTTCCCCGTGAAGAAGAACCTTGTTTACTTTGCCTTAACTCCTCTATAAATTCTGAGTTTTGAGTTGCCGTTAACGTACACTACCAATCCTTTCCTATAATACTCTTTAAGCAATCTCTTCGCAGTACTGACCCTTATCCCATACTTAATCGCTAAAGACTGTGGGGTTACCACAGGACTGTTAACAATTTCCTTCTCAATTGTCTTCAGCAAAGATTCCGATGGCCAAAGGACTCTAACTGCCTTTTCTTCGCCCTTTTCTCTGGCACTCATCTGGGACCCTCTTTACAAGATCCGTTTCAAAGGTCAGATAAAAGTTTTGAGTTCAGATAAGCTGTCTAAGGAACTCGCGAAGTTCTGGTGTGACAGGAAATGTGAAGAATAAGGCAATAAGGTATATTATAGCGCCCAAATAAGCCCTCTTTTTTGAAAGAGAACTATATTCGTCTAAAGGAGGAGGATGTCTGATGAAAAGAGTAAAGATTAGAAGCATTAGAGCCATTTGAGGATCGAGAAATTTTATGGGCGTCATATATGAGACAAATGACAAGGATATTAGCGTAAATGCTATTAATTGTCTCTTCTTTTCGTCTGGGAAGAAAGCATAGCACACATGACCTCCATCAAGCTGAGAGACTGGCATGAGATTGAGGAAAGTAACCGTGAGAATAACCCATCCTGCAAGCGCTACTGGACTTAGATAAATAGGCGAAGGTACTTTAGCTAACTTAAACATGTAAGAGAAGAGAGGTTGCTCCCACCATAGAGCCCTAGCTCCTTCCTTTTCTAAAGCACCTAGCAAGGATGGATCAAGGGGTATTGAGGTCTTAAGACCAAAGTAACAAACTGGGATTGATGCTATGAGACCAGTTAAAGGACCTGACAACCCCATATCGAATAGTTCGTCTCTGTTTAAAGGCATTCTACGGCCGAAAATTATAGCTCCAAAGGTGCCAAGGGGCGGACCCCCAGGAATGAAAATTGGTGGCTCCCAATCACCCCCTCTTAATTTAGTGGCCACCATGTGACCAAATTCATGAGTCCCTAGGGTAAAGAAAACCGAAACAGTAAACATGATGGCGCTTAAGATCGTATTTATATTGGGAGTTATTCCTACCTTGCTAAGCAATTCCACCGCGGTTTTACTGTATAGATACCCTGAGAAAGTAACTGTTGAGATGGTAGCTAATAACATCACAAGATATATCGCCTTCGATCTTCTGGTTGGGATTTTGGCAGGAAATACTATGAGCCTTAGGTAGGGCTTTCCTGGAAGTAGTTTTGGCATGAGACCGTGGGGCATAAGTTCTTCAGCCACTCTTTTAAAGCGTTCTCTTGACTCCTCTGGATCTATTCTATTTACCAACATCTCGAGCCCAGCTGGCGTTTCAGTAACGTCAACCACCTGAAAGTTCTTACTTACCACATCGATGACGAGGTTGTAAGGTGTTGGATACACTTTCCGTTTTACCCCATTGTGATCGTTTGAGTGGCGTTTAAAACTTTGTTTGATGTAAGATTTTCTGACCGAGGTGGGCCGATGCAAAAGCAGTACATCATAAGAAAGTTCAATCCTAAGGATCTAGACAATGTTGTCAAGCTTAACTGGGTTTTTCTACCGGAAAATTATCCGTCGTTCTTCTTTTTGGAGAATTACACGCATTGGCCAGAGGCTTTTCTTGTGGCTGAATCCGAGGGCAAAATAGTGGGCTATGTGATGTGCAGAGTTGAAGAGAAGTACTATAGATTTAGTCCTGTTAAACTCGGACACGTCCTTTCAATAGCTGTGGAGAAGAAGCATAGGAGACAGGGTATAGCAACTGCTCTCATGAATGGTGCCGAGGAGGGATTAGTTAATGCTTATGGTGTAGACTTAATTTATCTCGAAGTCAGAGTCTCAAACGAGCCAGCGATTTCTCTCTATAAGAAACTGGATTACAGGGTCTTGGGTGTCATGCCCAAGTACTATAGCGATGGTGAGGATGGCTACCTCATGGTCAAGTCTATTTCTGAGAGAGCAAGCGATAGGCTCATCACAGCAGTATTAGGATACAGGGTGAAGAGCCTGTGACCGGAAAGAAACAGGTTAGAAAGATAGATCTGAGGGGAAAGGGGTTTCCAACAACCATAATTATCATGGCAAAGGAGGCTAAATCATTAGATCCAAAGAGCTCATTATTAGTTTTGACCGATGACAAGGAAACTGTTGAGCAGGCCAGGGAGTGGGGCGAGAGGGTAAGCTGGGCATCTGTGACCTCAGATAGGAAAGAGGGATATTGGGCCATCCACGTGAAAAGGCTGTGATTGGAGGCAAATAGGAGCATGATCGAACTACCTTATGGTTCACTTATGGTTCGAGGAAAGAGTCCCTCTTGCGAAATCTGTTGGAGAGGGGGTAAGCTCGTCATATTCGTTACAGGGCTGTGTTCTCGATATTCAACATGTTTTTACTGTACAATTTCTCCCGAAAAGAGGGGAAAAGACTGGGTTTTTGCAGATGAAATTAAGGTTAAAGATGAAGCGGAAATTCTAAGAGAGGCGCGACTAATAGAAGCCGAAGGAGCAGGAATAACTGGTGGAGAGCCAAGTTTAGTTATAGATAGGGTTTGCAGATACGTGAAGATTTTGAAAGAGAATTTTGGGAAGGAATTCGACGTACATCTTTACACAAACTCAGTAGGTATAGATCTTGATAGTTTGAAGGTGTTAGAATCTGCAGGTTTAGATGAGATTAGATTTCATACTTGGTTGGAGAAGGATTGGGAAAAGATCAGGCTTGCCATGGATTTCAACTTCAGGGTTGGAGCCGAGATGCCAGCAATACCAGAGAGGATGTATGAGAGGAAGTTGATAGAACTCGCGGAGTTCCTTGACTCTATAGGGGCTCATTTCTTGAATATCAATGAATTAGAGTTTAGCGAGGGAAATAGGAGCAATCTCTTATCTAAAGGCTATGGAGTTAGAACCGATAGTGGAATTGCCGTTTTTGGGAGTAAAGAGGTCGCAAGAAAAGTGTTAGAGTATGTGGAGAAGGAGACAGGAATTGTCGGCTATTTTTGTTCTGCAGAGGTAAAGGAGCTACAGGTTCTCAATAGGTGGAGGAGGAGGGCTAAGAACATTGTAAAGCCATATCAACGCGTTACTGAACAAGGTACTTTGGTATTTGGTGTGATAAGAGGGGCTCATGGCAAGTTGCTTGAGTTTAAGGAGTTACTAGAAAAAGTTAGATCCTGTCCTTTTGAGTTGAGCGAAAACGAACTTCTAGTACCGCCTGAAATACTTCTGGAAGTGAGGTCTATGCTGCTATCTAAGGAATTAGATGGTGAAATTGTCGAGATAGCTCCTTTAGATTGTCCTTTTGAAATTTCAAGGCATCCTATAGTGAGAAATGGGTCTCAATCATCTTGAGACGGTTATTTCCTCTTCAAGCGAGGGAGATATCACATCGACACCTACCAACTCCTGAACCTCTTCTCCGAACTTCTCGGTTTCCTCTCCGTGTATTGGAACAACCTGTTTTGGTTCTACTGCCCTTATGAATTCGAACAACCCAGATCTACCTACGTGTGAGGAGAAGTCAAGTTGATTCACCCTCATTTCAATTGTTCGCCTTTCTCCATCAATGTAAATTTCGCCCTCTTGTAAGAGCCTCCTGCCTTCTGTTCCCTCGATCTGATACCCTGTAAGAGTCAAGGAACTTACTGGATCTTCTCTTCTTTTCTCAAGATAGAAGTACACTGGTCCTCCTTCGAGCATTCCGGATGTTGTCAAAACAATCGAGGGTCTCCTTATAATGCTCTCTCTGAATTTCCAATTTCCAACCATCCTAAGATTCCTCAAAGAGAACTCAAACTCTTTGTCGTCCCTAAGTCTGTGAGGGTATGATAGCAGGATCTCCGTTCCTGCCCTTGCCATTCCATCCAGATACAGGTTCTTTATGCCGCCAGACGATAGGATCATTGCGATCTCATTGAGTCTAGCTATAGCGAAGCCTGCTATTATTGCTAGACCTCCTCTATTGATTGTATCCCTAACTACCTCTCTTAGGAGTTTCTCCTGTCCTTTCCTACTCGGGTGCTCCCTCTGAGAGTAAGTACACTCTGTTATTAGGAGATCTACCTCTGGCAGATCTCTTTCAGCCCCACGGGATAGCCTTGTGTTTCTAAGCTTAAAGTCTCCTGTGTAGAGAAGTGACGTTCCATTTGTTCTAACGTAAAACATGGTGCTGCCCGGTATGTGGCCAGAATCGAAAGGTATGACTTCAACCGGCCCTATTTTGAATGGAACTCCATATTCTATGGGTCTGTAGTTCTTCATTAGCTTCTTAATTTCTTGAGGGCCGTAACCTATCGTATACCCCCTCTTCTTTGCTACCTTTATGGAGTCATAGAGCAAGAGTTCCACGAAATCTCTTGTTATGTCAAGACCATAGACCTTTGGTGAATTCTTACCCCTAAAGAGCAGTGGCAAGGCCCCTGAGTGATCCAAATGTGCATGCGTTAGCAGCACAGCATCTACATTTTCGACTTCTGGAGGATAAAGCGGGCTTTGTTTTGGCCTAAGCTTTATTCCGTAGTCGAGCAATATCCTCTTGCCCTCGGCTTCAAGGAGAACGGCGCTTCTTCCTACTTCTCCAATAGCTCCGAGTGGCTTTACTTTTAGCAAACTCATATCAAACAAATCCTCCCGTTAACGTCAGGAGAAAACGATTTTCGTTTCCTTTGTTCATCCTCCCAACGAATCAGACAATCATGCAGTTGAGAGATATAAAAAGTTCACTTATTGTTTTCAGATCGAAAGTCGCTTAGATCAGAAGAGGTATTGCCTCACACACCGGGGAACTTGTAAACCTCTACTCCTTCATCCTCTACTCTTTCAAAGTCTAGATAGGCTATACCTCTCTTTTCTAGTGATAAAAGAGCTTCTCTAGCTAAATCGACTGGAAGTCCTAGATCAGAGACCACTTCTGCAAGCGTGAGTTTGCCTCCCTTTTTCCTTGCTAACCTTATTATGTCGTCCTGAATTTCCTCTATCCTCCCTTCTTTCCTTCGCCCATAAGTACCAGCATAGATCGTTAGGGCGCCCACTCCCATTAGAACTATTCCAGGGAATATACGAACGGGATTATAGCTAGCAGCAATGAGGAACATCAAGCCTAAGAAGGCGAAAAGTCCTCCGATTACATAAGCTGCTATGGGAAAAATGGAGAGGCGGGGCACTTTTTTCAGCCCCCTGAGACTTCTTCCTTCAATTTCTTCAATTCTTCCTCTATTTCACTCTCTATTTTTGCCTTTTCAAGTTCTCTTTCTATCTCGTCCCTCTCTTCAGGCTCAAGAACGTCCAATGTTCCTCCAACAGCTATAAGCTCGTCTATTGCAGCAGATCTTGCCTCTAGCTCCTTAATCCGACCATCTGCCCTATCGACTATCCTTGCTACATTAACTACATCTTCTCCAAAGCCAGTTAACATTTCTTTAACCTCTGCTTGGGCTTTAGCGCTCTCATACTCGGCTTTCAGTTGCTCCTTCCTAGCCCTAAACATCTCGACCTTGTTCTCAAGATCATCTCTTACCTTCTTTAGATCCTCTTCTTCTTCTTTCATCTCAGAAATCTTTTTCTCGAGGCTTTCCTTCTGAAGTAAAAGGATGTGCTTTCTTTCCAATGCCTTTCTCGCTAGATCCTCTCTACCGATCTTCATGGCCTTCTTTGCGTTCTCGTCCAACCTAGTTATTTTCTCGTCTATTTCTTCTACTTCAAATTCTAGCCTTTTTCTAGCTGTAACAGCTCTTGCCAACGCCATATTGACGTTATGAAGTTGTTGAACCATCTTTGCATATGCATAGTCCAGTTGTTCTATAGGATCCTCAAACCTCTCCATTATTTTGTTTAGTTTAGCCTCTATCGAGACCTTCAACCTTTCCCAGAAACCAGTCATATCAATCTGTGCCTTATTTCCTAGAGAACATTAATAAAATTAGGTACGAAGAAGCCCAACCCTACAGAGTTTCCTAATCTTTATTTTGAATTTTGGGAAGGTTAGTACGAAGAGGTAGAGCTCAATGAATCAGCTCATTAGCTTCGAGGATTTCAAGAAGATGGACATTAGAATAGGAAAGGTAGTTCAAGCTGAGAAAGTTCCTGGGACAGCTCGCCTGATCAGGCTTGAGGTAGATTTGGGAAGCGAAAAAAGACAGTTAATTGCAGGCATTGGCGAAGAATACAAACCAGAGGAACTCCTAGGCTTAGAGATAGTTGTATTAGCCAACTTAAAACCGAAGAAGATAAGAGGCCTACTCTCTGAGGGCATGCTTTTAGCAGCGGTCTTGGAAGGAAACAAGCCTGCTCTCATAGTTCCAGATAAGGAAGTTCCCCCAGGAACCCCTGTTAGTTAGGTGCTTTCCTATGATCCCGGGAGAACTTAAGGATCTAGTAGAATATGCTGTAAGACGTGCTCTAGGGATGAATGTAGATTATGCAGAAGCTAGATATCAGATCAACCGTTCAACTAGTCTTTTCATGATCAATGGGAACATTGAAGCTCTTTCAAATGTTTCTGTGGCAGGAATCAGTATAAGGGTAATTGTTAACGGCTCCATGGGTTTCGCGTCCACAAATGATCCGAAAAACGTAGATAAAGCTGTAGAGAGCGCAATAAAAGGTGCAAAAGCTTGTTTGAAGATCTCTAAAGAGCTTAGATTGTCCGAGGAGAGCTTTGGAGAAGCTTCATACACCTCCAAAGTTCTTAAAAGGCCGGAGGATATTTCTCCTGAGGAGAAGATAGAGCTCCTTAGCTCTGTAGATGAATTAGCCAAGGAAAAGGGGATAACCTCAAGGAATCTGTCCTTGAGAAACTCAAGAGAGCAGGTATATTACGTGAACTCAGAAGGTTCGCGCGTTGAAGGAGACGTAACGCGTGTAAGCGGAAATGCTACGCTAACTCTGGTGATGGGTGCTGAGTCCACACAAGAATTCGTTGAAAAGGGCGGAAGTGGGGGCTGGGAACTCGTAGAGGGCTGGAATTTCTTGGAGGAAGTCTCAAGGATTGCTGATGTAATGAAGGAGTGTTTAGAAAAAGGGATCTCTCCACCGAGGGGTAAAATGGATCTGGTTTTAGGTCCGTATGTTGTCGGCTTAATGATGCACGAATCGACTGGACATCCCTATGAGGCTGACAGGATATTAGGTAGGGAAGCTGCCCAAGCAGGGGAATCTTTTGTAAAGCCCGATATGCTTGGCACTAGGATAGGGTCTGAAGTTGTGACCGTAGTTGATGATCCAACTATAGAGGGCAGCAGCGGCTTCTACCTCTATGATATGGAGGGAGTCAAGGCCAGGAGGAGAATATTAATGAAAAATGGTATCATCAACGAGTTTCTACACAACAGAGAGACTGCTGCTATTTTTGGAGTTAAGAGCAATGCTGCAGCTAGAGCTTCATCCTACGATAGAGAGCCCATAATAAGGATGGCTAACACATTCATGCTCCCAGGGGACTACTCTCAAGATGAGTTGATAGAAGGCATAAAGGAAGGAGTATTCATCGCTCGCTTTACTGAGTGGAACATAGACGATAGAAGGTACAACCAGAGGTACGTGGGTTCAGAGGCCTACTTGATAAAGGATGGTAAGCTTGACAAGATGGTGAAAAGGCCCATCCTAGAAATCACTACGCCAGCCTTTTACTCAAGCATAGATGCTGTTGGAAAGGACCTTAAGTTCACTCCTGGATTGTGTGGTAAGAGCGACCCAGGACAGGCCGTACCTGTGTGGTTTGGAGGACCTAGCGTTAGGTTGAGAGGTGTTAGGCTTGGTGGGATCTGAGTCGTTTGAGAAGGGTTTTAGCATCTCGCAGAAGATAGTAGACATAGCTCTCAGAAAGGGAGCAGTGGATGTTGCTGTGATATACAATGAGGAAGTTGGAAGGCATTTGAGATTTTCCCAAAACAGAGCTGACATCGCAAACACTTGGCTATACAAGAGGGTTGCTGTATGCATAGGAAAGGACAAGAGAGTGTTAGTTGTAGAAACCGAAGACCTACAGCCGGAGAGTCTTAAACGGTTTATTGAAGAGTCAGTGGACGCCATGAAGTATCTACCACCCAGGCCAGTTTATGCTCCCTTACCAGAGGGTCCATTTGAGTATTCTGTGATTCCAAGCATCTATGACGAGAGACTTCTGACAGCTGAAGACGAACTCGTTGATGTGGCCAAGATAGCCATAGACTCTGCTTTATCAGAAGGGGTTAAGAGGGTGGCTGGAGTAGTCAAGTCTCGTGCTGGATACTCCTGCTTGGTTACAACGGGGGGAGTTAATGTTTGCTCCAGAGATAGCCAGATATACTTGGAAATCAGAGCTTTTGCTGATGAGGAGGCTACTGGACATGGAACAACGTGTTCCAGATCTCTATCGGATTTGGATCCTGAAAGAGCTGGAACAGAAGCAGGAAGGGATGCTGTACTTGCAAAGAACTTTACAAAAGGAGAACCGGGCAGATACGATGTAATTTTCGGCAGAAGTGCCCTTGGTAATTTAATTGGTATATTCGGCCACATGGCATCAGCTCTATTCATTCTCATGCAAATGTCCCCTTATGTAGGCAAGCTGAATCAGAAGATTGCTTCTGAGAAGGTAACTCTAATAGATGATCCGTTGATGCCAGCAGGATATGGATCCAGGGCCTATGATGATGAGGGACTACCGACTAGAAGAAATGTTATCATAGAGAACGGTTTTCTAAAGACCTATCTCCACAACAGGCTAACTGCAAAGGCCTTTAATGCTAAGTCTACGGCTAACGCGGGCTGGATTATTCCCAAGCCTTGGTACCTTATCCTCAAGCCAGGGGATGCAAAGGATGATGAACTTATCGAGGAAATGAGGGATGGTCTTATCGTCAAGAACGCCACTTATTTGAGGTTCCAGAACTATAGAACGGGTGATTTTTCTGCGGTAATAAGGGATGGAGTCTTTAGAGTGAAGAACGGTGAAGTCATAGGGGAAGTTAGAGGGCTTAGGCTTAGTGATAACTTGTTAAATGTCCTTTCGAATGTCTATCAGATCTCAAGAGAAGCTATACCCATATTTCATTGGTGGATGGAATGGGAAGTCCCTGTTGTGACTCCATTAATGGCAGTTCACAACGTGGGATTCACTTCAGCAACCATCTGAAGCTTTATTTTCTCCTGCTTACTTCTCCGAATCTGACAAGGGCTGCTAGTGCCCTTGCTCCCCTGGAGGGATCGGTATAATAGGGAATGCCAGCAGCCTTCAATCTTCTCAGTTGTTCGGTTATCTCTTCGGTTGCTTCCATAGAGATCACCACCAAGGGCTTTTCTTTTGAAGTTCCGAGTTCTATCATATAGTCTATTAGACGAGTTCTATCTAACAAAGGAGGAGACATCAGTGCAATGACCATCACACAGTCTATGTCCTTGGAATTCAGCATAGCTTGAATGGCGATCTTATATTGTTCAGCAGTGCATGAACCCGTAAGATCTAGAGGATTGCTTATGGCATAAAAAGGAGGAAGCTCCCTTTTCAGCTCCTCTTCAAGTTCCTTTGAGAGCGGGGGAATTTCTAGACCGTAATCTTCCAAGGAGTCTACTGCAATTACGCCGTAACCTCCTCCGTTGGTGATGATTCCAACTCTCCTTCCCTTAGCAGGAGGTTGAGTGGCTAGGCTTCTGCAAACATCGACGAATTCCTCTAAACGGTTGGTGATAATGGATCCACACTGTTTCAAAGCTGCGTTGTATATCTCCTCATTTCCTGCTAAAGAACCTGTGTGGCTCAAAACTGCTCTAGTCCCAGCCTTTCCCCTTCCACCCTTCATTACCACTACAGGTTTATGGGGAGAGATCTCCTTAGCAACGTCTATGAAGCGCCTTCCATCCTTTAAACCCTCTATATATAGTGCAATTACTCTAGTCTCGTTGTCTTCGACCAAATATTCCAAAATGTCCGCCTCATCTACATCCGCAGCATTACCGTAGCTTATGAACCTGCTCACTCCGACCTCTTGTTTGGCTAGCATGGTCATTAGACCCGCTGCTAGGCTTCCACTTTGCGAGAGCACAGCAACGTTCCCTTTTGGAGCTCTAGGTAATACATCATCAGGTGTGAAGAGCATGTCTACTTTGGAAGGAGGGCTATAAACTCCCATACAATTCGGTCCCATTAGCCTAATTCCCCACTTTTTCGCCACCTCTACAAGCCCTCTTTCAAGCTTTCTGTTGCCGACCTCGCTAAATCCCCCAGAGATAACTACAGCAGCACTTACTCCCTTCTTACCGCACTCCTCTATTACGTGAATCGTGTATTGGGCCGGGATCGATATTATCGCAAGATCAACCTCCTCTGGTACTTCCAGTATGCTAGGATAGACCTTGAGTCCCAAGATCTCTGTGGCTTTTGGGTTCACGGGAAAAAGCTTTCCACTAAAGCCAGCTCTTAACATTTGAGAAACTATGATATGGCCTATTTTCCTCGG
>Ga0164310_10000436_pt1 | contig 22082 bp, 19 predicted proteins | sample GuaBasSedimGuay1_FD_121795 | JGI IMG/M metagenome (GOLD analysis project Ga0164310, IMG submission 121795) | Subseafloor sediment microbial communities from Guaymas Basin, Gulf of California, Mexico - Guay1, Core 4569-9, 0-3 cm | ecosystem: Environmental > Aquatic > Marine > Hydrothermal vents... | reverse complement strand
CTGTGCAGCTTGGCCTCTGTCATACATCTCAAATTGATGGGGCTTGAGCCAATTCTTCAGATGGTCGTGAGGGATCGTAATCGGATCGCGCTGCAAAGTGATATACTGGGTGCAGCATCATTTGATATCCACAACATACTTTGCCTTTCCGGGGATCACCAGAGCTTCGGGGACTGCCCTGAGGCCCAGAATGTTTATGACATTGACTCTATGCAGCTAATCAGCATGGTAAGGCACATGAGAGATAAGGGAAAGTTTGTGGGAGGTGACGAAATCGACAGACCTCCACAGATGTTTGTGGGCGCTGCTGCCAATCCCTTTGCCGACCCATTTGAAATCCGGGTTCCCCGCCTTGCAAAAAAGATAGAGGCAGGGGCAGAGTTTATACAGACTCAGTGTATTTATAATGTGGACAAGTTCGAGGAATGGATGCGGCTGGTGCGGGACCGGGGTCTCCATGAGAAGGTCTATATTTTGGCAGGAGTGACACCCATGAAGTCAGTGGGAATGGCAAAATATATGAAGAACCGTGTCCCTGGAATGGATGTGCCTGATGAAATCATCAAAAGGATGGGTAGTGTATCAAAAAAGAATCAGCCTGAAGAGGGAATCAAGATATGTGTTGAAACCATCCAGAGGCTGAAAGAGGTGGAAGGGGTCAGGGGATTCCATATTATGGCCATTGAGTGGGAAGAACGGGTCCCGGAAATAGTGGAACGAAGTGGGCTTTTCCCCAGGCCCAACATCAGCTAGCATCCATCTGAAGATCCTGAGAAAGGATACCAGTCCAGAAGGTCTTTTCAAAGAGCACTGAAGGGAGAAAAGGTCAGATGTCATACTTTGTGGTGAATGAAAATTGTAATGGGTGCTTATCATGCGTTGAAAATTGCCCTGCAAACGCGCTGGCCTGGAAGGATGAAGGCCCAAAACGCACCATATTGCATAACATGGCCAGATGCGTCAGGTGTGCCAACTGTTGGAGAATTTGCCCTCAGCACGCCATAGAGTTTCAACATTTCTTGGAAAATCAATGGTATGAAGTAAAGACTCTTGATTTGGTCCATTGCAAGATTTGCGGAGCACCCCTGTATACCGCTGACCTGAAAAGAACCATATCCGAGAAAATGGGTAGTGAACCAGAGCCCCTTTGTCCAAAGCACAGGGAATCCGAGTTTGCGGCTAGACAGGCCTTTATCGCTTTAAGAAAAAGTAGATATTAGAGAGGCGAAGTATGATCGTAGCAGACCTAAAGCCTTTAGATGAAATTGCAGGTTCAATTTCTGGCTTCAAGAAAGTCGCTATAGTTGGCTGTGGAGGCTGTGTATCTGTATGCCTGACAGGGGGGGCGAAAAGCGCGGATATGTTGGCAAGGCAACTGTCTCATCCCATGTACTACAAGGACCGCCCCCCAGTGCTTGATGCACTTACCATCCAGCGACAATGTGAGAGGGATTTCGTGAAGGCCTATCTCCATATTTCCCCTCACACCGACGCAATCCTTTCAATGGCGTGCGGTGCCGGCGTTCAGACACTGGCGGAGTCCTTCGACTCCCTCCCGGTCATTCCTGCGATGAATACCAGTTTTCTCGGGTCTCTTGATGAACCGGGGTTGTGGAGAGAAAAGTGTTATGGGTGTGGGAATTGTGTTTTAGGGCTTACAGGGGGTATATGCCCTATTGCCAGATGTGCCAAACATCTCCTTAACGGGCCTTGCGGCGGATCCAGCAAAGGCAAGTGTGAAATAAGTAAAGAGATTGATTGTGCGTGGCAACTGATAATAGATCGGCTTAAGGCCCTTGGCAGACTTGATGATTATGAGAAACTCTTTCCCATAAAGGACTGGTCTTCTGACAGGGGAGGGGGCCCTCGTTCTCTAGGGAGCTTGAAACCACAAGCCCAAGCGGATACCTTATGAAATACGACGATGTCACCACCATGACAACCATAGAGGTTGTTAGGTAGATAGGGGCATCAGAAAACAGAGATTATTTGGAAAGGAGAGTGCCATGTCAGCAGATGAAAAAAAGCTATCAGCAGCAGAAAGCCTGCGCAAGACTAGGACCTATGGAAAGGTTCGGTGCCATAATCCCAGTTGTATGGGCAGGATTCAGCCCGAGCCAGGCGCTGATCGAGTGAAGTGCCCCACCTGCGGAATGGAATACCGCTTGTACTGGGTGAACCCACGCCTTCCTAGGATACGGGGACCTGTATGGGATGTGGCCCGTAAGATTAGGGAACAAAAGCTGGCCGAGCTTGAATCGCAGATGAGCAAAAAGTCAACGAAGAAAGGGGGAAAATAGAATGGCTTTGGATAGAAAGATTGCCTACATTGATCTCACCACGGGTGAGATAGAAATCAAGCCTATCCCGCTTGAAATAAGGAAAAAATTCCTCGGCGGCAGGGGACTCGATGCCTACTTGCTTTATAATCACACGAAAAAGGGGTGTGATCCCCTAGGCCCGGATAACACATTACTGGTAAGCGGCGGGATCCTTACGGGGACCTGTGCCTCAGCAACTGCCAGAACCCATTTTATGGCCAAATCTCCCCTGACGGGGCTGCTTGGTAGCGCCAATATGGGAGGGTTCTTCGCACCAGAGCTGGCCTGGGCAGGATTTCACCACCTTGTGATAAAGGGCAAGGCGGAAAAACCTGTATACCTTTGGATACATAACGGGGAGATCGAGATTAGAGATGCTGCGCATCTCTGGGGTAAGACCACCACTGATACACAGTGGGCCATCAGAGAAGAACTGGGTGACGAGGATATCAAAAGCGCAGTTATTGGACCTGCTGGAGAAAATCTAGTCAGGTTCGCAAATGTGATGACCGGAATAAAAAACGCTGCCGGCAGGACTGGAATGGGCTGCGTAATGGGATCCAAAAACCTTAAGGCTATCGCTGCTAGAGGTACAATGGATATAAAGCTGGCCCACCCCATTGAAGCCCTTGAATATAACAAACGTTTCATAGAGCAAATCACAAGTGCCAAGGTAAACCAGACACAAGGTGCACTTGGAACTCCTTTTATCTGGGGTGCAACTAACTCCTGGGGTGGTATAAGGACGCGAAATTTTCAGTTCAATCAGCTTGAATATGCTGATGAGATTGAGCCAGAGGCCATAGATGAAGTATGTAACGAGACAATCGGTCCCTACCATATGACTGGTTGCTTCGCTTGCCAGGTCCATTGCCGGGCCCAGTATAGAATTCCCTCAGGGCCTTATGCGGGTAAATATGACGAAGGCCCGGAGTACACCTCCCAGGGGGCCTTCTGCGGCGAGCCTGATTGTAGAAGCATGGAGACCCTGCTAACTGGCAACCACCTGGTAAACCAGTTTGGTATGGACAACCTGGAAACTGGGAGTCTCATATCGTGGGCCATGGAGCTCTACGAATTGGGAATCCTCACCAGCAAAGATACTGACGGACTTGATCTCAGATTCGGTAATGATCAAGCCCTCCTCGAGATGGTGGAAAGGATTTGCTATAGAAAGGGATGGCTGGGAGATATTCTTGCAGATGGGGGGGTCCCGGCTGCGGAAAAGATTGGAAAGAATTCTTTTGATTACCTTATCCAGGTTAAGGGTATGAGCAATCTTCATTCTGATGAAAGGGCCACGCCAGCACTGGCCTTGAACGTAGCAACCGCCTCAAGGGGCTCTGATCACTTGAGGAGTAGACCTGCAATAGACCTCTATCACCTGCCTGAAGAGGTTCTGCGCAAGATATACAGCAATCCGGTGCCATATGACGGTCCATTGAGTTCAGAGCATACTTCTTACGAGGGCAAGGCATGGGAGGTATTCTGGCAAGAGAACTGCTATATGGCGGTGGATTGCCTTGGTATATGCAAATACCATACGGTATTCTTGGGCGCCACTTTGCCCAATTTTGAGGACTGGCCTAAGGTCCTTTACTATAATACCGGCCTTGAAATGACACCCAAAGAGATCTGGGACATTGCCGAGAGGTGCAATAATATAGAAAGGTTGTTTAATCTCAGGGAAGGCCTGTCAAGAGATGACCTGAAAAAGGGTGATATGCTGAACCACAGGTACTTTGATGAGCCTTGTAGGCGTGGGGCTCCGGATGTCATAGGAGCCAAGATAGACAGGAAGAAATTTCAAAAGATGATTGACGAATATTATGAGCACCATGGATGGGACAAAAACGGTGTCCCCACACCTGAGACACTGAAGAGGCTTGGCCTTGAGAACGAGCCTTCTCACTTACTCTAATCTGTTTTTCGGAGGAGGAACCAATGAAGAAAGTCCTGATGATAGATTACGAAAAGTGCACTGGCTGTCGTCTGTGTGAACTCGTGTGCTCGGTAATGCATGACGGCGTTTCTAATCCTGCCAGGAGCCGAATAAAGATAATGAAATGGGAATCCGAGGGCCTTTATGTACCTGTATCATGCCAGCAGTGCGACGACGCACCCTGCATGAATGTGTGCCCCGTAAAAGCGATTTTCCGTGACGAAGATACTGGCGCAGTTATGATTGACTACAACCTGTGCATAGGTTGCCGTTCCTGCGTGGCCGTGTGCCCGTTTGGTGCAATGAACTATAATGTTATTGACAGGAAAGTATTTAAGTGCGATCTGTGCGGTGGCGATCCTCAGTGCGCAAAATTCTGTGAGGTACATGCTATAAGCTACGTTGATGCAGATAGGATTAGCACATATAAGAAAAAGACCGCTGCAGAAAGGCTTTATACAGCACAAAAAGAGGCCTTAACACTACAGAGTCCTGCGTGATCTATTTTCTGTTTCACAAAAGATGATTGTTTCCCCTCCCCCTTATGATGTATTGCCTCAGGGGAGGGGAAATTTATTCAAATAGTTTCTACCCACCTGTCAACATGACTGTCAGGTGTATTTCATCTCCGTCTTTGACTGGTATGGCCAGCTCATTTGGATATGCGCTTTTCAGGTTAACATAGACCTCAATGTTATTGGCCAATTTCCCTTTTTCTTTAAACAGGGCCTTCATGAGCCCTGGAAACTTCTTCACCAGGTTGTCCAGGCATTCTCCCACTGTATTCCCCTCCACCTCTATTGAAGCCAAGCCATCAGTAAACTGCCTGTGGGTCTTATGAATATGCACCTTTACACTCACAATCAACTCCTTTCAAAGTCCAATACCTGAGTTATCTGTAAATAAAATTTTATGGCAGGCCAGTTGGGTCCAAACTAGATAGGTTTTAGCGATTAAGGGCTGTAATTTTAAGTAGTTAAAGTCACAAAAACAACGAGAAACTTTTCAGACTAAGGCCTTTCGCTCCCTTGCAGCGGGGTTCGGATTGAATATCCCTGTTAAGGCAAAAGGGCCAAAAACTTACTAGTGCCTGACTAGTGGCAGGGAGATATGTTTTCAGTCGTTTTCCTTTTTAAGTGATTCCATAAAATTTTTGAAGAACTCGTCTTTTTCCTTCCAGTCTGACCCATATTTTTTATCAAAGTAATTTGTGACAAATTTCATGGAATGGAGCCACCACAGTGTTTGGGGTTTGCCCAACATTACATCCTCGAGTATTTCTTGTAGATTTGAGATGTATTCCTTTGGAAGAAAGGCAGATGCGCCCAGAGTTATTGAATGCTTAAGGGCCTCAGGGGTTGCCGCGTGGGCAGTTAGCATCACGGTTGGAAATCCCCTCGCTACAGAATGTTTCAGTAATTCAATTCCGTCAACTCCCTGTATATCTAGGATGACAAGGTCATACATATTACTATATAGAAAATTTAATGCAGTATCGAAATTTGCTGCCTTATCAAGTACACACATATCCAATAGTTCTTCCACTGTATCCAAGACATCGGGTTCGTCATCCACTGCTAGAACTCTTTTTCCATCTAAGACACTTTTTTTTACCATTTTTTGACCTTTCGCTCCGTTTGATCTCAAGATTTTCTTAATGGAAAAGAAAATTCTATTATTGTGAGAATAATCAAGATAATCAACAAGTAATATTGAAAGTTTTGTTTGAGTCTTATATCAAAGGCATCTATTTGTCTAATATGAAAACCGCACCGTTTGTGGCATCCACCCGAATTTGTTGCCCTGTCCTAATTTGTTCACACGCAGTAAATGTGTTCACTATAACGGGGAGACCATATTCCCTACCTATGATGGCAGTATGGGAAAGGGTGCCACCTCTATCGGCTATAACGGCTGCTGCTAAACTGAAGGCAGGTGTCCATGCTGGATTTGTGCCCGGACATACCAGGACTTCACCTGGCTTTAATTGGTTAAGATCTTCGTAGTTTATAATAACACGGGCTGGGCCTTCAGCCACACCTGGTGACCCACATAGTCCTATAAGGTCGGCATCAAGCTGGGGCTTGGGTACAGGTAAATCTCCTATGATAATCTTTATACATATTGGATCTAGTGAAGGTAATAAATCCTTTACAACTGCTTCTTCGAATCCCTCAGGCCGATCGGTATATACTGCAGGTCTGAACTCCCCTTCGTTGGTAAAACGTGTTACCCATTTTTCCCATTCGGTGCGGCGCCGCCTGGCGATCCACCTAAGATCATTAAATTTGGGCAAAAGGATAGCAGACTCTATCTCCCATGGGTTCAACATGAATATATCGTCAGGTCTGTCAAGTGTACCCTCTTGAGCAAACCTTTTGCCTACGGCTAGATAACCTCTTCGCATCAGAGCCTGACATGATAGCTCACAGTAGAGGTCATGTTCTTCGCTATAGATAGAGGCCCACTGGGCAAGTTTAATTAAAGATTGAAACCAATCTTTATCTTGTGGAGGGAGTTTGTCCATCAACTTTTTAATAGTCTTTTCTCTCTCCATAGATAACTCTTTTCTTTTAATATCTAGGGGGTAATCCTTTTTTTCTGCTACTCCGCCGACTATTAGATCCTTTATAAGTTTTATGGGAATATTGGGCTGCTCTAACCAGTATGGGTCAACAAAGTCGTTCATACGGACCATCCTCCATCCATTGGTATGGAGAAAAGTCATGAATTCTTTTAGCCACTCAGAACCCTTTGGGTCTTGGCCTAACTCTAAAAGTATTTTCTCACTTGCGTATTCCTTAAAGAAGTGGTCAATATTCATATCCACTGCTTGTTTAGCCAGAAGCCACAATTTTTTATCTATCCTATACACTTCATTTTCAAATCCTCTCATCATATTTTGAAATTCAGGTGATTGATCATTTAGCCCGAAGCGTTTTTTCATTTCTTCTTCGAGTAGTATCCATGCCGAATAAGATGTTTGTTGTCCGAAGAAGTGGATTTCCCACATTTTCTGATATGCCTCGTCCAACTTCCAAATGTGTTTCTGAAGATCCAGCGGGCTGGCCTTGTCAGGATCAAATTGCTTGAGTTGATCGTAGGTATCCATGAGTATTTTTTTATTGTTTTCCCATATGCCTCCAAAATCTTCAATGTAAGGAACTAGTGCTTGCTTAAATTTCTTTTCTCTTTCCTTTATCTCTTTCTCGTCATCTACTATGAGGAAAGCTACATATAGGCCACCATCTTTATACCGCCATTCCCAGCCATAACATCTCGGCAGGGACAGGGAAATATTAGCCCATTTGTTTCCCAAACCGCAGTGCCTAACCCACATATATCCGTAAAGAGGAGTTACAGGAGGAGACGAATGGGTGCCGTCCAAAAAAAGAGAATGAAACAGGGGTAAATCTACTTCTGGGATAAGGTCATAACCCGGTGCTGCGTCCCATATGGCATTTTCTGCACGTAAATTTTGTGCCTCCCATTTGCTGACCCTTGTTTCTGGTGAAGCATACCGTTCTTGCATCATCCTTATACCCCCCTTTTTAAAATTTGAACTTTATGGCCTTTAGTCTTCCTTTAATTTTAGAAACATCGATTTCTCTGAAGGTGCTTGTTATTCTATCTGCTACTTCTGCACTGCTGGCAGTGTGGGCTTTTGAGTAGGCAGACTTGGCTGGTCTTGTTTGAAGCCAAAGAAGATTATTTGGAAAAGGCACACCTTCTTCGAAGGCCCACTCCATATCCTGAGGGCAACCAAGCTTTTCCTCAGTAGATTTTGCAGTTTTTGCAATCTCCACGACCTCTTCCATGGCAAGGCATGCAATATTTTGCATATTCGAAGGTACGTTTACCCATCGGGCACCGTTGTCTACCTGAACGACACATTTAGATTTTTTTCCTACATGGGAACCAATAATCTTTAGTTCGTTTTTATCAACAATAAATGCATCAATGCTTTCTGATCCACTAACTACGCCTTCACCTAGGCCCCAATTCGCCTCTATGATAATTTTGGAGTTGTCTCCAGTTACAGGATCTATTGTAAAGCAAATACCTGATGACCTGGCATTGACCATCTTGACGATGGCTACTCCTAATTTGTCTGCCATAATAGGGAGCCTCTTGTTAACTTTGAAGGCTAAGGCCCTAGGAGTATATGAACTTGACCAGACCTTTTTCACTGTGGCAATTAACTCATTTTCACCTGTTACGTTGAGATATGTCTCAAACATACCTGGCCTGCTTTCAGTGCCTGATGACCTTACAGACACGGGCATGTTTTTCTTTCCGTGGGTTTGAGACAATTTATGGTAGTTGCTAATAATTACTTCCCTTACAGTAGCGGGCATTTCCTTTTGCTCGACCATGGTTCTAAGTTTGCGCGATATCTCTTCAAAGATTTTGATGCCCGCGCCATTGAGATTACCTAAACCTTTAATATATCTTTCAAGGCCTTTATCCAAGCCGGTGTCCCTAATAAATTTCCTGTATAATTCAATGGATAGGGCGAACCCAGGAGGAATACGCAGCCCAATTTGGAACATTTCTCCAAGATTGGCACATTTTTTGCCCACTATTTCATTATAGTCTTTACAGAGGTCTTGAAACCAATATACCAATCCTTTCTCCTTCATTCCTCCCTCCACTTTTAGGGCTATCCCGGATTTAGATGTCACTACCGCATGGTGCTGGCTGTATACCTTTAATGCCAATAGGCGTAATAGAAAATGCCCTATAAATTTACCACGGTCAGCGAGTAAGCCTTGAGTTCAAGCCCAGGGGGTTATATTGGAGCAGATAGCAACCCATTTTTTGTTCCCATCTTTATGGCCAGGCTTTTGGCTGTTTTTGTCCTGAACCACTTGTCCACCAACCCTTCCATTCCCTTAGTAAGCGCCAATATTTTATCTTGTTGATGATTTTCCAATCCAAAAACCGTTTTGATCCTCTTTCTTCCGGCGGGTCCAAAGCGGTCTAAACGATCTGCCTCAACCACCAAGGTAGCAGAGGGGTCTTTCATATCAAAAACTTTTTCTGGGTAATCGTGTATTGATATAATTAATGAAATAAGGTCGATTGATGGGGCCTTAAAGCCAATCTTTCTGAGTATATCCCTGGCCATCACGGCTCCGTATTTCATATGAGCATCCAAGCTTGGACTTTGCCTTTTCATGGCAAACGTGGGCGCAGCAATAAAATCTCTGAAATCAACTTTGCTCCACCCGATATCATGGAGATAGAGCGCGGGAAGGACTATTTCCGGATCTCCGTCTTCATAGATAAGCAAAAGCTTTCCATAGGCAACGCTTCGAAGAGTGTGGTGGTAGTCTCCTGGCCTCGCTTTTTCAAGTAAGGGCTTTACTATGTTTCTAAGTTGGTGCTCCAGATGCTTTATTTTTTTCTGGGAGGTTATTCCAGAAAAAAATCTGTTGCTATTGCGATTAAGGGCCACCTCGGTCTCCTTTGCCTGTAGGGGGTTTGCATCTTCCAGGTATTCGAGTTAGGAGCTAGGCATTTGCTGCAATTAGGCACCAAGTACCTTTGTGAACCGGCAAAAGAATGAGTATATTTTATACCGTGGCCTTTAATCTAAGTCACGGAGCACTTCTTCAAGGCCTAGTTCCCTAATCTTTTCCTTTTTTGGTACGCCTTTCTTTGAATAGCCCATACATTCATAGTATTCATCTAGGAGCGCGTCCAGTTTGCTCACAATTTGGCCGCTTGCTTCTCCGGCATTTTTCAGAGGCTCTTTGGTCATTCGAACAGGAAGAGCGTCATCTCTGCGACGTAGCCCCTCCCTTATGTTGAAACAACGTTCGAGACAGATGATCCGTTCGCCTATTTTCATTAGCTTGTCTGGACTTGAATATGCATCTATGCCGGTTGCAGCCATGAGAAATTCCGAATATTTTTCCATATTAAGCCCTGAGTTTCCAAAGGTGCAAGCAATCAGAGAGTCCTCTATTGCCTGCTCCTTTTGCACTTGAGCAATTGACTCTCCTTTTCCTTCTTCAGTAAAGGGGTCAATTTTCCCAGCAAGCTCTGGACGGGGCCGGCCATACATATGGCTTCCTCCTATATTTGAGGTGGCCATACTTAAGGCATATCCTTTGACAGCCCTGGGTTCGTATCCAGGGAGTTCAAGACCTTTAATATGAACGGCATAGTCTGAGGCGTTCTTGTCAAAATATTCAGCTGTCCGCTTGACCCCTTCACCCAGAATCTTTCCGATACCCTCCCTCTTACCTATTTTTTCGGTCAAAGTAAGTATGGCATCTTTGTTACCCCAGTTGAGCTCGAGACCATCGACATCGGCAGGGGAAATGAGTCCTTTTTCAAGGAGCTCACATGTAAAGGCAATACAGACTCCGGTGCTGATTGTGTCAATGCCATAATAATCACACATTGCGTTGGCATTAATAATGAATTGCTTATCGGTAATGCCTAGATTTGGACCAAATGCATAGATGCTTTCATACTCTGGTCCATCGATCTGGGTTCCCTTTAATGGGCCAGCGGTTACATCACGCATTCCACCGCACCTGGTCATGCAACCGTAACATCCTGACTTAGCCCTCTTTAGCGCATAAAATTTTTCACCAGAGATTTCCTCTATCCCTTGAATGCTTCCCTCTTGGAAATTCTTTACTGGAAGGATGCCCTTTTTTTCCAGACCCAGGGTTATATAAGGTGTGCCAAATGTATTCATATTTTTCCGCCTGGGATTTTCCCGAAGCATTTCTATTTGGGCCCTTATAAGATTTTTGAATTTCGGTTCGTCAAAGGGTGTGAATTTTCTTACGGGCACATTTATAGAAACGGCCTTAAGATTCTTAGAGCCCATCACAGCGCCAACTCCGCCCCTGGATGCAGTGCGTTCATCAGAGGTAATTACCGCATAGCGTACAAGTTTTTCGCCTGCAAGGCCGATACAAGCGGAACTGGTTCTGGCCCCATGTCTTTCCTTAAGTATTCTCTGTACGTTCCTTGGATCCAGCCCGCCAAGTTCGTCTGCTGCGTGGAAATGGACACCCTGAGAGTCAATATGTACGTATGATAATCTCTCGGCCTTACCTTCCAGTATGATCATGTCATATCCGGCAAACTTCATCCATACTCCGAAGTTTCCCCCGGTGAAGGACCGAAAGATCGTTCCTGTAAGGGGGCTTTTTGTGACAACCACCCATTTAGAAAAGCCTTGGAGGCCTGTCCCGCCCAAAACACCTACCAGCATAATAAGCTTGTTCTGAGGAGACAAAGGGTCGACGCCTGGTCTGATTTCGTCATAAAGATATTTGCTCCCTAACCCGCGAGCGGATATAAACTTTTCGAGATATTCTTCGGGGATTGTCTCAATGCGACTAGTTTTGTTAGTGAGGTTTATCCTGAGAAGTTGTCCTGCGAAAGTTGTCATAGTACTTCCTCCAAAATCTCCAAAATCGTTACTAAAGGAGCCAATTCTTGAGAAAATTGCCTCCAGGGGGCAAAAAGTGAAATTAAGGTCGCCTTTCGGTGAAGGCCTAAGTTAAATGCCATGTCATGAGTCGAGCGAATCTTCTAGTACGTCACTTACATTGATCTTGAGCATCTTTGTGCTGGCAAGTATTCTATCAGCATTCCGCTCAATGGCCTGGATTCCCTTTGCCTCTTTCGTGAGTTTATTGACCGCCGATTCAATTTCTCCTATAATGCTACCCAATTTCTTCAGATCTATTTCATCCACGTGTTCGTACCTCCTTTAGTGGATTTTCCGCAAATCTTTGAAACGTTTTGCCTTTACATCATATCTGGGCAGTGACCCATAAGGATGAAAACTAATGTTATATCTAAGATTAGTCTTGACCCTAAGCTGATCAACTAGGATCGCCATCACTTCATCCTTCCTGTTTTCCGCCTCAGGCAGAAGCTCAACCTTAAGTGAGATGTCATCGGTGTCTCCCTTCTTTGTCACAGTGACTTCATATTCGTCACCCAACTCAGGGATAGCCCTTACCACTTCTTCAATGGCTGTTGGAGCTAGCAACACGCCCTTGACCTTGGTAATGTCGTCGGCTCGGCCCACAACCCCCCCCTTTATTAGCCGGAAGGTGCGGCCGCAGGGGCACTGTTCTTCGTGCCACATAATAATATCTTTCGAATCAAACCTAATGCATGGCTGGGCGATACGGTCAAATGCCGTAATGACCATTTTCCCCGGTTTGCCTGGTTCTTCAATGATTTCTCCTGTTTCGGGGTCTTCAATCTGGACCAAAAACAATCCCTCGTTTACGTGAAGGCCCCCAGGTTTCTCCATGCATTCATAGCTCCAGGCCCCTATTTCTGTAGCGCCTATGTGGTCATAGACCTTTGCGCCCCAAGCCTCCTCGATCCTCTTTTTTGTGGCGGGAATACTGGCGCCAGGCTCGCCTGCGCAAGTTATTTTTTGAATGTTGAGGTCCTTGGCAGGATCGATCCCAAGCTTTCTCCGTGCCGTGTCTGCCATGCCTAGGACGTAGGTGGGTGTGGCCATAGTTGCTGTGGCCCTTAATTCCTGCATTTTTAAGATACGAGCCTCCGTATTCAGTACGCCGCCAGGAACTACCTCGCAGCCCAGTTTTTCCGCTCCGTAATGGCCAGCCCAGAAGGCCACAAAGATGTTATACCCAAATGGTATAAAGACACGGTCGGTTGAGCGGTATCCTTGCGCGTAAAGGATATATGCCCATGATTCAGCCCACCATTCCCAGTCCTGCCATGTATCGGGCTGATACACGGGCTGCCCAGTAGTACCGCTGGTTTGCCTGAATTCGGTGACACGTTCCAGCGGTACACATAGCATATCCCCATAGGGATAAGGCTCCTTTTTTTGTATGTTTCTCATCATGGACTTTTCCACCTTGGGAACCTGGGCTATGTCTTCCATAGTCTTGATATCCGCTGGTTGGACACCAGCCTCTTTATAAAGCTTACGGTGAAATTTAGAATTTTCGTAGGCCCAAGCCATGATACGTCTGAACTTTCTTACCTGCAAATCCTGGAGCTTTTCCCTAGGAAGGGTTTCCAGTAAAGGGTTCCAAAATTTGTCGGCGTTAGTGAGCATTTTTCGATCTCCTTTTTTAATAGGAAAGAGGTATCTGGTGCATATAGCACGCAACTAATTAATCCAATTTATAAACAAGGCCGGTAAAGCCATCCACCTTGATCCTGTCGCCATCTTTGAGTAATTTTGTCCCTTGAATGCAATTGGCCACAACAGGAATATCCCATTCTCTTCCTACAATGGGGCCATGGGAGAGACTGCCACCTCCATCTGCAACGACCCCTTTTAATAAGGGAAATACGGGCGTATATGCGGACTGGGAAGAGGGGCATACCATGATATCCCCTGGTTGGAGTTTTTTGAGATCCGCAGCAGTGATGACAATGCAGGCCCTTCCTTCCGCAATCCCCGGGCTTCCAGGATTTCCGAATAAGAGTGCACCACTAGATGGGTCGGGCTCTACAAATTCCCCAATAGTGATTTTGGCGATAATGGGATCTTTTGCCTCTGCCATAAAGGCTCCCGCTTCATGGGGTTGCATTTTGGGGTCCCTGGGGATGATTGGTGGGCGAGACATATATTCTTTATTGGCCTCCCATTCTGCGCGTCGTTGCCGGGCGATAAAGCCATTTTTGTAGTTTTCAGGCATTGCGATCATTGTCTGCAACTCTTCTGGTATGAAGAAAAACATGTCGTCAGGAGAGTCGATTGTGCCCTTTTCCACAAGCCTCTTACCAATATTGAGCATGCAGAAACGGAATGCCGAAAAGCAGCGGTGCTCATACAAAAAGTCATGGCTCTCACTAAAGGAACTGCACCTTTGAGCAAGTCGAAGAAGGCATTTGAACCATTCCATGTCGGGACAGCCATTGGCCTCGGCCTTGGCCACTACGTCTTTCTCTACCTCTTGTCTTTCCTTCACCAGACGCTCACGAATTGCATCAAGTGGAAACGGCCTAACCTCCCTGTCCTCAATCAGGTACTGCTGGATGTGCAATATGGCGTTTTCAGGTACTTCCCACCATGTAGGTTCCACAAATTCCATCATGCGAATCATTCGCCAGCCATATTGCAGGCCATGCATAAAATTTTGAAGGTCCTTCTCCACCCATGTTTTGCCTTTAGGGGTCTTATTGAGTTCTTCTATTACCTTGTCTGTGGAGGTGTTGGCAATAATTTCATCTATACCATGCTCTATAGCCTTATTGCGGAGTTCCCACATCGCCTTGTCCTGGCGGAAAAGCATATTGTCGTAACCGCGGACAAGCTTATGCCATTCAGTAGATGTTTCCTTTATGCCCACATATTCCTTGCACAGGTCTTCAAACACCCAGTAGGCTCCATAGAGAGCATACATAAAGAAGAAATGATCCTCCCACATACGTTTGTGCGTCTCAATGGCATAGTTGAATATTTTGTAAAGGTCATAAGGGTAGGCGTTTTGATAATCGAACTGTTGGAGCTTTTTATACCGGCCTAACATCTCTTGTTTGCTTTTTTCCCAGTATTGCTCATAATTGGGCTCGAAGTCGTTTTTTATGAAGTCGTAGAATTTCCTCTTTCTGAACTCCACCTCTTCTTTATTAGGTATGGGAGTAGCTACGCATAATGCACAACCGTCGATTTCACGCCAATCAGAAGACCTTGTTTCAGGTATCCAGGCCTCGTTGCATCCATAAATGTGGCCATGCAGCAGGTTGAAGATCCAGGTCCATTCGAATAGTGGGGTCCATGCAGGAAAAGAATGAGAAAAATCTGTGAACCAGACAGGATATTTTTTGAAGTCTCTTTCCGGCCAAAATTCCCTCACATGCCTTTTAAACATCCACTGTCCCATAACATCCTCCTTTCATTGTTAGTTTAATAGTTGAGAGCCAAAATAATTCTTCCCTTTTTGACGTATAGCCGTTTCTCGATTACCGTAAGACCGTGCCATAACTAAGTTGGCGCGTCTAGCCTTGCCACAAATTCTCCCGCCTTTGTCCCGGTTGAATGAGCAACAGGGCCACATTTCACCTTAAGCATATAAATGATAGCCTTCCCTTTTAGCTCCCCCTCCACTGCCTCGTAATTTCCTGTGCCCTTTACCATAACGAGATCACTTTCTTTTAGAGCCTGATCTAGTCGATTGTCCATAGCATCCGGTACGAAAAAGCCTTTTATACCCAAGACTTCGTCAGCCAAATTATGGAGAAGAAAAAACTCTGCATCTTCAAGGGTAGCGTCCTCAAATAGTGGCTTAGCCTTTACCGCCAATGTCACTTTGGCACCCATTTGCTTTAATTCTGAAATCAGCAATGAATCAAAACCAATTTCTCCCGCATTATCTGAGATATACAAGATTCTCTGTGACGTTTGCACGCAGCTAAATATGTCCCCGATGACATGTGGCAAGGGCCCTTTACCTTCCATGACATTCAATGCTTCCTCAAATGTCATGGCTTTTTTGAGTTTGGCGAGGGGGGCCACATTCCCAAGAGTAGCAAGCCAGACTGCCTTCAAGAATCTTTCCTCATCTGTTTTACTTTGCATTACGAAATTTGATGCCCGTGAAAGCACGTCTTTCACAAGTTTATTGCTTTTGGCCTTGATATCTTTGTATTCTGGAGCAGCCACAGATATAAATTCAGCGACTTGCTCAATAATTGTATTGCTGGCCCGCCCTAAATTTGTGTTGGGGTAAAAGTTTTCCACGAGTACTTTCGATATTTCCCTGAACAACTTGAACTTCTGCTCACGCTGGAGACCCACTGCGGCTTTATCATAGAACCATCTGAGTAAACAGAGTGCGCACTCTGGGGCAGGCTTCATACGTGACCTCCTAACAAATTTGTAAGCCTCAAAGGGTAAAGCTTTTCAATGCATGGCACGGCCACCATCAACAAGGAGTGTCTGGCCGGTGATAAAATCGCTCTCGGGCGATACAAGAAAAAGTACTGCGCCGGTGAGATCTTCTGGTTTTTCCAATCGTCGGAGGGGCGTTTTTGAAGTGTCATATTTGGTTACGTCTGCTAGGCCCCTGCTTGCCTCCGTGTCTGTGAAGCCCGGCGCAACACAATTAATACAAATATTGTGAGGCCCGAGTTCAACAGCTAATGCCCTAGTAAGGCCGATGATTCCCCCCTTTGATGCCACATAATGGGCAAAGCCGTGTGAACCGGTGAAAAAGACTTCAGAGGCCAAATTGACTATTTTCCCATACTTGTTTTCTTTCATGTATGGGAAGACTGCCCTAGCTGCTAGGAAGGCACCTTTGACGTTGACAGACATAACCAAATCCCACTCGTCCAAACCTATTTCATAAAAAGGCCTGCGCTTAATTCCATCATATATGGCCGCGTTATTCACCAGAATATCAATCTTCCCGAATTCTTTGTTAGTCGCTTCTGCCATAGCTTTGGTATCTTCTTCTCTAGATACGTCAGCTTGGAAAAGTTGCGCTTTACCGCCATTATCGGTTATTTGCTTAACTGTTTGCCTGAGGTTATCCATGTCCTTTCGTGTGACTACCATGACCTTGGCGCCCTCTTGAGCCAATTTTAACGCGAAGGCTCTTCCAAGACCTTTAGCCGCGCCTGTTACAATGGCAACCTTTTCTTTGAGACGCATTTGTAAAACCCTCCCTGCTAATGATGTGATCGCCGATGGAATATGCCTTGAAGCATATTTAGATATTGAAGGATTGTGGCCCTATGCGGGTTCCTCCGTCTAGGGCCACAAGTGAATTAATTTTCGGGCTTTGGCAAACCCAAGTCATCAGCTATTGTGTTGTAACAGTTGTAGCTGGATCCCCGACCGATGCCCGGGCCTCCAGGAGAACCAGATGAACACATATATAGATTCTTTACTGGAGTCCTATAGCCGCGCAGCATGCCTCTGAAACGGCCACTCTGAACACCCGAAGTGTCGCCTTCACACCAGCCGCCCTCGCCCATGTCAAGGTGGGTATCTCTGATGTCTGCGGGCGTTGTTAATCCTTCCGCGATCAGGTTATCCTTAGTCATATTTGGTGCATACTGACGCCATTGTTCAAAACATTCCTCGACAAATTGATTTTTCAATTGATCCCACTCACGCCTTGAGAAGTACCTTGCAGGACAGGTGAATTCTTCAACCAAAACGGAGTGTTTGCCCTCTGGAGCTCGCGTTGGATCCCAAATGCTGTCTGGAGCAGTAAGGCAGAAAATCTTTGAAGGCATACCCACCAACATGATTTCATGGAGATATTTGTCCTCGATGAATTGGAGATCTTTGGGTGCCCAATATGTTCTTGGTGTAGCATTTATATCTGGATTGTCTTTTGCCGCCTTATAGTCAGGTAATTCATGTAATGCTACATCTCCCCAGAAGAGCTGCCCACTTCGGTCAAATGTGTAAGTCCTTACTCTACGTTTTAATTCATGATCAATATTCTCCTCTCCCACAAGGCGGAAGAAAAGTTGAGGAGAGGCATTGTCAGAGACTACACATTGCTTTGCCTCTACCTCGGTTCCGTCTGCAAGTCGGACACCCTTTGCTTGACCATTCTCAATCACGATATTGGTGACTTCAGAGTTGAGGTGATACTCGACCCCTAGCTTTTTCCCTGCTGATACTAGGGCATCCGTGATTGCCTGGGTCCCGCCAATTGGTATAGCTGCGGTTTCCCACCCTAGGGTAAGATGTATTGTGGCCAAAATAGTAGCAATGCCTGGGATGTCACTTGGAAAGCAACCCCACGATGTCAAGAAGCCCCGCAAGGTCAGTATCCTCAATTCATCGCTTTCAAAGAAGTACCTTGCTACCTGCTTGCATGTCATAAATTGCAGTTCAGGGATAAGGCCACTTTTTGGGTCATTCAGCAATTCTTCTAAGGGGTCAGGAGTCCCCCAAGGGGTAGGACTGGAGTATCTGTGCTTGTGAAATGCCGCTCGCCACCTGTCCCTATATTTTTCCGTCATATCTAAATAGGTCTCAGCGTCCACCTTTGAAAATCTCTTAATTTGTTCATAGGTCTTTTTTACATTTTCTTCGTTGAATTTTGTTTCTCCAGTTTTCGGATCAACAACTGTGAAGGCTGCATAAGCGAGATATGATGTATCATCATCAAATACGATTGCCTCATTAGTGTCCGGAAATACGTATTGCAGACCCTCCTCCCTGAGATTAAACTCCCTATAAGCCGGATGCGCATAGAAGCGTGTAAAGTGCGCACAGAACGTACCAGTAAAACCTTGGGCTGGTCGGTCCTTTTCCATGATAGCCCCGCCCCCCAAATGGTCCAAACGTTCAAATACACCGACTTTCATCCCTGCCTTCGCCAGATAAGGCGCAATTATTGTACCGTGATGCCCGCCTCCTATAACCACTGCATCATAAACTTTGTCTGCCATAATAATCCTCCTTGTATGTTTTAGTTTTGGGTCGAATGCCCCTACCTACTTATATGAGCGACTTTATTATCTTTGCAAGTTCCGCAGCTTTTTCTTCCGGTGAGGATCCTTCTATGAGCACACAGTCTCTCCTCATATCCGGAGGAGTTAATAATTCTAACAGTCCCACTTGGGAGAGCAAATCAGGTGCTAAATTAAGCTGGTCGGCCTTCCACTTTTTCATAGGTATACGTTTTCTCAGCATGGCCAAAAGCTTTGATCTTGAAACATACCTAAGCTCTCCCACTTCATTGCTGACAGTTACCAAAGCGGGCATTTTTGCCTTCACCACTTCGATTGCTCCCGGAATTGTTTTATCTACGATCACATGCCCGTCCTCTACCTTGATTCCGCAAGCCATGGTTATACACGGGATGTTCAATATCTCAGCGAGCACTGATCCTACTTGACCTGCATCCCAATCACCAGCTTGTCTCCCAGTCAAGATTAAATCAAAATCGCCGAGCTGCTCTATTGCTTTGCTGAGGGCGTAAGCCGTAGAATTGCTGTCGAGTTCTTCAAATACGGGGTCTTCTATAAGCACCAACTCGTTAGCTCCTGCGGCGATTGCTTTTCTCAGTACTGTGTCAGAAAGAGATGCCCCTAAACTCACAACGGTAATATGACAGCCCATTGTCTCTTTGATACGCAAGGCCGCTTCAAGTGCATTTTCGTCAAAGGGGTTTATAACATCAGGTGCATCGACTTCTACCTTCCTTTTTTCAGTGTCGACCGTCACAGAAGAAAATGGCGCCTCGGGATCAGGAATTTGTTTTACGCACACAATGATTTTTAGATCGCTCATGATAGCTCCTCCATTTTCTTTATGAGATGGGGAATTATTTCTGTGTAATCATCAACTAAACCATAATCCGCAACCTTCAACATGTTGCAACCGGGGTCCGTGTTAATTGCAATGATTTTTTTGGACCGCACCATTCCGACCAGGTGCTGAATTGCTCCAGAGATTCCAATTGCAAGATAGATTCCCGGAGCTACCATTGTACCAGTAAGGCCTACTTGGTGATCTGAAGACATCCAACCCATATCTACAATGGGCCTACTACAGCCTACCATTGCATTTGCACCTGCCTTCTTAATCAAATCTGCAAGCTGCTCCAGCATCTTGAAGTCTTCATCTGAAGCAATTCCCCTGCCGCCAGAGATAATAACCTCCGCTTTGTCGAGTTCAACGGTATCTACTTGTTTTCTTTCAAGGATTTCGACTTTAACGACGTCTTGCGAAATTTCAACCGGTAATTCCACTATCTCCGATTTTTCAGAGGAAGCTTCAGCAAGAGGAAAGCAATTTTTTCTAAGGGTTATTATTTCAGGTTGCTTTAGGGATTTTAATACTGCTATCGCGTTACCCCCATAAATAGGCTTATTTTTGATAATTGTTTTGTCATCTTGATTAACTGATAAGCTGATACAATCTGTTGTGGCAATTGAGTTTAACCTGTACGCTAGCCTGGGTGCTATTTCCCTACCAATGTCGGAGTGGGAAATTAAAACTGCGTCAGGATTTAGGTTTTTACACACTTGCTCAATGGCCGCCACCCAAACGTCACCAATAAAATCCTTGAAGAGCGAGTTTTCAAGCTTGTAAACTTTGTCGAGGCCATACCCTGCAATTTCATTGGATAGTTCAGTAATAGAATTTCCGAGTAGCAATGTGGCGCTTCCAACACCTAGATCACTAGCAATTCCCTTGGCTGCGTGGATCAACTCAAGGGTGGGCTTTTCTAGCGACCCTTCTTTACTTTCTGCTAGGACTAAAATTTCACCCACTTTTCGTTCCTCCTTTCTATTTTTGCCTTTATACGTTCGTTGCTGTATCCATTGCAGACAAGACAAATTCATTTAGGTCCATTACCTTTAATTTTTTATCCAATCTCGAGGTCTTGATACCGTCTTCCATCATGATAAGGCATAAGGGACAAGCCGTTATTAGTATCTCTGCGCCAGTATCGGCTGCCTCCCTTGCTCGTCTCTCGCCCATTCTTTCTTCTCCCGTAAGCTCACTGCCTTGCCACATCCGACCACCACCGCCTCCGCAGCATAGGCTATTTTCTCTATTATGGGCCATTTCCACGAGTTTAACACCGGGAATTGCCTTTATAACCTCTCTAGGCTCATCAAATATCCTGCTATGCCTGCCTAAGTAACATGGGTCATGATAGGTGACGGTTACATTGAACTGTTTTGCGAAGTCTAATTTGTTGTTCATTACGAGGTGATGCAGGACCTGAGTATAGTGATTGACCTCAAAGATTTCTTTAGGGTAATCGGTGTTAAGTGTGTAATAACAGTGGGGAGAGGATGTAACGATTTTTTGGATGTTATATTTTTCAAGGATAGTTAGGCACTGCTCTTTTTTCTCTTCAAAAAGCCCTGTTTCTCCTACCCTTTTTGCAATGTCACCGCAGCATGGCTCCTTATCGCCAAGTATACCAAAATTTATCCCCACACGTTGCAAAATTGATGCAAACGCCTTAGCAATTGAGCGGGCCCTTGCGTCAACTGAAGTTGTGCAACCAACGAAATAACAGAATTCATAATCCTGCTTGGATGGGCTAATAAATTGAATATCCATATCATCTTCTATCCAACCCAACTTTTCCTTTTTTGAAGACATCCAGGGATTTTCATATTTAAAAAGCCTCTCTAAGGTTTGGTTGAGCAAGTCTGGAACTGAGGTTCCTTCTTCGATTGAAAGTTCCCTTTGGCTTAATACCAGCTGAAAGGTCGGTCCATATATGGGACAAACTTCAAGACAAGCCCTGCAAGTTGTACAGTACCAGAGCCTCTCCAACATTTCCTTGTCAGGTCTTTTCAAGAATCTGATATCACCAAAGGGCGAGTATGTTTGCCATATCAAGCTGCGCATGGCTTGCACGAAGTCTCTGGGCGCATATGGCTCACCAACGCCTGTAGAGGGACATACCTCTACACAGCGACCGCAACGCATGCAGCTGTCTAAGAATGCCATTGTAGGTAAGTCCAGATCTTTAACCAATATGGACCTGTCTTCATCAGTTTCGGTGAATTCGTCATAGTCAAATGCTTCTGATTCGATGTCTACATCTTGATCTTGGTCAGTGTCGCTCGGAGCCGGGGTAGGTAGGTTTTGCATGTAGATGGCTATAGGTGCGCCTATTGCGTGAAACATTTTGGTAAATGGTATGATGGCGAGGAATCCTAAACTTATAAAGGTGTGTGCCCACCATAGATAGGGGTATGTGGGTTCAGCCGATGTTCCCTTCAAGAATCCAGATATCCACAATCCCACAAAAGAAAAATGTCTCGAACTAGCAGGAGTGCACGCTATGCGCAGGCCTTCCAAGAAGCAACCGGAAATGACTATAATGGCAATCCAT
>Ga0164310_10000434_pt1 | contig 22095 bp, 20 predicted proteins | sample GuaBasSedimGuay1_FD_121795 | JGI IMG/M metagenome (GOLD analysis project Ga0164310, IMG submission 121795) | Subseafloor sediment microbial communities from Guaymas Basin, Gulf of California, Mexico - Guay1, Core 4569-9, 0-3 cm | ecosystem: Environmental > Aquatic > Marine > Hydrothermal vents... | reverse complement strand
TATTCGGAGTCAATGAATCAATTGTAGCACTTCACAAGACACAGGATCTTGAAATAGTGCTGGTCTCTCCCCTTTGCGAGGCATTCAAAAAGGATTTCCTGGCAGAGACTCAAGAGGTAAAGGGCCTAAAACTAGTGGAGGGCAAACCCATAAAAGTGGAAAAGCAAGGGGACAGCCACGAATTGGTTCTTACTTACTCTACTGACGACGGAGAGCAGCAGGACAAATACGACCTGATCGTTGTCCTTACAAAGCCAAAATTGCCGCCAGAAATTCAATCCCTCAGCAAGAAACTTGACAAGGAAGTCGTGCAAAGCTAGTCAAAGACGTCTTCAGGGAAAGTATCGGATAACTCCTTTCTCATAAGTACGGCATCCTGCCCTCCCACGTAGAAGTTTGTCTTTTTTTCTTTAATTACAAAACCATACTTCTTGAACAACCTTTGGGCGGGAATATTCCTCTGGGCCGTATGAAGTGAGATTCTCCGAATCCCCAGGGACTTTGCCTCATCCAGAATCCTCTCCATCAACAAACTCCCAATTCCTCGCCTTTGTCTTGTGGGCTCCACGGCAATGGCAAGCAATTCGGATTCACCCGAGATGGGCATCTTTGACACAAGGGGGCCAAGGATAGCAAAGCCCACTGGAAGGGATTCCATAAACGCCACAATCGTGACAACTGCTCCGGAGTCAAACCACCTTGGAATAGTGATGTCATAGGGCCCGTATTCCCGAAATACCTTTTTTGATAGATACCTAATGAACTGCCTGTCCTCCTCTCTTGCCTTACGCAAGGCCACAGATTCGACAAGCGTTTTGTGCCGCGGCAACCCACTGTTCTTTCTCTTGTGAATATCAGGGGCATTATAAAAGGTCCTTGGGCCGAGTTTGGCTTCACGAAGGCGGGCAAGCCTTTTTACCTCTCCATATTTGCCGAACCTTCCTCTTTTCCCCATGGGCTAATTTCCTTTTGTGTCCTTTACCTAATTTACGCCTCAAGCCAGTGCCTTCCAATACCTTCCCTGCACAGAGGCTACTTGGCGAACAATTTCCTCCAGGGCCGTGTGTGGCCCTTTGGAAAGGATATCCTCGGTCTTGGTTTGGGCCAGATCCATCATCTCTTCCAAGACCGCCTTTCCGCATTCTCTTAACCCTTGAACATTATACCCCCCTTCCAGGGTAATAACCAGTTTTCCTTCACAACAGCTCTGGGCAATGTCCATGAGACAACGAGTCATACCAGCAAACCCCTCAGCAGTAACCCGCATCCCCCCCAGGGGATCATTGGCATAGATGTCAAAACCAGCAGACACAAGGACCAGGTCGGGATCAAATTCCAAGGCAATCGGCTTCAAAATCCTTTCGAATATGCCCACGTATTCGACATTTCCCTGTCCCACGGAAAGGGGCACATTCACGGTATAGCCTTGTCCTTCACCACGGCCCACCTCACGAAGCGATCCACTTCCAGGATAATAGGGATATTGGTGTGTGGAAAAGTAAAGCACGGTTGGGTCTTCCTCAAAGGAATGCTGGGTTCCATTTCCATGGTGAAGATCCCAATCCACGATCAAGACCCGCTCGGCTTGGTGCTCCTTCTGGGCATATCTCGCCCCTACGGCCACATTGTTAAAAAGGCAAAAGCCCATGGCCCGTGCCCTTTCGGCATGATGGCCAGGGGGTCGGACAAATGCAAAGGCATTGTCTAATTGACCCGACATAACCATGGAGATTGCCTTGCAAAGGCCTCCTGCAGCCAGCAGCGCTGCCTCATAAGAGCCAGGGGAAGTTGATGTATCAGGGTCCAGAGACACATATTCCTTCCCTGCAGTAGCGGCCACCCTGCTTATGTATGAGCCATCATGTATCCAAAGGAGCATTTCCTTTTCAGCTGGAGAGGGTGAAACTTCGGTGAACTTCCCCTCGAAATTCTCATCTATCATGGAATAGAGCACCTCAAGACGCCGGGGGCTCTCAGGATGATAGGCCCCGGGATCATGGTCAAGGTACCGGTTGTCCCTTACAATGCCCGTATTTTTCATGTTGTCCCCTCCTTCCTCACCAAGGCTTTAGACCTCTATCAAGAGTTCCTTGTTCAGCTTCCACCATAAATACTCCCAATACCTACCTGCAACCAAGCTCTTTCTTACCAGAAAAAGGCCACCATAGAAAGCCTCTTCCATTTCCTGACTTGAAATCGGCCCAAATCCATGATTAGATTTTATTAGGTTGCTATCCGGCTCAATGGATAAAAGTCCCAAACTATCATTGAGGGGAGTGACAATGTTCTTCTTTATAGGTGGTGTCCAACCCAAAACAGTGATCCTCGACAACACACCCCGCATGTGCCCCTCCTGCGGACTTTACCAGGCACGGCTCAAGCGGACAGATCATTACCTCTCCCTCTTTTTTATCCCCCTTTTTCCCATCAAAAGGGGCCAACCCTTTTTGGAATGCCAGAGCTGTGGGGCCATATCTGATGAATCAGGGCAGACATGGTATGGGGGAGAAAAAACCTCTGGCCGCACGTGCCCAAATTGTGGTAAATCTCTGGAGCCCTCGTACCGTTACTGCCCATTTTGCGGCCGGCCTGTCTGGTAACCCAATTAGAGGTTGAAACAAAGACAAATGAATAATAGCACCACTCTATGGGACAAACGTTTTGTCCTCATCAACATTATCTTCTTCCTGATCTTTTCCAACATCTCTTTCTTCTATCTCTATCCCCTTGCGCTTCAAGCCATGGGCAGCGAGGATTACTTGATAGGACTGGTAATGGGCCTGTTTTCTGTCGCAACCGTTATTTCAAGGCCATTTATGGGAAAACTGGCTGCCAGCCAAGGGGAACAACGGCTCATCCTCTGGGGGATCGGCGCCATCTTAGTGGCCTCTGTTTCCTATGCATTTGAACAGAGTTTCGGCCCTGCTGTCATCTTGACGAGAATTTTTCATGGGGTGGGATTTTCAGCATTCATCTCGGGTAGCTTTTCCATAGTGGCAAAGGTCTTTCCATCTGCCAGGCGTGCCCAGGCATATGCTGTGGTGGGGGCTGCACTCATGAGCGCATCAGCCCTGGCTCCCCCTTTTGGAGAGATCATCATCAACCGCTCTGGTTTTACCTTACTCTATCTTGCCGCATCTTTGGCTGCCTTAATTGCCTTGGCCCTTATGGCCATGATGCGTAGCACCCTTGGTACAGGAGGCCCCCTACAACAAGCAAGGCCAGCCGGCTATATGACAATGATAAAAGATTCCTCCCTTTGCTGCCTTCTGCTGTCCACCCTCATCTTCGCCCACTGTCAGTCCACGGTTGTAAATTTCCTGGCCCTGATCGCCCAGGCAAAGGGCACTCTAAGTGGTAGGTTCTTTTTAACTGCCTTTGCAGTAGCCATCTTCTTATTGCTGGGATTTGGAAAGGCCATTGACCGGTTTGGTAAAAGGCGCTTTCTCCGCCTTTCCTACCCGCTCCTGGTAGCTGGTCTCTTTTTGATCCCCTCCATGCTCGAGGCAAATATATTCTTTGTGCCAGCCGGGCTTTTCGGCGTGGCAATGGGACTCCTTTTTCCGGCCCATAATGCACTTGCCGCAGACCACGGGTCCAAGGAGGAAAAGGCGGGGGTCATGTCATTATTCACAGCGGTCTATGATACGGGGTTCATCACAGGTGCCGTGCTCTCTGGCTGGATGGCCCAGACCCTTGGACTGGACCACCTCTTCTCCCTTACCAGCCTTATTGCCTTATCAGGGTTCATCCTCGTCCTTTTCTCACCGATCCAGGATAAATGATGATCATCTGAGAAATTTGCCTTTGCCCGATTGACCCCCACTGACATATTTTCTATAATCCCCCACGTCTTGGACAGGCCGCCTATTACCAAAGCATAAGACAACACTGTTTCAGCAAACCAAATCTTGACGAAAGGGGCATGACAAATGGACAAGAAAGTGACAGTCGTTGGAGCAGGGAATGTGGGAGCCACCGTTGCTATGCGCCTGGTAGAAAAGGAGCTAGCTGATGTGGTGCTAGTGGACATACTGGAAGGTGTGCCGGCTGGAAAGGCATTGGACCTTGCAGAAGCGGCTCCCATTGAAAAACATGATGCGAAAATCCTCGGTGTGACCAATGATTATAGCCAGGCCCAGGGCTCTGACATTGTTATCATCACTGCAGGGGTTCCCAGGAAGCCTGGAATGAGCCGTGATGATCTCCTTTCAACAAACATGGGAATAATTCGGGATGTGACAAGACAGATAGCGGACGTGGCTCCTGAATCGATCTTGATCGTTGTGAGCAATCCCCTGGATGCCATGTGCTATGCGGCCCTTAAAACAAGCGGATTTCCCAAAAACAGGGTAATGGGAATGGCTGGGATCCTTGATTCGGCCCGCTTCCGAACCTTTATTGCCATGGAGCTGGATGTCTCGGTGGAAAGCACCCATGCCTTTGTATTGGGTGGCCATGGGGACACCATGGTACCACTGCCCAGGTATTCCACAGTTGCAGGTATCCCCATAACAGAGCTGTTGTCCCCTGAGAGAATCGATGCCCTTGTGGAAAGGACTAGAAATGGGGGGGCTGAAATCGTTAGTCTGCTCAAGACCGGAAGTGCCTATTATGCCCCTGCCTCGGCTGCGGTGGAAATGGCTGAGGCCATATTAAAGGACAAAAAAAAGATACTCCCCTGTGCCGCATACCTGGAAGGAGAATACGGGATCAGCGGACTCTTTGTGGGAGTGCCGGTAAAATTGGGGAAGAATGGAATCGAGCAGGTTATTGAAATCACTCTGACAAAGGAAGAAAACACGGCCTTGCAGCAGTCCGCAGCCGCGGTCCGCAAACTGGTGGAAGATATGAAGCGACTTGGGTTGTAATAAATGTGGATACGGCCTCTCTCCAATAGAGGGAGGCCTTTTAAAAAAGGAGACTTTTTCTTCCTGGCTTTCGTCTCATCCTCTTGGGGCCATAGCCGATTCGACGGCATAAATCCAGGTACTTGGCCACTGCATACTTCATTTCCTTTCGCTCGCATACCTCCTGTATACCCCTGATGTTATGGTAATACCCTAGATTCTTGTAAATCTCCTTGGAAATGCGATGCAGGGAATGGGAGCGCACCAACTCTTCTTGGACCTCGAAGCCTCGGGCGGCCATCACACGAGGACCGGCAAAGATCACTAGGGCATTGGGTTCTGCAATAATGATATCGCCCAAGGCAGCATAGCTGGCGATTGCCCCGCCTGTGGCCGGATCTGCCAGGATGGAGATATAAGGTAAGCCGTGGCGCTTCAAACGGTTCACTGACTCAATAGTCTTGACCATTTGCATGAGTGCCGAGATCCCCTCGTATAGCCTGGCCCCACCTGAGCAACAAAGGCTCACAAACGGGAGATTCTCCTGGATAGCATAATCCACGGCTCGACGGAACTTTTCTCCAAAGACCACCCCCATGGATCCCCCGCAAAAATAGAACTCACTAATGGCCAATACTACACGAAAATGGTGTATCCTGGCGCTTCCCACCACAAGGGATTCCTTGAAATGGGAGCGCCCTTGCTGTCTGGCCAGAAAATCCCGGTAATAATGAGTAATGGTGTCTTCTTCCAGGAGCTGATCTACTGTCAGGTTCCTGTGTAACTCGTGGAAGCTGCCTGGATCCGTGAGGCAATCGATCCAGCCTGTTGCATCCAACGTATAGGAAAAGCCACATTCCGGGCACACATTGAAATTTTCAAGGAACCGTTTTAATGGGATCAATTTTCCACACCCACCACGGCGCTTGCCTCCTGCGGTGACTCCGCATTCTACGTATTCTGTCTCAGGCTCTTCTGGTCGGATATCACCATAGTGGTCTGCCACTTCGGTAAGGCTGGAATAATTGACGATCTTTATATCTGGAGGGGGCTTACGAAAGGCCTTTTTCAAGGGCTTTTCAATATAGCGCTTGAGATCATAAAGGGGGCCGCTCCGTTTATATACACCGTACTGTTTGGCCCGCATCTCCCTTTTCTTCAAAAGCCGCTTTATGCGGGAACGGGATAAATCCTTCACAGCACGTATCAAAAACTGTTCCACGTTCTGGGCCATGGCATGACAGTCGGTCACATCCTCAGGAGAAGGCACAATTCGGTCTATCACGCCCAAGGCCTTGAGCTCTCTTGCGGTGGGTTTTAGTATGGCCAAGGCGTCATTGACGCGTGTGGGGTCACGGAAAACAATGGAGGCCATGCTTTCAGGAGGAGCAGTTGCATAAAGGGCATCATCCATTTGGGCCCTGATATCTGTGACCTGGATGGCAAGGGCCCCTCCACTGCCCCCTTCGCCCAATATAAGGGATATGGTTCTCAAGGGAAGGGTAAGGAATTCTCTTATTAGATGTGCAATAAAAAAGGCCTGAAACCGTTGGGCCGAATACATGGAAATATCCGCCCCATAGGTATCAATAATACAAAAAACATAGGTCCTTTCCTGGTCCCCGGTCCGTGCCTTGTTCAGGGTAGAAAGGATGAAAGAGTGATCGTCAGAAGTTAGCATCCCCCAATTTAGCTTTTCCAAGGCGCCTTTTGTTTTGAAATCATCTGGTTTGGGCTTTTGCTGGGCAATCACATAAAGGTTCTTTTCCATGAAGTCACATACACCCACTATCAAGGAATCACTGGGGGTGTCAAAATACTCAAAGCCTGGAAAAAGCTTTTCAATAATATCCGAGGCCCTTGGTCTATAAGGATGCCTTGTGCGCTTTTTGAATATCTCCACAAGATCTAATTTGGCCATGTCTGCTCCACTGTGTGTAATGGGTTTTACCGGTCACTATACACAAATCAGCAAAAAGTCAAAACCCTTCTCCGTCTAAGAAATAAGACCAGAGCCCCTTTTCTTGACATCAGTATTTTTGTATCAGGGGCTCATCCGGGGGCAAAGGCCTGCCCATCTTCGAGAGCTTTTCGGCAAATCTCCGTAAATTCTTGAAGATTCTCACAGGTGTCAAAAACACCCTCCTGAAGAAAAGAACAATGCTTTTCCCCATGTGTTTGAGGGGCACATACGTGACCTCTGGATCGGTTACAGGCCCTCTTACCTTGAAATAGTAGACAAGAAGCGCTCGCTCCTTGCCTGTCAGGATATAACCCACAAGGGGGACTTTGCTCAAGAGGGAGTCAATGGTCACAAAAGGCTGGGCCCCTAGATCGGCCTTAACCTTACCTCTTTTGAGGTCCACTTTTCCACGAGCAATGGCATTGAAAACAGGGCTTTTCATGATCACCTCATCGGACCGTAAAATGCCCCCCTTTATTTCTGCATTACCCTTTATTTCCTCAAAATAGAAACCCTCCTTAGACAAATCCGGGGGCTTCTTGGTAAAAATCTTCTGCACGCTCAAAAAATCCAGTACCTTGATCAATACATTTGATTTAATTATTTTTCCCTTGCTGATAACAAAATTGGTTTCACCATAGAGTCCGGAGATGAATTCTGAAAATTGCTGGCCTTGGGAACTCACAAGGGCCTCCATGGTGAGCTTTCCTTCCAGGAAGGTCTTCTTGATCCCCAGGGCTTTGATCAATTGCTGGACAGGCTGGTCCTTTGCCTTGATATAGGCTGTAAAAAAATAGGAAGGCGTTGGATTTCTTTTCAGATATCCTGCAAGGGAAATGCCCATGTGTGAGGCCGCTATCCTGCAACGCTCCACATGGATATTGCCTCGACTGAACACACCTGTTGCAGTCAGTGAGCCAAGGTCCATGTTTCCATAAGAGGCATGGGCGATATCGACGCTGAATCGGATATTAGCCTTCTGCAAAAGACTGCCATAAAGGAATCGAGCCTTTGAAGGCATGGACTTTTTTCTCATGACAAGTCCGTGGCGTAGATCTGCATGGTTAAGGTGTATGAGCACCCTTCCGGTAAGACGATCCCACCCCTTGAGGCGTCCGCGGATATCCACTGGAATGCCAAAGACATCCATCCTCATCCAATTAAGGTCCAAGCCCTTGCCATGAAATGCCAAGCTCATGGCACAGTCTTTAAATAGGGTGGGGGTGCCATTTTGATAAACGGTGATTCCCCTGGCCTCAAGCTTCCCAAAGGCCCTGATCTTATCCAGGGCATGCCAATGGGACGTAATACGCATATCACAGGTCACTTGTCCTGAAACGCGGTACACCTTCCCACCCACCATCAAATTCACACCGTCTAAAGCCATATTCGGTGTCGAAACCTTCACCTCCACCATTGCATCTAAAGGACTATATTGGGCCGAGGCCTCCAGATGGCCGTCTCTTGAAAACCAGATGGCCTTATCAAGACAAAGAGGAGCCCCTTTTGTTATATGAAACCGAAAGAAAAGGATTTCCGACTCATCGCCCGGTCCCTTGGAAAACATAGGGGATGTTATGCTCACGCCATCCAGACCCACCATTGCCTCACAAACAAGATCATCAAAAGACTTTGTCAGGGAAATCACATAATGATTTGCATTCGGGCCTTTCACCTTGACTGGTATTTCTGGCCCTAGGGCTGCCAAAAGCTCCTCCAACTTCCCTTTGCCTTCGGCACGCAGGGCCGCAGTCTCAAAATCCCTATCAGCTCTTCCACTTATATCAAACCGTGAGCCTACTAAAGATAGATTACCTTTGAACCAGTACCCAATAGATCCCCTTGCCTGGAGACTCCCTTGCTCCAGGACAATGGGTATGCGCCCCACGTCCAGCGCACACTCATTGAACTGAAAGGAGGCAGAGTCCATTTGGAATTGGGACTTACTTGGCGACCATAGACCCTCCACGTGGAAACCCACTAGGCCTGACCGTGCACGAACATTGTCAAAAAACCCGGATAAAGACGAAGTAGAAAGGAAGAGGGCCTCAGCAGCCCGTAATAAATCAGGGAAGGCCATTGTCGCATCAATGGAAATCCGAGGTTCCAGGCGGGGGGCGTAAACACTTGGAATAATGAGTGAGGCATTCTTTACAACTGACTTTCCGCACATGCCCCCCACGTCTGTCACGCTGAGGGAGCCATTGCGCAAGGACAAGGTACCTGATAGTCCCTCAAGACACCATGGCCTATTATTCTTTAATGCCTCCATACCTTTCCATGAAATCTCCAGACCAATACATGAGGCATTCTGCGCAAGCTCAAGGTGCTGGATCTGCTCAAGGCGACCTGTGAGGAAAAAATGATCGATCCTGACCTCTCCTCCCGAAAGTGAGGGAAAAAGCTCCTCGGAGAACCAGGGGGATACCACCGGGTCTGGAAAGATCTCTTGAAATCGACCAAAGGACATGTAGGGGCTTGTGAGGTCTAACTCCGCAAACCAGTGACCCTTCCTTAGTCCATAGGAGAAATCACCTTTCAGAGAGAAGCCCGATCCCCTAAGGGTAAACCGAGGTATGTGCAGAACACTTTTGCGGTAATCACCGGCAAAGCTCAGATCCAGGCGGGAAAAGGCATAGACCTTTTTCCTGCCTGATCGTTGAACAGAAAACCGTAGATCCCTACCAGCCACGGTTCCACTTGTTCTCACAGCAGTATCCTTATCACTTATTAGCGTCATCTTAAGATCCGCTCTTCCCTTTTCCACTCGTATCTGGGGCGGCAAGGGAAACCATGCTAACGGCACAGAGTCAAATGTGAGTTTCAGGGATCCAAAAGGCTGGTCTCCTTTCTCAGCCAGACCTATCTTACCCCTTATGGTATAAAATACAGATGCCTTACCCTTGTTTATGTGCCCCAGCACCAGGACCTGTGAGAGGCCTGGAACCTCTTTTGAACGAGACACATTGACTTGGAGGTCTGTAAGAGTGTAGGGAATCCATTGGGCTGTAATCCGTCCATTGCTGAGAAAAAATCGCTCCAGAGTTAAAAGACCACCTATATAAGTGGCCAGAGACCCCTTTGCAGCCCAATTGGTTTTTAGATGGTTATTTAGTGTCAGTTGGGCCCCTTCCAAGCCCAACGAATGGGGTGCCCACCTCTGGTGTAGAAGCCCTTTTGGATCGAACGTGGCAATCAGATTTTTTATGCGCAGCGATCCCTCTCCATCATAAAATGTGATCTGTACATCATAGGCCCTTATCCGTACTGGACGCCAAAAGATTACCTGGGCCCGGGAAAATGTCACCCTTACCCTCTGGATCTTATACGAACGCAGGGCCCTCTGGAGGAGGAAATCTTGAATAGGATGATATTGGAGTAGAACAGGGAAAAGCACCAAGGCCGCCAGCACGCATAGAAACACACAAAGGCCGGCAAACAGGCTTGCCCTTAATCTGTTGGAGAGCATCTGCTGAAGTAGTCTTTCAAAATCTTGCCGTGATCAAAGGCCAGTTCTTTTGGCAGGTTTTCACGGGCAAAAATGCCGATCTCTTTTGCATCATCGGCAGCCCTAGGTTCTCCCTCAATAGGTCTTGCCACAAAAACCACCGAGATGGTGTGAAACCGTGGATCCCGGGACGGATCCGAATAGGCGCCTAACTGGTAAAGCAGTTCCACCTTTAGAGAGGTTTCCTCCTCTGCCTCCCTTTTTGCGGCTGCCTCAAGGCTTTCCCCATAGTCCACAAAGCCACCTGGCAGGGCCCACCCATAGGGCGGATTCCTTCTTTTAATCAGCATGATCTTACCGTCACCCAGCTCAATAATGATGTCCACAGTTGGAAACGGGTTCTTATATCGCTCCACCACTTTACCGCAGTGGGGGCATATTATCTCTGTTTTCACTGGGCTTGTTTCTCCTTGACAAGCATATTCTTTACATGAACCATTCTCTGAAGGGCAGTGAAATTCGTGAGAACTGCCAACACCAGTAGTGTAATTTTAACAATCACAATACCCACAACCGGAATAGCCCCCAACAAGGATCCCAGGATAAGCAATGTGATCCTCTCGGGCCTTTGCATTAATCCCACCTTACATTGCACCCCCAGGCCTTCGGCCCTGGCCCTGGTGTAGCTTACCATGAAGGATCCGGCAATGGCCAGGATAATAAGGACTACTGCCAAAGGGCTCTGACCCTTTCCAGTAGAATTGACCACGTCCCTGAAAAACACATGCCCCCCGGAAAAGTACCATGCAAGCCCCATGAAAATGAAGACCTCGCCGAACCTGTCAAGGGTGCTATCAAAAAAGGCGCCGAATCGGGAAACCCTCCCTGTCTTCCTTGCCAAAAGCCCATCCAGCACATCGCAGGTCCCGGCGAAGATGACAATACACCCACCCCAGAAAAAATACCCCATACTATAGACAACCCCGGCAACGAGGCTCAAGATCAGTCCCAGTATGGAAAGTATGTTTGGATGAACACCCAGGCGAGCAAACAGATTCCCTACCGGTGTGACAAGCCGCAGGTAACGTTCCCTATTCTTCTCACTTAATAAAACAAATTCTCGCATCAGTCCCGCCAAAATAGATTTTTTCTCCTACCCCTGTGCCCTTTTTGGCGTGCCGCCATCACTGAAACACAAAATATTACTTCCCACTAGCGACTTTCTGTCGTATGCACAGCTTAGTCCACACACTATCAGAGGCATCCCTATTTGTCAAAAGCCAAGCTGCTTCACTCTTATCTAAGATCTGCTTCTCTTCCATGATTCGTCTTTTCCCCTTTAGCCTTGCACCTCTACAAAATTTACCCTCAAATACCGGGTATGAGTTTGCTCCGGATACGCTCTCCAACCTCTCCTGCTATCAACCAATATAACGGATGCTTCCAATATGGATTTGTCAGAGGCCTCTTGCCCTTTCTCCGGGCCAGTTCGTTCTTTGCAAGGACCTTTGCCAACATCATGTCCTTTGCCCCAAAGTGTGGTTGCTGGGGCTTACCAGCCAGTTTGTATGCAAAGGTGATCAAGGCTATACAAGTAAGGGCATTTCGATCCGATGAGTAGTCTCGCAACGTTACATCCACTGAGGCCACGCGCTCCAATATGTCATCCGGCACATCTGCCAAGGTGACTTTCTTATGGAATTCCTGAGCTAACCATCTAAAAGCTTCTTCTCCGATCAACTGAACAACTGTCTTGTAATCTTGCATCTTAGGCTTTTATGCCTCCTGGCGGTTCCTCTTGGTTCCAGTAATCTCCTTGAGGGTATGCCTCTTTTTTTGACCAGGCGCCGGGCTGGGGTGAATAAAATCCTCACGTTAAAGCCGCAGATTGACCTTTTGGGTGCACCCCCTGAAAAGCCGAGTACCTCCCCCTTCACTTACAATACGCAACATATCCCCGGGATGTGTGACCACAACACCTGAAAGAAGTGTGACAGGCATATCATCAAAGGCCTCTGGCAACATAGGGGTTGATGCTCCTAATATGGCAATCTCCCTGCAATGGGCGGCAGCCTCCAATAATGCATCAGTGGTGTTATTGATGATCGAAGTGGCTGTAATCAGTGCAACTTGACACTTTGGCAACCAAGAACCCGCCTGACTTGCAGGCAACAATTCCCCACTGGCCCGTGAAGTCTCTTCAAAAATCCTGAGCTCGGAGACCCTTTCCTTGATCAAAGGTACCAAGGGAGCGAAGTGCCCCACCATGGCCACACGGTCTGAAGGATCAAATTGGATGTAGGATAACACGTCACCGACAAGATATCCTTTTTCAGGGCGGTTGGTGATGGCATTAGAGGTAGCAAGGGCCACGGCCGATTCAAGCGTATTTTTACTATCAAACAAGGCAAGAAGCTCTGTAGCCCTTCTTCCGGCAAGGGGACTCAGTTGCCGAAAGACCTTACACCCCCTTACCCCCCTCTTTAAGAAACTATATGCCACGCCCACACTGCCATCTTCCAACATAACTGCTGTGTAAGTAAGCCCTATTCTTACGTCCTTGACGGCCAAGTGACCCGCCTGGGCCATGGAGTGCTTCTTGATCCTTTGTCTCAATGATACAGACATGGTAAAATGCCTTTCCCTCACTTCTCCCATTGGTTTCTAAAGTTTCTTGATATCCGAAGTTGTATCTCGGCTTTTCCGGCCCAACCTTAACAAGATAACGCTTCTTGTCAATCTGAAAAAAACTCCTGGGAGCCTAAGCGAGGTGTCAATCTCTAGCCTACCTGCAGCAGGCAAACGTAACGAGAAATCTTGTATCTGTGGCTAAAAGATTTCTCGTCGCTTACGTTCCTCGAAATGACATCATTGGCCTTTGTATTCAAACTGAGCCCTCTCCTATCCTGATCCGGGAACATACTGTTTTCCAGTCTCCAAACATCTTGGAAAAACCGTTTTATTTCATCCCAAGAGCTGACACCTTATTTTGGTTCTTGTTTCAGTTGACAAAACACTTGGCCCTTTATATCATATATGAAACTAACTTTTCAAATATGAAATAAAATGACTCCTGCACTTGAAAGAGGTTTAAAGGTCTTAGAGCTTCTCGCAGAGGAAGAGGCGGAACTAAACCTCAAATCCATCTCCCAAAAGTTACAGATCCCGGCTCCGTCCTTATGGAGAATCATGACCACTTTGAAAAGCAGAGGTTATGTCATCTACGATCCGGTCACAAAAATGTACCGGCTTGGATTCAAATTTCTTTACCTCGGAAACATCCTATTAAATAAAATGGGTTTCCGCTCCCATGCTCGAGGTCATTTAAAGGAATTGGTCGCCCTGACCGGCGAAACCGCCGAACTTTCGGCAAGGGTAAAAGACCAGCTTATCCTGATTGATCAAGTGGAGGGTCCGGAGGCCGTCAGGCTCTTTTCCCGTATTGGAAGCGCTTACCCCTATTTCCATGCCACCGCACCAGGGAAAATCTACCTGGCACATATGGACGAAGAAAAGCTATCACGTGTCATAGAGCAAATCGGCCTTCCAAAGATTACCCCATACACCATCACTGACCCCAGAGTTCTAAAGAAGCAATTGCTCAGGATAAGACAAAAAGGATATGCCTCAGACTCCCAAGAAATGAGAATTGGGGTCTCACGCATAGCCTCTGCGGTCTATAATAGATCCGGAAAGATAGAGGCATGCCTAGGTATTGCAGGACCCTCTTTTAGAATAACAGCCGGGCGTCTTGACCAATTGGGACAACAGGTGATGAAGATAGCAAAAAAACTGAGCAAAGAACTCTCACAGCTTCCAAGTGAGGAGGGGACCTGATGGAACGCTCAGAAGAGCAAAGCATACTCCTCGATACAGTGCGGCGCGCAGTTGAAAAACATGTTGCGCCCCTTGCTGCTGAAACAGATAAAACAGGGCGATTCAACTGGGATGTGGTATCGCTTTTTTGGGAGCTGGGCCTTCTTCAAATCATGCTACCCGAAGAATACGGCGGATGGCCTGAGTATCCCTGTCATACCCTATGTCTGTGCACAGAGGAAATAGCCAAGTCCTGTGCATCCTCAGCCTTGCTGCTGATCATACAGGCAGTGGGAAGCTTCCCCATCCTTTATGCAGGAAGCCAAGAACAAAAAACACGATTCCTGCCGCGCATATCCTCGGGCAGAGAGCTCATTGCTTATCTTGTTACAGAACCGGGAGCTGGTTCAGACGTCCGTGGCATATCCTCTCAGGCAAAAAAAGTCGCAGATAGCTATATCATCAGCGGACGTAAAACTTTTGCCACCAATGGTGCAGTGGCCGGTCTATACAGTGTCTTGGCAAAGACGAGTGAAGATGAATTCACGTTTTTTGTGGTAGAGCGCTCCTCAAAAGGGCTAAGCATTGGTCGAACCGAGGATAAATGCGGATTTCGCGGAAGCAACACCGCAGAGGTCATATTGGAAGAGGTAAGGGTTCCTGTTGAAAACCTCTTGGGCCAAAAAGGACAAGGATTTGATATCGCCATGGAAGACTTTAACATGTCCAGGCCTGCTGTAGCAGCACTAGCCATCGGCATATCCGAGGGAGCCCTTGCATATGCCACAGAGTATGCAAAGACGCGAACCGCCTTTGGCAAATCCCTTGTGGAGCACCAGGCCGTCCTTTTCATGCTTGCCGATGCTGCGACCATGATCGAGGCAGGCAGAGGCCTCATGGAAAAGGCTGCCCTTTATCATGATCTTGGAAAGCCGAATACGGAGTTGGCCTCCATGGCAAAGTGCTTTTGTAGTGATGCAGCCATGAAGATCACCACCGATATGGTCCAAGTACTAGGCGGGTATGGATATGTAAAAGACTATCCTTTGGAAAGAATGTTCAGGGACGCAAAGCTCACTCAAATATTCGAAGGCACCAACCAGATCCAAAGAATTATTATAGGCAGAGAATATATTAAGCATCTATGACTTAAAGGTATTGCGTTCTATCCTCCATGAATCTCTTATATATACGGTAATAATCCGTGTCCTCATAGTCCACCTTTTTCAAGGGTATGTGATCGAAAGAATATATTTCCGCCCCAGGACATGCCAGAAGAATGGGAGAGTGCGTGGCGATAATAAACTGTGCATGCCCCTTTGAACTCTGCTTGTTCAGGATCTTGAGCAATTCCAACTGACTTCTCGGTGAAAGGGCCGTCTCCGGCTCATCCATCAAATAAAGGCCTTTGAGCTCATAGCGTGCCCTGAACAAGGACATGAGGGACTGTCCGTGAGATTGGGTGATGAGGGATTTCCCCCCAAAATACTCTAGTATACCTGGGTCTGAAATAGCCCATTCCTCTACACACTGGGCGAAATAGCGGAATGTATCAGAGCCAAAAAAGGCCCCTGGCACATGGCCATCAACCCATTCCACGTTAATGTACTTGTAGAGGGTATGTGCAAAAGGGTTTATCTTAAAGCGCCTCTTTTCTTCTGCCTTCCAAATATGAATGCCACATTTGTGCGCAATGGCTTCAAGCAATGTGGACTTACCGGTTCCGTTCTCGCCGATAAAAAAGGCAATATTTGAATGAAATGGTATCTTTGTTGTCTGCTCGAACACAGGCACATTGAAGGGATAATATTCTCTTGTCGGATACTTTTCAGGAAAAAGGGTAATGCCTTTCAGATGCATGCCTTAGGCCTTGGGTCCGAGATATATGGATACCTCTCAGTTCAGTACTCGGGTGGCATCTGCTTTAACTGGGCAAGAGAAAATACTGGTCCATCCTTGCACACAAATTTGTCTCCAATGTTACAGCGGCCGCACATGCCAATCCCGCATTTCATCCGCATCTCGAGGGATAGGATAATTCTCTCAGGGGGGAATCCCAGTTTTTCCAATACCGGCTGCGTAAATTTGATCATTATGGGTGGCCCACACACTATTGCTATGGCATTTTCTGAACTGGTAATCTTTTGTTCTGTAATTGTGGGCACAAAGCCAACATTATATTTCCAGTCTGGATCATCAGTGGCATCCACGGTAATATGCATCTGGATATCGTCGCGCTGCTCCCAAGCAGCCAGTTCGTCTTTGTAAAGCAACATGCCAGGGCTTCGAGCACCATAAACCACAATGATGTCCTTAAACTTGGGGCGGTTGTCAGGATGCAACATATAGACGATGCTTGAACGCAGGGTCGTAAATGCAAACCCCCCACCAATAATCACCACATTCTTGCCTTCCATCTCCTCCCATGGATACCAGTTCCCCAATGGGCCACGTATACCCATCACATCACCCACCTTCATGTTGTGAAGATGAGTGGTAACCAACCCGACTTTGTTTACCGTAAAGGTAACATATCCTTTTTCCGTGGGAGACGATGCGATTCCTATGGGTATTTCCCCTTTCCCCGGCACAGATAATTCAGCAAATTGACCGGGAATATAGGAAAATTTCTCCTCGTCCTCCGGGTTCAAAAAAACGAACTTGAATGTCTTCAGATTCCGGTCTTCCGTCTCCGTGACAATGTCATCTATGCGAACAGGATAGGGAAGGAAAGGATTTTCCAATGGCACACCCTCCTATGTAATTTCAAATGTCAAATGACAAATGCCAAAAGGTTTGACTGTAACTGTGAAGATATTTGATATTTGGCATTAGGCCCTAATTTGACACTTGGATCTTGCCCGCCTTAGGCGGGTTTGAAATTTGACATTCTGTTCAGTGGTTATTCATCAATTCTATTACTTGCCTGATATCTATATTGACAGGACAAAATTGGACACAACGGCCACAACCAGAACACTGAACACCATTACCATACTTATCTACATAATATTTAAGTTTATGCATGAATCGCTGTCTGACCCGCTGAAACTTCTCACTTCTGGGATTGTGGCCCGACCCATGCAATGTAAACAAAGGAAACATGCAGGAGTCCCAATTTCGGATACGATCTCCCTGCTTTCCATATAACTCATCCTGGATGTCAAAACACCAGCAGGTAGGGCAAAGAAACGTGCATGTGCCACAGTTTATACATGCGAAGGCCACGTCTTCCCAAAATGGGGCGTTAAAAAGCTCCAGTACGGATTTGTCTTTTAGGTTTTCCGTATGGACCTTTGAAGATATTTTCTCTTTGCTTTTCCTGGCTATCTCCTCTGCCTCGCCTATCTCTAACTCTCCTGCCTCCTTACCGCCAGTCATCTTGCTCAGAAATGCCTCACCCTTTTTGGTCAGTCCCTTTGCCAGATATTGTGCACCCAAATCATACAAGAGAACATCAAGTCCCTTTTCACTGTAAGGCCCACCCCCCACTGATGCGCAAAAGCATGTGCTGCACGGTTCATTGCATCCCACGCCCACCAGAGTTGTTGCCTCAAACCTTCGCACCCACCATGGATCACGATATTCGGGATTGTCAAAATTGACCTTAACAATCTGGAAGGCGTGGGCATCACATGGCCTGATTCCAACAATGGCCTGAGGCGGAAATTCCTTTTTGGCCTCCTTCATGATGTTGTACTCGGGATCCTTTTCATCCACGATATATTCAAACATGCGTTCTGATTCTGGATACACCAGTGATTTTGGAGAAAGGCGCGTGTTTTGATAATCGAAATCAGGAGATTTGCCCCCCTCCAAAGGCATAAAACTATGGAAGTCTCCTGTCTTCACCGGCACGAAAACAGAATAGCTCTCCTTTAGGGACTCAAGTCCTGCAATCCATTCATCCTTGGTAAACACCTTACTCTTCATGAGCCTTCCTTTGTGTCTTCGGTTTTTTCTGGATATCGCATCTTAATTTTTATCGAATAAAATCATTGTAATCATCGGGTCTATAAACATCCAACGGAGGTCTTTGATCCAGACTCAGCCCTGCCTCCCAATCAAAGAGCTCCTCTGCATCCTTGTTCAATTTCTTGGTGAATTGTCTCACGGAAATCCCCACAGGGCATACCCTCTCGCATGCGCCACAGTCGGTACACCGCCCGGCACAGTGATATGCCCGCAACAAATGAAACGTCATGGTGTCCGTAGGATCGATACTTTTCCCCACCCACTGGGGTCTGGACTCATCAACAAAACATGTGGGGCAATAGCAAAGAGGGCAGGCATTTCTACACGCATAACATCGAATACATGTAGAGATCATCCTGGTGAAAAATCCCCATTTTCGGTCAGGGTCCATCTCCTCAATCATTGCCACATCTTTATATGGCTCAACATCTTTCTGCTCCTCTACCAGCTCTGCCACCAATTCATCATAAATCACAGGATTCCGATGCCTACACACGGCACAGTTGCTTTGCAAAACCTTATTTTTCTCAAGTTTTTCCTCAAAATCCCGGCCCTTGACCACGATGGTATCCCCTTCCTCAGTAACCTCCAGGATCTCCCTATGGTTCACAGCCCTTTTGACAGCTCTGTGATCCACCATTCCCTTACAAGGGACACCCACTATGTAAAGCTGATCTCTGCTTATCTGATTCTCTATAATATGTATAACAATATTCCTGGAATTGCAGCCGGTGGCCACAATACCTATCTTCTCTTTCCTCTTTGTCAGGTAATTGCAAAGATTCAAGGCACAATGACTGTCCCAGTGCAACACGTCAGTTTCTTCAGGGCTCCGTATCAACACCGGCTCATTCATCATGGGCACTGAGCCTTTCTTGTATCCGATAAAAACCTCTACTTTCCCTGATTCCAATAGCTTTTTGGCTGTCTCCCTAATCTTTTCGGTATATTCGAGCATTACGCCACCTCTGCCCTCTTCTTGATCAAATACTTGGCGGGACCGGCCGCCTTTACCTCTTGCCATACGGCCTGGGCCACCTCAACAAATTTGGCTCCCTCTGCAGACGAGATCCATGAAAAATGAAGCCTCCCCGGCTCAATACCTATGTGCTCCAAAAGACCCTTTAAAAGCGCAAATTTTCTACGGGCGTAATAATTACCTTCCAGGTAATGACAATCACCCGGATGTCACCCAGACACCCACACCCCATCTGCCCCATGCCGAAATGCGGCCAGGATAAACTTCGGGCTTACCCTTCCTGAACAAGGGACCCTAATGATCCTGAAATCAGGCGGGTACTGCAAGCGGCTCACGCCCGCCAAATCGGCCGCGCCATAGCTGCACCAGTGGCACAAAAATGTTGTTATCTTCGGTCGCCAATCACTCATATAGATCTCCTCATTTATCAAGCTGTCAGCAATCAGCCTTCAGCAGTCAGCTGAAGCCTTTTGTCATTGATCGTTCACTGTTCACCGTCGTTATTCATCATTCGATATTCATCATTCGATATTCGTCATTCGATATTCAGAATTTGTTATTCCTTTTGCCTCATGCCTTGCGCCTGTCGCCTAATGCCTAATTTCCTCACATCTCATTTATCATTGCCATGATTTGGCCTTCCTCAAAGCCCTTGAGATTCAATGCACCGGAGCGGCACGATGCCACACAAAGTCCGCAGCCCTTGCAAAGGGCAGAGTTGATTTCCACTTTTCCTGCGAACGGTCCTTCCTTGATAAAAGATGGGGCGGAATACGGGCAAATGGATACACACACTCCGCAGCTACTGCAAAAGGCCGGATTGCAATAGGCCACAGTGCCGCTCACACGAATCTTCTTTCTGGCAAGCAGGGTCACGGCCCTGGATACCGCTGCCTGGGCCTGGGCAATTGATTCGTCAATTGGCTTGGGATAATGGGCCATACCGCAGAGAAACACCCCATCCGTGGAGAATTCAGAAGGTGCCAGCTTGGGATGTGCCTCTACAAAGAAACCATCTTCATCCAATGGGACCTTAAAAAATTGCGCCAGCTTCTCGTCCTTGTATGGCAAAATCGCAGAGGCCAACGCCAAAAGGTCCGCCTTAATCACGATCGGCCTCTGGAGCACATGGTCCACCACTTGTATTTCAAGCCCATCGTGGGCTGCCTTTACCACAGGTTTGGAATCCAATGAATATCGAATAAATACCACACCGGATTCCCGAGCCTTGCGGTACAAAAGTTCCCGCTCTCCATATGTACGAATATCTCTATAGAGCACATAAATATCCATATCAGGATTCAGCTCTTTTAGGTGGAGCGCACTTTCCATGGTATGGGCACAACAGACCCTGGAACAATACGGACGACCCGGCTCCCTCGAACCCACGCACTGGATGAAGACCGCGGTCCCAATTCCCTTGAGTGAAGTGTCTCCTTCCATGAACCTCTGGTCTAGTTCCAGATGTGTCAATACACGGCTGTCCTCACCATAAAGATATTCATCTGGCTTATACTCATAGCCTCCTGTGGCCAGAATGGCTATTCCATGCTCGATAGTCTCTTCTTGCTCGCCGGAGCGGATGGTGGTCTTAAAATTCCCTACGAATCCTTCCACGTTGGTGATTTCCGCTCCCAGGCGCACATCAATATTGCCGGCTGAACGCACCTCTTCTACCAGTGCGGCCAGATTTTTCTGCACGTCTTCGCCCTTCCAGGTTTTATAAAGAGATCTTGCCTGCCCACCAAGAGCAGTATCTCTGTCCACTAGGTAGACCTGGTATCCCTGATCAGAAAGATGCTTGGCAGCAGTCAAACCGGAAATTCCTCCGCCCACCACAAGGGCCTTCTGATTGATTTCCAGTTCTGTCTCTTCCAACGGCTCCATAAGGGCGACTTTTGCCACTGCCATGCGCACAAGATCCTTGGCCTTTTCTGTAGCTGCCTCAGGGTTGTCTTTATGTACCCAGGAATCTTGATTCCTGATATTGGTCATCTCAAAAAGGTACTTATTGAGCCCGGCCTCTACCAAAGTCTCTTGAAATAGGGGTTCGTGGGTCTTTGGTGTACAGGCAGCCACCACAATTCTATTGAGGTTATGCTCTTTGATTGCCCGGGCTATGGCTTCTTGCGTGTCTTGGGAACAAGTGTAAAGGTTGTCTGTCACATAATCCACATAGGGAAGTGTGGCTGCATAATCCCTTACTGCCGGCACATCTACTACCCCGCCTATATTTATCCCGCACTGGCATACAAATACCCCTATCCGAGGCCTTTCCCCTTTTACATTCCTTTCCTCTGGAATCTCCTTGACCTTGGTAAGGGAATTCCGGGCCTCGGCCAACAGTGTTCCGGCCTCTGCAGCAGCCGCACTCGCCTCAATCACAGACTGCGGAATATCCTTGGGACCCTGAAAGGCACCACACACATAAACCCCATCTCGAGAGGTAGTGACAGGGCTAAATGATCCGGTCTGCGTGAACATGCTTTCACTGAGTTCAATTCCCAGCTTTTCTGCCAGTTCCAATGCCTCCTTGGATGTCTGTAATCCTACCGACAGCACTACCAGATCAAATTCCTCTTCTTTGAACTCCCCGCTATCAGTAACATACTTAATTATTAGATCATCTGCGCCTTCCATAGGCTCGATACTGTGTATACGAGACCTGACAAAACGAATACCATGCTTTTCTCTGGCATCATCATAGTACCGCTCAAATTCCTTTCCATGGGTCCGCATGTCCATAAAAAATATGGTACAATCCAGTTCTTCTCCGGCATGCTCCTTGGCAATAACCGCCTCTTTTATTGCATACATACAGCATACAGAAGAGCAGTAGGCATTATCACAGCGATTTATGTCTCTGGACCCTACACATTGCAGCCACGCTATCTTCTTCGGCTCCTTGTGGTCCGACAATCGAACCAGATGCCCCATGGTCGGCCCTGAAGCCGAGAGAATCCTTTCAAACTCCATCGCCGTCATCACATTTGGGTGTTGTGCATAGTTATAGGTGTCAAACTGGGATGGATCAAAGGCTTGAAATCCAGGTGCCACGATAATA
>Ga0164310_10000429_pt1 | contig 22194 bp, 18 predicted proteins | sample GuaBasSedimGuay1_FD_121795 | JGI IMG/M metagenome (GOLD analysis project Ga0164310, IMG submission 121795) | Subseafloor sediment microbial communities from Guaymas Basin, Gulf of California, Mexico - Guay1, Core 4569-9, 0-3 cm | ecosystem: Environmental > Aquatic > Marine > Hydrothermal vents... | reverse complement strand
CCCCAAGAGATGGCCCGATGTGCCCGCTGCGATGGGAAAATTGATCGCCTGCGCAGCAAAGATGAACGCTGCCAGCACGCCCATGAGGGGCACCTGACGCTCGCCTAGCTGAATACGCGTCTGCCGCAACGCGATGGCGATGATCGCCAGCGCGATCGTCCAGCCGACGATCGAAACCGCCGGCGAGAGAAAACCGTCCGGGATGTGAAGCGGAGTACTCGAGAGATGCATAGTTTCGACCTCCTAATCCTTCGCGCCATTGGCCTTGCGCGCGCAAGCCGGACAAAGACCTTCCATCGTGAGATAGCGTTCGTCCAGACGGTACCCTGTCCGGCTACGAATCTCGCCGCTGAGATCGCGAATCAGATCGGCATCCAGCGCAGAGACAGCGCCGCATTTCCGGCAGACAATGTGTACATGGGGATCATCTACATCGCGAATCGCAAAGCGCATCGGCTGGCCGCTCGCCGAAAGTATATCGACCATCTCGGCTTCGTGGAGCGATTCAACCGTGCGGTAGACCGTCGCCAGATGTAGCCCGGGCAGGCGCTCACGCGCACGCTCGAAGACTTCATGCATATTTATGTGCCCTTGCATATGAGCGATCGTCTCAAGGATGATGGCCCGCTGGGCGGTGACACGGAAACCCTTTTCGCGCATCGCTTGGGCCAGCCGCGCCCCACATGACATATGCGAATCCTCGCTTCTGCGAATTGTCGCAGCAAGCGTATACGCGAACTACAGGTTTGTCAAGCTGGAACTCAGCCGCCAAATCCATCTGTCGTGAAGAGCTGGCATGAGGAAAAGGCCTCGCCAAGCAAGGAATATAGGTGAGGCCCGTAAGAGATGTGACCGGCTGCGCCGGACGAGAGGGTGCGTATCCTCCTCAGGCGACGTTATGGGGTCAGGGTGCGGATATAGGTCACCAACTCCCAAATCTCAATGTCGCTGAGCAGCGTCCCCCAGGCCGGCATCTGGGAGTTGAAAGGTGGAATGGCACCCCCCTCGGCGATGCGCCAGTACAAGTAGCCATCGCTGAGCCCCCTCACGCGCCCAGGTGCGAAGAGATCCGCTGGGGCCGGATCCAGGGCTTGGCCTGCGGGCCCATCGCCCGCGCCGGTTTCACCGTGACACTGGCTGCAAAGCGCGTGATAGGCCTCGGCCCCTCTTCGGCGTGCGCCCGGGTCGTCTGGAAATGGATTCTTCAAATCCCGGTACTCAGCCGGAGGTTCGCCGGGCTGGAGCGTGCCCGTGTCCACGATCACCGCCGGCCCCGGGGCACTTTCCGAGGCCTGGCCGCAAGCCGCGAGCAAAAGCATTGCCAAGGCCAGGTAGAGCCATCGAGATTTCCTCATCGCACTTCCCTCATCGCGCCATCCAATCCTAGCTCAGTTTGCCCTTGGCGCCAACCCAGTCTCCCCTCCTCTGGGCTCTCCACCTGCCATGCTAGGGCGCGTGAACATCGCTAGTTTGACATCGCAAGCCCTATCCCAATTTGGCGATTGGCCGAATATAATCCTATTCATCGAATTCGCGGGAACACAGAATACAGGAAACGATTCCTGATCAATCGCATCCAACTTCCAGAGGAGTCAAGATGCCTAAAGATAGCCTTCAAATCAACGACAACCGCACTGGCAAGAGCTACGAGGTCCCCATCGAGCATGGCGCTATCCGCGCCATGGATCTGCGCCAGATCAAGGCCGATGCCGACGATTTCGGGTTGCTCTCCTACGATCCAGCCTACAAGAACACCGCCTCGACCAAGAGTTCAATCACCTATATCAACGGCGATCAGGGGATTCTCCGCTACCGCGGATACCCCATCGAAGAGCTCGCCGAACGCAGCACCTTTCTCGAGGTCGCCTACCTCCTGATCTTCGGCGAGTTGCCCACAGCGGCGGAACTGGAAGCCTGGGTGCACGAGATCACCCACCACACCTTCCTGCACGAAAACGTCAAGTCGCTCATGGAAGTCTTTCGTTATGATGCCCACCCGATGGGCATGTTCATCTCCTCCGTAGCAGCCCTATCCACTTTCTATCCCGAGGCACGCAATGTAGACGACCCAGAAACGCGTCTCTATCAGATGCGCCGCCTCATCGCCAAGGTCCCCACGATCGCGGCCTTTTCCTATCGCCATATCCGCGGGCTGCCCTACGTGTATCCGGATAACGAGTTGAGCTACACCGGCAACTTTCTCAGCATGATGTTCAAGATGTCGGAAGCCCGGTACGAGCCGGACCCGGTTCTGGAACGGGCCCTGGACGTGCTCTTTATCCTGCATGCCGACCACGAACAGAACTGCAGCACCAGCGCCATGCGGAATATCGGTTCTTCGCGCGCCGATCCCTACAGCGCCTTGGCAGGTGCGGCTGCCGCGCTCTATGGTCCGCTTCACGGCGGTGCCAACGAGGCTGTATTGCGCATGCTGAATGAGATCGGTGATGTGAAGAGGATCCCGGACTACGTCGAGCGTGTCAAGAGGGGCGAATTCCGCCTCATGGGCTTCGGCCACCGGGTCTACAAGAACTACGATCCGCGCGCCAAGATCATCAAGCAGGTGGCGGATGAGGTATTCGCCGTGACCGGCCGCAACCGCCTCCTCGACATCGCCCTCGAACTGGAGCGGATCGCCATGAAAGATGACTATTTCATCAGCCGCAAGCTATATCCTAATGTAGACTTCTACTCCGGCATCATCTACCAGGCCATCGGTTTGCCGGTGGATATGTACCCGGTGATGTTCGCGATTGGCCGCACGGCCGGCTGGCTGGCGCAATGGCTGGAACTTCTCCAGGATCCCGAGCAGGCCATCGCCCGGCCACGACAGCTCTATCTGGGAGAAGGGCTCCGCCCCTTTGTGCCGCTGGAGGCACGCTAGCGCAGGCGCGAAGCCCGGATCGTGCCTTTGCGCGGCGCTCAGCAGCGCCCCGCTCGCATTTCCCCCAAGAAATCGGGCAATTCAGATGGGCATATGGACAACCTGCAACTCAAAGGGGTGACTTTTCCCACTGTCGGTTTGCAGACCCCCCCGGCATCATCATAGGCGAGTTCCTATCCGAATGTGCGGGGGTGTATCCACGTGAGGGGTCCCGGCGAGGCCGAACGTCCCCTGCGGCTTCTTTCTATCACCCAGGGCAACTGGGGGGAGCGCATCGCTCAGAACATCGCAGACCACGCTCCGGCGGACTGGGTTGTTCAGACATGGGCCGCGCCGCGCCTTATCCCCCCAATCGTCGACGACCCCGAGGACTTCCTGCCCTCCGAACTGCCCCAGGCCGACCTTTTGCTGGCACTGGGTGATGTCCCCGGCTTCGCCCAATTGATCCCCGATATCGCCCGCCTGTGCGGCGCGCAGGCGGTGCTGGCGCCCATCGACCGCAATTCGGCCATGCCGCCTGGATTGGTGTCCCAGGTGCGTGCCTGGCTGGAGGAGATGGATGTCGATTCGCTCTTTCCCAAACCCTTCTGTTCTCTCACCGAGACTCAGTGCAACCGCTCGCCGTTAGTCAAGGTCTACGATATCCCGCTCATCGCCCGCTTCGCCCGCCATTTCGGCCGACCCACCTTCGGAATCACGGTGGAGGGCGATCGCATCGCCCAGGTCCGGGTGGTTCGCGACGCAGCTTGCGGTTGCGCCCGCCACGTCTCCCGGGGTCTGGCCGGCGAGCGACTCGAGGATGCCGCCGAGCGAGCCGGCATGCTCCATCATCACTACCCTTGCTTGGCAAGCATGGACCAGGATGGCGATTACAACGACACGCTCATGCACGTTTCGGGGAACTTCCTGAAGGATGCCATCCAAGAAGAGGTTTCTAGCTACACCACTATTACGTATCTGCGCCCACACGGACGAAGCGACGACGAAGGAGGATGAAGCCATGGAAACGCTAACCCTTGACCTGCCATCCATGTATGCAGATCACCATGTCTTGCGCGTCAGGGATGCCCTGTGTGCTTTAGATGGCATAAAAGAGGTCTATGCCAGCTCCGCATGGCAGCAGGTCATGATCTCCTATGATCCAAAGGCGCTTCAAGCGGGTGAGATCGAGGAGGCTCTTAAGTCCGCAGGATACCCTCCAGGCGAGGGAGGCCCACCCATTCTTGTGGAGGCCTCAGCCATCAAACGCGATCCACAATGGCAGATCTTGGATTTGCGTATGACGAGAACCCAGCATGCGGATCTAGAGATGTCGGGTGAGTTTCGGCGTTACTAGGATGCGAGGAGACCCATCATGCCCAAGAAAATGAGAACCCCCGAAGAACGAAGCCGGGACCAAGCCTCGATCGAGATGCTCACCTTCGCCGACGAGGCGGGCTTCGAAACCTCCTTTGCCCGCGCCGATGGCCTTGCACCCTGCCCGATCGGCAGCGATGGTCTCTGCTGCAAGGTCTGTAGCATGGGTCCCTGCCGGCTCGTCAAGGAGGGTCAAACTGGCATTTGCGGTGCCACTCGTGAGACCGTCGCGGCCCGCAATTTCGCCCGCATGGTCGCCGCGGGAGCGGCCGCTCACTCCGACCACGGGCGCGATCTCGCCTACACGCTGCTCGCCGCTGCAGAGGGCGAGGCGCCGGATTACAAGATCCGCGACACTTCCAAGCTCCATGAGGTGGCCGGCTACCTGGGCGTGGCGACGGAAGGCAAGAGCATTGAAGATCTCGCCCGCGATGTGGCCCTTGCATCGCTGAACGAGTTCGGCAAGCCCGCAGGCGAGATCATTTACCTGAATCGAGCGCCGAAGAAGCGGCAGGAAGTCTGGCACAAGCTCGGTATCGCGCCACGCAATGTGGATCGCGAGATCGTCGAGACGCTGCACCGCACGCATATAGGCAACGATCAGGATGCCGAGCACATCCTTGATCATGCATTGCGCTGCGCCCTCGGGGACGGCTGGGGCGGCTCCATGCTAGCAACCGACCTCTCGGATATCCTCTTTGGCACGCCAGCCCCTCTTCTCGCGGAGTCCAACCTCGGCGTACTCCGGGACGATGAAGTCAACATCATCGTGCACGGGCACGAGCCCACGCTATCCGAGATGATCGTCGCCGCGGCTCAGGATCCCGAGCTCATCGAGTACGCCAAGAGCAAGGGAGCCAAGGGCATAACACTGGGCGGCATCTGCTGCACGGCCAATGAGACCCTCATGCGCCAGGGTGTGCCGCTGGCGGGCAACTTCCTCCAGCAAGAACTGGCCTTGCTCACCGGCGCGGTTGAGGCCATGGTCGTCGACATACAGTGCATCATGCAGGGGATTGTGAAGCTCGCTGACCAGTTCCACACCGAGATCATCACCACTTCGCGCAAGGCCAAGATTACGGGCGCTACACATATTGAGTTCGAAGAGCATGCCGCTATGGAAACCGCCAAGGAAATCGTGCGGCGGGCTTGCGATCGCTTCCCTAGGCGGGGCGAAACCCGCATTCCGGACTACCGGAGCGAACTCGTCCCTGGGTTCTCGCACGAGTACATCAATTACGCGCTTGGCGGCTACTACCGCGGCTCGCTCCGCCCCCTCAACGATGCCATCATGGCTGGGCGCATCCAGGGCGTAGTCGCCAATATCGGCTGCAATAATGCCCGCATCTGCCACGACGAGCTCCACCGCTACGTAGTCACTGAGTTCGTCAAGAACGATATCCTCGTTGTTGAAACCGGTTGCGGCGCCATCGCGAGCGCCAAGCAGGGCTACATGACCCCCGAAGCCGCGCTTGAGCACGCTGGCCCCGGCCTGCGCGAGATTTGCGAAACCGTCGGGATCCCGCCTGTGCTCCATATGGGATCCTGCGTGGACAATTCACGTATCCTGACCGTCCTCGCTCAGATGGCTACCGAGGGTGGGTTGGGCAACGACATCAGCGACATCCCCGCCGTGGGCATGGCGCCCGAATGGATGAGCGAGAAGGCAATCTCGATCGCGACGTACTGCGTCGCTTCAGGCGCCTACGTCATCATGGGCCACCACAGCCCCGTTGCCGGGGTGGAAGAAGTCACCCGGCTCATCTCCGATGGCTGGGAGGCCAAAGTGGGCGGGCGCATGGAGTTCATCAGCGAGGCCGATGAGATCGTCCGCAGGGCAATCGCCCACATCCACAAGAAGCGCGAGGCGCTCGGCCTGCCCGAATACGACCCCTCCAAATGGGGCAAGAGCGGGGACTGGAGAATGCAACAGCTAATTGAACTTCCCTTGCCGGAGCGCATCGAAGCCGCTTACGGCAACATCGCCAACTAGGGAGAGAGAGCCATGTCACGCTACATCGCGACACGCGCTATCCGGGGGGCCAATGCCATCGTCGCCGAAGCGCAAGCCATGCTTGCCCGGGCGATCGAGGAGAAGGGTCCAGACACCCCGGTCGCCTTCCCGAATACCGCTTACTACCTGCCGGTCATCCTGGGCATGCTCGGCCATGAGGTCACCAAGCTAGCCGACCTCGAACCGGTCCTCGAGCACGCCAAGAAGTTGCTCCATCCCCTGCCCGATGGAAGGGCTTGGACCCCCTATCTAGGCGAAACACTCGACTCGGGCATGGCGACGCTGCTCGCAGAGGAGACCATTGAAGCTATCCGCTTCGTCTACGGCGAGGAACCCCAGCCCTATCCCGGTCTTGAGCTCGCCGGAGCTACAGCTTTCACGAGCCCAGACAACGGCAAAGCCGCGCAAGCAGATGGACACCTGAATGGCCCCATCGACGACATCCAGCTCCGCTCCTGGGGCATCCAACTCGTCGACGGCCGCATGCCTGGCTTCGCCGCCATCGTGGGCGCTGCCCGCTCTAATGAGGCTGCCGTCGCCATCGTGCGCGAATTGCAGCAGCGGAATATCCTCACCTTCCTGGTGGGCAACGTAAACGGCCGCTCAATCATCGATCAGCTCGTAGAAGAGGGTATCGAGATGGGCTACGATACGTACATCGTGCCCTTCAGTCGTGACACCATCGGTGCCATCTACCCGCTGGGCTTTGCCACGCGCTCGGCGCTTACCTTCGGCGGCATGAAGGGAGGGCAATGGCGCGAGATCCTGCTCTATAACAAGTTCCGCGTCTTTGCCTTTGTCCTCGCGCTGGGAGAAGTGGATGACCTCAAATACGCCACAGCCGCCGGGGCGATCTCTTACGGCTTCCCGGTGATCGCTGATACGGTGATACCCGAAATCCTGCCCACGGGGGTCACGCGCTACGAACACGTCATCTCCATGCCCTGGAACGAGATTGATGGCGAGACCGATCAAGAGAAGGCTGCCAAGCTCGTCCAGAAGGCCATCGAGGTGCGCGGTGTAAAGGTCAAGATCAGCGAAGTACCCGTGCCGGTTCCCTATGGCTCAGCCTTCGAGGGCGAGGTCGTCCGCCGCGCCGACATGCGGATCGAATTCGGCGGCAAGAACAGCCGCGCCTTTGAGTATCTATTCATGGCCGAGATGGACGAGATCGACGATAGCAAGATCGAGCTCATCGGCCCGGACTTCGAGGAGATCGAAGAAGGCGGCTCGATGGACCTGGGTATCCTCGTCAAGGTTGCCGGCCGCAAGATGGAGAGGGACTTCGAACCCGTCCTCGAGCGCCAGATTCACTACTTCATCAACGGCGCCTCGGGCATCCAGCACATCGGCCAGCGGGACATCACCTGGATCCGCATCAGCAAGACCGCCGCTGAGAAGGGATTCAATCTGAAGCACTTCGGCGACATCTTGCACGCCCGTTTCCACGAGGATTTCGGAACCATCGTCGATAAGGTCGAAGTAACCATCATCACTGATCCCGACTTACATACCGAATGGCTTGAAAAGGCCCGCGTCGCCTACGAGGAGCGCAACGAGCGCATGGGCGCCATGACCGACGAGAGCGTGGAAGAGTTCTATTCCTGCACACTTTGCCAATCCTTCGCGCCCGACCATGTCTGCATCGTCAGCCCACAGCGGCTTGGTCTTTGTGGTGCCTATAACTGGCTCGACTGCAAGGCTTCCTACCAGATCAATCCCACCGGCCCCAATCAGCCCATTGTCAAGGGCCAATGCTACGATCCCGTCAAGGGTTACTTTGATGGCGTAAATGCCTACGCCAAACAGGCCTCCCATGGCAGCGTCGAGACGATCGCCATGTACTCCATCATGGAGAATCCCATGACGGCGTGCGGCTGCTTCGAGTGCATCGCCATGCTCGTGCCCGAGGCCAACGGCATCATGATCGTCAGCCGGGAGGACACCAGCATGACCCCTGCGGGCATGACCTTCTCGACCCTGGCGGGCATGGCCGGCGGGGGGCTTCAAACCCCGGGCGTCATGGGGCACGGCAAGTTCTACATTACCAGCCCCAAGTTCATCTCTGCGGACGGCGGCTTCAAACGCGTGGTCTGGATGTCCTCGATCTTGAAGCAGCAGATGGCCGAACAACTCAAGCAGGTGGCCGAACGTGAGGGTGACCCGGACCTGATCGATAAGATCGCCGATGAGACGATCTGCACCGATGTGGAGGGCTTGCTCGCCTACCTGACCGAGAAGGGCCATCCGGCTCTCGAAATGGAGCCCATGATCTAGGCGGCGATAGTGGGATCAGGGATCGGTGGTTAGGGATCAGGCGCGGCTTCTTGCGATGACACCCCCCACAAGGAACTCACCTGATCCCTGATCCCGGGTCCCTGATCCCCTTTCATCCGCTTGTATCTGGAGGAAACATCAACCATGAGCGTCGAAATCCCAAAAGAAAGCTGGACGGGCTCGGTGCGCGAAGTCACCCTCGGCGCCACCGCTGAGGAGGGAGGCACACGCACCCGCACCGTCACCATCGGGGGGGAGACCACCCTGCCCTACCTGCACTTTGAGGGCTCCATACCACACCCCCCGGCGCTGGCGATCGAGATCGTGGACCGCAAGCCGGACGACTGGTCCCCCTTGCTGGAGAAGGTTTGGGGGGAGGCCATGAATGACCCCGCGGCCTGGGCCAAGGCGGCAGAGCAGGCAGGCGCAGATATGATTTACCTGCAACTCAGCCTCACGACAGCCGATGGCCAACCCAATACACCCGAGAACGCTCGCGCCGTGGTGCGCAAGGTGCTTGATGCCACCGGCCTTCCCCTGGGAGTGGCCGGGCCCGGCCAGGCCGATGTGGATAACGAGCTGCTTGTAGCGGTCGCCGAGGAGGCCAAGGGGGAGCGCATCCTGCTGGGCATCTGCGAAGAGGCCAACTACCGCACCATCGTGGCCACCGCCATGGCCAACGACCACCTGGTGCAGTCCAAGACCCCCATGGACGTCAACCTCTCCAAGCAGCTTGTCATCCTCATCAGCGACATGGGCATGCCCTTGGAGCGCATCGTCATGGACCCCACAACAGGGGCCCTGGGCTATGGGATCGAATACGGCTACTCCGTCATGGAGCGACTGCGCATGGCCGCCCTCCAAGGCGACAAGATGACCCAGCAGCCCATGCTCGTTGACCCCGGCGCTGAGACCTGGAAGGTGAAGGAATCCAAGGTCGGCGAAGGCGTTCCCGAATCCTGGGGAGATTGGGAACGGCGCGCCCTCGATTGGGAGGCGCTCACTTCTGCCGCCCTGATCCATTCCGGTGCAGATCTACTCGTCCTGCGGCATCCCGAAACAATCCGCCGGGTGCGAGGCCTTATCAAGGCCTTAATGAGCCTCGAAACGGCAGCCTAGGCAAGGTGGAGGTCTACTATGGCGCTTTCTGGTCTTGAGATCTACAAACTCTTGCCGCAAACTAACTGCAAGGATTGCGGCTATCCCACCTGCCTGGCCTTCGCTATGAAGCTGGCTGCCAAGCAGGCGGAATTGAAGGATTGCCCCCACGTGAGCGAAGAGGCCTCTGCCAAGCTGGAGGCCGCCTCAGCACCCCCCATCCGGCTGGTGACCCTTGAGGCCGAAGGGGGCAAGGTGGAAGCCGGCAACGAGACTGTGCTGTTCCGCCACGAGAAGAAATTCTTCCATAAGCCGGGGCTCTTTGTGCGCGTGCGCGATAGTGAACCCGCGGATGCCATCCAGGAGATGGTCGCCGCCGCAGACGCCTACCACACGGATTATGTCGGCATCAGCCTCGTCTTGGACGGCTTCGCCATCGAAGCGGCTTCCGGCAACCCAGCCACCTTCAAGCAAGCAGTGGCGGCCGTTCGAGCGGCCTCGAAGAAACCCCTGATCCTCCTGGCCTCGGATCCTGAAACCGCCAAGGCCGGGCTGGAGGCGGCCGAAGGCACCCGGCCCCTCCTCTACGCCGCCGATGGGGAGAACTGGGAGGCGATGGCCGATGTAGCCAAGGGCGCCGGCGTTCCCCTGGCCGTGAGGGCTCCCGACCTGGATTCGCTCGCCGACCTGACTGAGAAGCTCAAAGAGAAGGGCCTCGAGGATCTGGTGCTCGACCCCGAGCCGAAGGGTTACCTCGACTCGCTGCAGAGTTTCACCCTCATCCGCCGTCTGGCGCTCAAGAATTTCCGGCCTCTGGGCTACCCGCTCATCGGCTTCGCAGGCGGCAAGGAGGGGGTGGACGAGACCCTGCTCGCCGGGCAATATATCGCCAAGTACGCGGGCTTCATTGTGCTCGACAGCTTCGAGCCGGCCAACCTCTATGCATTGCTGGTGCTGCGTGAAAACATCTACACTGATCCGCAGAAACCCATTCAGGTGCAGCCCGGCATCTACGAAATCAACCAGCCCGATGGTGATGCTCCCTTGATGGTCACCACGAATTTCTCCATCACCTACTTCTCCGTCGCCAACGAGGTGGAGGGCTCCGGATGGCCAGGGTGGCTGCTGGTCGCCGACGCCGAGGGCATGAGCGTGCTCACGGCCTGGGCGGCCGGCAAGTTCGACGCCGAGCGCATCGCAAAGGACGTCAAGGCCTTCAATGTGGAGGAAAAGGTCAAGCACCGCAAGTTGATCATCCCAGGCCATGTCTCGGTGCTCTCCGGCGAACTGGAGGAGGAGCTCCCAGGCTGGGAGATTATGGTCGGCCCGCGGGAGGCGGTCGACATCAGCCCCTTCCTGAAGGCCATGTGGACGAACGGGAAATAGCATCCAGGCTAGGAGGGGAGGGCGGTGTGCAAACCGCCCTCCTCTCACGGGCTGCCCGAGGGGCACCTTCGGGCTCTCGCCGCAAAGCCTGCGATGCTCCGAGGCGGTCTTCTAGATCCCAGAGACGGTTAGGCAATGGCGACACATACGATACGATTGCTACCGGCTGATATCCGCGTGGAAGTTCCCACCGGGACCCTGCTTTCGGAGGCCATCGCCCTGGGCGGACAAGAATTGAACCAGCCCTGCGGCGGCCAGGGACGCTGCGGCCGCTGCGCCGTGCTCGTTGAAGAGGGCACGGTTCGCCGACGCTCCACCATCCGCCTTTCTGCCGACGACATGGCAGCCGGCTGGGCGTTGGCCTGCCAGTCAGTGGTCGAAGGCGATGCGACCATCACCATCCCCGAGCAAGAGCGCGTCGAGCGGCGCCTCGTCACTGAGCACACAGCCCGTAAGATCGAAGTCCCCTTCGAGTACGATCCCGCCAAATCCCAGGCGGTGCAAACCTTTCAGTTGCGGCTGGACCCTCCCTCGCTGGATGACAACCTCGACGACCTCAGCCGCCTGCAGCGTGCACTCGGACGCCAGGGATACGCTCCGGTGGATGTGCCTCTGGGGCTGCTCCGGCGCCTGGGACCGGTTCTGCGCGAGAGCGACTGGGCACCGCACATTCTGCTCGAGGCCCGGATGCCCGGCGGCGGACCGGCGCGCCTTATCGATCTCGCAAGCCAGCCCTTCGAGCCCACCGGCCTGGCCATCGACATTGGCACCACCACCGTCACCGCGTATCTGGTCGATCTTCTGACCGGGCAGGTGCGGGCTACGGCCGCCGAATACAATGGCCAGATCGCCCGCGGCGAAGATGTCATTTCGCGCATCATCTATGCCAGCAAGGGTGACGGGCTCCAGGAGCTGGGGCGTCTGGTGAGAGAGACCCTCGCCACCCTGCTCGAACGCCTGAAACGCCGCACAGGCGTCCCGCCCGATGCGATCCACAAGGCCACGGTGGTCGGCAACACGACCATGATCCATCTCTTCCTGGGCCTGCCACCTGAGTCGATCCGGCTGACCCCCTATATCCCTGTCGCCAACCAGCCGAAGCCCTACCTGGCCTCCGAGCTCGACCTGCCGCTTCACCCTCACGCCTCGGTCGACTGCCTGCCAGGGGTAGCATCCTATGTGGGCGCGGATATCACCGCCGGTGTTCTGGCCTCTAGCATGACGGACGACGAGGGGCTGAGCCTCTTCATCGATGTGGGCACGAACGGGGAAACCGTGCTCGGCAGCCGCGATTGGCTGCTCACCTGCGCCTGCTCGGCCGGCCCGGCCTTCGAGGGCGCCGGCGTGGTCGATGGCATGCGCGCCACCGAGGGCGCCATTGAGGAGGTTTGGGTCCATTCGCAAACCTACGAGCCCACCTACCGCGTGATCGGCGGCGGGAAGCCACGCGGCCTCTGCGGTTCCGGGCTGATCTCGCTGCTGGCGGAGCTCTTCGTCACGGATGTGATCGATCGAGGCGGGAACGTCAAGCTCGACCTGGACACGCCGCGTGTGCGTGAGGGCGAGCATGGCCCCGAGTACGTCGTAGCCTGGGCCGATGAAACCGCTACCGGCCGGGATATCGCCCTCACCAAGGTAGATGTCGAGAACCTCCTGCGTGCCAAGGCTGCCATCTACGCCGGGTATAGCGTGCTTGCGAATGGCGTGGGGGTCGATCTTGCCGATGTGCAGCAGGTGCTGATCGGGGGCGCGTTCGGTAAGTATATTAATGTCGAGAACGCGGTCAAAATCGGCCTGCTTCCTGATCTGCCCTGGAATCGTTTCCACTTCCTCGGCAACACGGCCGTGCTTGGAGCATATTTGGCCCTGCTTTCCCAGGAAGCACGCCAGCGGGTGAAGGAAATCGCCGAGCGCATGACCTACGTTGAGCTCTCGGCGGACAACACCTTCTATGATGCCTTTATGGCAGCGCTCTTCCTGCCTCACACCGACATTGCCCGCTTCCCAAGCGTCGCCGAAATCTGGGAACGCCAGGGGACGGCTTCGCAGCCGACGGCCGCTACGAACATGAAAGAGCAATCAGATGGTTAAGTGCCTTGATGAGGTAGCTTTGGAGATAGGAGCTGGTTCGAGATGACCAAGACTATTGCCCTGGCAGGGAAAGGCGGCACGGGCAAGACGACCGTATCTGCACTCCTGATCCGGTCGCTGCTGGAGCGGGTCGGCGGGCCGATCCTGGCCATCGACGCCGATCCCTCCACCAACCTGCATCTGGCGCTGGGCCTGCCCATGCCTGCCACGGTGGGCGAAATTCGCGAAGCGATGGCCCAGGATACAATCTCCGGCAGCCCGGCGGGTGGCATGAGCCGCCTGGATTATCTCAAACATGAGATTCGCATGGTGCTGGAGGAGGGCGAGCAGATTGACCTGCTGGCCATGGGCCGGCCGGAGGGCCAGGGCTGCTACTGCGCCGCCAATCATTTGCTGCGAACCATCATCGACGATTACGCCCGCCATTACCCCTTCGTCGTGGTGGACAACGAGGCCGGCATGGAGCATATCAGCCGCCGTACGACCCGGGATGTCGACGTCTTGCTCGTCGTCAGCGATCCGACACTGCGGGGCATCAAGGCGGCCGAAAACATCATGCAGCTTGCCCGCGAATTAGAGATCAACGTCCATCACATGCTCCTGATCCTAAATCGCGTGGGGGGCGAGCTGCCCGCGCCACTCCAAGAAGCCATCCAGAGCATCGATGGCGAGGTCGGCGCTATCATTCCCGCCGACCCCAAAGTCAACGATCTCGACGCGCTAGGCGAACCGCTGATCCACCTCAACGGCCAGTCCCCGGTCTATAAGGCCGTGGATGCTCTGACAGAGCGGATTCTCGCCTCGCTATAACCCAGCCTCCCGTGCGTGGGGGGCGACGAGGAGTTGATCTATGTACAAGATCGGCGAAAACATCCATATCGTTTCACCCAAAGTCAAGGAGGCCTTGAAGGAACGCGATGGTGCCTTCTTCGTCGACCTGGCGCGCAAACAGAAGGAAGCCGGGGCGGACGCCATTGATCTCAACATCGGTCCCCGCAAGAAGGATGGCCCGGAGGTAGTGGAATTCCTGCTCGATTGCATGCAGGAAGCCGTTCCTGGGATGACGATCTCCTTCGATACCACCAACCTGGCCGCTATCGAAACCGGCCTCCAGCGCTGGGGGTCCAATGCCATCGTGAACAGCACCTCGGCTGAGGAAGAACGGCTGGAGAACGTCCCACCGGTCGCCGCCAAGTATGGCGCCAAGCTCATCGCCCTCTGCATGGAGAAGAGCGGCATCCCGGTCAGCGCCGATGCCCGCATCGCCATCGCCATGGAGAAGCTCATCCCCCGGGCGATGGAGGTGGGCATTCCGATGGAGAACCTGCTCATCGACCCCTTGATTCTCACCGTCTCAGGCTGCCAGGAATACGTGCCGGAGGCCATCGAGACAGTGCGTATGATCAAGATGGTTATGGATCCACCGCCGATGACGGTCGTTGGGCTCTCGAACGTCTCCAACCAGGTGCCACACGAGATGCGCCCGCTCATCAACCGCGTCTACATGGTGATGCTCATGGGCGCCGGCCTGGATGCCGCCATCCTGGATCCCTTGGACAAGCAACTGATGGACACCATCGCGGCCGTCGAGAAGCGGGACGAGAGTACACCGACAAGGGCGCTCTACCTCAAGCTCCACGACGCCGTGGCTGCCATGGAGGAACTCCAGCCCGACGAGGTCGACATGTCCGATCCGGAGCAGGCGGCCATTTGGAAAACTATTCAAGTTCTGCTGAATAAGGTCATCTACACCGATTCATATCTGCAGTTCTAAGCGACGGGTCTCGCCGGGGGCGAGACCCCTTTCGCGTTCATCCCATAGCCGCATGACTCGGGAGGAACGAAGGAGGGTCCCTGATGGCCGAAAAGGCCCAGCAACTCAGCGTGGAGGAGCTCTTGGCGAAAGCCAAGAAGCCCTCGGAGGACGCCATGGTGATGCACCCCTTCTACCGCGGCAAGGTGGAAGTGGCGCTCAAGTGCTGCGTCCGTGATTTCAACGATTTCGCCATCTGGTACACACCCGGCGTGGCGGCCCCTTGCCGGGCGATCGCCGAGGATCCCGAACTGGTGTATGAGCACACCCATAAGGGCAACACTGTCGCCGTCGTATCGGATGGCACCCGCGTGCTCGGCCTGGGGGACATCGGGCCCAAGGCCGGCTTGCCGGTGATGGAAGGCAAGGCACTGCTCTATAAATACCTGGGGGGCGTGGACGCCTGGCCAATCATGCTGGACACGAAGGACCCGGATAAGATCATCGAGGCCGTGCTGCTGATCCAGCCCGGATTTGGCGGCGTGAACCTGGAGGACATTTCCCAACCCAAATGCTTCCGGGTGCTCGACACGCTGCGCGAACGGGCCGAGATCCCGGTTTGGCACGACGACCAGCAGGGCACTGCCACGGTCACCTTGGCCGGCTTGAAGAATGCTCTCAAGATCGTGGGCAAGAAGCTGGGGGAGGTGCAGATCGCCTTTATCGGGTCCGGCGCCTCCAATGTGGCCTGCGCCCGGCTGATCTTCTCTTCCGGCGCCACGCCCGGCCTGTGCCGTGTGGTCGACAGCAAGGGCATCTTGCACAAGGGCCGCAGCGACATCGAACTGCGCAAGGCCGAGTATGTCGACAAATGGAAGTTCTGCCAGATCACCAACGAGGAGGGGCGTCAGGGCGGCATCCCCGAGGCCTTGGAGGGAGCAGACGTCGTCATCGCCCTTTCCAAACCCGGGCCAGGCACCCTGCTGCCGGAGTGGATCGAGAAGATGGCGAAGGATGCGATCGTCTTCGCCTGCGCCAACCCCATCCCCGAGATCTGGCCCTGGGAGGCGAAGGAGGCGGGCGCGGCAGTCGTCGCCACGGGGCGCTCCGACTTCCCCAATCAAGTCAATAACTCGCTCGGGTTCCCGGGTATCTTCCGCGGGACGCTGGACGTCCGCGCCTCGACCATCACCGACGAGATGTGTATCGCCGCGGCCGATGCCCTTGCCAGCATGGCCGAGGAGAAAGGCCTCAATCCGGACTATATTCTCCCCAACATGGACGAGTGGCAGGTGTTCCCGCGCGAAGCCGCGGCGGTGGCGGTCAAGGCCGTCGAGCAGGGGCTCGCCCGCATTCCCATGACCTATGAGGAGGAGCTCCAGAACGCCGAGGCCATCATCCGCCGCTCCCGCAAGCTCACCGAAACGATGATGGCCGATGGCTTCATCGCCCCCTGCGACCGGTAGGTTGGGATAGGAAGGAGTCCGAGATGTACGATCTGATCATCCTGGGTGGCGGACCCGCCGGCCTCACGGCAACCGTCTATGCCCTACGCAAGCGCCTCAATGTCCTGCTCATCACCCGCGATCTGGGCGGCAAGACCAATTACCGCCTCCAACTCCCCTTCGTCGAGAAGCACCTGGTTATCACCGGCGAGGAGGTCGTCAGCCGCTTCGCCAACGAGGTCGATTATCTGGAATTCGCCCGCGTCTTCGATAAGGCCGAGAAAGTCGAGAAGCAGGGCGAAGCCTTCAAAGTGACGACACAGGAGGGAAAGATCTACGAATCACAGGCTTTGATCGTCGCCACGGGCGCCCTTGGGCGGCTGATGGATGTGCCGGGCGAGAAGGAATTCATGATGCGCGGCTTGTGTTATAGCGCCGTGTCCTACGCGCCGCTCTTCATCGAACGCGATGTCGTAGTAATCGGCGACACGAAGCTGGCGCTGCGCTCGACGGCCGAGTTGGCCCGTATCGCCCGCAATGTGACCCTCGTCGCCCCAACCCATGGCGAGATCGAATCTCCCATGGGGCGGCGCATCCTGCAGGCTCCCAATGTGAACGTCATGGAGGGGTTCCGGGTCCAGGCCGTCCGCGGCGATGACTACGCCCGCGAGCTGGTGGTTACCAGGGACGGGGAAGCGCGCCAGCTCAAGGCCGACGCCTTCTTCGTCGAGCTCGAGCTGGTGCCACAATCGCAAATTGTCGCAGACCTGGTGGATCGTGATCCCCAGGGACATATCCTGGTGGACGCCCGCAACCGCACCTCTGCGAAGGGCATCTTCGCCGCCGGAGATGTCACCGACGTCATCGCCGAGCAAGTTCTCATCGCCGTTGGCGAGGGCGCCAAAGCAGCGCTCATGGCCTACGAATACCTGCTCAAGCGGCCCGAGTAGCACACCCGCTTCGACTGGGCGAAGTTCATCCCCCGCCCCTTGTGATTTCCGGCACTATGGTCACGGGGGGGCGGGAGGCTACCATCTCGGATGAGAATTGCCTGAAAATTGCGTCGCCGCAGTGCCGGGCATAGCGGCGCCCTGGATGGAGTCAACTGGATGCAATCCCCCACCAACGCCACCACCATCCCTGGGATCAACGGCAAGGAGACCGCGGATAGCGTACTGGTCATCGGCGGCGGCGTGGGCGGGATGAGGGCCGCTATCGATCTGGCGGAAGCCGGCATCCACGCCTACTTGCTGGAGTCTACCCCCTCGCTGGGGGGACGTGTGGCCCAATTGGGATTCATGTTCCCGACTCACGATTGCGTGCTCTGCCGCGGGACCTCCGACCACGGCTTCGGCTGCACCCGCCCCTCCATTACGCCCGCCCTGCTCGATCACAACCGTCACCCTAATGTTACCGTGCTCACTTCCTCTGATTTAGTGAGCTGCGAAGGCGAGGCCGGGGACTTCCGGGCTCGCATCCGCCAACGTCCGCAATACGTGAACCCGGCGCTTTGTATCAATTGCGGCCGCTGCGCGGAAGTCTGTCCCGAATCACGTTTGAGTGATTTCCAGCTCCGCCTAAGCACCCGCAAGGCAATCGATAAGTCGGCGCCGCGCTCCATCCCCGACGCCTTCTATCTCCTGGAGACCGTGGAGCGCTGTGCGGAATGCGGCGCCTGCGTAGAGGTCTGCCCCACCCATGCCATCGACCTGAACGCCCAACCCCACGAGCTCGAGATCCATGTCGGCGCCGTGATCCTCGCCATGGGGTTCCAGCCCTTCGATCCGGCCGAAATGCCGGAACTTGGCTATGGGCGCATCCCCAATGTGATCACCTCGATGCAATACGAGCGCCTGGCCTCCCGCTCGGGCCCCACGGAGGGCATCGTGCGGCGCATCTCCGATGGCAAAATCCCCCGGCGGATTGCCTGGCTACAATGTGTGGGCTCTCGCGATCAGCGCAACCCCTACTGCTCCTCCATTTGCTGCATGTACGCCACGAAGGAAGCCATGCTCGCCAAGCAGCGCATCCCCGAGGTCGAGTGTGCCATCTTCACAATGGATGAGCGGGCCTTTAATAAAGAGTACAACCAATATTACGAGCAAGCGCGCGATCTCTTTGGCATCCACTACTATCGCTGCCGGATCTCAGGCGTGAAGGAAGATCCCGAGACCGGCGAGGTCATTCTGCGCTACCCCACAGGCCGCGCCCACGAGGAATCCGCCCCCGGGCAGGGGCCGATCCGCGAGGAGCGATTCGATCTCTTGGTCCTGGCAGTGGGCATCCGTCCACCCGCGAAGGCGGTCGAAACCGCCCGTATCCTGGGCATCCAACTAAATCAATTCGGTTTCTGCGAGACGGATAAATTCTCCCCGCTGGCCACCTCACGCCCTGGGGTCTTCGTCTGCGGAGCCTTCGCCTCCCCTAAGGAGATTGCCGAGACCATTCTCGATGCATCCGGCGCCGCGGCAGAGGCCATGCGGCTGTTGCGCGAGCATATCGGCGAACGGCGCTTCAGCCGGGCCCAGCCGTTTGTCAGCCAGGACGGCTTCACAGAGCAGCACAGTGCCGCCGAGCCGCCCGCCATTGCGGTGGCACTCTGCGATTGCGCCGGCGAGATCTCGGAGGTCATTGACCTGGATCGTGTCGCGGATGCCACTGCCCGTCTTGCGGATGTGGTGGCCATCCAGCGGTTGCCGCTGGCCTGTTTCCAGCCCGGCAGCACTCAGTTGCGCAGCTGGCTTGAATCCAGTGGGGCCAATCGCCTGGTGGTGGGCGCCTGCAGCCACCGCACGCACGAACCTTTCTTCCAGCGCCTGGTGGCCGAAGCCGGCTTGAATCCCTACTTGCTGGAGCTGGTCAACCTGCGCGAGCACTGCGCCTGGGTGCACGCCGATGATCCGGCCGGCGCCACACACACCGCCCTCGAGATGATGCGCATGGGTGTTGCGCGTGCCAGGCGGTCGCAGCCAATCCATAAGCTGGAGCGCCAACCCGCCCCGGCGGCATTGGTGGTCGGCGGAGGGGTGAGCGGCATGACCGCTGCGCTGGCCATCGCCGACGCGGGATTTGAGGTTCACCTAGTCGAGCGCCAGGGTGAGCTCGGTGGCAACCTACACCATATCTACTATGTTGCCGAAGGCGAGAACCCGCAGCGGCTCCTCAGAGATCTCGTCAATCGCGTGGTCTCCCACGAGCGCATCCACCACTATCTGAACACCGAGATTCGCTCCCACACCGGCAGCGTGGGGGATTTCCGCGCCCGTCTGGTCACTTACCGCCCGGAGGGCGCCACCCTCGAGACCGAGATCCGCCACAGCGTTGTCATCCTAGCCACCGGCGCTAAAGAGGCTCGCGGGGAGGCCTATCACCTCGGTCAGGACCCGCGCATCCTGCGCCAAACGGAACTGGAGGAGGTGCTCACCCACCACCCCGAGCGCGTCACCAAGATGAAATGCGTTGTGATGATTCAATGCGTCAAGCCCGAGGATGGCGTCGATTACTGCTCGCGCATCTGCTGCACGAACACGCTGAAGAACGCCCTGCGAATCAAGATGCTCAACCCTGATTGTCAGGTGGTGATCCTATACAAGAACATCATCACCTACGGTTTCCGCGAGCAATACTATCTGGAGGCCCGGCGCCGCGGGATGGTGTTCGTACGCTATACCGATGCACAGCCCCCCGAGGTGCGCCTGCAGATGGCCGGCGCACGCCAGAAGCTAACCGTCTCCGTGCCCGAGCACATCTTTGGCCGGACGCTCGAATTCGAGCCCGATCTGTTGGCCTTGAGCATGCCCATCATTCCTTCACGCGGCACGCGCGAACTGGCGCAGATGTTGGGCGTGCCGCTTTCGCGGGAAGGATTCTTCCTCGAGACGCATCTGAAGATGCGCCCGATGGAATTCCACGATGAGGGCATCTATCTGACCGGCATGGCTCACTATCCCAAGTTCATCGAAGAATCCATCACCCACGCGCTGGCCTGCGCCGGCCGTGCCATCACAATCTTGAGCCGGCCCCAATTGCACCTAGGCGGTGTGGTCGCGGAGATCGATGCCAGCCGCTGCACAGGCTGCCTGACCTGCGTGCGCACCTGCCCATTTGGGATCCCCGAGATGCGCTACGATCAATCCGGCGTTGGCGGCCTGGGAGGCGCTGCCTGGATCGATCCAGCCCGCTGCCAGGGTTGCGGCACCTGCACCGCAGAATGCCCCGCGAAAGCGATCCAGCTCCGGCATTACCGGGATGAACAGATTCGCATCGGGCTCGGCACTTGGGCCCGGCATGCGGAGGCCGCGCATGGCTGAGGCGGCTCGCCCAGACAGCAACGGTCTCTTCCATGCCTCCTTGGACGAGTCCCTTTGCGATGGCTGCCGGCTCTGCTTCCCAATCTGCAAGCATGGCGCCTTGCTCACCGTGCCGGGTGAACGCATGCCCTTAGTGGATGTACACGCCTGTACGGGTTGCGGCGATTGCGTGACCACCTGCCCCACCGGGGCGCTGCAAATCCAATCCAGGATCCGCGTATGACCGACCCTTCCAATTTTTCCCCCGAAATCACCCTCTTCACATGCATCTACTGCGGCTACATGGCCGCCGATACGGCCGGCGCGCTGCGCCAGAGCTACCCCGCAAACGTGAAGATCGTCCGCCTGCCCTGCACCGGCAAGGCCGATGTCCAATACTTGCTGGACGCCTTCGAGGAGGGCGCCGACGGCGTGATGATCGTTGCTTGCAGTCTGGGCAATTGCCATCATGAGCGCGGCAACGAACGCGCCACAGCTCGCGTCGAGCGAACCAAGGCACTGCTCGCCTCCATAGGCCTTGAGCCGGAGCGTCTTGCCATATACTATGTATCGGGCGGGATGGGCGCGACCTTCGCCGAGAACATTCGCGCCATGACCGAACGGCTGAAGGAGCTCGGCCCCAGTCCACTTAAAATCCCTGCTGAGCGCGCTTGAGCCTACGCTAGGCCCTCTCCCATCGAGCCCCGATGGACAGAAGGGACCATGCTAACGCTCTTGAACCTGGTCGCCCGTGATCCGGTAGACTCGATGCACAACTCTCTGCTCCTCTAGAAGGAGAGGCTGACTCATGTCGAAAGCATCCAGAAAGGATAGGCTTCGATCGCTGATCGAGGCGTCGCGCCAATCGATCCGAGACCTGTGGGAAGATCTGCCGAAGGAGGCGCAGCAAGCCCGCGGGCAGATCGACCACTGGGCGCCAAAGGATCACCTCGCCCACGTCGCATTTTGGGATGCCCGAACCCTCGCTCGCCTGAAGCATATCCTCGGCGGGCCGGCGCCTGAAGCCTTGGAAGGGCATTTCCAGGAAACCAATGAGCGAGTCTTCCGTGAGCATGCAACTCGCCCTGCGTCTGAGATCATCTCCTGCCTCGAAACGGTTTACGAAGACCTGCTCACGGCACTCGACCGGCTTCCAGACGAGACACTCGAGGATCGCCAGCGCTTTCCCTGGACCGCAGGCCGGCCCCTCTGGCAGAGCCTGGTTTTCACGCCTGTGTACCATGCCATCCATCACGTCTGCGATGTGCTGGCCGATCAGGCAAAGATCGAGGAGGCCAGAGCACTCCAGGAGGAGTACGCCGAGCGGATGGCCGCTCTCGATCCAGCGTCATCCTGGCAAGGCACGGTGGAGTACAACCTGGCCTGTTTCTATGCCCTCCACAACCTGCCACAAACAGCGCTTGACTGCCTCGCCACAGCCTTTTCCCAGAACCCAGACCTGATCGATTGGTCGAAGCAAGACCCCGACTTGGATTCGCTGCGGAGTCACCCGACCTTCCAGGCTCTTATAGAAGGATGAGAAATCCAGTCCTCGGTCCAAACCGCCCAGGCTGCTTTTATTGCCAAAGGACCAAGAAAAT
>Ga0164310_10000428_pt1 | contig 22205 bp, 15 predicted proteins | sample GuaBasSedimGuay1_FD_121795 | JGI IMG/M metagenome (GOLD analysis project Ga0164310, IMG submission 121795) | Subseafloor sediment microbial communities from Guaymas Basin, Gulf of California, Mexico - Guay1, Core 4569-9, 0-3 cm | ecosystem: Environmental > Aquatic > Marine > Hydrothermal vents... | reverse complement strand
GCGAAGATGGCATAACTCTCCCAGTCATTGCCGAGAGGAACGGACAGGTTTGCAGTGGTAATACTAGAGGTTCCAGGGTCATAGTCCATTCTCTGATCGGTAAAGGAGTCAATCCTAATGCCTGATTCGTTTGCGAGGAGTGGATCTCCTGTTCCGGTCATAGTGGTGGGAACATCAGAGAGGCTATACTCGTGCACAACCTCATCGGGCGCAACCTCAATCGTCTCACCGGTGCCGAGTTCAACCGTCTTGTTGTCTGGAGAACCCGTCATGTCAACCATGGGTGAGTTGGGTACGATCACTGCGCCTATCATCATTGGTAGAAGCACAAGAACGAGTCCCATCATCCTCTTGAATCTCATTTGATAAACTCCTGAATGGCTCTAGTCACCACTGGTGTCTGGACAGACAAACTAGTGCCGTTCCACTATATGAATAGATTCTCGGCATAGTTGGTGCACTTTATCGAAGAATCCTTCGAATTATCGAGCTTCAAACTAACAGATGGATTTGTCGAAATTCCGCAGTCAGGCGTTCCTGCGGCGTACGACGAGGAGAATGACCACTGTGGCCGCGGCAAACGCTGTGAGGATGCTTGCATACAACAGGAAGTCAGTGGTTGGAGATGTTGACTCCTCAACTGGAACGACGACAACCACACCACCGATGGCTTGATTCATGCCCCAGTCACGTGCCACGATCCACATGGTCACATTGTCGTCAAAGTCTGGTACTGCAAGCACGACCGACCAGTTCTCACCCGAGTAACTGAGAGAGTAAATCTGCTCTGTCTGATTGTCCACCAGAACATGAAGTGTGACATTCTCCAGACCGGAGTTGTCGTCCTCGACCTTGGCCCAGTACGTGATCTCTGATGGCACGGTCGACGTGACTGTACCCCAGTCTTCGATCACCGGAGGAACATCATCCACCAGCGCGTACATCATCCTGTCGCTCCATGCGGCGGCACGACTGAGAGCATCGTAGCATTCCAACCATCTCATCTGATTGTAGAGGTCTCTTGCACGCTCGAAGTTGAGAATCGCGTTGGCCTGTGCGGTGTAGACAGCCTCGCGCTCATCCTCGCCCAGAGTGGCTTGACGGTCCAGGAAGAGGTTCCACTGCTGCGCCTCCATCTGATCGAGGTAGGTCCCCTGCACCCAGTCCTTGTCAAAGGACGAGGTCCCGTTGTGAAAAGCAAAGTACCCCATGGGACCATATCCGAAGTCACCGGCATAGTGTTCGTGCAACCACGTATGACCAAAGCCCACTGAGTGCATTGACTCGTGAAGCTGAACGGAGGAGATCCCCTCCTTGGGGGTCACACCGTCAGATCGGTAGTAGCGCTCAAGGCTCTTCCAGATCACAGTCTGGCCACCGTCCGGACCATTGTAGCCCAGGCCCGTGTAGGTGTTGCCGGCATAGTGCATGAGCATGTCGGCCTTGATGAACACGACTCCAAAGATGCTGATGATGTCAGAGCCGTGAGGTATCTGATATGGACGAATGTTGTCGTAGATGTAAGTGAACATCCCACCGCCATCTACATGTGTGATGTTATCGATCACCTCTGCGTACTGCCAGAACGTGTAGTTCCACAGGGGCTCCTGGTCAATGTCTAGGAAGTTGACTTCCACGTTCCATTCAATGAAGGGATAGAGTTCCTCGAGATGTGCCTTCTGCCTCGCGGCGTCAGTCACCCATCTGAGGCTATCAACAGAGACCCCTGCAGCCACGTCCATACATATCACGTTGACCTTCAGTTCTGCAGTGGACACATACTTGGCAGGTTGATGTTGGAACGGAAAGAGTAGATACGCCATGATGTCGTACATGTAGTCGTGCAGGTATGTGGTCAGAGAGTCGACACCGGCAGGAGTGCTCAGATCGACCTCCGAGGCCTTCTGGTCAAGGTCCTTCGTCCAATGCTCATACTCTGTGCCGATGTAGTCCCGCCACCATATCCGTGCCCAACGCAGGTACCACTGGTCGGCAGAGGGGTCGAGAGCATAGACGTTCCCCCGACCGCCAAACCCGGGGTACTCCATCATGACTGGAGGATTCAGGTCGTGGTCGAACTCCAGTCTGAACCAGTCCTGCGTCTCTCCAGTGTCGGGGTCCATTGGATGGTAATCGAACCAGTGTTCAAGAGAATGATCGGGGGTGTCGTAGGATGAGAGATTCAGAAGATAGAAGTTGTACCCAAGACCGGGCGGTGTGACGTAGGGATTCGCCATCAGCCAGTCTTCTACAGCGTATCCGTCAATGGACATCCCATCTCGAGGGAAGAAGATCTGCCTCGGAGTGTTAGGGTCGTCACGCTGCAACGAGAGTTCAGACTCATTGAGGAAAGTGCCTATACCAGTTCCATTCATCGAGTTGGCCAGCACAATGTCATTCAGAGCAGCAGTGAAACTGGCGTCCGCGTAGGTCAGCTCGTAGTGGATGTTGTAGGTGATCTCTACCGTGTCGGTGTAGTGTACCCTCTGCCCGGGCATGCTCCCAAGGAGAATCGCCTCGTTCACGACCGATGGATCATATCCAACAAGGATGACGTTGGCAGTCCAGTTTCGCTCAATCGGGATATAGCTCTGAGCATTGACTGGAGCAGTGCCTATCCTTTCGATGTTGGACTCCGACATGTTACCAGACGGCACTACAAACAGTAACAGTACAATGAATAGAACAAAGCCTAGGCGTCGCATGTCACAGCCTCGGCGTGAACGAATATTAACTAGACGGATTGCGAGACGCCCAAAGGTCTCCGAACCTGATATGTACGAATATAGTATATTAGGAACATTCAGAGAGTACTCCTGTGCGTCGGCGGCGACAAAACTGCAACGACTCATTGACGTACCCGCTCGGGTTCGCACTTGTCCTGACAAGTGCACCGACAGCTTCGATCCCCAAAGAACAACGCCGACGCATTCTTCTCACCTCCATTCTCTCCTCCTCTTCTCTTCTTGTTCTCCCTTCAGGTAGTCTTAAATCGTGAGCACGGTCGGTTTCCGAGGAGGCTGCGACAGTGCAAGAACCTGCGAGGTCAACGATATCAGAGATGCTGCAGATTCAGTCCGTAGCGATAGTAGGCGTATCAGCGAACCTGGGCTACTACTGGGCACACTCCATGCTACAGTGGGACCATGACCTGAAGGTGTGGCTGGTTTCTCGCAAGGGAGGCGAGGTGCGAGGGCACACCATTCTCCGCACTCTCGATGACATCCCCGACAAGGTCGATTACGCGATCATAGCGATCCCATACAAGTACGTACCTCAGGCATTGATCGATGTGGCCAAGAAGGGTGCACGAGGTGTCACTATCTTCACCAGTGGGTTCTCGGAACTCGGCACAGAGGATGGTGTTGCCAGGGAACGAGAGATAGAACGAGTACTGAAACAGACAGGCCTGCGCGCCTTCGGACCCAACTGCATGGGTCTGATGTGCCCGAGATTGGGTTTCGCCTTCATGCCTTCAGTGAAGAGGTTGGCTGGAGATGCAGGATTCCTGTCACAGTCGGGTGGTGTTGCGATTGCCACATACACAGCGGGAGTCGAATCGGGTCTGGGCTTCAGCAAGCTCTTCTCCTTTGGGAATCAGGTGGACATCACTCCCTCCGAACTGCTGGACTACTTCGCAGATGACGATGAAACAAGAGTCGTTGGCGTGTACGTTGAGGGAACGAAAGATGGACGCGCCATGCTTGAGTCGTTACGACGGACAGCGGCCCGCAAACCCGTCGTGGTGCTGAAAGGTGGTAGGTCTGCAGAGGGGACTCGTGCTGCCGCATCGCACACAGGTGCCCTAGCAGGAAACAATGAGATTTGGGAAGCAGTCTTCAGGCAGGCCAATGTCCCCACTGTGGAGACCCTTGAGGACCTTGTATCCACACTGAGCATATTCTCTCAGAGTCCCAGGCCTGCGTCAAGAAGGATCGGTATCATCGCAATCAGCGGGGGGACCAGCGTGATCTACACAGACCTCTGCATCGAGAATGGTCTGCAAGTCCCCAAGACCTCGGAGGAAACAATCAAGCGTCTCGACCCACTCATCTGTGATGTCGGTACGGGTCTCACGAATCCAATAGATCTGGCTGCCGACTACTACCAGGACCAGACAGTGGGAGAGGTGACCTCCATTGTGGGAGAGGAGCCGCAGTTCGACTCGTTGATTCTAGAGGCAGATGTTCACAACATGCATCAGGTGGCCACCATCATGGACGCGGCAGACACCCTCTCGGACTATTGGTCCGCCATGGCCGTTGCTGGGAAGAAGGTAGCCGAAACGCACAACAAACCAGTGCTCGTGGCCATCCCTGAAGTGGCGTATCCAGTGGCGCGAGCAGAGGCGTGGAGTATCTTCGTGGAGCATGGATTGCCAGTCTTCAGAAACATGCGGGAGGCAGTGAGTGCCCTATCCCGGGTGTGCGACTACTACGAGACCAGAGAGAAACGCCGAACTACGCCTTGACTACCCAGTTGACAAGTTCCACATTCATGGGATTCTCTTCCAGCAGCCGGCGCAAGTACTCTGAACTCTTGATGTGGAGCCATACATTTTGTACGTCAAAATCGAATCCGACGATCTTGACCGCAGACTCCAACGCATTCGGTCTGAAGGCCCAGTACCCGAGAATGAGGGACAGGAGAAGGACGGCAATGTATGGTGGGACCCAACCCGGAAGGCCACCTCCCGACGCCACCTGACTACCGGCAAACATCAGGGCCAGAAAGACAGAACCACCCATGAGGGAGGCCAGAAGCATTACAAGGACGCGCGCCCGTTCTTCGGCGGCGTCATTCACATCATGGTCCTCACACACACCAATGACGAAGGACCTTGTCTGGTGAGAGGGAAGGCCGTACCGTTTCGGACCGTTCAGCATCGGATCCCACGACGGACGGAGCCAGGTCTTGCTTCGAGGAGTGGTGCTGATTCTGCACGTGGTCGTAGCAGACTTTCCGCAGACAGGACATATGTCAGGAAACCGTACCCGTCCTACTCTGACCCGTACTATAGGGTTTCGATAGTAATGACGCGCAGGTGTCAACGCCGTGACGTACCTCCTTATTGACACGTAAGACACATCTGACCGATAATAGATTTATCGAACGAAGCGATGCACCGGGCCCAATCGCCCACTACAAGTAACGACGCAGAACGAGGTCGAACACGTGGCGACGCATCCCCGTGGAACACACTACAGAATACTCCTGTCTCACTGGCGACATCTCCTTGGAACGAAGATCAAAGCCAATCTCAGCGAAACATGTCTGAATCCGCTCTAGGCCCTCAAGGTCTGTCCGAAGGCCCATTCCCAGCGCTTGCAGGATCTGGTAGCCGTAGTGAGTGACCCAGAGAGACCTCAGGAACACTTTGCTCCCTTTCCTTGCCACAACAGCCTCACTGACCTCTCGCTTTCTCGCCTCAATGATTCTCGGGAGGAGAAGTGAGGCACCAGTCTTCTTGATCACGTCCGTCTCGAGAAAGAGAGTCGGTCCATGATGCTGGATCTGCTGGTCAAGTAACTCGATGGCCCTCGACTCTATCATGTGAACTGCATCGTCAAAGGTGAGATCCTCAGACGCACTGCTGACGAGGTCCATTGGGTCCGCGTCAAGCCCGGCCAGTTCCCCCAGACCCAGACCTTCGAGAAGACCCCTCTGCGCAGCGTACCACATCCGGGGATGCAGCTGTCTGATGACGGCGACAATCCTCCTTCGAATCTGTGGCCAGTCCTTCTCGTGCAGCTCGTCATACTTCCTCCACATGACAACAGGAAAGGCCCCCCATGGTGCCCTGTCCGGACGCACAAGCTGGACTCGTCTCTTGATGTCATCTCTTCTGAGAGTATACTTTAGAATCGAGTCAGCCGTGACCACGACTGATGAATCAAGGGTCACACTGCATTGGAGAGGGAGAGGCGTCAGGTCGAGCCGTGTCAAACGATTGGCTGCAAGTTCCACTGACCTCAACAAATCACACTGTGCCAGAGGCCACAGGTCGATTGTTGTCAGGTGGTTGTCTTCAAGATGGAGTTCTTGGATGGTGGAGCAGCCTTCCAGAGGCGTAAGGTCAAGCGTCTCCAGCATGTTGTGAGAGAGGTTGAGGACCTCCAATCGCCGGCATGTTCTCAACCCTGTGAGATCCACAGCCAGGGCGGCTCGCATGACAAGATCGACCACACGTTCGTCTGCTCTGAACTTCGTTTCCTCCTGACGTCCATGTGGACTCCAGTAGTTGATGGTTAGCTCGTTCATGGACCTGCTCCCTTCCGGTCTCTGGGAACACACAGACTATCGAGTTCTGAGCACCCTGTCTCAGACAAGTCCTACGCGTTCATTGAACTCCGTGATCAACTTGTCAATCTTTGGAGTGGTCTGCTGGATGCGCTCCCAGTAGTCAGGATAGTCGTACCACTGGGCGTTGAGTTCGTCCAGTGAAAACTTCTGTTGCTCTATCCAGCTAAAGTACTTCAAGTGATGTACGCGCTTCCTGTCATAATGATCGAGCTCAATCATGGCGTCTGTCTTGATTCCCATCAAATGGCGGTGGTAGTCCTTGATCGCGTCGTCCCGCGTGTACTCTCCATGGGCAGCCCTGGCCTCCTGCAACCGTGACTGGTACATATCCATTGAGTCAGTGAATACGGTCAGGACCACATCGTTCTTCGTCAATTCATAGTACTGAGCGAACTTGATGCTCATCAAGAGATTCGCCACGCTGGAGATGCCCAGCAGGTCGAGTTGGTTGACCGTTTCCGCAGGTGCTCCGACATCGTCAATCAGGTACTTGCGACCGGCGGGTTCGTTGAACAGTCGGATGAGGTTCATCGGATCGTTGTCGTCGATGGCGATGATCATGTCTGTGTTCCGAACATTGTGGATCCAAGGAACATGCTTGTCCCCAATACCCTCGATTCTGTGGGCACCATAACCGTTCAGCCAGAGAGTGGGACACTGTACTGCCTCGCCTGCGGCAATCTTGCTCGTTGGCTCGTACTGCTTCATGAAGTCCCCGCTTGCTATCGTTCCAGCCGAGCCGGTGGTCAGGCACAATCCCCTGTACCTGTCATTGCCCAGCTCCTTGTCCAGAACCTCAGCCATGGCGTTACCTGTGACATCGTAGTGAAACAGGTAGTTTCCGAACTCGCTGAACTGGTTGAATACAAACACGTTCTCGCGAGTCTCGCGCAGATGCCAGACCATGTCATAGATCTCTTTCACGTTCGACTCGCTGCCAGGAGTCCTGATGATCTCGCCAGCCACAGTCTTTAGCCAGTCAAAACGTTCCTGGCTCATCTCCTCGGGCAATATCGCAATACTCTCACAGGCCAGAAGAGCTGCGTCGTAAGCTCCTCCGCGACAGTAGTTACCGGTAGATGGCCACACGGCCTTGTGAAAAGTGGGGTCGAACTGACCGGTAACGAGCGGCGGGACCAGGCACCCAAAAGTGGCCCCCACCTTATGGGCCCCTGTTGGGAACCACTTCCCCACAAGCGCGATGATCCGAGCGTCAACGCCAGTCAGCTCAGGAGGAATCTCCATGTAGTTTGCCAGTGGTCTAAAGAGACCTCCCTTCTCAACAGGTTCGTTCTTCCAAGTGATACGGAACAGGTTCTCCGGAGTGACATCCCAGAGACCCTTCTTCTTCAAAGCATGCTTGACGGCATCAGGTGTCTTCTCGGGGTGTCTCATCTGTTCAAAAGTTGGAATCACAATGTTGCGCTCTCTGCATCTCTGCATCGTGCGCTTGAGCTGCTCTTCGTTCTTGGTCAAATCTATCATGTCGGCCTTTTCTCCAGATAGTGCAAGAGCATGGACCGTCCATCACGCGAAAAAGGCTTTCGCATTGACCGTCTTGCCTCTTAGAAACAGATTATTAGCGGAGAGCAAAGGTGCAAAGGGTAGGTTAAGAGCGGCACAACCTCTCTGGACGGACGAACGATTTGAAGACCTCCGGTGAGGTCTCTCTCAACGAGAGGGTCACGAGCTCACTTCAACCACACAGATGACAACACGGTGGATTGACTATATGACAGGTGGTAAGAATAAACACGTGTTTGTGTTCGGCGCAGGAAAGGCCGACGGAAATGCTTCAATGAAGAACCTGCTGGGCGGAAAGGGAGCATCGCTTGCAGGTGCAACGCTTCTGGGTCTCCCAGTTCCTCCGGGTTTCACTATCTCAACCGAAGTCTGCAATGACTATCTTGAGAGCGGAGGTCTCAGAAACGAACTGAAGGAAGAGGCCAAGAAAGCGCTGAAGTTCGTGGAAGAAACAATGGGCAAGAAGTTCGGAGACCCGGAGAATCCGCTGCTTGTGTCTACACGCTCGGGTGCCCGTCAGAGCATGCCGGGGATGATGGAGACTGTCCTGAACGTGGGGCTCACGACCTCGACCATCCCAGGCCTGATTGCAGTGACAAAGAACGAGCGCTTTGTCTACGATTCATACCGACGCCTGATCACCATGTTCAGCGATGTCGTCATGGAGAAGGGTGAGGGCATCGAGCCGGAAGAGGGCCATGGTATCAGACAGGAACTGGAAAGGATACTGGAGCGAAAGAAGAAGGAAACTGGTTGCGCGACTGACACATGTCTGCAGGTGGAGGATCTGAAGGCACTGTGCGAAGAATACAAGGTTCAGGTTAAAAAGACTCTGGGTAAAGAGTTTCCTGATGATCCCTACGAGCAGCTGTGGGCGGCAATTGGAGCCGTCTTCAAGAGTTGGGGTGGGGCACGTGCCGTGGCTTACCGTCGCATCGAGAACATTCCTGATAAATGGGGCACGGCATGCACCGTGCAGGCCATGGTCTTTGGTAACATGGGTGAAAACTCAGCTACAGGTGTTGCATTCTCGCGGAACCCAGCCACGGGCGAGAACAAGTTCTATGGAGAGTGCCTGTTCAATGCACAGGGCGAAGATGTTGTTGCGGGTATACGAACACCTAATCCAATGAATGAAGAGAGCAAGAACGATCAGAACAAGGACCTTCCGACACTTGAGGAACGAATGCCGGAGCTCTACAAGCAACTAGTGAACATCAAGAACAAGCTTGAGGACAATGTAAGGGACATGGTGGACCTTGAATTCACCATTGAAGAAGGTAAGCTGTTCCTTGTTCAACACAGAGTAGGCAAGAGGACTGCCACCGCAGCTCTCAGAATTGCCATGGAAATGCTTCACGACAAGGTCATAGACGAACCCACGGCTGTCCTACGAGTAGTCCCCGAACAGCTCGGGCAACTGCTCTATCCGATACTTGATCCCGGTGCAGAGAAGAAAGCCACGCCCATTGCCAGAGGCCTACCTGCTGGACCTGGTGGTGCTATTGGAAAGATAGTCTTCACCTCTGAGGACGCAGTCGCATGGGCCAAGAAAGAGGAGGACGTCGTGCTGATCCGCGAAGAGACCTCCCCGGAGGATATTGAGGGGATGCGGGCAGCTCACGCTGTCCTTACCGCTCGCGGTGGCATGACCAGTCATGCAGCACTCGTCACGAGAGGTTGGGGCAAGTGTTGCATTGTTGGTGCCACAGGCCTAGACATTGACACGTACAACAAGACTGTGGTGATCAAGGGAAAGACCTACCATGAGGGCGATGTCCTCACTCTCAACGGTACGCAGGGTCTCGTCTATGAGGGCGAACTCCCCATGATCGATGCCACGGAGAACCCACGCTTGAAAGAGTTCATGAACCTCGTCGACAAGTATCGAAGACTCGGTGTCAGAGCGAACGCAGAAACCCCTGAGGATGCAAGAGTGGCTCTCGGTTTCGGTGCTGAGGGTATCGGGCTCTTCCGAACGGAGCACATGTTCTATGGAGAGGGTTCTGACGAACCGTTGTTCCTCCTGCGGAAGATGATTGTGAGTAAGACGCACCTCGAACGCCTACATGCGCTCTCTGAACTTGAGCCCTTTGTCAAGCAGGACATCAAGGCCACACTGGAGGTGATGGATGGTTTGCCAGTGACTATTCGGTTACTCGACCCACCACTACACGAGTTCGTGCCTCAGAGTCGTATTGGGCAGGAGAGGCTTGCGCACGCTCTCGGTGTAGACATTGAAGAAATCCGAAAGCGCGGCGAACAGCTGCATGAGAACAACCCGATGATGGGTCATCGTGGAGTCCGACTCGGCATTACGTATCCCGAGATCTACGAGATGCAGGTCCGGGCAATCCTGCAGGCTGGTGCAGAACTCATCAAAGAGGGCAAGAAGGTCCACATCGAGATAATGATACCAGTCACCATCGGCGCCGCAGAGTTGAAGACCATGGAACTCATCGTCCAGAAGGTGTATGAGCAGGTCAAGGAAGAGGTCGGTTTCGACGTTCCCTATCTCTACGGTACCATGATTGAGATCCCGAGGGCTTGCATGCGGGCAGGTGACATGGCACAGAGTGCACAGTTCTTCAGCTTCGGCACCAACGACCTCTCTCAGATGGGCTTTGGGTTCAGCCGAGACGACATTGACAGCTTCCTTCCGGAGTATCTCGATAGGCACATTCTCAGGAATGATCCCTTTGTGAGCATTGACAAGAGGGGTATTGGTCAGTTGATTCAGATTGCCATCGAGCGCGGCCGAAAGACTCGCCCTGACATCAAGCTAGGAGTCTGCGGTGAACACGGAGGCGAGCCTCGTTCTGTTGAGTTCTTCCACGAGATCGGACTCGACTATGTATCGTGCTCACCTTACAGGCTGCCAATCGCTAGGCTTGCGGCTGCTCAGGCGGCCATCAAAGAGAAGCGGAACAAGTAGAAGGATGAAGAGGGGTCTCTCAGAGGCCCCCTCATCAATCGTCCCCACTCAAATGACAGCATCTGCTGAGGTAGACAACTGAAGACTTTGAGACCCTCTGCGCCCTTCTCTCCTCTCTTCGCTTTCGGATTGAAGAAGACCTCATATTCGCCTCCGATACGGGGGTCTACGTTGGAGTTTCTGCCGAAGAAGGTACGCACACTGTCGTCGGTGGTTCAGACATCCCAGACCTCACTTAGACGTGCACTCACTGTGACCAGTTTCTCAATCGCCCTGAAGCCTTCGGCTAAGTTCGAATGACATCCTACATGGCAACAACAGTGTCTGCATCCTGTATCGAGTCCGACTCCCGTCGTGACATGCGTTCATGCATAAGCCTTGAGACCAGCACAAATCCCAATCCAATCAATGGTGTCAAAGGAAAGTGAAGCACTGGATTTGAACTCCCGTACACGAAGTTGAGTTGGATGAAGAGTTCCCATGCAACCACTCCGTAGAGACTCAGCAGTAGACTGATTCCCAAGTCCTTTGCCAGTCTGGAGTATCGTGGTGCAAGGATTAGGAGTGCAGTGATCACGACAATCATCCAGAAGGGATAGGACAGAGGGAGAATCCTGAACCTGTAGATGTAGTCGTAGTCTGATGCCAGGTAGTAAGTGAAGAACCTGCTCCATCCCGGAGGTGGGGAGTACACGTTTGATTCACCCCAATCGATAGTCGCGATTGGGATGACCATGGCAATCACTATGAAGAGAAGCGCCATGGAGAGAGCCCATATCTGATAGGCCTTCGCTCGTGTATTCCTCAACCTCTGACTGATGACCATCCTATTGTGTCTATCTCTCTGAGAGGCAGTGTCGAACAGCGTGAGGAGTAACAGCCCAAGACTTAAAACTTGGTTGAGTCGGCTTGCCAGACACGATGAAGCGCATTCTTGTGACCGGCAGCTACGGCCAAATCGGAACGGAACTGGTCGGAGCTTTGAGAAAGCGATACGGTGGAGAGAACGTCATCGCGACTGGGCGGAAGAAGCCGCCCAAAGTGCTTACTCAGGATGGCCCCTACTTCCATCTGGACATTCTCGACACCAATGAGATCCATTCTCTCTTGGTGAACTATGACATCGACATTGTGATCCACAACGCGTCAGTCCTGTCGGCAGTGGGTGAGAAGAACCCCCAGCTTGCCTACAAGACCAACGTAGAGGGTGCGTACAATGTGCTTGAGGCGGTCAGGGCATTGAACCTCGACCAAGTCATGATTCCAAGCTCGATTGCCGCTTTCGGACCAAGCACACCCAAGGACAATACACCTAACGATGTCATCATGCGGCCGACCACAATGTACGGCGTGACAAAGGTGTTCATCGAGCTCCTCGGTGAGTACTACACTCAGAGATTCGGAACCGATTTCAGGTCGCTCCGATACCCCGGAATCATCAGTTCTGAGGCGCTGCCGGGCGGAGGCACGACTGACTACGCAGTGGAGATATTCTACGAGGCTCTGAAGAATAAGAAGTACACCTGCTTCTTGGCAGAGGACGCAGAACTCCCAATGATGTACATGCCAGACTGCATAAAGTCGACCATTGACCTCATCGAGGCTGATGCGAGCAGACTCGTTCATCGCAGTTTCAATGTGACTGCAATGAGCTTCACCCCTGCCGAGATTGCTGAGGAGATCAAGAAGCATATCCCCGAGTTTGAGATAACCTATGAGCCGGACTTCAGACAGAAGATTGCGCAGTCGTGGCCGAGGTCGATCGATGACAGTGCTGCTCGAGAAGAGTGGGGCTGGAAGCCAGACTACGACCTCTCTGCCATGGTCAAGGACATGCTGGGCCTGCTCTCCAAGAGGCTTGGCATCAAGATCTAGTGGGTTTCCGAGAAACTCTGCGCAGTCTCAGCCCCCAGCTAGGACAGTCTTGTGACTCTCACCGACATGCTTATCTCAAGCGGTCAGAGAGGCATCTTCGGTGGGTACTAGTTGGAACGGCGACTGCTGTATCTCACACTCTTGATACTGGGAATCCTAACATTGTCCTCGTTCTATCTCTCTTGGTCAGTTGACAGAGGAATGGGCGAGATCACTATAGAACGGCGAGTCATCGAACCTGAACCAGGGCATCAGGTCAGTTTCTTGGTCTACCAGCCACGGACTGCCAATCACTACCAACCAATGCCCATCGTCCTCACGATACACGGTCTCGCAGGCTCCAAAGAGCGTATGTATGCCTTCAACATAGAACTCGCCAGAAGAAACTTCACTGTGGTCTCTGTCGACCTTCCGGGACACGGCGATTCACCTCTCCCTTTTCAGCCGGACCAGTATCACTCGATGGCCGAGGACGCTTATGCAGCACTCCGTTTTGTGCAGAATACATGGCCTCAGGTCGACAATGAGGCCTACGGTGTTCTCTCCCACTCGCTCGGTCTCAGGGTGGCAGTAGAGTTACAGGACTTCACTATTGCACCTCTGGCCTACGTTACCGTTGGCGACGTGGGTCAGACGGATGAGGGAGGCTACGTGGATCTCCCAGGGAATCTGCTCATGGCCCTCGGCGAGTCTGATGAGATGATACCTGCTTCTACTGCTCTTGACGCCATTAGATATGTGACCGGAAACGCATCGGCTGAGGCAGGTGTCACCTACGGCTCTTTCACCACCGAAACCGCGTACAAGCTTGCCTTTGCACAGACGAACCATCTCTTTGAGGCCACTGACCCGACCATTGTCAGCGAGTCGGTGGCATGGCTTGTCCAAGGAGTCCAAGGTGGAAACCATCTGCAGCACACACTTGATCCAATGAGTCAGATCTTTTCCTTCAAGACCGCAGGAATGATGGGTGGGACCCTCTCTCTTCTCGCGTCAGTCCTTCCCTTCATGGCTCTCATTTACAGCTTCATACCTAAGCGGATGAGACCTCGCAGAATACCTTCCGATAGTCCTTCGCTCTCAGCCTCGAGAAGAGTTGTCTACGGTTCTCTGCTCGGGGCACTTCCGATTGCAGTATATGCCATTACATCTTCAGTAGGACTCGAGCTTGAGAACAGTGGAATGGCCTTGCTTGACTCTATGTTTGCGACGGGTCTAGGTCTCTTCTATATCTTGACAGCAGTGGGCATGGCTCTTACTCTCTACGCCTTGCTCGGTAGAGACGTGTTCGGTGCAGCGCTCGCAACAGTAGGCATCGGAAGAAGCAATCTCGCAGACAACTTCAAGGACATTGTCAAGGGTCTCTTCCTAGCCGGAGTGACAGTCGCTTGGTTCATGACTTTCTTGTCCCTGTGTGGCCTGGAAGAGTGGATGCAGCCCTGGATCAGCCTGTGCTTCCTCAGATGGCCCGTGTGGCAGAGAGGAGTCAACACCATAGTCATGGCAGGTCTTGCGATACCCTATCTGGTCATGGACTCGACCATGATGAGAGGCATCTTGCTCGTCAATCGTGACAGTGGCGACCTGCCCTCTCGAATCAAGGATATAGCACTGGTCTTTGTCGGGAAGTTCGCCGTCATGGCAGTGCTCGCCTTGGCTTTCTCGTTCGGCACAGCAGCGCTCGGTATTCTCACCGTGAGAGTGACACTATTGGGCCTGCTCTTGCTCCTCTTCCTTGTCATCAATCTCCTAGTCACTGCTATCTCAATCTGGACCATCGTGGACGTTGAGAACACGTGGCCCGCAATGTTCGTTGGGGCCTTTCTGCTGGCTCTTGTAGCCATCTCCAGTGTCCCACTGATCTGAACGAGGACCGCCGCTTGAATTGAATGTGCATCGTTCAACGATAACGGCGGTGGTCACATCTTCTAGTCCTCATAGACACTGAAGTCCAGACCGGCATTGTGGAGTAGGTCTAACATCTTCTCAAGAGCCTCTTGGTCAGGAACCTCAAGAATCATCTCAAGTTCTGCACGATTTGGCAGGATGTCAGGGTCTGAACGGTCTTGGTTCAGCTCAATGACACTCACACCGGATTCGGCTACGATCCCCAACACCCGATTCATGCTACCAACTCTGTCAAGTATTGAGCCACGAACTCGAACAGACCTGCCCAGTCTGAACAGCTCCTTCTCGACGACTCTCGTGAGAAAGGACATGTCGATGTTGCCGCCGGAGAGAACAGCAACAGCAATCTTTCCCTTGACATCGATCCTGCCGTGCTGAAAGGCGGCCAGTCCGACACAGCCGGCAGGCTCTACCACAATCTTCGCACGTTCGAGAAGCATGAAGAGTGTCCGCGTGACCTCCAGTTCCTCGACCGTGACGACTCCTGACAGGAGGTCCTTTGCAATACCGTATGTTAGAGGCCCAGGACTCTTCACTGCAATGCCATCACATACCGTGTCGAGGTTCTCCACACTGACAACCCTACCGGTCTCAATGGATGCCTGCATCGATGCGGCGCTTGCTGCCTCGACACCGTAGATCTGTACATCCGGTTTTTGTTCCTTAATGGCAATTGCAATCCCCGAAACGAGGCCCCCGCCCCCGATTGGCACGGCCACGACCTCCACATCTGGACAATCATCCAGAATCTCCAGACCGATAGTCCCTTGCCCAGCAATGACATTCTCATTGTTGAAAGGATGAAGGAATATTGCACCTGTCTTCTTGGCTGTCTCCTGTGCGAAAGCAAGAGCGTCATCGAAGACGTCTCCATGCAGGATGACCTCGGCGCCGTACCCCTCCGTTGCCTGAATCTTCGCTACAGGTGAGAACCGAGGCATCACAATGGTGGACTTGATGCCCAACCGAGAAGCAGCGTAGGCCACACCCTGGGCATGGTTCCCAGCCGAAGCAGCGATGACACCGGCTTCTCGTTCCTTCTCAGAGAGCTGTGACATTGCAAAGGCTGCGCCCCTCACTTTGAAAGAACCCGTCTTCTGAAGGTTCTCCAACTTCAAGTATATGTCTCCACCTGTGATATGACTGAAGGTGGATGTGTGATCCAGTCGGGTCACGTGTTTGATACCTTTGAGGACCGAACGGGCCTCCAGTATCTTTGCATATAGATCACCGTACTTGCCCATGAAGATTCACTGTCAATACGTCTTGACGTAGCCCTAGATTAATGATTCCTCGTCATGGACACTAGAAGAGATACACGAGTACGATGAGCAGACTGTTCGCAATGAACGGAAAGAGGTACCAGACTACATAGTTTCCGGGCGGCGCAGTGAATCTATTCAGACGCTCAGGGATGAACCGGAAGTATCCCCCCTCGACCGGTGTCCATTTCCAGAGGCTGATGGTCCTGCTCAGGTATGGCTCAAGGACGATCAGGTCAAAGAGGAGGGCGAGCAACCCAGCCATCATGCTTGCACTCAGGCCGCTGAAGCCAAGGCTCAAAGAAACCAAAAGACTAGTCTGTATGCAGAAGACCCAGAGATACATGATCCATATAGGGACTTCCCTGACAAAGGGCCCATTGAGATGATGCTGTGTGTAGTAGTAATAGCCCTGCGACGAAACTACATTCTCGCCTATCCCTGCTACAAGCAGGATGAAGAGTATTTGAAAGAATACATGCCAGCCGTAGATGCTCCAAAGAATACTGCTAGTTACGGCGGAAAGTAAAGCGAATAGCATTAGAAGTAGGAACCGGTTAATCATAGTGGCGCGATGTCTCCTCTCTACTTGATTATCTTGGTCTTTGCCGACTCAAGGAAGTTTGTGGTTCTTTTCTTGAGTGAGATGACCCACATCCTCCCTACCCGCTCCTTCTCGACCTTCTTGTTGACAAGACTCTCTTGGACCTTGAGGATGAGGTCAAGTGCCTTGCTCACAGTCCGACGATCAATCCCTGTGGCTTGAGCGATTCCTGCAATGGACATGGCGGGTGCCTCCTTCAGAATCTGAAGGATTGCTGTCATTGCCTGACTCAAGTCAACTCTGGAAGAGCTAGGAGGAACTGACATCTCAATCATCACTGGTTATGATCGTTTCAGTATATATACATTACTATGTACACATTATTATGACTACATAATTGTGTACATTGGTCAAGATGCGTCAGCACACGTACCAGACACCAATTCTCACACAACACGATGCACGATATCGATTCCTCTACCACGGAGCTCATCGATGAACTCCTTGGGAGGAATACATCTCTCAGGAGTGAGGACTCCTCGTTCACTGATCCTGCCATCAGCCATCATTACAGCTGCCACTGCCGCAGGGAAGGAAGTCGTCCGCATCATTGACGTGAGACCCGTTGCCTCGTCAAAGTAATCAATGACCTCGTACTCGACCTTTCGTGACTCGGTTCCTTTCCAGCCGTCGATCATCACACGAATCAGAGTCACGTCCTTGCCCGACGGAGGGAGGTTCTTCTCCAGCAGGGTCTCCAGCACTCGGCGAGGAGAGACCTTCTTGCCATCAACATCGATCTCCTCGCTGTCCATCAGACCCAGCTTCATCAGGGTCCACATCTTGTGGCCGTGGCCAGGATACCGGATTGTCTTGTAGTCCAGTTCGTTCACTTTCCCGAGGTAAGTGTGGGGAAGTGTCGATGTGCCTCCGCTGGTGTTGAATGCCTCCAGTCGCCCAAATGGTTCAGGAAACGTGATCTCCTCAAACCCCACGAGTGGTTCTTCCATGACGATCTTTCCGTTTCTGATGGCAATACAGGGCTCCACATACTCGTTGATCAGACCCTCAACAGAGAAGATGAGGGAGTAGTTCAGGGGCGGTCTCGGGTCTTGCTGAAGGCCACCAACACGAATCTTCACACTCTCAACCTTGTCAAGGTATTCAATGCCTTCCCGCGCCAGCACACTCACCATGCCCGGAGCCAGCCCGCAGTCAGGAACGACCGTGATTCCGGCATCCTTCGCCTGGTCGTTCAGCTCCAGCTGCTCTTGCACGATGGTCCATCCGCCGCCGAGATCACACATGTGGGTCTCGGTTTCGATGGCCACCTGAGTGTGCAGGATATTCACTGTGTAGCTGACAGCACTGATCACTGAGTCCACCTTAGAGAAGGCCTTGACGAGCTGAACCTTGTTCCGGGCGTCCACGGTCGCAGGTACAGCCTTCTCACCCATGTCAGCTGCAAGTGCTTCCGCCGCCTTGGCATCGATGTCCGCAACGATCACTTGCTCTACTTCATCATTACTTACAAGGTCAAAGGCCGCACCGCGCCCCATCAGACCTGAGCCTAGAACCAGTACTTTCATCTCTGCTCGCTCCTCGGAAGACAATGTAGAGCAGAGCAATGGCAAGTAAAAACAGTTCCGACTAACGCTTTGTTTCATCGCACCTTGCGAATTGAAGAGAGAGAGTCTCGATCTTGAGAGTGCCGCTCACGAATGTGAAACGGATTATCGTGAAGTCTTGGGATGGTTCTTCACCCGGTGTGCATCCGGTCCAGAACGTGTACGCCCGCATGTATACTTCTTTGCCGGGGATTGTGTCTTGGCCATCAGGCCAGTCAATGCACCATGGAGCCACATCTGGATACTGATTACTCTCGAGGCAGATCGGGTCATCAAGCCAGAAGGTCGCCTCCCATCTGTCGTAGACGCAACATTCTCCTTTTTCGACCCATGTCCAGCTGACATTGATCACGCCTACCATTTCACCCTTCTGATAGACCTCGATGTAACTACCAGTCGTCCACGGCTTGTATCCGCCGTAGACCCATACGTCTACGTACCACTGGGCGAGGTATTCGCTATCGATGCACAAGGCGAGTTCATCAGGGATGTTGTACCTGTCAATCTCAATCCATCCCTGTTCTGTATCGAATGGTCCCAAGCAACCACAGTCCGATTCCGCCACAACAGCGTCAATCTCAACACCAGTTGAAGAGACCTCGATACCTCCGGTAGGCACTAATCCCGTATCCGTGTGGGCAAGGACGCCCAAGTCCGGATCGCCAGGATTGTTGCCGGCGTTCACCAGTACCGCCATGCTCCCTACGGCCAGCGCAAGTATTAGGCCTATGCAAATCATGTGTGTCCTGTCAAAGTGTGTCAAATCCGCAGGAGGAACGGCGGTACCACTTCTGGTATCGCTCATTCTCACTCTCTCTCCTATCCAGAACTGTGTTCCGGACACCTTCGTTTCACACCCGCTCGTCGCAGACCAGCAGCATGAAACGCCCATTAATGTAATACCAATGTCATATAACTCATCCGCTGGTTTAATGAAACGACATTTTTCGCGAAATTTAGACTCATCTTTCCATGATGTGCCCGCGTTTTCTCATCATCGAAAACCGGATGGTGGTGCAGGCAGCCCCGGATAGCTCACACGGAACGTGAGAACACCGGCTGTTTCGAGACCAAGTGTGGAAGGAGGAGTATCTGCTTGGGTGCAAAGGAGGTCTTGTCTGCTATCTCAGCAATGAGATCTTCAACGCTCATCTGGACCTGGTCCTTCTGTTCTCTCCTGCGGACAGAGAGCAGACCACTCTCCATCTCCTTCTTGCCCACGACACAGATGTACGGGACCCACAGCTTCTCCGCCGACCGGACCTTCTTTCCTACAGTGAGGTCTCTGTCGTCGATCTCGTATCGCACACCGGCTGCGTCAAGCTTCTCCCCGATCTTCTGACAGTACTCGATGAGAGTGTCGTCTACGGGGGCCATGCGGACCTGCACAGGGGTCATCCAGAGGGGCAGGTGAGGCACCTTGCCATGTTTCATGTCCTTGTGAGCCTGTTCGAGGACACCGTACACCACACGCTCGATGGACCCTGAAGGAGACGTGTGCAGTATCAGGGGGTACTTCTCCTTGCCATCCTCATCGACGAACTTGATGTTGAACCGCTCTCCATTCTCCACGTCGATCTGAATGGTTCCAAGACAGGCAGCCTTCTTCTGATCATCAACTACATTCCACTCGCCCTTGAAGATGAAGTAGGCATAACGTTCGTCAAAGACCTCAAGCATAACGGGTTTTCCGATCCTCTTGATCACCTTCTTCACAAAGTCGCGGTTCTCCTCCAGGAAAGAGCGGAGGATCCTGAAGGACACTTCATAAGAGATTTCCAGCTCTCCATGTAACTTCTCGACAAACTCGATCTGCCGGAGCACCGCCTCCTTGGCCATCTTGATGTCCGCCACGATCTCATGTATGTCGGGCATGGTGAAGGCTCTGGGGCGTCGCATCCCGGCCAACTCCCCACTCTGTTCGCGTCTATAGGACTGTGCTATCTCGAAGAGCTTCAGGGGCAACTGCTTGTAAGACACTGTGGCCTGTGAGATGAGCAGGAACTGACCAAAGCACGCAGAGAAGCGAGCAAAGTAGTCTCTGTCACCAGAGCGCACAATGTACTGTCGGGACGGGAACCGCTGCATGTACGACTTGAGGGCCGGATGCTCGTAGTCATAGATGAGTGGTGTCTGAACTACATGGGCGCCGTAGTCCACCATCTCCTTGACAACTCGCTCTTCGATGGCCCGTTTCAACGTGAGCCCCCTCGGAGGCCACCTGAAGTTGCCCGCGTCAGAACCCGGCTCGTAGTCAACAAGCTCCAGTTTCTTCATCAGCTCGATGTGGGCTGGTGGCTGGCTGACGGTCCGGTCCTTGGCAGTCTCGTACTTCACGTACAGTTCGAGTTCCTTGTACTTGGCAAAGTTGAACTTGTCAACGTCGGTCAGCTTGCCATCCGGCGTCATGATGTAGAACGCTGAGGTCGCCTTCTCTTCGGCCTTGATGGCTGTGAGGTCTTCACCCTCTGTGATATCAGCCCCCTTGGCAAGCTCCTTGGTGATGTCCAAGACCTTCGACCTCTCTGCCAGAGGGTGGCCCTTACAATGGATCGCAAAGGCCTTGTACCAACCGAATGGAACACGCACCACCTTGAACCCCTTTTCAACCAAGGCCTTCTCAACGCCTTTCAACAACTTGAGAGCAGTGGTCGGTCCGGAAGGAGTCTCTGTGAGATGCACCCACGGATAGACAACAATGTTCTGTTCCTTCACCTCTTCAGCTGCGGAAGCGATCATGTCAGCGGTCTTTGCCACTGCTCCGGAGAAATTCTTCTCATCACTCTTCTCCGCAGCAATGAAATTCACGAGGCAGGAGTCTTCCGTCCGGTAGACCTTGTCCTCTATACTCTCTGCGTTCTTGATCGCCTTCTTCTTGGCCTCATATGAGAAGCCATCACTGTGGATCTGGAGCATCCTCATTGTCCTGGACCTCTTTGCTATCCGACTTATGCGGTTTGCACTTAAGAGTGACGCCTCGATCACACTCCGGGCCAATTGTGAGCATCCACACACTCAAGGATTCGAACGCAGGAAGACCACGACACTTGTCATTGCCGTTACTCAAGAAGAGATGTACCATTCGGAGACATTGCGTTGCCGTTACTCGGAAGAAGGTGCACCATTTAGCGGCATTGCGTTGCCGCTACTCAGAAGATACCTTTCAGTTCAGCGGCATTGCGTTGCCGCTACTCAAAACAGGCTCACCATTCAGTGGTAATCCGTTGCCGCTACTTAATTAAAAATATTCAACTCTTGCGCCAAATTGCGAGAATCATTGCCACTACTGAAAACGTCATTTCAATTCAGCGGCATTACGTTGCCGCTACTCAAAGAACTATTCTTCAATTCAGCGGCATTACGTTGCCGCTACTCTAGAATGGTGCTCCACTTAGCGGCAACAGCGGCAATCAGATTGTGTCATCTTTTCACCTCTCGTGATCCAACATGCATTACATGACCAACAACCTTATCTATGAGCAATGAACAATTGTTAACTATTATGAGAGAATATGACTTGATTGTGGTGGGGTCCGGCGCAGGAATGAGTATTGCGTCAGCGGCCTTCCAGCGTGGTATGAAGGTAGCCGTTGTCGAACGGGGGCCAATGGGTGGAACCTGTCTGAACAGGGGCTGCATTCCAACCAAGATCCTTGTCTATGTGGCAGACATAATGGAACAGGCAAAGCACCTCGAGCAACTCGGGGTCAAGATGACCGTTGAGAGCATCGACTATCAGGCCATCATGAAGAGGATGAGAGAAGAGGTGGACGGTAGTAGTCGCGCCCAGGGAGAGTCCGTAGATGCTGTGGAGGGGTTGGACTGGTACAAGGGAGTAGGTCAGTTCGTCGATGATTACACCGTGGAGGTTGCGGGAGAAAGAATCCATTCGGAGAACATCGTCATCGCTGCCGGTTCGAGACCTCTCATTCCTAACATCAAGGGTCTGGAGAAAGTCGAGTACCTGACAAATGACGAAGCGCTGCATCTGATGGAGCGCCCCGAGTCAATGGTAGTCGTTGGTGGTGGCTATATCGCCGCCGAGTTCGGACACTTCTTCTCAGCCATGGGGACAGAGGTCACAATCCTCGGGAGAAACAAGTATCTCGTCAAGAGAGAGGACCCAGAGGCCTCAGAGATTCTCAGACGTGAACTGTCCAAGCGAATGGCTGTGCATACCAACCACGAGGTGGTGGAGGTTTCTGAGAAGAAAGGAAAGAAGATCG
>Ga0164310_10000426_pt1 | contig 22234 bp, 18 predicted proteins | sample GuaBasSedimGuay1_FD_121795 | JGI IMG/M metagenome (GOLD analysis project Ga0164310, IMG submission 121795) | Subseafloor sediment microbial communities from Guaymas Basin, Gulf of California, Mexico - Guay1, Core 4569-9, 0-3 cm | ecosystem: Environmental > Aquatic > Marine > Hydrothermal vents... | reverse complement strand
CGATTCTACCGGCGTGTATCATTGCATTTTCATTAAACATCTCTCATTATATGGTTACAGTCTCAATTACATGAAGAGCGACACAAACACCACTGCTCATTGGGCCCTACCACAACAGTTCAAAGTGATGGATTCGACTATAGAAAACCTTCAGCTCGTATTAGCAAACAATACCCTCTATTTAGCATTTATAGCAAGAAGAGAAATTCAGAACGAAGTCGTATTTTTATTCAAAAACATTGAGAGTAATCATTGGTCCAATATAACAACTATTAGCCGCAGTTTAAAACAACATTACTCGAGTCTAACGATGGAATTAGCCGAAAAAAACGTTCTTGACATAGCCTGGGTGAGCACGAAAAAAGAGACAGAGAACAATGAGGTAGTAAGTGCAGTACAACTAGTCCGAATATTTCTTCCGGATGGTTCAATATCAACTCCACTACAACTCTTTAAAGAATACTCGCCACTTAAAATTCACTTAAAGACTTTTCTTTCTGGGGTCTTGGGAGCCATTATAGTTACATGGGACGGTTCATTTGAAGGAAATGAACTTTACATGGCAGCATCTTTAAATGATGGAATTAGCTGGGAAAACATTTCTTTGTTGGATACTTATGATGTTCCCATTGATGAGCTTCATGTTTTCAAAAGTAATCTTACAAAAGGTTTTCATATTCTTTGGACTGCCGATGATGTTTCCAAAGAACTTGTTTATCTCGAAGTTTTTGCTAACGGTTCTATCAATACTCCACAACGAATCTTGAATAATCCAAATTATAACGCCTTTATTGCTGGCATTGTGGAAGATGAGCTTACCAATGATCTTTATGTTTTTTATGAAGAAGATGTTAGTGCTCAAATGAATATATTTTATAAAAAGCGATTTGGTGACACGCAGACTTGGCAAATCAGTGAAGCGATAACAACAACCGGGAAAGCAACCAACTCGCTTTTTATTCCAAGTTACTCCCAAGAAACAGGATACTTGGGCGACATTTTCTTTTTTGATCTTGACGTTTTAGTAGCAATGGGTTTCAATAAATCAGGAGACCTTTCTTCTGCAGAAAAGGTGCTATTTACTACTGTTGAAAATAACAAAGGGTCAATCGTTGTTGATCAAGAGGGGGTTATACATTTTGTTTGGGAACATGCGGGGTGGTTTAACTCAAAAATCTATTATCAACGAAGATATCAAAATGATTCTTGGGAATTTATTGGAAGTATTACTGCCGGAGGGATTATTGAAGCTGAAAATCCAAAATTATTAATCGATTCGAAAAATACCCTCTACTGTCTTTTTATTGCTGATGATATCATGGGTCCGTTCGATGGGTTATTCCTTATGACAAAAAATTTCCATCAAGAGAATTGGAGTAAGCCTCTATTGATTAAGGAACCTGAGAATTATGCTGAAAAAAATAATTATGATGCAATTATTGATGCTAATGATACTCTTCATATTGTTTGGGGAGAACAAATAAGCATCTATCAAAATAAACTCTACTATAGTTACAAACTTGAGGGAGAACAAAATTTCACATCAATGACTTTATTGGAAAATTCGCAACAAATTTCAGCCATTACCCCTAATCTTATTGTTGATTCTCTCGGGACCCTCCATTTATCTTATACACTTTTTGACCGCAATATTCCTGCCAGCTATATTAAATATAACTCAAAACCATATGCAAAAGATTGGTTAGAAGAGCAAACCCTAGAAGTAGCAACAAATAGTTTATTGGTCCGGCCATTACAACTAATTGATTCACAAGATACCCTCGAGATTATTTTTCTCAAAAAATACTATAGTGGTCCCTACCTCGTGTCAGATTCAATCCTTTTCACAAAAAAACCTGGCAGCAATTGGAAGAAAATTGGCGCTGTTTTTGAAAAAGAAGGAACAAATTACCACGCGTTTTTCAACCTGGCGAATGGCTCACTGATCTACGTACAGCATTTAACGAATCTCCCGACTGATGAATTTACACAAGAAGGCGTGGATTTGGTGGCTGTTCGAATAAAGACCATCACAGGGTGGGCAAAAAGGGAAATATTGTTTAATAATCCGGCATTTGGAAGTGAACCTCTTGGACTCTATGATACCATTAGAAACAATGTTATTATAGGGGTCCAGGAACGACGAGGACCAAAAACGCAATTTCATTTTATCTCGAGACAAATTGATACAGACAATGATAATCTTGGGGATTTCGATGAGGAATACTTCGGCACCAATCCAAATGTGCCAGATAGCGATAACGACACGTTATTAGATGGCGTGGAAATTTACACCTATTTTACAAATCCCGCCTTGAGCGACACGGATTGGGATAATCTTTCAGATGGGGTAGAAGTTTCTCAGTATTTTTCAGACCCATTGAAAATCGATACAGATAATGATGGGTTGTTTGATGGGGAGGAAGCAACCATCTGGCATACTGACCCCACAACAGATGACACGGATTCAGATGGATTGGATGATTTTGACGAAATTTTCATCTATTTTACTGACCCAACAAATAACGACACAGAAGGCGATGGCACACCGGATGCCTGGGAAGTATTCTACTCACTTGACCCCTTAACCAACGATAGCTATCTTGACCTCGATAATGATCGACTAACTAATCTTGAGGAATTTAGCAGTAAAACCAACCCACTTGTAAATGATACTGATGGCGATGGCCTGTCGGATGGTGCAGAAGTCAAAGATTGGTACACCGATCCATTGAATATTGACACAGATTCTGATACAATTAGTGATGCTGATGAAGTGTTGCGATTTGGAACGAACCCTCTATTACCTGACACCGATGGAGACGGATTCACAGACAGAGAAGAAATAAATGCCGGAACTGACCCTCTGAAGAAACAGGACAATCCTTTGACACAAAAGGTTAAACGCATTATTCTTAACACAAGTCTCCCAATTATCCTTCTAAGCTCTTTAATTCTCTATTTAGAAATCCGCTATCGTAAAAAGATGAAAAAAATAAAAGAAAAGGAGAAAAATATTCAAGTCGATCCTCCTTAATAGAAAAATTTTCAACCAAAAATTAAAACGAATTTTACCGCATTCGAAACTCATATTTAATAGTGCGACAAGAGTAAGCTTAGAATACAACAAATTACAGGGACAATTATAATATTAATTGTTAAAATGCCATATTTCCTCTAGGTAAATGGCAATATGTAAATGTAAAATTATGAACTTAAAAGCAACTAAATTAAAGAAGGCTCTTATATGATTCATAAAATAATTGTCATCGACCAAAGAACAACCGTAGGGCAAGTGCTCTATGATGATGGGCTTGTTCCTTTAGAAACCGACCTACTCACAGGCTTCATTTCAGCTTTAAGCGCTTTTGCTAAATGTTTAGGAGAGGAGTCTATTGAGTTCAAAGGAGCAGACCTCGGTGACAATCGGTTTTCTTTAATCACTCGCGACCACCTAACTTATGCCGTCTTTCAAGATCTATTTGATAATGAGCCATTTGCTCGCTTGGCACTAAAAGAAATTATTGACATCTATCATGACGAACTTTTAACAATGAACCTCGCATTAGAACAGGTGCGAAAGACAATTACAAAAGAAATCACCAACCTAATTGAAACAGAATATTTCCCCGTGAACATCCTAAAAACAATCAATAATGAAATTGAAGAGATCATAGCTTCTTCCGGACTGAATTTTGATTTAATGTTTCTCTCGAGTATAAATCATGGCATCATTCAAGTTTGGCGCCGACCCATCAACCCCAGTATTATGAAACAATTCTTGGATATCATATCGAAAATCCCTCTTGAGATGAGCTGGATGGCTGAAGGGAAAACCTCGAATTACAACATTTTAGACTTGAATGACGACATCATGACAGATTTTGAAGCGTGGATGATAAAACGTATCAGTTCAACAAGCTATTTCATAGCTGGGCGAGCATTGACAAACAATGCAGAGGAACAGAAAGAAAGACTATCATCCAAACTCTCACTAATTTTTGAGCAAATCGCAAAAATAATTGAAAAAGCACTTGAGAAAGAATGGATTGCAATGGCACAAAGCGGCTAATTTTAAAATTTTGCAAAAATTTATACCATCTTTTTAGTATATTTCTCAAAACTGACAAAACAGCAGAGAAAAAGAGGGTGGAAAATGGTTCAAGAGCAAAAGTTAAACAAAATGCTTTCAGCAGGGTTAATTGCTTTACGGCAAAATAAAAATAACGAAGCATTGCAAATCTTTGAGAAGATTCTCGAAATCGACCCTACTAACTCAATGGCTTGGAACAATAAAGGCGTAGCATTACGGAAACTGAAAAAAATTGAAGAAGCAATTGAATGCTTTAATAAAGCGTTGAGTATTGAACCAAAATTAATACGAGCGATGATAAATAAAGCCAGAGCATTGAAAATGCAAAAGAAATTCGACCTGGCATTGTTTGTCTATGAAGATATCCTTGAGATAGAACCAAAAAATGAAGAAGCACTTGAGGAAAGCAACCGCGTGAGAACCATCCTCACAAGGCAAGCAAAAGCAACACAGGAAGAACAAGCAGAGCTAAAGGAAGAAGAAAGAAAGCTCTTTATTGAAAGACGAGAGGAACTAAAGGAATTTTTAGATGATTCGAAAAGCAACATCCGTGATTCTGTAAAACGGATTGCCGGGATATACGAATCAGGGATAAAAGAAGAAGCCATCGAACATCGGAATAGGATTTTAAATGCAATAATTGAATTCAATGAACAATTACAAGAGCGACTTAAACAGATCGCCGGGGACTTTATCTTCCTCGATTTCGCGGAAGAGAATCGTGACCTGCTTGACGATTGGATTGCTTTTAAAGAAGAAATGCTCTTTCAATTAAAAAAATTAGAATAATTTTTAAATTCTCTTTCCCTATGAGATAGAGAAAAATACTAGAAGAGTAATACTTCTGTATATCCTCAGGTAATACTGGAGTACTAACCTTATATTAACCCTATTTAAATAACGTATTTGCAGAAGAATATCTACCGATATATGAAATTTCGACACCACAAATAAGCCGAGGATGTAGTGTGTCGAAAGATGACAGTTCAGAACTGTCAGCTGAGGTGAACAAGTTTGATGAGACTATTAACAGTGCACGTTCCTGATGGATTTTTAGAAGGGCTAGATGAACTCGTACGACAAAAACGGTACGCAAATAGAAGCGAAATCATTAGAATAGCAATTCGCGATCTCTTACGAGAAGAACTCTGGGATCAGCGTTAATGCTTTTTTGATTTCAATCTTATTCTTCCCTTTTCTTTTCTTTTCTTTTCTTTCTTTGTTTTTATATTTCTGCCAAAAATCTTTCGAGAGCTTTTGAATCATTTAGATTTATTACTGGAATTTCGAGCATTTGACTGAGAATCGCAAATTCTTTTGAAAAGTTTCCCGGCGTAACTGACAAATGATTAGTGCCAAGCGCCTTTATGAAAAGGTCTTGTTCTACCGGTACCTCAATTGCGGTATAGGGCCAAGTTGCGCCCCATGTTCCTACTTTTGGTTCCTTTCCTGGAACAATTTTTCCTGTGCCAACTTGGAAATAGTGCTTCCCTGCAATGCGGATTAGCCTTGCAAAAGTCACTACTCCATCCGTGGTTGGGGGAGTATGATATTTGATCGCCGCTCCTGCAACACCTTGGCATTGTGGCTCAAGAGAGATTTGCTTGAGGTTTTCCAAAGGATTTTCTTTTAGAGTAGCATAAAAAATACTTGCCGCTCCGCAATTACCAAGGACAAAATAATTTTCTTCAAAAAATCGAACGTCACCAAAAAGCGGAGGATATTGCGGGTTTAAACCATAAAGAAGAGCAGAGGTTATGAGACCTTTAATATCTCCTTCACAAACAGTTGGGATTATCTCTTTCTCGGGTTCCTCACTATCACTATTGAAAGGAAGAAAAGCCGGCAAGAAACAAGGGGTGATGCCATACTGTACGCTTAGTTCAGGTTGACATTTTATTGAAACGCCAATAATTCGTTCGCCATTTTGAATATAAGTTTTAATAATATCTTTCGCCACCAAATACAGAGCAATTTGCTTTTGCAAAGTCTGTTCTGAGAGCATTTTATCATCATAGAGAATCTTTACTTGATTTGTCTCGAGCCAATTTTTAAAAGCAGAGATCCTTTCCGGCGCCCGAAGAAGAAGCTCTTCTGTTTTTTGAATCAGTTGGTATTGCCCTTCTGTGAAAACTTCTTCAATAAGATTAAGGCGTTGTAAAGTTGAAATATCATCTGTTAAGTGCTCCATGTGCAAAGCAGGGCCGGATCCCCAGAGCAACAATTTACCGGTTCTGACATGTTGTAAGGCTCTCATTGCCTTTAACCATGGTGTCATCTTTTCAATGTCTGCTTCTCGAGTAAACAGAAAGCGAGCGTGTTTTTTAATAAACACATTTTTCGCATTTTCCCAAAACGAGGCACCGGTTGATGCGAGAGCGGTTATGCCGGGCCAATCCTTATTTGTTGAGGTAACCAGAGCAACAGGTGTTTGTAATTTCTCTGCTAGAGAAAGAGGGACATTGGGTTCATTCCACGTAAAGCAACCAACAATCAACGCAAAAATTTCTTCTGATTGCAATTGAGAGAGAAGTGCAAGAGCTTCTTTTTGGGTACTAATTGCCCAGATGCCTTCTTTCTTTCCTCGAGTTTGCAATGGATCAACGACAACAAAACCTTGTTGTTGAAGTGCCGAGACAAGGAGCGAATGCTGCTTCTGAATGAATTGCTCTCGCTCCTCTACTAATTTAACATCTTTTCGAGGGTCAGTAAAAGAAAGTATCCCAATTTTTGCTGGCGGAAGTGTCGAAGATCTCAATAAATATGACATAAAAATTCACAAACCTTTGCTTTTAGTAGTATTTGCTAATTTACAGCATTAATTGTACCATTCAAACTTAAATAGCTTTTACCACAAATCATTTTAATTATGGTAAAATACTTAACACAGCACGAAAATCTCTCGAGTAAGGAGTAAAGTAAATGTCTTTTCCCAGGCAAAGATTCGTTCTCGACACGACTGCTTTTACAGATTCAAAACTCTTAGAACAATTTGGTGGGACAATTAGCGATGTTGTCATTCGTTTAACTGAATTGATTAGCATCGGTCGCTTACGATTAAACATTTCTTGCTATATGCCACCTTCCACTTTTAAAGAGCTTAAGGAATTTTTGCTGGAAAACAAATGCTCTCTACGCGATGTCGACCAAGTAGAAGCATGGGTTGTCCGGAAAACCCCGGATAGATATTCCGTAATGTTATCCTCACATGTGATTTATGAATATGTTAGTGATGTCCGGAAGCGACTTGATCAAGGAATGAGCATCGTTAGAAAGGCTATTAAAGAAGCACTCAAGTACTGTGAGAAAAACATCTTTGAAGACAACCATAGCAAAAATATTAAGGATATAGAACATTCGCTGACAAGGAATTTTGAGGAAAAATACCGGCAAAAGATGCGGAGAGGTGTGCTAGACTCCTTGCCAGACATTGATACTTTAATTCTCGCAAAAGAATTGAACGCTGGCGTTGTTTCAGCCGATTCGGGCATTAAAGCGTGGGCAGAACGTATGGGTATACGGTTTGTAGAAGCATCATTCTTTCCGCAAATTATTTTAACCTATCTTGAAAGACTCGAGGATTTTCCTGAAGCATTAAAAGACTATTATAAATTACAACGAAACAACTCACAATAATTTATCATTTTACCGATGATTATTTAGAAGTGATAATGATGCAAGAAAAAGCTGCTAACGAAACACTACTGCTCCCCTTTGAACTAGAAAAAGAGAGGACAGCACAGAAAAAACGCATTTTCTACCGATCACAGGATGATTATTTCTTTGCCGGTGTTTGTGGTGGCCTGGCAAATCTCTGGAACATGGATTCAACTCTGATACGACTACTCTATATCTTCCTTACGATCATAACTGGTGGATTGATGGCTATTGTTTATCTCATCCTCATGAAAGCCATTCCTCTCGAACCTCTAGATTAAACAAACTTTTACTCTTTGAAAACGATTATAAGGAAAAGAAAGTACTAAAAAATAACCGCAAAATAAAAGTGATATCTGATGGAAAAAATTTGGGCACCATGGCGAATAGAATATATCAAACAACCAAAAGATCAAGGATGCTTCATTTGTGATATGATAAAAGCACCCGAATCCGAGGACAAAAAAAATCTTTTGCTCTATCGTGGGAAAAAAGCCATTGTTCTTTTGAATAAATATCCTTATATCACCGGGCATTTAATGATCGCTCCACTAAAACACTGCCCAAATCTTGCCGATCTCTCAGAAGAAGAAGGAAGGGAGATTTGGAACCTTACTACAAAAGCAATCGAACTTTTAAAAGTAACAATACACCCTCAAGGGTTTAATGTTGGCATAAATCTAGGGAAAGTTGCCGGTGCAGGCTTACGGACTCATGTTCATGTCCATATTGTCCCACGTTGGGACGGGGACACAAACTTTATGCCTGTAGTTGCCAACACGCGAGTTCTCTCTCAAGCACTAGAAGAAACATATGAGGAACTAATGAAAAAAATTACCATCTTATATGCCGATAAAAAATGAACTAGCAAGTTTTGAGACTACAAACAATGACGCTTAGTAACTATTATGGCGAACTCGCTGCAATTGCCGGAGCAATTTGTTTCGGTGTAGGAAATGTAATCATCAAATCTCAAGGAAAAAAAATAAACCCTATAGCTATTAATGCCATTCGCCTTTCTTTCTCGGCTGTTTTTTATCTCATACTCGTTCTTTCCTTAGGAACATTAAAAGAAACTTTTAGCTACAATGCAAAAACGGGTCTTTTGCTTGTTGGTGGTTCGCTCTTGGGTGTAGTTATAGGTGATGTCATTTTTTATTTTAGTCAGCAGCTTATTGGTTTGTCTAAAGCTTATCCTATTGCTGTTAGCTATCCTCTCGTGACATATTTATTAGGGATTGCCTTTCATTTTGAGACTTATGACTTTTTCAAAATTCAAGGTGTCTTATTGGTTGTTCTTGGAGTTTATCTAGTTTCAACATCGACGGAAGATCAATCCATTTTGACAATTCGCCAGTCAGCTCCAACTGTAGAGATTACTACAAGAAAAGAACGCACCAAAGAAGAGGAGGAAATTATTGCTAAAAAAATAAGTGAAATTGCACTTGAAAAGAAAAAAGCAAAACAAAAGATCATCTTGGGAATTCTCCTCGCAACGACAACAGCTTTTTGTTGGGCAATCGGAACAATTATGATGGACCAAGGATTGAAGAACAACGTGTCAGGAATTTCAGCGAATGCTTATCGAATTGCACTCATTGCCCCGGCATCCGTACTTATTTTTCTCGCCGGAAATCGAGGTAAATTAAAAACAAAATTTAATTGGAAGAGTATCTTACTCGTATTAATCGCCGGCATAATTGGCAATACTATTGGAAGCCTTTTGTATGTTTTTGCATTAAGCTTTACAGAAGCATCCACAACTGCTGCTATTTCCGCAGCAGCACCACTTATTGCCACGCCACTTTCCATACTCTTTCTCAAGGAACGCGTTTCTTTTCGACTTATACTAGGAACATTACTAACAACAACAGGAATTTGGTTAATCATTAGTTAACTAAAAGCAATGTTGTTCATTTTTCGTCAGACACGAGAAAATTCATGCGAGTATAGGTCCCACAAGTCGGACAATTGTACTCAGAGAGAAGCACCACCCCACCCTCTGTATGATAAACTATTTTCACAGTTTTACTCCCACAAAGAGGGCATTTTTCGCTTACTTTAATCGAACCTTCATTCATTGGTGTTGTTGTACTCCCAAACAGTAATCTTCTCTTTCTCTATCAACTCACCATTTATAAATTTTCTAACATGAGCATTATTGTTTCCATTTCTCTTTTATCCTTAAATAATTTGCTCTTATCGACAAAAATAAGCCCACTACTTAGCATATTTGGAAAAGTTTTTTTGTTAAGAAATCATTCGAAGCTTAAGAAATATGGAGTCTAACAATCATGGCAGACGTAAATGAAACCCTTGAGAAAGTAAAAGGTTGGCTCGATGAGCTTGACCTAAATTATTATGTTTCCCAAGAAGGAACCGAAATAATGCTCCCGTACAAAATCGATCAAAGAACATTCAATGTACGGATTGTTATTGCACCAGATTGGATGCAATTATTCTGCTTGATAATGGCCGAAAATGAAATTCCAAAAGAATTAGTTCCTGCCATTCATGCAAACCTCTTGTTAGCGAATTTCAATCTAAATGAAGTGACCTACTCAATTGATCCAAAAGGAAATATTTATTCTGAAAATGACTTGCCAGTTGAAACTGACATTGTTTCATTTAAATCCGAACTCGGAGCAGTTGTTTTTGGCTATCAGTATTTCTATGAACAAATTGCAACAAAGATCGGTGGCGAAGTCTACAAAATGGCAAAAACAAAATTAGGAATTACATAAAAAAGAGAACAGATCTCTCGTTCTTTTTTTCTTTTTTTCTATGGAATTTAGACCTTGAGAAAATTAATCTTTGCACCAGTAGTATTACAAGTTGTTACCTCTAGAATTTCGAATCGTTTCGGAGAAAAAGTTTGAGCAAGTTCTTCCAGAAATTGAGATGCCTTTTTCAGAGCATTGGTCAGGCCAAAAATTGTGGGACCAAAGGAACTGATGCCAGAGCCAAAAATAAAGTCCTGCTTTCGCACGAGTTCAAGGAGTTCAGCAACAATCGTCCCTGAGTATTTTTCAAAGCCAAAACGTTTGAACTTAGTCTGAAGTTCCGTAAGGCCTGCACCAAAAGTTTGAATATCTGCTTCTTTCAAGGCCGGTAAAATTTTCATCAAGATCAAACGTGAAAGCTGCTCTGCCTCTCTTGCCGGGACAGGGCAGCACTCGGTAAAAAGCTGTTGTTCTTTAGAACCAAAAAAACCCTTGAACCCCTTAGGTGTGATGATAAGGAATCGCCAAGAAGCTGGGAGAGGGGTTTGAAACAGCACAGGTGGCGGTGGCGCTTTTGATGTACTCGACGGTTGAAAAGTAGTTGTTGTTTTTCCAGGGCCAAAAGAATGCCCACCATCAACAATAAATCCCCCTGCAGTAAAAGCAGCAACGCCAATTCCACTAGTTCCCCCTCTTTCTGCCAGTTTTGCTAGGGGTCGAGCTTCAAGGTCAAGATGGTGTATTTTTGCTAAAAGAGCGCCAATTCCTAACAAGAATTGTGTTTTCGAACCCAAACCAACATGAGCAGGAATATCTTTAACAAAAGAAAAGTTAATTTGTTTAGAATTCGTTTTGAATTGCTGATCAAAGCGCGCTTTAAAAGAAGAAAATTGCTTCTTAAATTCTTCAGAAAGAATAGTATCATTTGGACTGACACTTTCTCCAGCGTGAATCAACCAGGAAGGATTTTCAAGTGCCACGCCAAGACTACCGTTAATTCTGCCTAGTTCACCATTCAAATCGATAAGTCCAAAATGCAATCGACTTGGAGTTGTAATCTGGACGATCATTTCACGCACCCTTAAAAACAAGCATATTTATTAATTGATGTATAAAAAAAGAAAAAAAGTAGATTTAACGCTTCCGTTTTCGGGGTCTCCTCTTTTTTCGTCTTTTCCTCACTCTTAAGAAGTATATAAGACTAAAAATTAAAAGCAAAACCACAATCGGAATAAGCACCATCCACCAAATGCCAGCAAAACCTGCTTTATTTATATAAAGAGTGTATTTACCCTCTTCACTTGCACCCACAGTTGAAACCGAAATTGTGTATTCGCCATCGTGGGAAGCAAAGAATGTCAGTTTTACAACATGTTTACGGTTAGGAGTTGAAGAATTCCAAGAGTTACTTGCTGAAAAAAAGTCTGGAGCGCCAACAGCGGTAATCAGGAAGGTTCCTTCTGTAATCTTTATGTTCGCCCAGCAGAAATATTCTACATCTTTCTTAAGTTGCAGATGATAACTGTCATAATCCATTAATGCTCCTAAAACGCCAGATTTCAAGAAAGGGACTTTGCGGATTGTAGGATCATCGTCGATAAGAAGCTGTGCCGAGTGAGTAACCTGTTGATTCGCAAGAACAAAGGTCGAAGAGAGCATTGTTGAGAGAATTATTACCAAACCAAAAAAGAGCTTACAAGATTTCCGATAATTCAAAACTTTACCACCTATAACTATTAGTAATCAAATTTTGTAAAATTTATAGCTAGAATATATTATCGATAATTTAAAAGGAATTTGCTCAACAAAGGTCATAGTGAAAGATTTTTTAGGAATGAATAGCGTACGTAAAACACCAAAAATGAGCGAAAAAAAGTTAGGTGATTTTTTGCCAGAAGACATAATGATTTATCAAGTTGCAAAAGGTGAATTAGTGCCTGTTAAAGAGCCCAAATTCAATCGCGGAGATTCCTATGTCATTGACGCAGGAAAACAAATTTGGATTTGGGTTGGTAGTGGCTCCCAAGTCGATGAGAAATTCATCGCAGCAAAAACAGCCCAAGAATTAGACTTCGAACGACGAGGATTGCCAAAAGTAGACTCCTGCTTCGAAGGAGAAGAAGACCCAGAATTACTTGAAAAATTGGGTCCGGATTTCAAAGTGGTGGAAGGAGACACACCCTCCATGTTAATTCATATTGATACCAGCTTCAAACCGCAATTCAGAATGATCCGTGTTCAACAAGTGGGCGAGAACATTGAATATACAGATGTAGAATTCTCTCGAGATTCTTTAGATTCGAATGACGTATTTATCGTTGCTGCACTAATGGGCGAAGAAGCAATGATGATCTATACTTGGGTCGGAAAGAATGCTCGACCGAAAGAAAAATTCTTCGGGGCCCTAAAATCGGATTTGATTGACCGAGAATTCAGAGAAGCACCACAAACAATAACAATAAATGAAGGCGAGGAAACCGGTGGGTTTAATTTCGTTTTCAAAGCCTATCGAGACTTTGTTCAAAAGTAATAATAGAAAAGAACAATTTATGCTATTTCTCAGCTGAGAAATAGTCCCTTTTTCTCCCTCTCTCAAATAAAACAAAAAAGAAAGGAAAAATATTATTAGAATTCTTCCTCTAAAGCACCAACTTCTTTCAAAATCTCATAAGTCTTTCGGGTTGATTCACTGACGAACTCTTCTTTTTTAGCACCTGTACAGACAAAAGCACCACTTTGGAAGAGCAGTAGAACAGTTTTGGGCTCGCGGATCCGGTAGATCAAGCCTGGAAATTGTTCGGGTTCGTACATTGAACCTTCAAGCATGATAGATGCTAACTCGAGGTTGATGATTGCATTGATGTTGCCAGAAGCAACAATGTTCTGAACCGTGACTTGTGGTTTTCCCGTGATTTTTGCGCCTGCAGCCTTTAAAACTTTAACAATTTCTTCAGCAGCAGAATGCAATTGCTCTGCACTTTTCGCGCCGGTGATGACCATTTTTCCAGAAGCAAAAATGAGCGAACTTACCTTTGGCTTGGGGATTTTTAAAACCAACCCGGGGAATTTCTCAGGCTCGTATGAGACAAAGTATTCAGGCTTTTCACTTAATTGATCTGCAAGAGCATAGAGATCTATACGAGAGGTTTCAACACTCCCTGAGGCAACACAATTTTGAATTTCATATTCGATTTTAACCATAGTATTTTTTCTCCTAACTAAAGACTATTCAAGTATTCCACTGTTGTTAATTGCTTTTATAAGGTATTTATCCTTTATAAAGCTCTATTTATAAATGAAGCTTTTTAAATGATTTTAAAAGGGTTTTGCTTAGAAAGAGCTTTTCTCTCGAAGCTCGAGGAGCGTCTCAGGCAGTTTGGATTAGAAAAGAGTTTAGAACGCCGTTTATGGAAAACTTTAAAAGAAACTTTTAGCTTCAAAACATTTACAAGAAGTCCCATTAGGTGAAAAAACATGAGGGATCAAGAAATTATATCCTGAACAGCATTTTCTTACTATACCTAGTGGAACCTACTTTTCTTGCAGACAAAATATTTTTGGAGAATAATTGAAATGAGGAATCATCAAATTTGAAACTATGAAAACCACTTCTAATATGAAGATGGATACGGTAGAGGAAGCTCTCTTCCCTCCTGTGGATGCAGAGCTTGACTTAGTGAAACTTGAACATGAAATGCTTAACTTTTGGAGTTCACAAAACGTTTTTAAAAAATTCTTGACACAAAATCAAAGCTATCAAAAAAAGTTCTCATTCATCGATGGACCTATAACTGCAAATAATCCCATGGGTTTACATCATACATGGGGCAGATCGCTTAAAGATATCATACAACGATACTGGGCGATGAAAGGTTATGCACAAAGATTTCAGAACGGTTTTGATTGTCAAGGGTTATGGATTGAAGTCGAAGTTGAAAAAGCTCTTGGCTTGAACTCGAAGAGAGCGATAGAAGAATATGGCTTAGAGCAATTCTCAGAGAAATGTAAAACCCGGATTCGGAAATTTTCAGCGATCATCACAGAGGATTCGAAGCGGCTGGGACAATGGATGGATTGGGAGAACTCCTATTTCACACATACAGACACAAATATCTCCTACATCTGGTATTTTTTGAAAAAATGTCAAGAAAAAGGGTGGCTGATAAAAGGGCACTATCCTATGCCTTGGTGTCCTCGCTGTGGTACATCGCTCTCTCAACATGAGCAATACGACGCATATAAACAATTAACCCACACAAGTGTTTTCGTAAAATTCCAGTTGGATCAAACTCCTACCACCGAGCCGGAGTTTCTTCTTGTATGGACAACCACACCCTGGACGCTGGCAGCAAACACGGCTGTGGCTGTAAATCCTACAAACACTTACTGTAAAGTAAAACAAGGAAACGAGACCTTTTATCTAGCAAAAGAAGCTCTTCATATCCTAAAAGGAAACTACCAGCTCTTATCAAAAGTTCAAGGGGAAGAGCTCCTTGGCAAACACTATCTCACGCCGTTTAAAGCCTTACCTGCACAGAAGAAGGTTCAGCATGTCGTTGTTGATTGGACCGATATTTCAGCAGAAGAAGGGACGGGGTTTGTACATATCGCACCGGGTTGTGGTGCAGAGGATTACGAACTTGGAAAGCGTCATAACCTTGAGGTTCTTTCTCCAGTGGATGAATTCGGCGTTTTTTTCAAGGAATATGGGTTCTTAGCTAGACTTGATACCAAAGCAGCATCTAAAAGAGTTATAGAAGAGCTTCAACGAAGGGCATTACTCTATAAGAAAGAGGAGTATACGCATCGCTATCCCACCTGCTGGCGTTGCCATGAAGAGTTAATCTTTCGCCTTGTAGATGAATGGTTTATCGACTCGACAGAAATTCGCCCTCTCTTAAAGAAAGCAATAGAAAAGGTAGAATGGGTACCAAACTACTATGGCAAACGAATGCTTGACTGGTTAAACAATATGGGCAATTGGTGCATCTCGAGAAAACGCTATTGGGGGCTACCATTACCCTTCTTCGAATGTCCTGAGTGCAACACTTTAGCAGTGGTTGGTTCGAAGGAAGAATTACTCGAGAGAGCGATAGCCGGAACAGAGAAACTGGAGGAATTACACCGCCCTTGGATCGATAACGTAGTTATCAACTGCCCAAAATGCAACGCGCAAGTACCAAAGGTCAAAGAAGTTGGCGATTGTTGGCTCGACGCTGGCATAGTGCCTTACTCGACACTAAAATATCTTACAGAGCCACACTATTGGAAACAATGGTTCCCTGCAGACGCCGTTTGTGAGATGCGCGAACAAATACGATTATGGTTTTACTCGCTACTCTTTATCAGCGTCACCCTTACCGGAGAACCACCCTACAAACGAGTCATAGTCCATGAAAAAGTTCATGACAAAGATGGGAGACCAATGCATCGAAGCTGGGGAAATGCCATCTGGTTCAAAGAGGTAGTAGAACGAATGGGCGCAGATGTGATGCGCTGGGCATTTGCCAAACAACCACTCCATCAAGTAATGAACTTTGGTTTTTATCTCGAGAAAGAAGTGAAAAAGTTCTTCTTAACAATTTGGAACACCTATTCATTCTTTTCCTCACTTGCAACATTAGACAAATTTAACCCTGTAAAACAAAGACTGCCGGAAAACTATGAACCACCACTTTTAGATCAATGGCTGCTGTCATCTCTCAATAGTTTAATCAAACGCGTACGAGAAAATTGCGACAAAGCACACTTTAGCCAAGCGATAATAGACTTGGAAACGTTCGTTGAAAAAATGTCCACCTGGTATTTACGCCGCGGGAAACGACGCTTTTGGGTATCGAAAATGACGCAAGATAAACTGAGTGCATATCATACCCTCTATGAAACTCTTCTAACACTAACCCGTCTTATAGCTCCCTTTGTGCCATTCTTTAGCGAGAAACTATTTCAAATGCTTACTGCCAATCTTCGGCGCTATCCTGAAAGTGTCCACCTTTCTTCTTACCCAAAAACAAACAGACGAAAAATAAATGTTGAGCTGGAAGAAAAAATGGCAGTGGTCCTTTCTGTCGTGAAACTGGGACGCATGACAAGAAGCAAGGCAAACCTCCGACTACGCCAACCTTTGAAGGAATTCTTTGTGTGGTGCAAAAAGAAACAACATGAAACAATCTTGCAGGAATTCAAAAAAGTCATCCAAGAAGAACTAAATGTCAAGAAATTGACAATCGCAAAGAAACCGCTTCAGATGCTCAAGTTCACAGTAAAACCAAATTACCCGGTCCTCGGACCGAAATTAAAAGGAAAAATAAAAGCTTTGGAAGAAGCACTTACAACAATCCCACAAGCAGAAATCCAGAAAGCGTTCTATCAAGGAAACCAACTGCTAGAAATAAGCACAAGTGCACAAGAACCACCACTCAAATTAAAACTCAACGAAGATTTATTGGTCAATGTCCTTTCAGAAGATCAACACGCAATAGCAACAAATGACTTCTTTGCTGTTGCCTTGGATACAAAATTAACAGAAGAGCTTTTGTTTGAAGCTTACGCACGAGACATAATACGTGTTATCCAAACAATGCGAAAAGAACTAAATTTACAGCTGAATAACAAAATAAGGATAAAAGTTGCTACGGACGATTTCCTTTGGAAGCTTTTAGAACAATTTAAAACGCACATAACAACGGAAACATTAGCAAAAGAGATAACAAGAGCAAAGACTGAGGAAGTAACAAAAAGAATTAAAGTCGCAAAACGGGAATTGGGACTAGCAATAGAACAGCTCTAAGGACAAGGATCAAGCTGGGAAAATTTCCCGGCACTTTCTTTTTGCAATTCATGTCAAAGCATTATAAGCAATAAAAGAAAGAGCAACCATAAGAAGACCACTAATGAAATAAGTCAAAGAATGGACAAAAGCAAACTGAAGCTGACTTATGTGAGGGTTAAAATTTTTTGAGAAACGAAATTTCTTAACAGTAATAGTAAACTTTGGGATGGCTAATCCAGAGAACAAGAGCAAACCACCGCTTTCAGCAAAAAAGATCCAAGGAAGAACATACGGCCAATCAGGACGAGGAACAGCCTGGAGTTGAAAACTTAAATAGAGCAGTGAATTGATAAGCATTAAAAACGTCAGAATAAGAGCGATTGCTTGACAACAACTGGCAAAATTAAAACGGTAGATTTGATAATCCTGACGACAAACACTCCGACGAACACCATCCGAGGAAACCATGAGAAAAGCCGGATCCTCATATGAAGGGTGTATTTCCTTAGGGGGAGAGCTGGCAAACAAATTCTCAGAGAATTCTTGGAAATCGTCGAACTTTTTGGGTGAGGAAATCTGTTCTTTGCCGCCCGGTTGTTTTACCAACTTAATACCTTTGAGAATCTTACTAGTTACTAATTATTTGTCACTTTTCACAAATAAAAAAAAATCGAGTTGAATAAATGACTCAAATGTCAGTAAATAATAAAGAGAATTACAGAGATAAGACCTAAAAGGAGAGCGGAAAAGATGTAGGAATAAGAACTTCCAATCGCAAGTTTCGTGTCTGCACCGGTAAGCTTGTCGCCTTTGAATAATCGACGGTTAATAACATTTAAGGAGAAGGATTGTTTCCAGGTGCCTAAACAACCACCAAAAGTGAATAAAATGCCACATTCAATAAAGAATATCCAATCAAGAAATGCCCAGACAACAGAGTAATTAAAAGCGATGAGCCAGACAACGAAAAAGGTAAGGGCTGTGATGAAGGCCGTCACAATAAGGGAGACAAGAACGACTCGGAACCAATTCAATTTGACAACCATTGTCTCATAGGGGATGCTACCATCCCCGGCGGGGGGAGTTGCCGGGGGAACAGATGGCGGTTCAGTAGAATGCTCCTCTGAAATAGAAACCAATTCTTCGGAATCACTTGGCAAGGCTTATCACAACAACTTTACTTTTCACTATTCAATTCAAATATAGAAATGTTCGTAAAAAAATCAAAAAAAAAGAGGGGGAGAGAGAAAGGGAGGATTATTGTTTGCTTTCTTTTGTTTTCTCTTGCTCCTCTTTTTCCTCATCAATTTTGGAGAGTTTGCGATTTATTACTCGTCCTTTGTTATCTTTAAAGACACCAACAAACGCTGCAACAATATCGAGAATGTAGGGGACTATCAATACTACCCCTAAGAGTAAGAAAATAATGCCCAAACCGATAATCTGATTGCTAAATTCGGTTGCAGCACCTAAGAAGAGGAGAATAGCCAGGACATTCAGAAGGATGGAATAAATACCATTTGTAAACTTCTTGACAATAAAGTGATGAAGACTCAGAGGAAAGATAAGGCTGAGAGAGGCAACAAGCCATTGATTATGGGGAGAAATAATCTCTTTTTCTTTCCGGTACTGTTCCAAGTCCGAAATGCCCCGGATGGATTCACTAATATCAATGTAATTACCTTTAATCTCAACAAGGTACTTCTTGAAAGCTTCCCAGGGTTTCTTAAGAACATAAAAGCGTGCTTTGGAGAAAGTCCACACAACAGGGGGGAGGGTCTTCTTGTGGAAGACTAAGAACACGGTCAAGCCAATGGCCAGAACAACGAGGAGTAAGAGGGACCAGTAAGACTCGAAAAAGCCCGGCTTGTAGGTATAGGTATAAATAATTGTCCCGGAAACGCCGTCATGAAATTCATAATGCCAAATGATGAGATGATACGTAACCCCTGCTTCGGCAGTGTAATTGAGTTTGGTTTCAGTAATGCCGGTCTCATAGGCAATGTTATTTAAACTGCTGGGAGGAGTTTGGGGAGTTAACTTGTAGGAAGTATATTGATCATCATCTAAAATGTAAACATTCACAGAGGCATTAAGGTTAAAGATATGAACAGTGTCAAAGGTGGTTCGGTCGCCACCAACAATTTGCATATGATAGGGCTGATAGATAATCTCACCAGTGCCCTCTGTAAGCAAATAATTGCCTGAAACGTGAACGCCCTCAGAAAAGAAAATAAGCTTGGGGGAGATGGTAGTAGTGAATTCAACCTTTAAATAGCCATCACAAATAAAGAAGAAGGTGTAAGGATCAGGGGGGTTATTGCCAACAAATTCTGAGATATATTCAGCATATTGACTGAAAAAACCACTCGAATCAAGAATGTAAACTTCAACACGGGCATCACTCCAGACCTCGAGATAATAAGTCCCAGAATCAGAACGATGGCCAATGGCATAGTCCTCAGGAATGCCTTCGACATACTGATTTTCCGCGCTAAGAACAAAACTACTCTCAGCAATAACCTCAGGACGAGAGGGTTGAATGTAAAAATCATAGTAAGCCATTTGAACTGTTTCAGCACGAACAGTTAGAAAAGGCACACCAACAAGAATAACAGCGGCGATTGTTACAACGAAAATAACACTTAGATGTCTCAATTTGGTTGAATTCATTTGTAGTTCACATCTCTTCTCAGACTTGTGTAATTATTTTATCGGAAGATTACCATCACTAATGGTAATCAAAGATGAAATGGTTTTTTATATATTTTTGTGGTCTTGAAATTATGTAAGTGCTATCACTTTAAAGGATTTTGCTTAAAATTAAAATTCAAAAGAACGACAAGAACTTTCGAGAAGAAGAACAAAAAAAAGAAAAAGAAAAAAAGAAAACAGCCAGACGGCTTATTTTCTTCTCTTTAAGAAGATTACTTGACTTGCACCAGCAAGAGCCAAGATGCTCATGACAACGTATAAGCCAATACCAGTGGTGGAGGTCTCAGGTGGATATTCAAATCCAGCGGCTTCCATCTCGGCTTTGGCTAAGTCAATGCTGTATTCGTAGGGTTCGAGAGACTCGTCATAACCAACAGCGACGTTAGGACAACCGGTGACACCAGGAGCACCAAGACCATTGAGAATCTCTTCAACAATGATTTCTCTTGGGATCATGTGACTGATAGCCTTGCGGATGTGCTTACCGGATTCGGTGTCGCTAATGGGACAGCTCTCACCTGTACCAAGGTAGGGATGCTTGGTGTTGAAAGCAATTTCTTGGGTGCCAGGATCTCGAACGAGAGTGTAGCCGGCACCAGCAGGAATCTCATCAAGCTGGGGTGAGAATTGGGCGTCAACCATGTCAATAGCACCAGAAGCAAGGGCGCTGAGAGCACCTTCTTTGCTGCCATAGAATTCGAAGTAGATGTCATCGAATTTGGGATCAGAACCAAACCAGTCCTTGAAGTGAGGATTCTTAGTCAGATGAATAATGCCGTTCGTAGCATCATACTCTTCAAGCATATACGGACCACAACCAAAAAGCTTGCCGGGGTCATTGGTAGCCCAGTCAATAGCTTGAGCTTCTTGGTCGGCGTAATCAATGGCTCCCCAAATGTGCATTGGAATGAGGTCTAAACCAATGTTACTATCCTGGAAGACATATTCTTTCTTGAAAGTAATGCTAAGGGTGTAATTGCTGGTAGCAGGATCCCATTGGACAGAATTATTGTCAATGTATTGGGTCCAGTAAGCATAGGATGGATTGTTGAATTCAGGGGTAACCATCAAGTGATAAGAATAGTTAACATCGTAAGCAGTCAAGGGGTGACCATCAGCCCAAACAGCGTCGGGGTTGATTTCAATATTGTAGGTTAAGCCATCAGTACTACTGAAAGAAGTAGCAATGCGAGGACCATAAGCGTTGTCGTTCAAAGGATCGCGTTCAACCAAACCATTGTAGATCTGGCGCAACCATTGAGCGTCATAAACAGACTCATACTTATAGATGTGGAAGTCTTCAAAGTCAGCGGGGGTAGCATAGTGGAATTCAGTCTGACCAGCAATGCTCCAGTTCTCCATGGGCTGATAATTGGAAGCCCAGAGAAGACCACTCCAGCCCTCAAAATTAGAATCATGAGGAAAGAGACTCAAAGGATAGATAATAGTCGTTTGAGGCAAATCTTCATACAAGATAGCCTGAATCTGCTTGGCCCAGTAAATACGATCGTCTAAGACGAAAGAACTGGTGTAGTTGCCAATAGCCCAGTCCATCTCAGGATTCTCATATTGATAGAAGTTGTCACCATAAGGAGTAACAGAGGGACTGTCATACAAACCGGTAGGATCCCAATCAAGACCCCAAGACCAACCAACGAAGAGAATGTCATAACCACCCTCAGCGTAGGAAGGAATAGGATAAGGACCAGGATAACCCCAAGTCCTAGGGGAAATTTGAGACCAACCAGTGTGGTCGAAAACATCAATACCAATACCAATCTTGGGTAATTGCTCGGCCATCAAAGTCGACCATTGGTTTCTTGCTGGATTGGTATTTGGTGCAAGTATACTTATTGAGAAGAATGGTGCTGGGTTTGCAGCTTTTGTTGGTGTTGCCATGAACGGCATTACACTCAAACATATCATTACTGCGATAGGAAGTACCATTCTTCTTAAATCCTTCTTGATCAAAGTTTTTGTACCTTCCACTTAGAAGTTTTTTTTTGACGCGCTTTTTTTTGCGTCTTTATATTTTATTAGAATACTCCTTTAAAAATTTTTGCCGTCTTGGGTTGTTACTTATTTTTTGTGGTGTTACTCATTTTTGCGTTGTTTTTTTGTTTCATTTACTGTACTTCCCCTTCACAAGTCAATTGCTTGTGCCTAAATTTTCTTACTTCCTACTCTGGAATGGCCTTTTTCAATCCCCAGTTTGATCGTAATACTCCTCTTTATACGGACTAATTTTTCTTTTTATTATGATTGAAAGATATG
>Ga0164310_10000425_pt1 | contig 22237 bp, 20 predicted proteins | sample GuaBasSedimGuay1_FD_121795 | JGI IMG/M metagenome (GOLD analysis project Ga0164310, IMG submission 121795) | Subseafloor sediment microbial communities from Guaymas Basin, Gulf of California, Mexico - Guay1, Core 4569-9, 0-3 cm | ecosystem: Environmental > Aquatic > Marine > Hydrothermal vents... | reverse complement strand
CTGGAGGTTTGAATCCATTATTGAATGTGTATTATCCGAGCATGCCCTTGCTCCCATCTCTGACATCTGTCCGATTTCGGCGATGTTCTCTCCCTTGAGTTTGGTGGTCATAGCACATACAGGTAGAAGTTTTGCAAGCCCCTTTTCTATTGCTGACCTTAGAAGATATGCCACTATCGCCTGGTGGTCTATTATCACATCCTGGTTTGATTTACAGGCGAAGGCGCTCACACCACCGGAAACAGCAGACCGGATAACACTTCCTATTGTCTCACGGTCGTATCTGGTTGGCTCGCTTATATGGACATTGGTATCTACTATGCCTGGCATAACAATCTTGTCTTTTGCCTCTATTATGGTTTCTTGACCCTCGGGTGTAATGCTTTTCCCGACCTTTTTTATCCTCTCACCTACGATGAGAACATCAGCCCTATCATCAAAGCCGGTGGATGGGTCTATTACGCGACCACCTTTTATGAGGAATTTATTCCTTTTTCCTGCTCTCTCCATTATTCAATTTTGATTTATGCATAAAGGACAGAAGGTATAATACAGACATTCTCACTGCGGTTCCGTTTTCAATCTGGTGGATTATATCGTCATACACCTCTTCTGCAATAATTGGGTCAATTTCAATTCCCCTCTTTAGAATACCTGAATGGAGCACAATGCAGTCGTCATTGGCATTGTTTAATCTATCTCTGGTCAGACAATAGAATCTGGCATACTCCCTCAAACTGGGCAGTAGATATCTATGCCCTTTGGTCATCTCTACTGGTGCGATGATGATGACATCTGCATCTTTGAGTCCATCGCTCATGTCATAGTATATTTTAACCCCGAGTCGTTCAATTCCCGGGGGGATAAGCGTGGGGGGTCCAATAAGGTTCACTTTGGCGCCCATTTTTGTGAGAGCCCAAATATTTGATTTCGCTTCTCTACTGTGTGAGATATCCCCGACAATGGCGACTTTAATATCCTCTATATAGCCCTTCAACTGCCTGATAGTGAAGAGGTCCACAAGCGCCTGAGTTGGGTGCTCGTGTTTCCCATCTCCTGCATTTATGACCGATGAGGTTATCTTCTGGGCAAGAAGATGAGGGACACCTGACATCGGGTGGCGAACCACTACGAAGTCCACATTCATCGCTTCTATGGTCTTGGCAATGTCGGTAAGGGTCTCGCCATAGGCAGGTTCAGTGCTTGATACATTGATGTTTAATATGTCGGCTGATAATCTCTTGGCGGCAAGCTCAAATGAGGTGCGAGTTCTAGTGGATGGTTCAAAGAAGATGTTGACCACGGTTCTACCTCTCAAGGCAGGCACCTTCTTAACGGTTCTTTTTGCAATCTCGGTGAAGGTCTGGGCTGTGGTGAGTATTTCCTCAATCTCATCTTCAGTAAGATACTGGGTTCCTATGAGGTCTTTGCTTCTCAATACCATATCAATAAAAAATACCCTCCCCATCCTCTTTGGGGAGGTATAATCCTCAGACCTGATATTATTTCTTTTATTTCATTCAAGTGCTCAATCGAAAAATTATATTTACAAATATGCATATTTTCAAGGGAAAAATGCAATCTTATTTTAATTACAAATTATGGTGATAGTTTATTAAAATCAGTTATCTGAATATGAGGTTTTCTATTGTTTTTTTATCTTTTTCTTTTATTTTATGGACTGCTGGTGTATTGCTATCGGAGTTGAACTATAGGTATGCTGGAATTGAGGTGGTGGAAGAGCCGTTGTTCTCAGGGGGTGAAAAGTTACGCTTACAGTCCTTTGGAATTGATATATCTGAGAGAGAGTATCCGGGATATATTAGTATCTGTAATAGAGAGTGCCTGAACAGGATGGCATATATCAATATAGACAGTTATCTTGCCCGTTGTCCACTTTTATATCTCTCACCGATTAAGGGTAAGGGATTGGTTGGTATTATGGGAGAGGGTGTTGATTTTTCAAAGAACTGGTTGTATTTGGATATTGAGCCCTCAGATTATGAGCCATTTTTCTACCCATTAACCTCAATAGGAAAGATTGTGATATGCTATGGTGGACCGGAGGTTGCTTCTTCTTGGTTCTCATCGGTTGAGTTGATGAATATTCCTGTCAGGCGAGAACAGCCGATTACGGGGGTATTTCTGTCAGATGGTAATTTCAACACCGAGAGATACAGGTTCTATACCGACTTCTCGGTGCCGCACCTGAATACATCGGTTGGTGGCGAGCGCAACCTTACCAGCGGCTTTGGAAGATACCCTAATACATCCTATGGCTCATTATCAGTTTCGTCAATTGCGACTTCAGATTGGCTTGAAATACCTGTTGATTTTATCTATTCCGGTGGTGTGGTTAATAGGTATTCTGATGAAGAGTTTGATATGGGCTACAAGTTGATATCGGTAAAGCCACGGTTTAATTGTGATGGGTCGGTGTCTCCATTCATTAGGTTTGCCTATCTTTCGGGCGAGGCAGTATCTCCTGATGCCCTGTATGATATTGGTGGAGGTTTGAGATTCGGCTCGGGAGATAATTTAACCTTTTTACCGACTTTTAGTATAAGAGACCTTGGTGGTCAAAGAATATACAATTTCAGTTCTGACCTTTTACTCAGGGATGAAGGAATGTATCTTATAAGTTGTCGTTCTGACTACATATCATATAATAATAAGAGAATAGCAATAGGTCTTTCGGGCAGTTTCTTCACCAACTCAAATATAGTGCCTTTCGTATCTTGTATGGGTGACCTTTGGGCAGATGGGAACAGAAAAAAGGACAGTATTATCGGTGGAGTAAGATTGTATATCCCGGATAGAATGCGACTTCAGATATTTATGAGGTCTTCAAACATACTGGAAGAGAGAAAAAATTGTGCTGGTCTGGAGAGTGATATTATTCTCTGGAGAGGTTTCAGGGTTAGGGCTTCTGGTTATAAGTGTTTTTCTGATATACCCTATATTTCCAATTATGTGGTTAATGGCTATTTTGGATTTGATAGGGAGATTGTGAATGAGATAAATCCCTTTGCTTATCTGGGGATTAGCAGGTATGGTTCATGGCTTCAGTCATATGAGGCAAATAAGGCAGAAGAGCCAAGGTCGGAGCCCTATACCAATATATCGCTTTCAGCCGGTCTCACCATCGGCTCCTTTGAGGTATTCGCAAACTTTGATAACCTGTTGAACACAGAAATAACAGATGAAGAGGGAAGTTATCCTCCCGAGCCAAGGAACTACCAGTTTGGTATAAATTGGAATTTTCTAAATTGAGGTGAAAACTTGACTTGGTGAATATACTGGATTTGATTGTAAAGAAGAGGGACGGCGAAGACCTGAGCAGAGCAGAGATTGAGGGCTTTATAGACCTGGTGGTGCGTGGTGAGATACCTGATTACCAGCTTGGTGCTTTTCTGATGGCAGTATATCTGTGCGGATTGAATGATGAGGAGACGCTGTATTTGACTGAGGCGATTGCGAGGTCCGGGAGAATGATTGACCTTACCAACCCCGATTTTCCAGTTGTTGATAAGCATTCAACTGGAGGTGTGGGTGATAAGGTGTCTTTGATTGTGGCTCCATTGGTCTCTGCCTGTGGAGTTGGTGTGGGTCTCACTGCGGGAAGGGGGCTTGGGCACACAGGAGGAACGATTGACAAACTGGAGGCAATTGAGGGTTTTAAGACATGCTTGAGCGAAGATGAGATGAGAGACGCCCTTCAAAAGGTGGGTTGTTTTATTGCCTCTCAGAGCGATGATGTTGCACCCGCAGATAGGGTGCTATATTCAATGCGGGATGTAACCGCCACCGTTGAATCCATACCACTGATAATATCAAGCATTCTGGGTAAGAAACTGGCGGTTAAGACAGATGGTATTATATTTGATGTAAAGTATGGTAGAGGTGCATTTATGGGAGATAGGGCGCGGGCTGAAGAATTAGGGGATGGTTTGAAAAGGGTGGTAGAGATGTTTGATGGCAGGTGCATGGTAACTTACACCGAGCATAATTCACCCCATGGGAGAGCAGTAGGTAACGCAATAGAGGTTGTAGAGACGATAGGGTTTCTAAGAAATGAGAAGGTGGATGAGGGTTTAAGAGAGGTATGTTATAGGGTTGGTGCTTTGATGTTAGTAATAGGTGGGGTTGTAGATGACATAGAGGGTGGTAAGGAGATGATTGAGAGGAGTCATAGAACGGGTGAGGGATTGAACAGGTTTGCAAGGATGGTTGAATTTCAGGGGGGAGATGTTAGAGTGGTTGATGATGTGGGGATTATTAATCTGGCTGATAGATATAGTGTGGTTTCTGAGCAATGCGGTGTAATAGAGATGATAGATGCGAGGGTGGTGGGCGAACTTGTCAGGGATATAGGGGGTGGCAGAAAGAAGATTGGTGATGAGGTTGATGCATCGGTGGGCATTGAGTTAATGATGGGTGTTGGTGACAGGGTAGAGAGAGGAGATGTGATAGCAAATATTTATTGTAGGGATTTCAGTAGTAATCTAAGAGAGAGGTTTTTAAGTGCTGTAAAGTTATCGTAAATAATTTATTGAAAAAATGACTTATTATGTTATTATACCCTAACTATTAAACAACGCTGATGGGAGGTTGGCTGATTTGGACAGAGAAAAAATGTTAAGGGATTTTTCTACTTATCTTAGTGTAGAAAAAGGTCTCTCGCAACTATCTATTAAAGCATATATAAGTGATGTAAGGATATTCTTAGATTCTCTTGGGTCAAGAGACCCCTCCCGGATTACGGAGTCAGATGTGGTGGATTTCATTAAGGAGAGGAGAGAGAAAGGGGACAAGGACACCACGCTGGTTCGTCGCTTGTCATCAGTTCACGCTCTAATATCTTTTCTTAATTTAGAGGGTGTATTGAGAAGTGACCCTATGGAGATGTTAAAGAGACCCAGATTGGAGCAGAGGTTGCCCAAAGCAGAGGACAGACAGAATATTGAACTACTGTTAAATGCTCCCTATAATGTGATTTCGGATAAACGAGAGAGGGGGAAGCTCACCGAGAACAAACACTCAAAGTTGTTGAGGGACGCGGCAATGCTGGAGGTTGCATATTCCACTGGACTTCGGGCAACAGAGTTGGTGAACCTCAAGGTTGGTGATGTGGACCTGAATGGGATGTATTTAAGGACGAAAGGTAAGAGGGGTAGGGAGAGGACCATACCCATTGGTGAGGTAGCGAAGAAGAAGATTAAGGAATATTTTGAAAATAGAGGGGATTACTCCAATGAGAGCCCGCTATTTGAGGGAAAAAACGGTGGACCCATCTCCAGGAACTGGTTCTGGTTTATGGTGAAGCAATATGCAAAGTATGTTGGGTTACCATCGGATGTCAGTCCCCACACTATCAGGCATTCTTTCGCCACTCATTTGCTTGAGGGAGGAGCTGACATAAAGACGGTTCAGGCACTACTTGGGCATAAAATGATATCATCTACACAGATATATACAAAAGTGACATCTGAACGGAAAAAGGAAGTCATCTCTAGGCACCCTGGAAGTTAAGTGTTGTTTGATATAGCATTATTAGTGATTTAATTCTTGTTATTGTCTGATTAAAGGTTGCTATGGATTTTGTTTATTATATTAAGAGTATCTTATTAGGTTTGCCAGGGATTCTATTCGCCCTTACAATCCATGAATATGCACATGGCTGGGTTGCATACAAGTTTGGTGACCCTACCCCGAAGATGGCAGGCAGATTGACGCTAAACCCATTGCCCCACCTTGACCCCATTGGAACCCTATTGATTGTCTTTGCCAGATTCGGCTGGGCAAAGCCTGTGCCCATTAATCCAATGTATTTCACGGACCGCAAGAAGGGAATAATCTGGACCTCTCTTGCTGGCTGTATTGCTAATATCCTTTCAGCACTGGTGTTTGGTATAATGTTGCGATTAATATTACCCTATATTCAAGGTTCGGGCAATTTAGGTATAGATATACTATATATGATATTGTTCTATGCTATGTTCATTAATTTAATTCTTGCCTTCTTCAATCTGATACCCATTCCGCCCCTTGATGGTTCAAAGGTGTTAATGATGCTATTACCAAGAGATAGCGCAATTAGGTTTGCACAACTGGAGAGGTGGGGACCGATGATACTTATATTTGTGATATTCTTAGGAAGTATCACCGGGTTTGGCATACTCCGTTTTATCATATTCCCTCCCGTTAGTTTATTCTGTTATATTTTTACAGGGCATTCCCTAGAGTATTTATGGAGGGTGTATAGTGTTTTATTGTTGTAGATATATCGTAATGATACTCGTGTCTGTTTTGTGTTTTACCCTTTTAATAACCGGTTTAATTTACTCTCAGGAGACGGTAAGATTAGAAAAGTTCAATATGTCTATCACCTTCCCCGAGAGGTGGGAGGTCCACACTGATATGCCAGCGCCGTTAGTGCTTGGCGCCGACAATTATAAGAATGGTGCTCATATTGCTATTACATTTATGGAGAACTATGCAGACAAGACGCCATCAAGGGGCTACATGAAGGGTATTTTGAAGGAGACAGAGAAGAGAAACTACAAGGAGACCAAACCAAACTATGAACGACTGTCTATGGATGATTATAATGTCGCAGGAAAGGAGGCGGTATGGATGGAATTTGTCTCTGCTGATTCGTCGGGTGATTTTCACGAGGTGGTGGTGGTATTCCCCATAGACAGGAAATACTTCATCTTTGCTGGTATGCGGTGTTACGAAGGTGTATTCAGTGAGGTAGAAGAGGAATTTAAGGGCGTTTTGGAAAGCATCGTGTTTCATTGAGTGCATTGGTAAGGGCTTCTTTATATGGAGAAGAACAACAAGAAGGGTAAGATATTATCTGGTATCAGACCAACCGGACCCTGCCATATAGGGCATTACGAGGCAATACTGAAGAACTGGGTTCGTTTGCAGTATGAGTATGAAACCACCTATGAGATTGCAGACCTACACGCCCTTACAGATAGGACTGAAACCGGTGACCTCAATGAGAATATCTATGAAGTATTGATTGACCTCCTTGCTGTTGGAATAGACCCCGAGGTTTCAACCATATTTGTGCAATCTCATCTTCCACAACATTCAGAATTACACCTCTTACTGTCCATGATAACCCCTGTTCCCTGGCTGGAGAGATGCCCAACCTATAAGGAAAAGAAGCAGGATATACAGTCAGGCGAGGGGATGGGTTATGGGTTACTTGGCTATCCTGTCTTGATGGCGACTGATATCCTCATACATAAGGGTGAATATGTCCCCGTAGGTGAGGACCAACTTCCTCATCTGGAATTGACCAGGGAGATTGTTCGTAGGTTTAACCATCTGTATGACGATGTATTTGTAGAGCCACAGGCGATTCTGACCGAAACACCCAAGATACTGGGGGTTGACAACAGGAAGATGTCAAAGTCGTATGGCAATGCCATATTTCTGAAAGATACTGATGACGATATAAGAGCGAAGATTATGATTATGATAACAGACCCCAGGAGGGCTTACAGGAAGGACCCGGGTCATCCAGAGGAATGCAATGTTTATTCATTCCATCTACTATACAACAGTGAGAGAACAGGGGAGATAGCAGAGGCATGCAGGAATGCCGGTATAGGGTGCAGGGAGTGCAAGGCGGAGCTTGCAGATAAGGTTATTGAGGTATTCAGTGAGTATAAGGAAAGACGAAGATACTTTGAGGGGAATAGAGAACTTCTTGATGATATTATAAGAGAGGGTGATAAGAAAGCGGAGGCGGTGGCATCGGATACGCTTTTAAGGGTAAAAAGGGCGATGAAACTGGTATGAAGTGTATCGTGCACCTTGATATCTTTGAGGGTCCATTAGACCTGCTTCTGTTCCTTATTGAGAAGAACGAGATTGAGATACTGAATATTCCCATAGCGGAAGTTACCGAACAGTATCTGAGATATATTAAGTTGATGGAGAATCTGGACCTCCACATCGCATCTGAGTATTTTATGATGGCGGCAAAGTTACTTTATATCAAATCCCTGATGCTTATTCCAAGAAAGTCAATTGATGGAGAGATAGAACTTGAGGGTGACCCACGGGAATCACTGGTTCGTCAATTACTGGAGTATAAGAAGTATAAGGAGATGGCTATTAGGTTGAGTGATATATTTGAGGAAGAAGCAAACTACATCTCAAGACAAGAATCTAATAAGAGAAGTGATGTGCCGGTTGATACAGAAGAGGTGGAACTTTATTCTCTGGTAAAGGCGTTCAGAGAGCTGATGAAGAGAGCTCAGGCGCCTGAACCATCTATGGATGTATTTATAGATGAGAGTAGAATACTTGAAGAGACAGAGTTAATATTGAAACTTATTACATCCGAAACTCCTATGTCTCTTGAGAGATTGATGAGATACTATATCCACAGGGATGAGTTCACAGTATGGAAGGTAATTATAATTTTCATTTCACTTCTTTATCTGATGAGAGATAAAAAGATAATTGTGTTTCAAGATAGTCCTTACGGTAGGATAATGGTAAGGGTTAGAGATGGAGAGTAAGAAGGCGATAATAGAGGCGCTCCTCTTTCTATCTTCTCGACCCTTAAAAGATGAGGAGATAAAGGCAATAGTGGGCAGGGATGTGAATATTGACATATTAATTGAGCAGTTAGAAGAAGAATATAGAAGCAGTGGTAGGGCTTTTACCATTAGGAGGGTTGCGAATGGATATCAGATGTTCACAAGACCCGAGTATTCGCCTTATATAGATATGCTATTTAAGGAGAGGAGAAGGAGGTCGCTTTCGCGGGCTGCACTTGAGACCTTGGCAATAATTGCTTACAAACAGCCGACAACAAAGTCAGAGATAGAGTGGGTAAGAGGGGTAGATTCAAGCGGGGTTATCAAGAACCTACTTGAGCGGGGTTTGATTACTGTGGTAGGGAGAAGCACATCCATTGGTAGACCGCTTCTTTATGCCACCACAGATAAGTTTCTTGAACTATTCGGTCTGTCAGACCTTGGAGATTTGCCTGCCATAGACGAGATAGGCGCTTTAGAGGAGGGAGCAGGTTTTGAAGATGAGGTTAAACAGGTTCCTCTCGAGGGCTGGAATAACCTCGAGGAGAGAGGCAGATGAACTCCTTAACGGTGGTAGGGTTCTGGTTAATGGTGAACCGGTCTTAAAACCTGGGAAGGTTATTGATACAGATGAAGATATCGTTGAATTTGATGGCAGAGTTATCAGATTGCCCAGTGAATATACCTACATTGCCTTTAATAAACCTTCAGGTATTGTAACCACAATGGGGGATGGGCAGGGAAGACCGACTATAGAATCATACATTGAGGCAATGGAGAAGGTGCTAAAACTTTCTGGTGGACTATTCCCAGTGGGGCGACTTGATACTGACACCACTGGTCTTATTATAATAACCAATGATGGACAATATGCTGAGAGAGTGATTCATCCAAGATATGAGGTTGAGAGGGAATATATTCTGACCCTGGATAAGAAGATTGAAGATGCTGAGATGAATAAGATTGAAAGGGGAGTTATGTTGAGTGATGGTAGGACACTTCCTGCAAAGGTTGTATATAAGGGCATTGGTTTTACATATAGCATAGTGGTAAGAGAGGGACGGAAGAGGTTGATCAGGAGAATGTTTGATAAGTTTGGTTATTCAGTTGTTAGTTTGAAAAGGGTCAGAATAGGGGCTCTTAAACTTGGTTCTTTAGTAGAGGGCGAGTGGAGATTATTGAGCAGAGAAGAAGCGGGTCTGGCTCAATTTAAGTTTTGAGAGTTGATATGAAAAAGACGGTTCCGAGGATTGGTGAACATCTGGTTGTTGCAATTGATGGTCCTGCAGGGGTGGGGAAGACCACCGTTGCAGGTGCAGTGGCAGATAAACTAAGCATCTATCATATAGACACTGGTGCAATGTATCGCGCTCTTGCCTTGAAGGCAATAGATGAAGGCATTGATTGCTTAAGGGAGGATTCTCTGGATGAGATTATAGAGGATGTGGTTATTGAGTATATTCCACAAAGAGGTGGATATAAGGTTTTAGTTGACAGCGTGGATGTAACTGACAGATTGAGAACGCCTGAGGTGACCAGGGCTTCATCAGACATAGCAGTTCACAGGTCAGTAAGGGAGTTTATGGTATCGCTTCAGAGGGGAATTGGGGAGAGATACGATATTACGATGGAGGGCAGAGATATTGGCACTGTGGTCTTCCCCAACGCACAGGTGAAGATATTTCTTACTGCATCATCCATAGAACGCACCAGGAGGAGAATGATACAGGATAACATATCATATAATCCTACTGAGTTTCTGAGGGTTATGAATGAGATTGAGGCGAGGGATTTGAACGATTCTCAACGCATTTTTGCACCTTTGAGACCTGCATCTGATGCGAAGATAATAGATACAACCTGCCTTACTGCTTCTGAGGTAGTTGAGATTGTTATGGAGGAGGTGAGAAGAAACTGGGACACCTCTTGAGGACTATACTTTTTCACTTTAGCCATATATTTGCCTTTCCGGCGAGTGTGGTTCTTTTCAGGTTCAGGAGTTATGGAATAGGGAATATACCGCTCGTTGGTCCCGTAATTATTGCATCAAATCACACAAGTGTTTTTGACCCACCGCTAATAGCCAACGGGCAGTTAAGGGTGTTATATTATATGGCGAAATCGGAGTTATTCAGAAATCCACTGTTTAGGGCGTTGATTGTCTCGTATGGTGCATTTCCGGTGAGAAGGGGTGAGGGTGATATTAGGGCAATGAGAATAGCCCTTAAGCTTTTGTCAAAGGGTAGGGTGGTGTTAGTTTTTCCCGAGGGGACAAGAAGCAAGACGGGGGAGTTGAATGAGGGGAAGGAGGGAGCGGGGATGCTGGTATATAAGGCGAAGGCAAAGGTAATACCAACATATATTAAAAATTCTAACAAGATATTGATACCGGGTAAGGGATTTCAACTCCCAAAGATAGAGATATGGTATGGAAAGCCGATTGAATTTGGTGACCTGTTAAAAAGGAAGCCATCAAAGGAGTTATACAGAGTGATATCTCAGAGTATAATGGATGAGGTGGCGAAGTTAAAGTATGAAGCGGATAGAGATAGGTAGGTTTGCTGGTTTTTGCTCGGGTGTTGAGCGAACAATACGAATGACCATGGAGGCGCTCAATAAGGATAAAAACAGGGTATATTCATTGGGGCAGATAATACATAATCCGCAGATGGTAAGACGACTTGAGGAACTTGGATTGAATGTGGTATCAGACATAAATGAGATAAAGGAGGGGATATTCATTGTCAGGTCGCACGGTCTCCCTGATAATTATATAAGGGAACTGAAGAAGAGGGGATTGAAAATCATTGATGCTACCTGCCCCTTTGTTAAGAAGGTGCAGGAGAAAGCGAGGGTTCTCAAAAAGCAAGGTTATGAACTGATTATTGTAGGTGACTCCCAGCATCCAGAGATAAAGGGTGTTTTAAGCGCTGTGTCTGAAAAGGCAACTGTGATTTCAACTAAAGATGAAGCAGAATTAGTGAGTGGTAAGAGAGTAGGTGTGGTTTTCCAGACCACATTCCCGCTCTCCTGGGCGCAGGATATTGTGGCAGGGCTCCTTGATGGATGTCAGGAGTTGAAGGTATATAATACACTATGTTTTGAGACATTGAACAGGCAGAAAGAGGCTATTGAAATGGCAAGAGTGGTGGATGTGATGATAGTGGTGGGTGGAAAGAATAGTGCCAACACCACAAATCTGGCAAATATAACAGCCAGTTGTGGGTGCCCTACATACCATATTGAGGAGGCGAGGGAACTCCAGAGTGAGTGGTTTGATGGTGTATGCAGTGTTGGATTAACTGCTGGTGCATCCACTCAATCATTGCTCATAGATGAGGTGGTGTCAAATCTCAAACAGATACTTGGGGATGCGGAGGTTCATATTTTTGGGGTGGATTTGCAGAAGTGATAATGGTTTCATTTCTTGAGTATCAGTTTTGTTACTATTAAAATTCCTTATCGTTGAGTGTTAGAGTGGTGAACAGAGTATGGAGAGGATAAAAACGCTAGAGTGGACTGAAGACGGCTTGTTGTTGGTTGACCAGAGGAAACTCCCCACCGAATTGAATATGATACTTTTGACCACTCTTGATGAGGTGTATAATGCGATAAAGACACTTGCTGTGAGGGGAGCACCTGCCATTGGTGTAGCAGGTGCCTATGGTGTGGTTATTGCTTCAAGTGAGGCGATTAAGGAGGGAGGTGACTATTGGAGAGCCCTGGAAGTTAAACTTGAATATCTGAAGAACTGCAGACCCACTGCAGTCAATCTGGTTTGGGCTGTTAATAGAATGACAAAAGTTATCTCTGAGAATAGGTCGCTATCACCACAGGAGGTTAATGACCTTCTTCTGAAAGAGGCGAAGAAGATTGAACTTGAGGATAAAGAGATGTGTGAGAGAATAGGCGAAAACGGCGAACGATTGATTCCTGATGGTGCTACTGTTCTCACACATTGCAATGCAGGGGCGCTTGCTACCGCTGGTATTGGAACCGCACTTGCTCCAATTTATAAAGCAGTGGAGAAGGGCAAGAAGGTAAGGGTATATGCAGACGAGACCAGACCACTTCTACAGGGAGCTCGAATTACAGTGTGGGAGCTGATGGAGGCAGGGGTGGAAACAACTCTTATATGTGATAATATGTCCGCATCGCTTATGTCAAAGGGTAAGATAGACCTGGTTATAGTAGGTGCTGACAGGGTAGCGAGAAATGGTGATGTAGCCAACAAGATTGGGACCTATAATCTGGCGGTTCTATCCAGATACCATATGGTGCCCTTCTATGTTGCATGCCCTCTATCTACGGTAGACCCCAATATTGCTTCCGGTGATGAGATTCCGATAGAGGAGAGAGACCCCGTGGAGATAACCGAGTGTATGGGTAGAAGAGTGGCACCTTATGGCTCAAAGGTCTTTAATCCTGCCTTTGATATAACTCCTAATAGATTGGTTGATGTAATAATTACTGATAAAGGCGTTCATACCAAACCATATGAAAAGTCGCTTCCGATATAGCATTCACAAGTTATGGAATTTAGAAGAGTGATATTGATAATACTTGATGGTGTTGGTGTTGGAGAAATGCCCGATGCCGGTAAGTATGGTGATTGCGGTTCTGCAACATTTCAGAACACTTATAGAGCAAATGGGGGGCTAAAGATTAAAAATATGCTCTCTCTTGGGATGGGTAGAATTACTGGGATTGAAAGAGATTACCCTGTTGAGGGCGCGTTCGGCAAATCTGCTATTGCCTCAGAAGGGAAGGACTCTACTACAGGGCATTGGGAGATAGCGGGGGTTATAACAAGAGAACCATTTCCAACTTTTCCTGATGGATTCCCTGATGAGTTGATAAGGGAGTTTGAGAGATTAACTTGCAGGAAGGTTATCGGTAACAAACCTGCCTCAGGGACAGAAATAATAAAGGAGTTAGGTGAAAAGCATTTGAAGACAGGTGCATTGATTGTCTATACATCTGCTGACAGTGTGTTTCAGATAGCGGCGCATGAGGATGTAGTTCCTGTTGAGAAGTTATATGAGTATTGCAGAATAGCAAGAGAGATTTGCAGGGATGATTACAGGGTGGGAAGAGTGATAGCAAGACCTTTCAAAGGTAAGGTGGGTGAATTTTACAGAACTGAGAGAAGGCGTGATTTCTCGGTTCCTGCGCCAGATGGAATTGTGCTGGATAGTTTAATCAAGGCAGGTAGAATGGTTCTGGGGGTAGGTAAGGTTGATTACATTTTTGGTGGGAGGGGCTTTACAGAGTGTGTTCACACTAAAGATAATAATGATGGGATGAAACAGATACTGAATAGTATGAAGAGGTTATCTGAGGGGGGGATGATATTCTCAAATTTGGTTGACTTTGATATGCGTTGGGGTCATAGGAATAACTATGAGGCATTTGGTAGAGGTCTTGAAGATTTTGACAGGTTTATTCCGACGCTTAAAGATAACACAGTGGATGGTGATATTGTTATAATTACCGCTGACCATGGCAATGACCCTACGACAATTAGCACTGACCACACGAGGGAGTATGTTCCAATAATGATATGGCATAGGCAGATTGAGGGTTCAGTTGAAATAGGGTTGAGACATACTATGGCTGATATAGGACAAACAGTTGCTGATGTGCTTGGTGTTGAGAAGACGCCTGACGGTAATTCTTTTAAGGAGATGTTGATTTGAGGTATTTATTTTCAGCCATTGTAGTTGTAACTATGTTAGCCCATCTTGTTATGGCTGATGATGGCGAGCGAGAATCAACAAAGACGCTCTCTATGTCTCTTACTAAATCAGCCAACCAATATAAGGCATTATCCGGTCAACTATTATATAAGACGAATATTACAGATTTCGTAACTTTGGATATATTAACTTCAATGAGCCGGTCATTGTCTTTGACTGAGGATTTTCCAAAGGACAGCAATGGTTTCTCAGTTAGCTCTTCATATCTATCCCAGTCATGGTGGAATATGAGTGTGGGATTTGATTATAACCGGACACATAATGAGAGGAAGACAGATGAGGGAGAACTGGAGTTCATTGCCCATAGCAAGATGAGCAATTTATCTCCAGAAGTGAATTTCAATATTTCGGATGATTTCTCAGCTAATGTAGGTATGCGATTGACTAACTCTAGTTTTGCGGCAAAGGTTCCTTTAAAAAACCTTGAGGCGAGATACTCTGATTCAAAGCACATAGATGGTTCAATGAGTTATAAATATACACCTACTACCAGTTTGAATATTTCTTATGGTATAGACCGTGAAAATGGATGGAATTATGGTTATCAGTATAGAGACCAGTTCATTGATACTAAGAGGGGAAAGAAGCCGTTTAATCTTATGGGGTCTAACGCCAGTATTGCATTAAGTGGCAATTACTCCCTGGGAGAGAAGGTCTCATTGTCTCCAAGGGTGAACATGAACTTCTCCAGGAAAAGGGACAGAGAAGACATTGCAAACGACGAAGATAGTTTCTCTGGGAATATGTCATTTTCAGTAAATTATACCCCTGTGTCTGTTGTAAATATATCGTGTGATGTAAAATATAATAGGAAGAGGGATGATTACAACAATGAGTTAAGAGAGAAGAGAGGAGATGAGAATTTCTTTGATTATTCAAATGCTTATTTGTTTTATTCAGCCAAGGTGGAGGTTGAATTTTCTGAGATGTTGACCTTGTCATCACAGTATGAACACTCGGGTTCAAGACCAAGGTATTTTGATGAGAGAGGGACCCAGATTGACCCCATAGAACATAGAAGCATTGCACAATATTACAAGAATTCGTTTTCAGATAAGATTATTACAGACATCAAGTATATGATGACAGATAGAATAAATATGACAATCAGTCACGCTTTCTGGTTGTCAAGAAGTCATCGTGTATTAACTGGGGAGAAAAACAGGAGCACCACTAACAATCTCAACTCTACAATCAGGTATGAGTTCTCAGATGAGTTAACTTTCACCAGCAAGGTTAAGGCATCTATGACCGATTTCGCCGAGAATGGAGGGTGGAGGGATAGGGATTCTGGATATGGGTTTGAACTCTCTGCGGTGAAGTCAGTGGGTGATATACTCCAGAGTGTAATAACCTATAAGATTGACCAAGACCTTGAATATACTCTGGGTTCCTATGATGTCGCAGGTCTCACAAGAGCGCTTTTAACAGACCTTTCTCTTCTCCCCGTTGGTATTGTCAGACCAAGATTCGGTTTCGGTATTCTATGGGATGTGATGCCTGGCAGTCAGGCAGACGGTAATTTGAATGTGGTACAATACAGTATGAATCCCAGTATCACCTTTGTTCCATCATCCAATCTAAATATAAGTTTTAGCACTTCACTGGGTTGGGTTGAATCATTTTATGAGAAGAAAAAAGAGGAGATGACCAGACAATTCCAGTATCATGCAGATATCAGTTTCTCGTATCAGATGACTAAGGGTCTGTCAACCAATCTCTCATTGCATAAGGCATACGATAGAAACCCTTCTCTTTCATCAGGTTTTACCTATACATTTTAAGGCATTAGAGTATGCAAAGCGGTATCCTGAAATATGAGAGGTTTCTATTTGCTCTGGGTGGAAATGCTATCCTCAAAAAGGATGATAGTGGTACATTTGATGAACAGTTGAGAAACACCTATACCTCTGTCTCGGGTATAGTTGACTTGATTGGCAGAGGTAGGAAAATCGTAATAACTCACGGCAATGGTCCTCAGGTAGGTAACTGTCTAATTAGGGTGGAGAGGTCGTCTGACGAAATTCCCACTCTTCCACTCTTTGCCTGTGTTGCTGAGACGCAGGGAGAGATGGGTTATATGATAGGTCAGGCGCTGGTGAATAGATTGAATGATGCAGGTCTAAAACTTCCCGTTGCTACAGTAGTGACGCAGGTTGTTGTCAATCCTAACGACCCTATGATGAAGAAACCAACTAAACCAGTGGGTCCATATTATTTGAAGGAAGAAGCAGTTGAATTGGGAAAAAGCAGAGGATGGATTATGAAGCGCCTGCCTGATGGAAACTATAGAAGGATTGTTGCATCACCCCATCCTGAGGATATTGTAGAGGCAGAAGCTATAAAGTTGCTTATTGATTCTGGTGTGGTTGTTATTGCCTGTGGGGGCGGTGGCATACCTGTATATAGAAAGAACAACTCATATATTGGCATAGATGCTGTCATTGATAAGGATAGGGCAAGTGCTCTACTTGCAAAAAAGGTTGGGATTGAAGTTATGGTGATTCTCACCAGTGTTGATTCTGTATATCTTGATTTCGGGAAAATCACCCAGAAGGCGATAAATGAGATTAGCATAAAAGAGATAAAAGAGTATTTTGATGGGGGTCATTTTCCAGCCGGTTCAATGGGACCCAAGATTGAGGCGTCTATAGATTTTCTAAATGGTGGGGGCAAGGTTGTTCTTATCACTTCACCACAGGTATTTGAAAAAGCCCTTAAAGGGGAAGTTGGAACATTCATATATCCATAATGATTAGGTATCTCCAGCTCTGTTTTTTGACACTCAGAGGGTTTAATAATCCTTCTGTCTATTGACATTGACATTGTTAATGGTTAAAATCAATGGTTAAAACAATTTATTTTATTTATTTTGTGATGGAGGTGAAAGATGTTACCAGAGTTCAAGAACTTCTGTCTTGCTGATTTCAGTATTTCCGAGAACAGGAAGAAGATGGAGGATGCAATTAAGCAGGTGGAGGAGGAGTTAGGAAAAGAGTATCCAATTATTATCGGTGGTGAAAAGATAGAAACCGAGAAGAAGATTGAATCCATCAATCCCAGTGTCAAGAAAGAAGTTGTGGGCAGGGTTTCAAGAGCGAATAGGGAACTGGCTGAGAGGGCGATAAAGACGGCATATGAGAAGTTTCAAGAATGGCGATTTACATCCCCTGATGAGAGGGCAAGGTATCTGTTAAAGGCGGCGGAGATAATGCGACAGGAGGTCTTCTATCTCTCCGCCCTGATGGTAGTTGAGGAAGGTAAGAACTGGATAGAGGCATACGCAGATACTGCTGAGGCAATTGACTTTTTGGAGTTCTACGCCAGGGAGATGATGAGATACGGTAAGGAACAACCGGTGGTTCCATATCCGGGCGAAGAGAATTCACTTTTCTACATTCCTCTTGGTGTTGTAGCGGTTATACCTCCATGGAATTTCCCCTGTGCCATACTTGTGGGTATGACTTCGGCAGCTATAGTTACTGGTAACACAGTGGTGCTAAAACCAGCAAGCTCCTCTCCCGTAATTGGCTACAAATTCGCAGAGATAATGGAGAGGGTGGGGCTTCCTGATGGTGTTCTCAATTTTCTGCCCGGTTCTGGCGCTGAGGTCGGGGATACCATAGTCGGTCATCCACTAACCAGAATGGTTGCTTTCACCGGCTCCAGGGATGTGGGTCTGCATATAAACGAACTTGCAGCAAAGACACAGCCGGGTCAGAGGTGGATAAAGCGCGTTATAGCGGAGATGGGTGGGAAGGACACAATAATAGTAGATGAGACCGCAGACCTTGATTCAGCGGTTAATGGTATCGTTGCCTCTGCCTATGGCTTCCAGGGTCAGAAGTGCTCTGCATGTTCAAGATTAATCATAGTAAAGGATGTGTATGACGAACTGCTTGATAGAATAATTGAGAGGGTGAAGGAGATAAAGGTTGGAGATGTTCGGGACTATGATAACTATATGGGTCCTGTGATAAACGAGCAGGCATTCAACAAGATTAAGGAATACATAGAGATTGGAAAAGGCGAGGGCAGGTTGATGACAGGCGGTGGTTGTGATGACAGCGTAGGTTATTTCATTGAACCGACGATTATAGGAGATGTTGACCCTATGGCACGCATCTCGCAGGAGGAGATTTTCGGTCCCGTTCTTGCTGTTATCAAGGCGAAGGACTTTGATGAGGCGCTTGAGATAGCAAACAATACAGAATACGGTCTAACCGGTGGTGTGTATTCAACCAACAGAGCAAATCTGGAGAGAGCAAGAAGGGAGTTCTTCGTGGGCAATCTCTACTTCAATCGTAAGATAACTGGCGCCCTTGTGGGTGTTCAACCATTTGGTGGCTTCAACATGAGCGGGACGGACTCCAAGGCGGGCGGTAGCGATTACCTATTATTATTTATGCAGGCGAAGAGTGTGGCGGAGAGATTCTAAATATAAATAATTATGTATTTGATATAGAGAAAACTTTAATTTATCTTAATCAAATTTTTATTATAGTTTTTTATAAAAATGAGTTGTAGATAGTATATATGATATTTCTGGTCGATTAGTAATTAGTAAGATAATTTATCCAGATTATGTTGGCTATTTTGAAGTAAAAATAGATGTTAGTGGGTTAAGTCCAGGAGTGTATAGGGTTAGTTCTATTCAAAATGGTTTTGAGTCGTCCGATAATTTTATTGTTATAGAGTAATTTTTATATTTACTATTGGGTAAAATATTAACAATAAGAAATTTAGAAGGATATGACATAACAAGCATAGCAAACATTCACTATAAAGTTTTTAGAAATTTTTTTACTACAAAATTAGGTGAATGTTTTCTTATAAATTATTATTCTTCTTTTCTTAAGTTTAGTCATTCTATTTCTTTAGTTGCAGAGGTTTCTGGAAGGATATCTGGTTTCATAGTTGGAACATACAATTCTATTGAGCACAAGAGATGTCTGCTACGCTGCTTGGGACCAAAGATACCATATATAATTTTATACTGCATTATATTTTCACCAGATGCCATTGCTATGATATTATTTAAATTTATGCAAATTATATCACAGGTGATGAAAAGAGGTCTATTTATAGGATTGTTCAGGTGGTTTTATGATTTGATAAGATCGTTTCTCTTCTTTAGTAGAAAGCGTGATATATCTTCTCCACTATACACTGAGATAATATCAGCCCCCGCCTCTCTTACATCTGTTGCTGTTGCACCAAGTGCTCAACTGGGGACAGGTCTCTCTCTTATAGAGGCGTTTTTAGATAGAGCGTGTAAATTGCGAGTTAAGTCAGTTCTTACATCTACCGATATATGGAATAGGGGTGCGAAGCGAACCTTTGTGAATGCCGGCTTCACATTCCTTAACAGGCGAAGGGAATTCAACCGTTATGTAGATATTTATATCTATCGCTGTCCTGATAATATATGAGGTTTGTATGATAGTATCTGTATAGGGATTTCTACTTCCCCCTGCCCATAACTATCCCGATTATCCTCTCCGCAATCGGGTCTGGAACTATTTCATAGTGGTGGAACTCCATAGTGAAGGTTGCTCTGCCCTGGCTTCTTGACCTCAGGGAGGTGGCATAGCCGAAGGTCTCGGCAAGTGGCACCAGGGCGGAGATTATCTGTGCCTCAGCCTTCTTATCCACATTCTCCACATCAGCTCTTCTTGCATTCAGGTCATTAAGTATTTCACCCACATACTCAGGAGGTGTCACCACCACAATCTCCATCACCGGCTCAAGAAGGATTGGGGATGCATTCTGCATTGCCTTTCTGAATGCCATAGATGCTGCTATCTTAAATGCTATGTCAGTTGATTCGCCGGGTTTGTATGCACCCCCGGTAAGTGTTGCCTTTATGTCTATCACAGGATATGATGCCAGAACTCCAGCGGTAAGTGACTCCTCAAGACCCTGCCTCACCGCACCCACAAACTCGGGTGGAACATCCATACTATTAGCCCTGTTTATAAAAACGAAACCTGCTCCCCTTTCAAGTGGTTCAACTCTGATACTGACTCTGGCAAACTGGGTTTTTCCCTGTGCCTCTCTATCAAAGGTGCTTTCGCCTATACCAGATTCAAGGATTGTCTCTTTATATGCTACCTGAGGTTTGCCCACATTTGCCTGGACATTAAACTCTCTCGTCATTCTGTCAACCAATATCTCCAGGTGTAATTCGCCCATACCAGATATTATTGTCTGTCCGGTATTCGGGTCTTTAGAAACAATGAATGTCGGGTCTTCCTCTGCTAGATTACTCAGGGCTTTGTCTAGCTTCTCTTCGTCCACCTGACTCTTCGGTTCAATGGAAACTGATATAACCGGCTCGGGAAAATGTATCGCCTCTAAAACTATTGGTTCTTTAATATCACAGAGTGTATCTCCGGTTGCCACATTCTTAAGACCCACTACTGCGGCGATATTCCCGCATTCCATTTGTTTCTTTTCTTCTCTGTCGTTGGCGTGCATCTCTAAAAGCTTTCCAATTCTCTCTTTGGACTTTGTTCTTGGATTAAGCACAGTATCGCCCTCTTTGAGGATACCTGAATATATACGGATGAAGGTGAGCCGTCCTGCATATTTGTCTGTCATTATTTTGAATGCCAATGCGGTTAGGGGCTCATCGTTATCAGCTCTTCTCACCAACACATCTTCTGTTTTTGGGTCAAATCCCTCTACCGGTGGAATGTCGGTGGGGGAGGGAAGATAATACATAATGGCATCAAGTAATGGTTGAATACCTATGTTTCTCAGTGCTGCGCCTGGGAGAACAGGAATAATTTTGTTGGAAATTGTAGCCCTTCTCAGCGCTTTTCTGAACTGCTCCTCGTTGGGCTCAATCCCCTCAATGTATAATTCCATTATCTGGTCATCTATTTCAGCAAGTGCTTCAAACAGGGCTTGTCTTTTCTCAATAACCTCGTTTTCATAGAAAGATGGTATCTCCAGTTCTTCATATTTAGCACCAAGGTTATCAACAGTGTATAGGTATGATTTCTGAGATATTATGTCTATTATGCCTTTGAATTTCTCTTCTGAGCCAATGGGAATTGAGATGGGTATTGCGGTTGCTCCCAGCTTTTCGCGCATCTGTTCAATTACGCTGGAGTAATCTGAAGCCAGGCGGTCTAGTTTATTTACAAAAGCAATGCGTGGAATTCTATATCTATTTGCCTGTCTCCATACAGTTTCGGATTGAGGTTCAACTCCTCCTACTCCACAGAATACAGCAATTGCTCCATCAAGAACACGAAGAGACCTTTCAACCTCCACGGTGAAGTCAACATGTCCTGGTGTATCAATGATATTTATGCGGTGTTTCTTCCAGTAGCAGGTTGTCGCAGCAGAGGTGATAGTTATTCCTCTCTCCTTTTCCTGAGCCATCCAGTCCATCTCTGCTGTGCCATAATGAACTTCACCTATCTTATAGGTCTTACCAGTATAGTAGAGCATTCTCTCAGTGACGGTGGTCTTGCCGGCATCTATGTGCGCCATGATACCAACATTTCGGATGTTCTCTTTTATAACATTCTTTTTAGTCATAATCGGATACAATAAACCCCCCAATAATTTAGGGGGGATTAAATATGCTGATGTGTTTACCAGCCAAAGTGGGCGAATGCTTTGTTTGCCTCTGCCATTCGGTGTGTATCTTCCTTCTTCTTTATTGCTCCACCTGTATTGTTGTAAGCATCTATTATCTCCTTAGCCAGGCGTTCTGCCATAGTATGTTCTGCTCTTTTTCTTGCTGATTGCAGAATCCATCTAATAGCCAGAGATGTGCGTCTTTCTCCTCTTACTTCTATTGGAACCTGGTAAGTTGCACCTCCTACTCTTTGGGACTTTACTTCAAGAATAGGTTTGACATTTTCAATTGCTTTCTCAAAGACCTCTATG
>Ga0164310_10000423_pt1 | contig 22342 bp, 21 predicted proteins | sample GuaBasSedimGuay1_FD_121795 | JGI IMG/M metagenome (GOLD analysis project Ga0164310, IMG submission 121795) | Subseafloor sediment microbial communities from Guaymas Basin, Gulf of California, Mexico - Guay1, Core 4569-9, 0-3 cm | ecosystem: Environmental > Aquatic > Marine > Hydrothermal vents... | reverse complement strand
TTTTGGCGGCGAGGCTGATATACGTGGGAGTGGGCAAGGGGGACAGAGATAGGGTGATGGGGAGATAATGAGGCGATTGTGGTGGGCAGGAGCGCTCCTGGCTTTAATCCTGGCCCTGACCGCATGGCTGGGGCCTTATGCGCTTTCCTCTTACCATCTTGAGGCGGGAGGGCGGGCGCTGGATGAGGCCACGCATCCCGACCTGCTGGCCCATGCCACAGCACACCTGGAAGCGGCGTCGCGCTGGGATGAGGGCAACTCTCACGCCTACCGCTTGCTGGGGCAAGCCCACCTGGCCCAGGGAGAGCCGTTGGCGGCAGCCAAAGCTCTGAGCACCTACACCCGCCTGCGACCCGACAACCCTCTCGGTTGGTGGGAACTGGGGCTGGCCTACGAGGAGATGGCGCAGCGGGCAGAGGGCGCGGTTTATTGGACGTTGGTTCCCAGTTTTGATGATTCCGCTTCTTTACAGTCTGCCGAGGTAGAGACTCCCGACACGCGCATTGACACACCCTATTGCGAGCAGGGGGAAGCGCCGCAATCTTGTTTTATAACCATAACGGAATGGGAAATGCCCGATGCGCCGCAAGAACGGTTCTGGGCGCCGGAAAGCAAGGCGCGCCGGGAGGTTCTGTTCATGCACCCGCCCGTGCAGGCCACGTTCACCGTGACGCTGCCGGTGACGCCGACGGCGCTGGTTTTCTGGACGGGCATAGACCCGGCGGCCCACGCCTGGATGGGGGATGGAGTGGTGTACCACGTCTCGGTTGATGGAACGCATATCTTTACCCGCGCTTTAACGGCGGAACAGGCGCGGCAGGGCTGGCAGCCGGCGCAGGTGGATTTGAGCGCCTGGGCCGGGCGGGACGCGCGCCTGACACTGACGACTGACCCCGGCCCGGCCGGCGACGGTCAGGGGGACTGGGCTGGCTGGGGAAACGCGCAGTTGGTAGGGGCGGCGGAGGCGACCTGCGCGCTGGTCGACCCGGCCCGGCGGATGCGCGCGGCGTGGGAGGCGGGGGGTGTTACGGCGCAGGATTTGACCGGGGCCGGGGAGGAGGCGCGGCAGGCGGAGCGGTACGAGGAGTCGCTGGGGTGGTATGAGCGAGCGGCAAGGATGGAGCCGGGGTTGAGTGACCCGTGGTATTATATGGGATTGGCGCGCGAGGGGATGGAACAGTGGGCGGAAGCAGTGGAGGCGTACACGCGGGCGATAGCGTTGGGTCATTTTCGCCAGACGCACCGCAGCAGCGCGTATTATCGTGTGGGCGTGATCTATCAGTGGAAGCTGGAACCCCAGCAGGCGGAAAAGGCGTTGGCTGCTTATGGGGCGGCTATTGAGGCGGATGATTTTAGCAGCGATTGGGAAGCGGCGGATTGTCATTATAAACGGGGAGAGATTTATGGTTGGCAGGGACGCAATCCGCGTGAGTCAATATGGGAGTACCAACAAGCCGTAACACTCAATTCCAAACATCACTGGGCGCACTTGAGATTAGGACATGCGTTGTACCAAGCGTCCGGCGACATAGTCTTGGCCGAGAAAAAGATAAAACAGGCAATTGCTGTGTGGCCTGATGACGAACACCAAAAGTGGCCCTATTGGTTTTTGGGCGATATTTATCGAGAGACTGGGATGATTGATCAGGCAATTGTCGCGTATCAAAAAGTGTTGCGTCTTGATCCAAGCGACGAGCAAGCACGAGATATTTTAACTACATTACTCAAGGAGTAAGAAATCCTATGAACTGGTGTGATCAAGTAATACTTTTGACTGGGGGGACAGGCTCCTTCGGCAAGAGATTCACTGAAATTATGTTGGAAGAGTACCACCCCAAGAAATTGATTATCTTTAGCCGGGACGAACTCAAGCAACACGAGATGAGAGTAAGCGGTTTTGACCATCCCAGCCTGCGCTACTTTATCGGCGATGTGCGCGATCGGGAACGCCTCTACCGCGCAATGGCCGGGGTAGATATTGTGGTTCACGCTGCCGCGCTCAAACAGGTGCCCGCCTGCGAGTATAATCCCTTTGAGGCAGTCAAAACGAACGTGCTGGGAGCACAGAACATAATTGACGCTGCCATTGACAACGGCGTGCGCAAGGTGATGGCCTTGAGCACCGACAAGGCGGTCAATCCTATCAACCTGTACGGCGCGACTAAACTGGTGGCCGAAAAGTTGTTTGTGCAAGGTAACTCCTACTCCGGCGAGGGCGGTACTCGCTTCAGTTGCGTGCGCTACGGCAACGTGATCGGCAGCAGAGGCAGTGTGATTCCGGTGTTCGAGAAACAGCGAGAGAATGGTAAAATCACGTTGACAGATAAGCGAATGACACGCTTCTGGCTAACGCTTGAACAGGGGGTGAGGTTTGTGACCCGCTGTATCGAACAAATGCAGGGGGGTGAGGTGTTCGTACCCAAGATCCCAAGCATGCGGATCGTAGACTTGGCCGAAGCGGTGGCGCCGGGATGCGAGATTGATTCTGTCGGCATCCGGCCGGGAGAAAAGTTGCACGAGGTTCTCGTCGCCCGTGACGAATCCCGTTACACTCTGGAATTAGAAGATATGTTCGTCATCCAGCCTGTGCATCCCTGGTGGAAGCCGGTCAACTGGAGCCAGGCGAAACCGCTGCCCGACGGTTTCAAGTTTGCCAGCGATGAGAACGATCATTGGTTGAGCATCGAAGAATTACGAGAGATGATAGGAGAGGGTTAATGAACGTCAAGTTAGCCATTGACGGGGGAACGCCGGTGCGGGAGGCGCGCTTGCCTTATGGCCGGCAGTGGCTGGACGAGGATGACATTGCCGCTGTGGTTGAGGTCTTGCGTTCCGATTGGCTGACTACCGGACCGAAAGTGGACGAGTTCGAGCAGGCCTTTGCCGATTTCGTGAGCGCCAGGGAAGCGGTAGCGGTGAGCAACGGCACGGCGGCGCTGCACGCGGCGATGTACGCTGTCGGCATTGGGCCAGGCGATGAGGTGATCGTATCGCCGATGACCTTCGCCTCCAGCGCCAACTGTGCGGTCTTTCAGGGCGGCACGCCGGTCTTTGCCGATGTGAACCCTGACACGTTACTGCTCGACCCAGCCCAGGTCGAGGCAAAGATCACGCCGCGCACGAAGGCGATTATCGCTGTGGACTATGCCGGGCAGGCGTGTGATTACGATGCGCTGCGGGCCATCGCCGACCGGCATGGCCTGACCCTGGTGGCCGATGCCTGTCACGCCCTGGGCGGCGGTTACAAGGGGCGACCGGTCGGCTCTCTGGCTGATCTGAGCGCGTTCAGTTTTCACCCCGTGAAGCACATCACTACCGGTGAAGGCGGCATGATCACCACGGATGACCCGGACCTGGCGCGACGTATGCGGGTCTTTCGCAATCACGGCATCACCACCGACCACCGCCAACGCGAACAACAAGGCTCCTGGTTTTACGAGATGGTGGACCTGGGTTATAATTGCCGTCTGACCGACTTCCAATGTGCGTTGGGGATGAGCCAGTTGTGCAAGTTGCCCGGCTGGGTAGCACGGCGGCAAAAGATCGCACGGCGCTATGATGAAGCGTTCGCCGAGATGCTGGCTGTGGAACCGCTTGCGGTGCGCGAAGAGGTTTCCCATGCTTATCATCTCTATATGGTTCGATTAAATCTGGAGCAGTTACAGGTCACGCGGAGCGAGGTCTTTGCCGCGCTGGTCGCCGAGGGGATTGGAGTCAACGTGCATTACATCCCAGTGCATCTGCATCCTTTTTATCGGGAGCGTTTCGGTACAGGACCGGGGTTGTGCCCTGTGACCGAGGCGGCTTATGAGCAACTGGTCACACTGCCCATTTTCCCACGTATGAGCGACAGCGACATAGAGGACGTGGTCGCCGCTGTGCGTAAAGTGGTGGAGGCTTACCGGTGATGAAGACGGTTGCCATCATTCAAGCACATATGGGCAGTACCCGTTTGCCGGGCAAGGTGCTGAAGGATCTTGCGGGTGAGCCAATGTTGGCGCGCGTGGTAGACCGCACGCGCCGGACGCAAACGCTTGACGAGGTGGTAGTGGCAACGACGGTGCAACCAGCCGACGAAGCCATCGTGCGTCTATGCGCGGAGCGCGGCTGGCCCTGCTTTCGGGGCAGCGAGGAGGATGTTCTTGACCGCTACTATCAGGCAGCCGTCGCGCACCAGGCCGACGTTGTCGTGCGCATTACCTCGGACTGCCCGCTGATTGAGCCGGAGGTGGTGGATTTGGTGGTGGGCGAGTTCCTGGCCCGCCAGCCGGAAGTGGATTACGTCTCCAACACCTTGCCACCGCGCACCTTCCCGCGCGGCCTGGATACGGAGGTGGTGAGTTTTGAGGCCCTGGAACGAGCCTGGCGGGAGGACGAGAACCCGGCCTGGCGGGAGCACGTGACGCCGTATATCTATCGTAACCCGGAGCGGTTCGATTGTCACGGCGTCACCAACGAGGTGGATTACTCTGGTATGCGCTGGACGGTGGATACGCCGGAAGATCTGGAACTCGTGCGGCGCAGTTACGAGCACTTTGGGCACGACCGGTTCTCGTGGCGAGAAGTTCTGGCTGTACTGAAAGAGCGGCCGGATTGGTTGGAGATTAACCGTCACGTGCGGCAGAAGGCAATTGTTTGAGGAAAATGCAATGAGCGTTGATGGTCCTGAATATGCGTACATTCCGCTTCTCATAGAGAGATTAAAGACCCTTGGCCCCTACAAAGTTATTCTCTTTGGGTCTCGTGCCTACGGTACGCCGGACAAAGATAGTGATATTGACTTGATGGTCGTTTTGGACACGGAAAAGATGCCGCGAACCTTTCGAGAAAATTTAGACAATAAACTTTTGGTCAGAAACGCTTTGTGGGAGTTGAGTACCAGGGTATCAATTGATTTAATAGTGTATACAAAGCCAATGTACGAGAAATTCATTGAACTGGATAGCATGTTTGCGAGGGAAATTTCGCAAAGAGGTAAGGCTCTGTATGAAGCAGATAACACGTGAGTGGCTTACTTTTGCTCGAAAAGATATAGCAAGCTGCGAAAGATTGCTGGGAGATGATTTTTTGACAAACGCAGTTGCTTTTCATGCCCAACAAGCGGTAGAGAAAAGTTTCAAGGCCATCATTGAGGAATTCGAGATAGGCTTCATAAGAACCCATGATTTGATAAGATTGTACACAACCGTCAAAGGGCATTTGGGGTTCGAGATTGATGTGGAAATGATAAAAAGACTCAATGAGGTTTACATTGAGGTGAGATACCCCGGCGAGTTGGGTTTGCTTCCTTATGGCGAACCGACGGTAGAGGAGGTCGGCGGTTTTTACGAGTTTGCGCGTGGGGTCTTGGAAGAGGTTAAACTCGGGTTGAAGCAGCGGGTGGATTAAAGTCCGACAAAGGTTGCTGCCAGGAGGACAAGTGAGCAGGAACAACATTGGTGTGCTTCTCATCCGCGCCGACGCCAACACCCAGATGGGCACCGGTCATCTAATGCGTTGTCTGGCTCTGGCCCAAGGCTGGCAAGCCCAAGGCGGGCGGGTGATCTTTATCACAGCCTGCGAAAGCGATGGTTTGCGACAACGCCTCTCGGACGAGGGTTTTCAGGTCATCGCGTTGGAGCATCCGTATCCTGACCCTGCCGATTGGGCGATGACTTCGAAGGTGTTAGCGGCACATCCAGGCGCGTGGGTGGCGCTGGACGGGTATCACTTTGATCCCGCCTATCAGCGCCAGATCAGGGAAGCCGGTCATCCACTGCTGGTGATTGACGATATGGCCCATCTGGAGCACTACTACGCCGACGTACTGCTGAACCAGAACATTCACGCCGGGCGATTGGATTATTCGTGTGAGCCATACACCCGCTTGCTGTTGGGCACTCGTTACGCCCTGCTGCGGTCCGAGTTTTTGGCCTGGCGAGGATGGCAGCGAGAGATTCCCGAGGTGGCCCGCAAGGTGCTGGTTACGCTGGGCGGTGGAGACCCGGACAATCAGACTTTGAAGGTCATTCGGGCACTGCAACAGGTGGACGTGGATGGACTTGAGGCGGTAGTTGTCGTTGGAGCCAGTAATCCACACTATCAGGAACTCGAATTCGCAATTCGCAATTCAGCCGCTTCGCTTCCTCCGCAATTCACAATTCGTCTCGTCCGCAACGTTTCCAATATGCCCGAGTTGATGGCCTGGGCGGATGTGGCCGTGACAGCCGGGGGAAGCACATGTTGGGAAATATCTTTCATGGGTCTACCCAATCTTGTACTAATTCTAGCAGATAATCAGAGACCTGTCGCCAGGGGGCTGCAAGAGAAAGGGGCAGCGTTGTCTCTGGGTTGGTGGGAGCAAGCTGATGAACCCAAGATAGCCAAGTGGCTCGGAATGCTTGTTAGGAATGCCACTCAACGTTCAAAGATGGCTCGGCTGGGGAAAAACTTGGTTGATGGTCGCGGTTTAGATTACCTGATGATATTTTTGGAGAACTGACGTTATGGTCAATGCAGTAGAATCTGAAATTCGAGAGCGGTTTTACTATCAAATGACATTGATACGGCGTTTTGAGGAACGTGTCTTTGAGCTATTTGCCGATGGGGAATTGTTCGGTACGACACATACGTACATAGGGCAAGAGGCAAACGCTGTTGCGGTTCTCAATCATTTGCAAGATGACGACATTGTTGTAAGTAATCATCGTTGCCACGGTCACTATTTGGCCCGGACAGGTGATGTTGAAGGTCTCCTGGCTGAGTTGATGGGAAAGACAGGCGGGGTGTGTGGAGGGCGAGGAGGAAGTCAACATCTCTGCAATGGAAGTTTCTACACCAATGGCGTGCAAGGCAGCACAGTACCGATAGCCGCTGGCATGGCGTACGTAGAAAAGATGAAAGGCACAGATGCAATTACTGTGCTTTTTGTGGGCGATGGCACTTTTGGACAAGGTACGGTTTATGAAACTTTCAACTTGGCTTCATTATGGCAAGTCCCTCTTCTAATCGTTGTGGAGAATAATCGTTATGCACAAACGACGCCATTAGATTTGAATTTCGCGGGAAGTTTTGTGGCGCGAGCAAGAGCTTTCGATCTTTCAGTCGCTGAGATTGAGAGCAACGATGTAGAGAAGTTGTACCATAGATTTGGACATGTGATGAAAAATATACGAACTCGAAAGAAACCTCACGTAGAAATTATCCATACGTATAGACTCTGTCCGCACAGCAAGGGGGATGACTATCGCCCATCGCAAGAATTGGAAGAGTGGCAGGCCAAGGATCCTCTGAAAATTTTGGGGCAGCGAATCGCATCAGAAGACAAGCAAGAGACGGAAAGGCAGGTATGCGCCAGAATTGAACAAGCTGAAGATAAAGTAAGAGAAATGCCCTTTCCAACGCTAGAGAAACAAGCTAGTCATATTCAGGTGCGAGGGGCCTAGTCATTATGCGATACGTTGAATCTTTGAACCAAGCACTACACCAAGTGATGGCGGCTGATGATAGGGTATTCGTATTAGGAGAAGACATTCTGGACCCCTACGGGGGAGCTTTCAAGGTCACGAAGGGTCTCTCATCAATCTATCCAGACAGGGTATTAGCTACTCCCATAAGTGAGCCAAGCATTACCGGTTTCGCAACCGGGATGGCAATGAGAGGATTGCTTCCAATCCTTGAGATTATGTTTGGCGATTTCATTACGTTATGTACTGACCAGATTATCAATAGCGCCACCAAGTTTTCCTGGATGTATAATGAGCAAGTTAAAGTACCTCTAGTTATCCGTACACCAATGGGGGGGCGTAGAGGATACGGTCCTACCCATAGCCAGACATTGGAAACATTATTCCTAAGTGTTCCGGGGCTGACTATTATTGCCCCCAGCCATTTTCACGATCCTGGTAATTTGTTGCGCAAGGCTGTGCTGTCCGAAAGAGGCCCCGTGCTTTTCGTGGAAAACAAGTTGCTTTATCCCAAGCGATTGAGCCAGCCAGACCAAAGTGGCCGGATTGGCGATTTCTTTGCCGAGAAACTATTTGGGCACAACAAAGATTATCCAAGTATATCTTTGAGTTTGGTCAAAGGAGAGCGAGCGGATGTGACATTGGTTGCTTATGGAGGAATGGCGCCACTTGCTGCGGAAGCGGCTTTCAACGTGTTCATGCAGCACGAGATTGTTGTAAAGATAATTGTTCCCTCACTTGTCAAACCGTTTCCTTTGAAAGATGTTCTTCCTTCTGCTCAGGAGAGTGGGCGGGTGGTTATTGCGGAAGAGGCAGTCCGTACCGCTGGTTGGGGGGCAGAGATGGCAAGCCAAATATGTGAGAGCGCTTTTGATAATCTTTCCAAGCCCATAGAACGTGTGGGAGCGATGGAAGTACCGATTCCAAGTTCTAGACCTCTAGAGAAAACGGTTTTACCCCAAGTTTCAGATATTGAAAAAGCTATTTATCGACAGGTCGGAGTCTAGCGTATGTCCAGGAACATCTTTGTAGTTACAGTGCCTCAACTCGGCGTTAATGATCAGGTGGCTACTATAGTGGACTGGTATGTCCGTGACGAGGATGCCGTTTCCAGTGGAGACCCTCTTTGTACACTAGAGACAACGAAAGCGGTATTTGATGTTGAAGCAGACGCCAGCGGATATGTTGTCTGTCTGGCGAGTGTTGGCAGTGAAGTCGAGATAAGTCAACCCATAGCCCTTATCGGTTCAGTGCTTGAAGATTTGAGAGCGGAAAAGGAAGGCTTTGAAAGGCGGAGCACAGAAGAGAGTAATGTTCGCAGCACAAGCCTTTCAGAATCGGTTAAAGCAACTCGGAAAGCAAGAGCCACAGCACAGCGTCTTGGTGTGGATTTGAAAGAAATATCGGTACATGGCATTATTCGAGAGCAAGACGTTGTTCAGTACGTGGGAGAAAGCAAAAGCACCGAACAGCAGCTCGATCTTTCTTGGCAATCATCTAGGCAGCCAGTAGTAATCTACGGCGCTGGCAGGGGAGCAATCACTCTAAAAGAGTGTCTCGATTTTGACGGATCTTATCAGGTTGTGTGTTTTGTCGATGATGACCCTCAACACCCTGCTGAACTGTGTAATCTTCCGGTGTATCACAGTTCGCAGCTAAAAGAAATTGTGGGGCGAGGTGTTCGGAGCTTGGCTTGTGAAATTGCAGGTGGGAGCGTCAGGTTGCGCATTCTTAGACAATGCAAAGATATGGGAGTCAGAATGATCACTGTCATTCACCCTCAAGCTTACGTTGCGCCAACTGTCCAGATAGGCAAAGGAAACTATATCAAGGCGGGAGCAATTGTTGAGACCAATACAGTGATAGGGAACTGTTGCATCATAGATAACGGAGCGGTGATCGCTCATGACAATACGATAGCTGATGGATGCCATATTGCACCAGGCGTGGCAATGGGGAGTACTATCCACGTGGGAGAATTATCGATTATTGGAATTGGAGCATCAATAGCGACCGGTATTTGGATTGGGAAGGGGGCCATCATCTCGGTTGGGAGTTCGGTGGTCAAGAATGTGCCAGACTTTGCTGTAGTCGAAGGTGTTCCCGGTAGAATAGTTGGGAGAAGGCGTAGTGAAGTCAAGATCTCAAGAGAGGTAGGTAACTTATGAAAGGGTACATTGAAATCAATGGTCGACGCATCGGGCCTGGTTATCCCGTCTATATCATCGCCGAGATGTCGAACAATCACAATCAGCAGTTCGACCAAGCTGTCAAGATAATCAAGGCCGCCAAGGAGGCTGGTGCTGATGCGATCAAGCTACAGACCTACACACCTGACACGTTGACTATGAACTGCAATAGTGAGTATTTTCAGATCAAAGGCACGCTATGGGACGGTCGCACGCTCTACAGTCTATACAATGAAGCCTATATGCCTTGGGATTGGCAACCTAAACTAAAGGAAACAGCCCTTGAGCTTGGCCTAGATTTCTTTGCAACTGCCTATGACGAAACGGCGATTGACTTCTTGGAAGAGATGGGAGTGCCGGCGTACAAGATTGCATCGTTTGAAAATGTGGATTTGCCGTTGCTGTGCAGGATCGCCAAGACTGGCAAACCGATTATTATGTCCACTGGTATGGCGACGCTGGCCGAGATTGATGAGGCTGTGTACACAATTCGAGAGGCGGGCGGTACTCAATTGGGATTACTCAAATGTACTAGCGCCTATCCTGCTCCGGCCGAAGGGATGAACCTTCGGACTATTCCACATCTATCAGAAGCTTTCAATGTTCCTGTTGGTCTATCAGACCACACGCTGGGTATCGCCGTGTCAGTGGCGGCGGTTGCGTTAGGAGCTTGCATCGCGGAAAAGCATTTTACCTTATCCCGTCAGATCCCTGGCCCTGACAGCGCCTTTTCGCTAGAACCAGAGGAATTTGAAGCGATGGTCAGGGCTATACGCACCACGGAGAAGGCCTTGGGTCAGATTAGATACGGTATGGGCGAGCACGAGATCGAGAATCGTCCTTTCCGCAGGTCATTATTCGTGCTGAAGGACATGAAAGCTGGAGAAGTGTTTACCACTGAGAACCTGCGTTCTATTCGCCCTGGCTATGGGTTACACACTCGTTACCTACGAGAAATCATTGGACGATGTGCCAGCCGAAATATTGAGCGAGGAACCCCTCTGACTTGGGATCTGGTAGGTGCAAAAACAGAGACATGATTCCCCTGAAAAAACTCCGAATTGGTGGATTCAATAGGGATAGCGTCCCACTTTTACTCCGAAAACGGTTGAATTTAGGGACGGTATCATCAAAAATAGCACTTTTTCGCCTGTATTCCCCCACCGGCGAGGAGCGAATGACCTTTTTTCAGTGGAGTCAGACATAAGATATGGGTTCACAGGAGGTAGAATCCGGTATGTCGGAACAAATTGTTGTGGTCACTGTACCTCAACTTGGCGTCAATGACCAAGTTGCTACTGTTGTGGACTGGTATGTCCCTGACGAGGATACCGTCTCTATTGGATATCCTCTCTGCACACTAGAAACGACCAAAGCTGTATTCGACGTTGAGGCAGAAGCAACGGGTCACGTTGTACATCTGGTCGATGTTGGCAGCGAAGTCAGGGTCAGCCAACCTATGGCTCTGATCGGTTCGGACCTGAAAGTTTTGAAGGCGGAGAAAGATCGGTTGGCAAATCAGATCAAAGCAGAAATCAGTGCTCAGGAAGCAACTCGTGGATCAGTCAAAGCAACCAGAAAGGCTATCAGCCTAGCTCGTGAACTTGGCGTCAACTTGGTTGACATTGATGTAAGCGGAATAGTTAGAGAGAGAGAAGTACGACAATTTGCTGCTCAATTAGGTGAGTCAGCGAAGCTAGGGCGAGAGACTTGGGTCGCCCCACCAAGTCCGAACGAAGATGGGTTCGTCACACCAGAGTTCCTGGTAAAGATTGAGAATGATTCTGTCTTTGCTCAACTTGACTCCGACTTGAAGATATATCTTTATCGGTTGTGCGGCGCTCAAATTGGAGATGGCGTGGAAATTGGTAAGGGGAGCATCATTCTCAGTCAAGTGATTCGCCTGTCCGACAATGTTGAAATTGGTTCCGACTGTTATATCAAGGCTGAGCGTCTTGTGTTAGGCAAGATGTCCGTGATTGGTGACCATGCAAGAGTGGTAACAAAGGAAATTGTAATTGGTGATATGTTCTTTTCTGGAAACGACATTCTGATCGGTGGAGGTGGCGCCTGGGGGCCGCGTTCCTCTTTGCATATTGGGAATGGCTGTTTGGTTTCCAGTAATTGTGTACTTAATACAGGAGAGCCAATCACTATTGGAGATGAAGTTGGGTTAAGCCCAAACGTGCAGTTCTATACCCACAACCACTGGCAGAACGTGCTTCGGGGATATTTAGTTCGACATGCCCCCATTGTCGTTGAGAGTGGAGTTTACATTACAGGAAATTGTCTTGTCGCACCAGGTGTGCGGATAGAGGAGGGTGCTACTGTTCTAGCTAACTCGGTAGTGGGCGCCGACGTGGCTTCCTACACAGTCGTGTCGGGTGTTCCTGCAAGAGTGGTTTCCCATATCAATACTGATTTGACACAGTTCCAAAAAGATCACATTGTGCAACATCTCATGTCGGAGATGGCTCAAATGCTACAATATCAAGGATTTGATCCTGAAGCTGTGGTTTATGCCTCCACATACGACTGCCAGGAGACTCTGCAGGCCAAGGTTGTTCTTACGTTTGAGGTTATTGATCTACCCGATTCTCTTGAGCAGCCGGTTATCTTTAACTTGTCATCGTTCCGTGTATATGGTACTCAAACAAGACTTTCGGATGAGGTAAGAAATTTCTTGCGCCGACGAGGTGTGCGTTTCAAACCGATACATTGGCGTTATACCTATGATGGAGGGTTGTATGCACAGTAAGGTCCAGAAAGTACTGATCGTCGCGGCTCATCCCGATGATGAAGTCCTGGGCTGCGGGGGCACCATCCCCAGGCTGGCTCAGGAAGGGCACGATATCTACATTGCCATCCTGGGCGAGGGGATCACGTCTCGTTACGATCAGCGGGATCAGGCAGATCAGACACGGATCGAGTCGCTGCACGAACGCAGCCAGCAGGTGGCAGAATTGCTTGGGGCAAAGAACTTGTTCACCTACGAGCTACCTGACAACCGCTTTGATACCGTGCCGCTGTTGGACGTGATCAAGATTGTTGAAGAGTTGATAGAGCGCTTGCAGCCGGAGGCGATCTACACGCATCACAGCGGTGATCTAAACATTGACCACGTGATCGTACATCGTGCGGTACTGACCGCGACGCGCCCCCAAGCCGGTCAGCCGGTGAAGGCGATCTACGCCTTTGAGGTGCCGTCCTCGACCGAGTGGGCTTTTGATCAGTTTTCGCCCTTCCAGCCCAACGTGTTTGTGAACATCAGCACCACGCTGGAGACAAAGATAGAGGCAATGGCGCTGTATGAGAGCGAGGCACGGTCCTTTCCCCATCCCCGCTCGCCGGAGGCTCTACGAGCGATTGCCCATCGCTGGGGAAGTGTGGTGGGGCTGGAGGCAGCCGAGGCGTTTGAGTTGGTCCGCCTCGTGCGTTGATTTTGGAGGAGAAAATGACACGTCATTTGATGATCAACGGACGGCAGATTGGCAACGGATCGCCGGTGTATGTCATCGCCGAGATGTCGGCCAATCATAATCAGAATTTTGAACAGGCAGTACGCATTCTGCATGCAGCCAAGGAGTCTGGCGCTGACGCTGTCAAGCTACAGACATACACACCGGATACGATGACTATCCCTTGTGATAATGAGTATTTTCAGATCGGCAAAGGCACTATCTGGGAGGGCCGTAATCTTTACGATCTCTACGGCGAAGCCTATACCCCCTGGGACTGGCAGCCAAAGCTCAAAGAGGTGGCTGGTGATTTAGGACTTGATCTCTTTTCCACCCCCTTTGACCACACCGCTGTGGATTTCCTGGAGCAGATGGACGTGCCGGCCTACAAAATTGCCTCGTTCGAGATTGTGGACCTGCCTCTCATCCGGCGGATAGCCCAGACGGGCAAGCCGATCATTATGTCCACCGGGATGGCAACCTTGGCGGAAATTGACGAGGCGGTGCGCACGGCCCGCGAGGCCGGCGCGACGCAAATTGCGCTGCTGAAATGCACCAGCGCCTACCCCGCACCGCCGGAGGAGATGAACCTGCGCACCATTCCCCACCTGGCACAAGCCTTCGATGTGCCTGTTGGCCTTTCTGACCACACGCTGGGCATCGCTGTGCCGGTGGCGGCGGTGGCGCTGGGAGCCTGCATCGTGGAAAAGCACTTTACCCTCTCCCGAGACGTACCCGGCCCCGACAGTGCCTTTTCGCTAGAGCCACACGAGTTCAAGGCGATGGTGGAGGCGATTCGCGTGGCGGAAAAGGCGTTGGGAGAGGTGCGTTACGAGGTCACAGAACGAGAGGCTGCCAGCCGGGTCTTTCGCCGCTCGCTGTTTGTGGTGCAGGACGTGGAGGCGGGAGAGGTGTTCACCGAGAAAAACGTGCGTTCCATCCGTCCCGGCTATGGATTGCATACTCGCTATCTGGATGAGGCGCTGGGGCGACGGGCGGCTCGGGATGTTGAGCGAGGGATGCCGTTGAGTTGGGGTCATATTGCGGGGAGCTAATGCCTGCCGTGATGGTCACTTTCTCTATCCCCGCTTGCCCGAGTCGCTGGGGGAGTATGGTGGGCGTGGAGCCGGTGTGGAGTAAAGGTGCAAATGAGAGCATTGATAGCATTGTACGAGAGCCAAATGCGATTTTTCTCATGTTTTTGATCGGCGGGAGATCCTGCAATTGATTGTTCAGCGGTGGAATCAGATATGACAAATCACAGGATTTTTAAACAGGCTAGCCTTTCGATGCTGATCATCGGATTGGGATTGGCGACAAGTGTCGTCCGGGTTGTTTTCCTCACCCGCAGCTTGAGCGTTAGTGATTACGGCGTCCTATCAGTCCTGTTGACGACTATAATGGTTCTATCATACTTGTTCCCTCTGGGAGCATTCCAGTATGTCTATAAGGAGGCTGCTTCAGATGAATTGTCTATCTCGGCTGTGAAGTCAGTCGCGATAGGGGTTGGAGGTATATCTATCCTTGGGGTTTCGGTAGGTATGCTGCTGGCACCCTTATTAAGTAGCGGATTTGGATTCGGCTCGCTGGAATGGGGGTTGACGCTAGTTGCTTCAGCGTTATCAGCCATGCTATTCGTGTTCGCTTACTACCTCTATGGCAGGCAACAAGTTGTCTTCTATAACTTCTTGTTGTTCTTGCGAGGATATGCTTGGCTCTACGTATTGATTCCTTTTGTTTTACTTTCTGGGTTGCAGCTAACCATAACTGGGATCGTTATAAGCTGGATTGGGTTGATAGCTATCGCGCTTACTTTGGCCATTCATCAAATTGGTTTTTCCCATCTAATACAGGCACCAATAGACTTGAGTTGGTTTCGATTCTCGGTCAAATATGGCACCCCGCTTTTACCGTTTTTCCTGAGCGTGTGGGGCATGCTGGCAATCAGTAAATATATATTGGTCTATGTGAGTGACAGTGCTCAGGTGGCATTATTCTCTATATCGTACACAATGTTCGATATGATCTATCTGATTGCGGTGAGTATATCGCAAACGCTCAGTCCATATATCTTCGCTGACTGGAAAGACGAGAGACGAAGTAGCATCCACTTTGACGCAGCAATGAAATACTCGGTACTACTGGCAGTATGGCTCAGCCTGGAAGTACTATTGCTTGGCAGACAAGTAATCCAACTACTGGCTGGTGAGGCTTATATAGATGCAGCTGTATTTATCCCGTTGATAGCACCTCTCCCTCTACTGCGCGTCCTATCTGCCAACATGCAGCAGCGATTGATGGCCACAGATCGTACTCGACAGATGGGTATCATCTATATCACTGGCTTACTTTGTGTGTTAGTTACTGGGCTGTGGTGGGCACAACTGTGGGGCACGTTTGGTGTGATTGCTTCATTGTTATTTACTCAGACTATATTGTTGGTGATGATAACATGGAAAGTGCAAGGCGAGATTAAACTACATAGCGAGTACTTTCCGTTCTACCGGATGCTTGCAAGCAGCATAGTCTTGGTCTTTTTCACATGGCTCGGCATGACCGTGCTTTCATCCTGGAAACTGCTCCCATTTGCGCTAGCGGCGGTGATGCCTGTGGTCTATTTGGCTGTACTGTACGCATGTGGAGCAGTCTCACGGCGCGAGATCGCGTTCGCCAGATCAAGTTTGAGCCGGATTGGCATGCAAATAGTCGGAAAATTCAAACTAAATCGAGGGTAACCGGTGGCAATGTCCAAGACAGTGTTGTTTATAGGGGCACACAACAAACGCGAAATTGAATTCTACATCCGGGTTGCGAAGCATCTATCTAGCGAGGGTATCCAGACGAAATTCACGTCACAGTACCACCGCCATGCTGTCGAGTTGCGCCGAAACAAGGGGGTTGATGTCCTGGCTGTACCACACTGGATCGAGTCAAATTGGCATGACATTCCAGACCTTGAGGCCGCTAGGGCAGCAGAAGCAAAATATGACTTGATTTCGTTCAGACAAGTTTATAACGGAGATCGCGAATTATTTGAGTGTGATGAGAGCGAGTGCATTGACCGTTCGCTACGCTATTTTGAAGCGTGGGAGGCCCTGTTTGATGCCAATTCAGTGGACGCAGTAGTGTCTGCTATAGGTGGCGAATTAATTCGTACGACTTCTTTCTTTGCAGCGCGGCGACGTGGTATCAAAACGTCGTATCTAAATTTCTTTCCTCTGCCGCATCGTTTTGTGCTGGTTTCGACCTTACATGGTGATTTCTTGAACCTTGATCTTACATCTCTTCCCGATTTATCACCAGTCCAAGATGTGGAAGCCCGGGCACTTTTGGAGCAACTGATTAATAGATCACCGCGGTTTTTTAGATGGCACCCTCCCACACTTGAGGCGGAATATGTGGGTAAAACTTTCAGCCGATGGTACTTTGCTCTCTTTACCGATCGGTACGCCTACCCGTCCCGATGGGTCTTTCGCAAGAGTCGTTATATTTCAAGACGGGTATTTAACCACTTTTTTTCTCGAACTCTATATGAGCAACCTCGACTAGACGGCAAGTTCTTGTTCTTCCCACTTCACGATTCTGAGGACTTTCAGCTAAGAGTGCGTGCACCGCATTGTCAGAATCAAGAATTTATAGTTCAATTGATTGCCGAGTCCCTACCCATCGGGTACAATTTATGTGTCAAAGAGCACCCTAACTTCTTAGGCGGGATAGATACGAGTACTCTGCGTTGGATTAAGCAGATTCCAAATGTAACATTGTTGCCCCCCCAAGTGTCGGCGCTTGATCTGATTTCTGCTGCTGAAGCAATCGTAACCATCAACTCTACAGTTGGCTTCGAAGCTCTCGTGCGAGGAAAGCCAGTTGTTAGTCTAGGGCCATCGTTCTACCGTGGCAAAGGCATTACCTTCGATGTAGACAACTTCTATGATTTGCCCAAGACGATCAAACAAGCTATTGGCGGCAAGCCTGACGAGAAATTGGTAAAAAAGTTCCTATACTATGCCATGCGCAAGTCGCATCAGGGTGATTACACTCTGCGTGACTTTTCAGAGGAGAACATTAGTCTAGTAGCCCAAGCAATCCTGGAGGAGATTGAGCGTGTCTAACAAAGCAGGGGTATCGTCTCTCAAATGGCCAATCCTGTCCAAGAACATCGTTGTAGCTTCAGTCGCAATAGGGATTGGGCTGATTGTCGTGTTGGTCACAGACTACTCAGAGTGGATGTATGTGGTGCTACTGGGCTTGCCAGCAGTGGTGGTGGCAATTTGGTTTCTGTGGCGCTTTCCTGTAGCACCCTATTTGATTTTCCCTCTTACAGCGTTCGAGTTGGTGTACGTGACTGTGGCTGGAGTAAATATACGGCCTCATCAAATCATTGCTCTATTAGCCATTGCGGCTTTGCTGTTGAAGAAGGAGATTCTGATACCAAAGAGCCTGGTTGATTGGGCCTGTATCGCCTATCTATTTATCAATGGAATTTCGATCTCGTACTCGTACTCGCGCATGGATAGCATTGAGCTATGGCTATTGTTTGTCGTGCAGATTGGAACGCTCTATGCTTTAATGCGATTCTTAGACACACCCAACCGTGTCCGAAAATTCATACCGTTCTTCTTATTCAGCGGTTTTGTACTTACAGTAGTTGGGTTGGCACAAATAGTCTTGGTTATCGCAGGTGTGCTGCCACCATATCGCAACGCCTGGATGATTCCTACCGGTCGCCCACCGGGCACGTTTATCGAAGCTGGATGGCTAGCGGCATTTTCACTATTCTTCCTGTTGGCCTACCTGCCTTTTCTCTATAGTCGCAGATTCGCTCGCTACAGACCCTTTATTGTAATTGCCTGGTTACTGATGCTAATAGTAAATCTCTTTTGTATGGCTCGTGCAGCTTGGCTAGGAATGATGATAGGAATTCCGCTCCAATTAGGCCTTATGCTTTGGTTGCGCCCAAAAGGAGCTCGGGGGTTAATTAATTTGATAGCCTTTCGGTTGGCCCCACTCTTGATAGTATTAAGCTTGTTAGCGACCTTAATTATGTCTGATTTCGTTGGTTCGTTTGTACATAGATTTCTTGACTTGGGGAATCGCTCCGAGTCAGCAGCATCTCTAAGAACAGATGATTTCAGTGATGTCATCAAGTTGGTGTACAAGCGACCGTGGACAGGTTATGGAATTGGGACATTAGAGGTTGTGATGCGTGAACCGATGAATAACCCACGCCACCGCGGTTTTGCTAATGTTTCCCTCAATATTTACCTGACTATGTTGTTCGACGCTGGCATTCCCGGGCTGCTGACTGGCTTACTCCTGACTTTGTCTATTCCTTTGGAGATTATCCACAATGCTGCCAGGACTTCAAATCCTTTCGATAGGGACTTCCTTATCGCTCTGGGTGTGGGTATGTTGGGGCTTGTATTGACATTCCAGTTTAGTAACGGATTTCCCCGTGGATGGTATTGGGCGCTGGCGGGTGTTAGCTTGGTGACAGGTCGCATATTATCAAGAAATGAGAATGCACATGAAAGTACTGATGGTTGAACCGCTTGGGTTCAGCGGTATCTGTTATTATACTGCTGGCTTGTGCCGTACTCTTCAGCCACTAGTTGAGGAATTAACGCTCCTGACAGCAAGCAACTACGAATTGAATACAAGTCAGGAACCATATACAGTGTTGCCGCTTCTAGGGGGGATGAATCGAAATCAAGCCAAATTACGCCGCGGATTCAACGCGCTCCGCAACCCTCTTATTATGCTTGATGTCATCCGGGCAAATAATCCGACGATTGTACATTTTCAAGACAGTTTTATCCCGCTTATTGAGATGTGGTCTGTTAACTTGGCACATCGTCTGTGTGCCGGAGTAATTTATACCGTTCACGATGTAGAGCGCGCAACATTGCTTGGCGAACCAACAGTGCATAGCCGACTTACTGCTTTGGCACTGCACCGAATTTATCACATAGCCAATCGACTGATTGTGCATTCCCAAAACAGTGCAGATGAACTCCAAAAACGTTTTACAGTTGATGTTTCTAACATATACCAACTACCGCTTGGTGCACCTTATATTGATAATAACTCGTTGCCCAATCGTGCCGAAGCGCGGGCGAGCCTGAATATACCCGCTGACTGCATTGTTGCATTGTTTTTTGGCAATCTTAAGAAAACCAAGGGGTTAGATTATCTTTTGAAAGCTCTGCAGAGGGTGGTGGAACGGCTCCCTAACTTTCTTTTGCTGGTGGCGGGGCCGCCACGTTCCGAGAACACAACCGACTATATCGGCGTGACTAAGAGTCTTGGTTTGGAAGACTACGTTCGCTTTGACATGCGATACATACCGTACCATGAGGTGCCCTATTATTTTATTGCTAGTGATTTTGTTGTGCTCCCCTATCAAAAGGTGTATCAAAGCGCAGTTGTGGTCACTGCATACGCATTCGGACGGCCGGTAGTAGCAACTCGAGTAGATGGTCTGTCTGAGGTTGTTGAGGACGGGCGCAGCGGTTACCTGGTTGATGATTCGGCAGATGTACGCTCACTCGCTGATAAGATTATATTGATGGGGCTTGACCAAGCCAAGCGCAACGACATGGAACACTACGTCAGAGAATTAACTCTCACCAGATACTCGTGGACTGCTATAGCCAAAGAGACGAAGCGCATTTACAGTACCCTTGCTAATGAATAACAGTCATTGTACCGGAACTCGGGTAATCTCAATATGTCCAATATGCAACTGTGCCAACAGTCAAATTTTGTTTCGCGCAGTCAGTTGGGAATCCTTTGCGCGAGATCAAGTCTATGAACTTCGACGCTGCAATGACTGCGGTATCGTATTTACCAGCCCCCCTGTTAGCTCTGAGGAATTGGATGTCTTCTATGCTCAAGGGATCTACAAAGACACACGCAATCGCTTATATCCCATAATTGAAGGCTTGTCACAGATTCTCCAGTGGTTCCGTCTGCGTAAAATCACACGGATGTATAAACGAGGGAAGTTGCTTGATGTAGGTTGTGGTAAAGGAAGGTTCTTAGCATATGCTGCAACGCACGGGTGGAACGTGCGTGGAGTGGAACCTTCAGAAAATGGTCGTAGATTTGCTCGTAATATGCTAGGTGATCGAGCAGTTCGTAGTCTTGATGAACTCCGGTCAGTCGAGAGATTTGATGTAGTCACACTGTGGCATGTTCTTGAGCATATATCCGAGCCAGTGAAAATGCTTCGACAGATACGTTCATACGTGAAACCTGGAGGATCTCTGTTTATAGCTGTACCCAACTTTGCCTCATTACAGGCGCAGATGGGGAGAGGACATTGGAGTCACCTAGATATACCAAGACACTATGTTCACTATGCTCCTGACACCTTGAAATATGCACTGACCCTAGCTGGCTACACGACACTGTGGATAGATCACTTTTCAATAGAATTCAACCCGATTGGTGTGTTGCAGACCACACTCAATCTGCTAGGGTGTGAACCGGGACTTATCTATAGCTTTGTGAAACGGAACTTTTCATGCTGTACAACTGTAGGCAGATTTCGGTTTCTCTACAGTATAGTGATGGCTGTTGTAAGTATACCACTTTTGGCCTTGCCGGCCTTTTTCTTTGCTCATTTCGAATCATTAATTGGCAGGGGAGGAACAATCCTGGCCTGCGCAGTGCCCACTGAATTGAAAGAGTGAGCCCATGCACATCGCCCTCCTCGGCACCCGTGGCATCCCCGCCAGCTACAGCGGCTTTGAAACCTGCGTAGAACAACTAGGTCAGCGTTTGGTACAACGCGGGCATCAGGTCACCGTCTATTGCCGTTCCCATCACATCACTTATCCTGGCGCGCACTACAAAGGGATGCGCCTGGTCAAACTGCCCACCATCTCCAACAAGTACCTGGACACCATTGTCCACTCTTTTCTCTCCTCCCTCCACGCCTTGACCCGGCGTTACGACGTTGCGCTCTACTTTATCGCTGGCAACAGCCCTGTCACCTGGATTCCCCGTCTGGTGGGCACCAAAACCATCCTCAACGTAGATGGTTTGGACTGGAAACGGGAAAAGTGGCCGACGATAGCCAAAAAATACATACAATTCGCCGAATATCTAGCGACGAAACTGCCCACCACCTACATCACCGATTCAAAAATTGTACAAGGTTATTATCAAGATCGTTTTGCCAGCACCCCGCCCTATATCCCCTACGGCTCAGAAGTGGACATTGTGCCTCCCGGTGAGACCCTGGCCCGTTTTGGGTTAGAGCCAGGCAGATATGTCCTCTTCGTCGGGCGACTGGTGTCCGAGAACTGCGCCCACCACTTGGTACAAGCCTTTCGAGGGCTGGATACTGACCTAAAGTGTGTCATTGTCGGCGACGCAGCCTACGCTAAAGACTATATAGCTTCTCTCAAAGCCAGCGCCCAGAATGACCCGCGCGTGATCTTTACAGGCTACGTTTTTGGCAAGGGCTACCACGAGCTAGGCTCCAATGCCTACATCTTTGTGGAAACATCAGGCGTGGGCGGCACCCATCCATCTCTGACCGAAGCGATGGCCTTTGGAAACTGCGTCATCGTCCACGACACGGCGGAGAACCTGGAAACCATCGGTGACGCCGGATTCTCCTACGATGGCAAGATAGGAGCCGATAGCTTGCGGCAGGTGTTGCAGCATTTGCTATCGGAGCCAGAGTTGGTGACCGAGTATAGTCAACGTGCGCGCCGACGTGCGCAAACCCACTACACATGGGAAGCCGTCACGGATGCCTATGAACGGTTATTTTACCGACTGTGCAAACATCCCCTGCCAGAGCGATTACGATAGTGCTTGGAGCTAGTAGTGTGCGCTCGTTGGACAATGCGCCACTTGGCGACCACGCCCAGAGTGGCTGGGCCGGCTGATTATCGAACCCCGCCGCCTCTGGCGGCGCTACCTCATCGGCACCCCATTTACACAAAAGGGAAGCGAAGCGCCCCCCCTTGTTCCTGTGGCGCGTGCTCAAGCAGCAACCTGCCTTGAGCGCCGCTTCGCTTACAGTCGAAGGGGTTGAGGCTGCAAAAGTACTCTCTGGAATAGAGGACTGGTCGAGCAGTCAGGTGTTCGGCCGTCCGGGTGTTCGTTTGTGTTTTTGATAATATAAAACAGGGCCACTCGACCGAACTTTGACAATTGAAAAGAGGGCCACCTGAGCACAAATCTGGTATTATTAGAAGGTCTGGAAATCTAGTGATACTGGAGGAGGAGA
>Ga0164310_10000422_pt1 | contig 22356 bp, 26 predicted proteins | sample GuaBasSedimGuay1_FD_121795 | JGI IMG/M metagenome (GOLD analysis project Ga0164310, IMG submission 121795) | Subseafloor sediment microbial communities from Guaymas Basin, Gulf of California, Mexico - Guay1, Core 4569-9, 0-3 cm | ecosystem: Environmental > Aquatic > Marine > Hydrothermal vents... | reverse complement strand
TCAAATGCTACTGAATCCTTAGCTCTCTTCGGATTGGCTAAGGAGAATTCTCAGATGCCTTTTGAACTTGACATCGACAAAGTTACGCGTCTGAACAAGAGAAATATATATAACTTGAGCTTCTTGGAAGCGTTTAACTCGCTAAACATAAAAGACAAGCCATTTAGGATAATAATCAAACCTTTATTTAATGTCACCGCGAATCTAGCGTCAAGAGAGGAAGATTATTCCGACATAACCTACCGCTTCAACATCTCAGCTAAAAGATTCAATTTCCCAGTTGAAGCATCTCTAAAGTGTTACGTTATGATAGGGGATTACGTCGTTAGTTGTTCCTCTCAGACTTCAAACTCAGGTGAAGGATTAATCGAGTTTGCATTGCCGAAGAGCCTGAGTGGAACTGCTTTATTGACAATCTTCGCTGAGGCAGAGCCAAGAATGCTCTCATATACTGTTCATCGATTTGCTCATAACTCGGTGAATCCACCGGGTTCTGAGGAAAGATACGCGTCACTCAGCCCACTAAATTATACGTTAAGAGTCGACCTAAACTCTTCTGATAGGATTCTATATGCCAGAGTTTTCACATACAATTACGTATTTAATCTAACGGAGGTTGAAAGAAACTCGGTAACTCAGCACTTCATTATTCCGAGGCTTCTAGATGAGAGTCCCATGATCCTTGTTGGAGCAGGACTGAATACAAGCTCCTCGGAGTACTTCGCGGAGTGGGTTTCTTATCCTCAAATCCCCCTAGACTTCGGGTTAGGCTTCACTAACAAATATCAGCTGGCGGATTCCTTCTCATTTCGCTTTCTTGTCACAATTAACTCTGCAATCTATGAATGCGAGGTGATCCTTTGGAGATCATGAATCTCCTTACGAATAAAAGGGGGCAAGTGCACACTTTAGAAGCTCTCCTCGCAGTTGCCGTTGTATTTGCCGCTCTGCTGCTAACAAAGCCCACCTACATATCCTACAATAACTTAAACGACTACGAAGTTCTATATGCCGTGGGCTTAAATACCCTCACACATCTTGATAAGAATGGAGATCTCGGAAGACTTATCGGTGAGAGGAACTGGACTGAAATTGCAAGCAGGCTCTCAATAATGCTACCTCTCGGCGTATCTTTCAACCTCACAGTTTATGATGAAGAATCAAATATGCTTAATGACCGACCAGTTTCCAGCGGGATGACCGATAGTAGATGCATTGTCTCAATCCAATACATACTTGTCGATCGTTCAACTTTTCATTTCTACATAGTCAAGCTACAATTAGCATGGATGAAGTGATAGGGATGTTAAGGAATAATTCGGGTCAGGTTCTCCTCATAGCTGCTCTAGCGATAGCTCTCATCATATCTTCTTCGACACTTTACGTTTATGAGACAAGACAGAGCATAATCTCTGCTGACCAAACATCAAGGCTTAATGACTTCATCAGGAATGTTAAGATAGGCTCGCGAAATCTTATAATTGGAAGTCTTGCAAATATTTCCAATGAAGGGACAAACGAGACCTTAAGAATTAATCTTTAAAGATGGAAATCCTTCGTTGAATCTTATTACTATATGGGGAAATGCCATTTAAGCTATGAGCTATATGAAGATTCGCCATACTCTTCCGGACTATAGATATATTGGGAAAGGAATAGCTTAGGTGTATCAAGGTTGAGATTAACTTTTCACTCAGCCTATCCGATAACAGCGGAGAAGCACACGCTGTACGCTGTATATTCTGTCAACATCACAACTCACATTGAAATCAACGCGGTCTCAAAATAGATTCCAAGATTACATCTAGTCAATGAGGGTTCTCCAGCTCTCTACAGAAACATAACAGTTTATTATAAGACCGCCAGCGGGAAATGGAGAGATGCCTCAACAAACGATGATTATCTACTTAAAGATCATGGTAATAGAACATATGTTGCATAGTTCCTATACACGATCAATCAAGAATATATGATAGAGAAATACTGGTTGAGTGCTTCGACCAAAGAGACATTTTCGTTAAGGCAGTAACCAGATGTGTAGATCTCTAGCAGAAAAATAACTCAGTTAAGAATAGAAACTCAGAAGTTTTACTCAGCTCCCCTTATAAAGGTCTCTAGAATAAACTCCAAATATGGATCCCGCTTGGTTGATTAAGCGATTTATCCCTGAAGACACATGGCTTGGACGCACCTTTCTCTTGCTTGGTTTTATATTCTTAGACTTCATGACAACAGCGTCTTTATGTAAGACGCCGCTCGCCGAAGCAAATCCCTATGCTAGATTCTTTATGCAGAGGTACGGCATACTGGAAGGACTTATATTCTTTAATCTTCTCGCAACATTACCAATCTACGCTGTTCTTGTATTCGACTCTCACTTAATTAAGCAGACAAAACATTACAGAGCTAAGACTGAACTTGTAATCGATATTGCCTTAGCATGGCTTGTTGCAGGAGTCCGCTTTAACGGAGCTATGAGTTGGCTGTGGGATGCGCCTAACTTACTTCGGCAAGCGATGGGATCCGCTATCTATCTAGCTATCGCCGTTCCTCTTTTTCATTTGTTTCCCAGAACTCTAAGCAACGCTAGATTCTTCGCTTTGAAAAGGAATAAAAAGGTTATATGCTAATTTTTCATAATCAAGAATCAACATTCCGACACCGTTTCTTCCTCTTGAGTCTGCTTTTTGCATCTTTCCAGATTCAAGAATATTAGCCCTTAGAAAAATTCTGTTGTTCTGTAATATCTAAGCTTTAGGCCTTCATCCTCGCTGGTTGAGAGGATCCATCAGACCTTTCCGTCACCGCAAGTATTGTTGTCTGGTAATGGCTTACTTTTGAGCTTAGTTCCTCCTCCATCTTGTAGGCATCCTGCTCTAGGATTGTAATTTTCAACATACCCGGCCACTTTCAGCTATATTACGAAAGTTTCGCCAGTCTTTGGAGCCTTAGCCTCAAGACCTACTTCCTCTCTTATCCACTTTGCAAACTTTTGACAATTTCCTTCGGCTCCATGGACAACGTAGACCTTCGGCTTTCCCTTTAGTTTCTTAACTGTCTCCTTCAATTCTTTCGCACCTGAATGACTAGAAAAATCGAAGAAGCCAACTTTAGCCTTGATCTTCTGTATCTTCCCATCGATGACGCATTCTCCCTTATCAAGCAATTCTCTTCCCGGAGTTCCAGGAATCTGATATCCAACCAAGAAAACAGCATTTTTTGTTTTCTTTCCTATTGTTTGAATATAAGAAACGGCGGGACCGCCCTTAAGCATTCCAGCAGGAGATATTATCACACCGGATTTTCTCATCGCCTCCCTCCGTTCCCTCCAGCTCTCTATCCAGTTCGCCAGATGAACCCCATCCATAAAGAGCTTGGGGTCCTTAATGAAGTCAAGATGCCCCATCATTATTCTTGTTGCTTCCCTAGCCATACCATCTAAAACCACTGGATACTCAAAGTGGTAAGCAGCTAGAATGCAAGCAATCTCCTGTGCACGTCCAACACTAAAGGCGGGAACTAGAACCGTACCCCCGGATTCAACAACATCGGTGACCTCCTCAACAAAATTCTTCTCGAGATCCTTCCTCGGAGTGTGATCCTCATCAGCATATGTACTCTCGATTATCACCGCATCAACCTCTCCATAATCGAGGTCAGCCGGCGGCAAAAGTCTTGTCTCTACAGCGTTAAAGTCGCTTGTATAGACAAGCCGTTTGCCAAACGCCTCAACCAGCACCGATGCTCCGCCTGGAATATGACCAGAGTTCAGCAACTCAAACTTTATATCTCCAACAGCTACTTCTTCCCGGAAGTCTACATCTCTACGGCTTCTCATCATCGAGCGAAGTTCAAGATATTCGAAAGGCAAGTAATACCCAGATAAATGAATAAGGTCCTTGATGAGTACATTTGCTAAGTTAAAAGTTAAGCGCGTTCCATAGACTGGTTTTTTTCCACCTATATGAAATATTGGAACGGCTCCTGAATGGTCCAGGTGGCTGTGCGTAACCACTATTGCATCGACTTCCTTTGGTGTAACATGCATCGGGAAGCCTGGAGTATGGTTAAGCATGACGCCATAATCTAGCAGAATCTTTGTAGTCTCAGTTTTAACGTATATCGCTGCTCTTCCAACTTCTCTTGCGCTACCCAGAAACGTAACTTCTAAAGAGATCTTTTCCACCATCCAAGATTGGCATATTTTCTAGTTTTCACGACTGATCTTTGTTCCTCTATAGATGTCCAGAGAGAAGTTAATAAGTATTTATACTTACTTCCCATTTCTGCCATTTAGATGTAGAAGAATGTCTTCTTTTTACAGAAAGATCTCAAGCCCTTAAAAATTCCATTTTCTTCGCCGCCTTTTCCATGCATATCTCTGCCACTCCCTCCTGCCACGTTCCCGGCTCTAAAATCATGATTATCTTTTTGTATCGGCTTTTCTCCACGTACTCAATTATTCTTTGAGCGACGTACTCTACCATCTCCATGTCTGGAGGAGATGCAAACTCATATTGCGAAAGCGGATAAATATCGCTGATCTCTTGAGGAACTATGCCAAATGGAGGACCATAGAAACATATATGAATTCGATTCTTGTTGATTCCTGATTCTTCGCATAAGTTCATGATGATCCTCTTATATTTCTTCTTTTTCACTGTTCGCTTCAGACTTAAAGAAGGAAGTAAAATAAGAGATTCAGCGTCTTTTGGTTGCTCGTACCTCTCTAACATCTTCTTCCTGTGACGAATTATCTCAGGTCTTGCAAGATCCACGGAGCCAAAGAAAAACAATCCACTTCTCTTTGATACTGGACTATACCTTTCCAGAATCTCGCTATAATCTTTAAGCTTCTTAACTGCTTGGAGCAATGAGGGATGACTGTGAGACCTCATCATTAAATATTCCCATAAACGTCCCTCAACTATTGCTTGCTTAACTCTCTTTATCTCTGCAAAGCAGACGTGAAGATTGTGTCGAGTTAGCTCAGCTTCACGTTCATTCTTCGGCATATCCAAAAAGTCTCGGGGATCCCGTTTGTAGCATACTGGACAAGAACACGGTAAGTATTCGAGCTCTTCAAGGCGGATTGTTCCATAAGCGGTCAAATATCGATCATCATGAGCAAATATATTGTATGCTGCGGAATCAAATAAGTCGCAGCCTAAAGCGACAGCTAGAGCAAACATGAATGGATGGCCAGCTCCAAATAGATGAAACGGGCGGCTAGAGGAAACATTCATTTTGGCAGTGATTATCATATCTATGAGTAAGTCGAAGAGATACCGCTCCATAACTGGCGTTGGGCTTCCTAGTGCGTGTATATCAAATGGAAGATTATTCATTTCCCTAGCCGACCTTGCAATCAGGTCTAGATATCTTCCACCTTGAATAGGTCCTACCCAGAGAATATCCTTTTTACTCTTTATTTTTTCCAGCTCTCTAGCTCTCTTCACAGTCTCCTCAACTGTATATTCTGCATGCTCTCTCGAGGCTTTCCATCCAGTGGGTACATCGAGTATCGTGGCAATATCGGTTCCAATCTCCTCCTGAAACCTAACAATCTCCTCCGGTGCGATCTCTATATCCCCATACTCTAGTATCTGGTAAGCCCCAGAATCTGTCATAATCACCCCGGGAAAATCCAGAAATCTATGTATCCCCATTTCTATCGCCGTCTCGGCTTTTTGCTTTTTAACAATGTAAGCATTAGTTATAAGAATCCTGCAGCCAAACTCTTCCCAGAGCTCTTTTGGGGTAACAATCTGCTTCGCCATATTTATCACAGGAAGAAAGGAAGGAGTCTCAACAGTGCCGCTTTTAGTTTTTATTCTTCCTATTCTTGCAAGAAGATCCCTATTTCTCACTTCAAACTCAACCATATCTATATTTCTCCTTAGAGGAAATCAATATCTCTAGAGTCAAAAAAATATGAAAAACTTTAAGGTTCTCTTTTTATAATTAGTCCTTCAGAGGCTCATTAATTAGATGCTAATTTAACGGTTACCTCTACATTCTCTCCACAAGTTGCATTCACGTTTTTATCAAGACGTTTTCAGTGTCGCTCCATCTCATCATTACTTTCGCTCAGAATGTTGTGTCCCTCATCATACACATTAAGAAAAGGATACGAGTCTTAAAAGGATTTTTATTTTTCTCCCCCCAAAAATGAGAAAATAATCATACACAATGATCTTCCATGGCGGATATATTTTATGAAAGAAATCCTTAGAGCTATTTGAGCTTTTAAGCGGAAAGATTAAAGCTCATCCAGAAAATTTTTAAACATCACTGCGCATCCTTTTTAAGGAAACTGTAGTTTGTCATGAAAAAGTCGAAGGAGAGAATAGTTACGTTTAACATAGTCACTTTAGAGGATTCAGTACGCATACTACCAAGTAAGTTCGGTGAACCCTTAGAAGAGGTCGCCAAGGAACAGCTTAGGCTAAAGTATGAAGGAATAATCGATGAAGAATTAGGCTATGTAATTGCCGTTACAGATATTAAGGTTTCTCCTGTTGGAAAAATAATCCCCGGAGACTGTGCAACATATCACAAAGCCACATTTTCACTCTTAACCTTTTATCCTAGGGTTCATGAGATAGTTGAAGGAGAAGTTGTTGAGATAGCGGATTTCGGAGCCTTTCTGCGAGTTGGTCCGGTTGATGCTTTAATTCATGTTTCTCAAATAATGGATGATTTCATATCCTATGATGACCGTCAAGGTGTATTGATGGGAAAAGAGACTAAAAGGAAGATCTCTGTTGGAAACAAGATGCGCGTCCGCATAACGGCTGTCTCTATGGGAGGAGGGAGCAGCTTCGGAAAGATAGGCGTAACCGCTAGGCAACCGTTTCTAGGAGTGCTTGAGTGGATAGAAGAAGACGTTAAGAAGATTCATGAAGAAATAAAGGAAATAGAAGAAAGGTGACTGACACATGGTTGATAAAGCTTGCAGAAACTGTCACTTAATCACTGAAGGAAACGTATGCCCTCGATGCAAATCCACTGATCTAAGCGATGACTTTAGCGGAATAGTAATTATATTGGATCCGGAGAATTCTCAAATAGCGCAGATGATGAACGTAGATAAAAAAGGCAGATACGCAGTTCGCGTAAGGTGACCGAAGATACTTATGCTCACGCCAGAATTACGTAAAGAATTAAAAGTCCCCCTAGGTCAACTTATTGAAGGATCCTTTGAAGAGACTTCTAAAAGAATCGCTAAGCTTGTATCTGAGAAGAAGCCTAAAAAGCTGATTACAGTAGGTGATCAGGTTACAATGAACATGATCTCCAGTAACATTCTCCCAGACGTTGCCGTAGTCGACTCGAAAATTATGAGGAAAGCAGTTCCTCCAGTAAAATTTGAAGCTGACAGCGTATTTCAGATAAATAATCCTCCAGGCACCATAACTGATGAGTCTTGGGAAACAATTAAGAAAGCCATTAATAGTCTTGGACGATCGAAAGTGATAGTCAACGGCGAAGAAGATCTTCTAACAATAGTTGCCGTTCTCTCGGCTCCCTGCGGCTCAATAGTGATGTATGGACAGCCGAATCGAGGGGTAGTTGTGCTGAACATCGAAGAAGAAGTCAAGAAAAGATTTAAAGAGATAATCAAGAAAATGAGAAAGATAGATTAGGAGTTTCTTCTCCAAACATTGATGTATAACTCAAAATAACATTAATAAAGAAGAATTATTATTCCATTCACTAATGCATCAACCTCAGCACGTATTGCGGTGAATGCCATGAAGTTCGAGATCGCAAGTAAGCAAAGGAACGAGCTGCTCAAGCGAGTTGAAGTTAAGTTTCAGGTGAGCCATGAAGGCGAGGGAACACCATCTCGCATTGAGGTTAGGAGAAATCTTGCCAACATGCTTGATGTAGATGAGGAGAGAATCTATATTAAAAAGATTGAAACCAAGACAGGAATGAACTTATCTGTCGGCAGAGCGAATATTTATGATTCGTCGAGCCAAGCTAAATATGTTGAACCGGAACATATAATACTTAGAAATAAGCCTAGAACAAAGGAGGAAGGAGAGTAGATTAATTGTCTAAGGAAGAAACTAAGAAACGAAAAAAGAAAAGGAAGATTTACATGTACTATAAGATCGAGAATGGAAAGCTAAAGCGTCTCCTACCCTTCTGTGACCGATGCGGCCCCGGCTATTTCATGGCGGATCACGGGGATCGCTATACGTGTGGTCACTGCGGATTCACAAAATACAAAGCGGTTTTAGAGAAGAACGAGTAGAGATATTTTAGAATTCTATCTTTTCTTTATTGCTAAGAAAAGTTGAATTCCGGCGGAAAGCACTAGTAGGACCGTTATTATAGATACAACCCTTTTAACGAATCCATAGGCTGTGGTAAATTCATACACTGGCAGATACACGAGCCAAAGATATCCTACGAGAATCATGAAACAGACGGAGGAAATTAAGTAGAAAACGTTAAGTCGGAATTTCATCATTCCTCCAACCCAAGAATGTGAAAGCAGCGAGACTATTAAATTATTTCTGAATTCATCTGAGCAGTAGATGAAAAATATGATTTTAAATTTTAATAAAGTAAAATTGTTAGTATCAGATCTATTGGTGATATAGGAATGAAAATAGGGATCATTTCAGATACTCATGACAGACTACCTTACATCGACAAAGCTGTCAGAAAAATGAATGAAGAGAAAGTCGATTTGGTGCTTCATGCTGGAGATTATTGCGCTCCATTCGCCGCCTTCAGGTTTAAACCTTTAAAGGCCAAGATGATAGGGGTCTTCGGAAATAATGATGCTGAAAGAGAGCTATTGCGGAGAAACTTCAGTGATATAGGAGCTGAGATACGTGGTATATTCGCAGAGGTAGAAGCTGATGGTGTCAAGATAGCTCTCCTCCATGGAGAGGAGAAAGAACTTTTAAACTCCATCATAAATACTGGATTCTATGATGTTGTGGTCTACGGGCATACTCATCGTTCCGAAGTAAAGAGGAAAGACGGAGTTCTCATAGTTAATCCTGGGGAGACATGTGGTTATCTCACGGGGGAAGCGACCATAGGTATACTTGATACAAGCACTAAAGACTTGACGATAATTCGAATATAGCTCATTCAACAAATTTTTCTCTCGCCTTTTTGGCAGTAAGATGTGCGTATCGAATCGGTTCCGGAACTCTATACTTAGAGCATTCAAGCACTATCTCCACAGCTGTCTCAAGAGAGACCTTATGACCTACACTTACATACATAGGCTTACTGCCTTTCCTTGTTAAAACAGCTGCGCCGATGATCTCTCCTTTGTCGATTATAGGTTTCCATGAACCTTTAACGTTCCTAGATTCCCCGTATAAAAGGCTTTTAGCAACTCCTATTGTAGGAATGTTCAAAATTAAACCAAAGTGACAGGCAAGGCCGAAACGGCGAGGATGAGCCCGCCCGTGCCCTTCAACCATAAAAACATCCGGCTTTGTCCTTAACATTCGTGCCACGGTTATCGCTGGAGGAAGCTCCCTTAAGAAGAGAAATGTTGGAATGTAAGGTATTGCCATATTCAGCGAATAGGTCTTTTCTTCGATTTTCTTCATAGTCCCGTATTCAAGCACAACGGCGGCTCCATACGCTTTATTAGCTGAATATGCGACATCTATCCCAGCAATATACTTAATCTCTTGTGGTAGAGAATCGTGGATAATCACAGCTTTCGAGAAATATCTCTGAATCTTCTCAGCTCGCCTAAGGAGGAAAGACATTTTTGAATTCGAGAGCGATAACGCCGACGTTTCCCATTTCATGGCTTACTTACTTATCTCCGCCCGTATACCTAAGAAAATGGGGCCTGTCACCCTTATTCTCTTTTTCTGACCTGTTATGAATCTACGCGCTGTTCCACTTAGCTCAAGATTCACATCACTTAGTCTCTTAACCATCTTAATCCTAATATCGGCTACTTTAAGTCCCTTTCTTAGGGCTTCCTCTATTTTGGCAACAGCATATGAAGCCACACCGTCTAGGTATTTAATACCCGTGCAAAATCCTTTCTCCCGCGCCTTCCTAACTAACGGAGAGTCATTCATTCCTTTGAGAGGAGCTCCTATAATGTTTCCGTCGTAGACAAATATGCAATTTTCAGCCGCGGCTCCTAGAAGAGAAGCTCCCTCCTCATCTTCATAAATGTAAATCTTAACTCTCTTGCCAAGGATCTTCCCATCATATATCAGAAACTGGCATGGACCTATTGAATCTTTATGTTTAAGGGCTTCACGGATTATTGTGTCTCGTATTCTCCAGCCCTCCTTCGTTGACGGCTCCTCTCTGAACCTAAGCGACTCAGCGATCTCTCGGTCGGTGAGAAACAGCTCCTTATAGAATTGTGGATAAACAAGCCTTCGAACATCGCTTTCGCCGTAAAGTATCATTGCTAGTCTCTCAACTCCCAAGCCAACGTTTAAAACTGGATGTTCTAGCCCATACTTCGCCAAGGATATGGGATTATAAATGCCATAATCAACTATCTCGATCCATTCTCCAGAGAAAGGATTATAAGCAAATCCCTCATACTCCATTCCATAGGCATAATACTTCGAAGTTACCTTTCTCCTAACAAATCGAAAGTTTTTAAGACCTAGAGGCTCAAGTAGAGCCCTCGTTATTCTCTCTCCATCCTCTATATTTAACTCTTCATCCATCACAACGCAGCTAGCCGAGTGATGTACTCTAAGATGAGTAGGATCCTCCCTCTGTTCTCTTCGAAATCTTATATCTATAGAGAAAAGCTTCAAGGGAAGATCTGTCATATGTTGAAGGGCTTGAAGGGTTAGAAACCAGGAGCTTGTCATATGTGAACGTAAAGTTAGCTTCGAGGATATCGGTTTTAAGGATGAAAATTCTGGAAAAACCTGAGAAACAACGCCAGTTGCAATGTCATCGGAAACATCAAGTGCTTTAGCTATCTCTTCAATAAGATCGTCAGAGTCTATCTTCCCCTTCTTGTAATTTCTAAGGATCCTTTTTAATACGAGGATCTTAAAATCAGTTAGTTTCACCCCTAGCCTCTCGATTTCCCTACATTTAGCCCTGCTTAACCCAATATCTGGACGTGGCAAAGCCGCCAAATAATAGCAACGATCAAGTATTATCGGTGCTTCTGGTCCGTATTGGCGATATATCTCATTCTCATCAACTATAACTGGATTAAAGATCTCATCGAATCCCAAACTGAGAAATCTATTTCTGAGCTTCTGTATAAGCTCATAAATTGGATGAGGCTTTCCCCGTCTCCCTGAACTGAGATCAAGCCTCTTTGAGCTTCTCTGTATAAAATTTGAACTCTCCCTCCATATCCTCTCAAATCCTTCCTTCTCAACTTTTTTTAGAATTTCATGAGGACTCAGCGGACTCGTCATTTCTCACCTCATCCAATGCATTAATCAAATTCATGATTTGCCGTTCAAGTGAGATTCTACCGAATTCGATCATTACATCTGCCCTGGTAGCTTCAATTATTCTCCTGCCTGCATCGCACTTCTTTCTCAAGCTTGACACAAGAATTTGGATGTCTTCCAGATTAATTATCTCCTCATATATTGTCTCCATTAGCCTTAAGCATCTTTCAGCTTCACTCACCATATCTTTTCTTAAGGATTCGAGAGCTCTCCTTCTCAGTTCCCCTATCACATCTGCAAGTCCAAGAATGTAGACATCCATGGGAATATTAAGCTCTTCAAACTCTGGAAATCTTGAGTCTTTTATGAGACTCAAGAATATGTTTGCCTCCGCATATTCTTGAAACGCCGAATTCACTGGACCAGTATAGAAAAGATCAGGATGATTCTTCGTTATCTCTCTGATTTTCTCTAGAGTTTCCCTAGCTTCTTCAAGCGTTTCTCCGGCATTTTTTAGATTCTCTTTATGAATTTGAAATATGGCCTGCTTGGAGAGTCTCGTAGCCTTACGCGCGGCCATTTTAATCTCCTGTTTAAGCATATCTTTTTTAGCTAATTCTTTCCGTATTTTCTCCAGATTATCCCTAAGCAACATAATGTCCACGTTTAACATTTTGCTGAATTAATACTCATCCATATTATTTAAGAATCTTGATTTCGATCGAAATTTAAAGAGATGAACCATACTATTTAGTCATAGTGAATAAATAGATCAGGATGAGAGGGAAAAATGGATCTAGATGTTATAAGCCGAAAGATTCCATGTGTAATGACAATTGCCGGATCGGATAGCGGCGGAGGAGCTGGAATTCAAGCCGATCTCAAAACATTCTCAGCCCTAGGCGTATTTGGAACATGCGTAATAACAGCTGTTACTGCGCAGAACACGAGGGGAGTGGAAAGTATCTTCCCTCTTCCCCCAGCTATGGTGAGGTCTCAGATCAGAGCTATAATAGAGGATATCCCAGTAAGGGTAGCTAAGACAGGCATGCTTTATTCACGTGAGATCATGGAAGAGGTCTCCAAAGCCATAGATGAGAATAGAATCACGCTAGTTGCGGATCCCGTCATCAGAGCTGGCTCCGGTGGTTCCTTAATGATTGAAGAGGATAAGAATTCTATGATCAAATTGATAGTACCTCGATCTATAATCCTAACTCCTAATGTATTCGAAGCCGAGATTATAAGCGGCATTAAAATAAGAAGTTTAGACGATATGAAGAATGCAGCAAAAAGAATTGTAGATCTCGGCGCTGAATCTGTCATAATAAAGGGCGGCCACATGAAAGAGGAGGATTCAAAAGTATGCGATCTTTTCTACCATGAGGAATCCTTCAGGATATTTGAGAAGAAACGTTTGATGATAAATCCTCATGGAGGCGGATGTACATTCTCAGCCGCGATAGCATCATTCCTCGCATGTGGAGAGACTCTTGAAAATGCCGTTGAAGAATCTGAAAGATTCGTTGAGATTAGCTTCAGAGGAGCTTTGAAAATTGGATCTGGAAGAACCCCAGTGAACCCCATGGCATCCCTATATAACAAAGCGGGAATAGCTGAAGCGATAAAGCAAGTTGATGAAGTGGCTAGAATCATCGAGAGAAATCCAAGTATATCCCGTTTCTACGCTGAGGTTGGAATTCAGATAGCCATGGCTCCGCCATATCCTCGTGGACCTGAAGAGGTAGCTGCTATTGATGGAAGAATAGTTAAGACTCTCGATGGGCTGAAGACAGCGGGTCCTCCTCGCCTTGGTGCTTCTAGGCACATGGCATCCATCATTTTGACAGCTATGAAGTATGATCCGCAAGTTCGCGCAGCTATGAATCTGCATTACAGCCCTATTCTCCTAGAGGCTTTTAGAAAGATAGGTTGCAAGGTTTCTGGATTTGACAGAAATCTTGAACCAAATGAGATAAAAAGCGTTGAAGGCAAGTCTCTCCCTTGGGGTGTTGAGGAAGCCATCCGCAAGATGCATGGAGTTCCAGATGTAATATATGATGAGGGAGAAATTGGAAAGGAACCTATGATAAGAGTACTGGGCAGAAACGCACTGGATACCATTGATAAGGTGCTCACAGCCATAAAGAATATCTGAGAATAACACATAGGTAAGGCGGACGGAGACGCATAAAAGGTCTTTACATTCTTAATTAACATTCACTCGGAAACTATTCAAGCCGAGAAGGTTTACTATAAACATATTGTGAAAGCCTATATGATCTCCATAATCTTTGAGGCTACTTCTTCACCTACCTCTTGCGTTGTCGAATCTCCTCCAAGATCATATGTTCTAACCTTTCCTTCTCTCAAAACTTTGACTACTGCTTGCTCGATGATCTCGGCGGCTTCTAATTCTCTAAGATACTCCATCATCATCTTTGCGGCCAGTATAGTTGCTATAGGGTTCACTTTGTTTTTACCAGCATACTTCGGCGCGGAGCCGTGGACAGGTTCAAACATAGCATAATTATCACCTACATTCGCCCCAGCGGCTACTCCCAGACCGCCGACTATTTGAGCGGCCTCATCTGAGAGAATATCTCCAAACATGTTCGTAGTAACGATCACATCGAACTTTTCCGGCTCCTTGATCAACCTCATAGCCATAGCGTCAACATGCACTTCATCTAGAATAACTGACGGATAATCTTCCGCAATTCTATAGACAGCATTCCTAAAAATGCCATCAGTTACTCGCAATATATTTCTCTTATGCACACAAGTTACATGATACTTTCTCTTCATAGCAATCTCGAAAGCTAATCGTGCAACCTTCTCGGATGCATCCTGCGTTACAAGGCGAATAGCTATACCTTTTCCAGGAGATACTTCAAATCCCTTACCAAAATATAGTCCTTCAGTATTCTCCCTGACGATAACGAGGTCAATATTAGGTTTTAAGGATGGAACGCCGGGCAGAGACCTGCATGGTCTAACATTCGCGTATAGACCAAATTTTCTTCTTATTGTCACAGCGGCGCTTGGAGGAGCTCCAATTTCCTCCGGAGTCGTCATAGGTCCCTTTAGGCATGCATCGGTTTCTTCAAGCATCCTAAGAGTCTTTTCTGGAACGTTTGTTCCATACTTTTCAATACAGTTGTATCCTGCTTCTCCAAATTTAAGCTCGAGTCTCAGGCTTCCTAATGCTTTCTGAACAGCGTCCAAAACTTTAACAGCTGCCTCTATAACTTCGGGTCCTATCCCGTCGCCAGGCAATACGGCGATGCTATAGTTTCTCAATGACTCGACGCCTCCCCTTTATGAATAGAAGAGGGGAGAATGCCAATTTATGTCTTTTTCGGCAACGCTATACCCTTCGCTCCATCTCTAAATCAAGTATATAATTTATGATATCAACACATGTTGCAGCTAAATATGGCCTCTTACCTATGGATACTTTGACCCCGAATCTGAGAGCGAATTCTTCATCCTTTCTCGGAAGACCTATCTGGTCGCCTAAAACAAATACGGGATTCGCTCCGATTTTTATTTTCCTTATATTCTGACCTTTCTCTTCTAACACAAAGATATTTCTGTTACTTAATGAACGGAGCAACGCTTGGAAGCTTTTCTTTTCCACATTGATTCCCGGATGAGAACCTCCAGACAGAACTTTCCTAAGAATAAACTCCCAAGTTCTTTCATCCGTTCTTACTCCTTGAAGTTTTCTTCCATCAATGATTAAGTGAAGTGGAGGCCTAGGCGGCCCTCCTAAAATAGCATGGAAAATAACATCGCGGCGTATCACCCCAGAGGTGAAAAACGCGAAGAGAATACACTGGTATACAACGTCCAGCCTGCCAGCTTCCCTTAGGCTCCTAAAGGACCCATCAGTTCTTCCTCTTCTGGATAATAGGATGAACTCGATCATTTAAGACCACTGGTAAGCATTTATTTCTCTAGGATACTACGCATTTTTAATTTATTAGAGATTGAATAAGTATTTTCCCAAATAGAAAAACTCAGCATATCATCCTATTTTTAATAGGAAGTCTTTATCACAATCGTCTCTGAGATATAATTGAAGAGCCTCTGATGCCTCTTTGAATAGAGAAGCCATCCAATGAAGCAATCTATGGGAAGCAGAAAAGCTTTACCAATACTTTCAACTGCTGCTTGCATCATATTTATCCTTCCCCCATCTAGCCGCGTCACCTTCATCTTCATAACGATCTTTCCGATTGATTGGCCCAATACGCCCTCCGTGAACATCCAATAAAGGAAGTATATGATATTATCGGATCCCACGTTAATAAACAAGGGTTCCCTTATGGAGATGAATATCTTGCTGAAATCTATGAATTTGAACCATACAAATCCTAACCATAAGAAATACCACTTAAACAATACGAGAAAAATGCCAACAACTATTATGTCGATTATCCATGCTACAAACCTTTCACCCCAATCTGCAGTTACAAGCTTGCTTCTTTGATAAGCTCTAATTGGTGCGCCACAGTTTGGACAGAAAGCGGCATCTTCAGGAATTTCTGCTCCGCATTTTTCACAGTAAGGCATATTTTCACTCTCTCAAGATCGCTATTTTGATACCCCTTATGTCAAGAGCATCATATTTATTTATTCCTCATAGCGTTTTAAGAATGAATAGTTTTTCATAAGTGGGGAATAACGTTGGATCTAGAGAAACGTCTGGAACTGGTTTCGAGAAACACCGAGGAGATCGTAACTTATGATGAGATGCGGAATCTCCTAGAAACGAATAGTAGACCCAAGGCTTACTGGGGATTTGAATGCTCAGGACTTATGCATGTGGGAATAGGGTTAATTCCGGGAGCAAAAATCAAAGATATGATCGAAGCCGGCTTCGACTTCACAATCTTCCTTGCTGACTGGCATAGCTGGATAAACAATAAGCTCGGTGGAATCATGGATAACATACGTGCCTGCGGAGAATATTTCAAGCATTGCTTCAAAGCGTTAGGGATAGCTCCAGATAAAGCGCGTTTCGTTTGGGCATCTGAGATAGCTGGGGATATAGAGTACTGGGAGAAAGTCATCAGAATAGCTAAAGCTTCTTCCCTCTTAAGGGTTCGAAGAGCCTTAACCATTATGGGGCGCGAGATGGATCTCTCTGATATTGAAACGGCTTGGATATTCTATCCATGCATGCAAGCTGCAGATATATTTCATATGGATCTCGACGTTGCCGCCGGAGGCATAGACCAAAGAAAGGCACATATGCTAGCTAGAGATGTTGCTGAAAAACTCGGATGGAGAAAACCGATATGTGTGCATACCCCATTACTTTCCGGCCTTCTGAAACCCGAAGTTGGCGGAGGAAAATATGATGAGGATGCGAAGTTAAACATGAGAATAATCTCTAAAATGTCTAAAAGTAAACCTGAAAGCTGCATATTCGTTCATGATAGTCCAGAAACGATTAGGGCTAAGATAAGAAATGCCTACTGTCCACCGAGGCGAGAAGAAGGTAATCCTGTGCTTGAATATACAAAATACATAGTTTTCCCACACCTAAATCATCTTGAAGTGCCTAGACCATCAAAGTACGGTGGACCATTAGTGTTTGAGAACTATGAAGATTTGAAGCAATCTTACCTTAAAGGTGAGATTCATCCTCTCGATTTGAAGAATGGAGTTGCGGAAGCCCTCATAGAGATACTCAAACCTGTAAGGGATCACTTCGAAAGAAACCCGGAGCCACTAGAAAGTATCATCAGAATCGAGACAACACGATGAAAAAATAAGCTACGGCCTCTCCTTTCTCTAAAAGATAGTCTCTACAAAAAGTTTAAAGGAGATAATGAGAAGAAAACTATTCGGTTACCTTTGGATTTTAAAGAAGTTCTAGAATACTATTCAAGACAAAAAGTGAAAGATGAAATTGCCTATTACTGTAAAAACCGCTGGGTAGCCATAGAAGGGCTCGAACATGACGGTGAAAGAACTTTTATAAGGTATACCCGCCGGAGAACACCTCTTATAATAAGCGATTCAGACGATGTCAGCCTTACCCTAAATAGGTTCAGATTCTTTAAGCCTAGAACGATATATGCATCTATAAACTGTTATAGGCGTTTAAGAAGTAAAGAAGACGTTGACCAGCCGAGCAACATTGCAGAATCCACGCCTATATGGGATGTTGATGCCAGCTTAGAATCTTGGGAATATGCAGTAAAAGCTTCAGAGATAATTATTGATTTTCTAGATAAGGAAGGAATTAATCATTCAGTCTACTTGAAGTGGTCAGGGAGAGGAATTCACATACATATTCATGAAAAAGCCTTCTCCGAGGATATTTTGAAGAAGCATAACCCTCTCGATGTAGCGTTTTCTATCGTAGAGTATACCTTAAAAAGGACTAAGGATCATCTCGTTAAATTAGCTGAGAAAGCCCCAAGGACAGAAGAACGACCACTCAGGATCGAAAATAAAATAGACATCAAGCGTGTTTTTACCGCCCCGCTCTCCCTTCATAGACAGCTCAACCTATGCTGCGTCTGCTTCAAACCGAATGATATCGACAATTTCTCACCGGAATGGGCCAATATCGAAAACCCTCGTCACAACTCTTCATGGAGGAAATATGAGGAGGGAGAGGGAGACCGCCTCGCCGAAAAAGCTCTGGCTGAAGTCGGCGGATATGATGGATGGCGTGAGGCGCTGATAAGAAGTCGCCGTGTTATGGTGAAGGCAAGAGTTCCAGTTAAGACTACAACTGAAGCATCTACACATAGAAAGGTTGGACGATTTCAAGTTATGGGTCTTCTCCAAGCTGCCAGATACTATATAGTTAAGGGAAATATTGAGAAAGCTAAATCGTTTGGTCTGAATAGGGCTATCTTCTATGCTTGGGCTAAAAGGTATGCTCGAGATAGGCTGACCAAAATTGCGAGAAGACCAAAGATAAAAGCAGCTGGTGCTCAAATTGACAAGCCAACGTGCGAGCAAATTGGTAACGAAATAGCTTATCTTTCGCCTAGAGGCTGGTTTGCTATAGGCAAGACTGAGCAATTGCCTGAAGATTATGATCAACAAATTGCTAAGCGTATAGAAAGCGCAGCTATATTATATAAGGATGCTTGGGAGGCATCTATCAAGTACTTGAGTCGTTTCTCTAGAGATATACTTTTGGATCAGCAGAGATTCTATAAGGAAGCATATGTACCAGTCAGAGATCGCTTTCACATTCTTGTGAAAACGATGATGAGGGACAAGAAAGAAAAAACATAACTGTGGAGCGGCATCTAGATGTACTCTATTTATCTATGATACATCAGGAAAATCATCGCTGAGACTATTCCGCTCATAACCACTATTATATATCATGAACTGACTTAGAAAATTTAAGATCACGCTTTCCAAGCATTATTTACGATTAGCTCCTTCCTTTCACTTGATGATGAAAGATGAGTGAAATGAAAGTATCTTATAAATGGATTTATGGTTCATTATTCTTAAAAAAAGGAAGTTATTAAGAATCACAATGAAAGTTGGGGAGAAACAGCCTTGAAGCAACTATCAGTTTACCGAATTAATCTGAATAATATGGATGGAGACGGCACCTTTCTCTGTCCATCATGTGGAGCATTGATCTCTCCTGATGATGTTTCTGAAAAGACGTATAAGATAATAGATATGGAGACCTATGAAGACGGATCCCTAAAGACTTTATCTCTGATGTGCAAGAAATGTGACGCTAAAATAGTCTTAGAAGGCTTTGAAATCTTGAGGAATCCTAAAAACCTGTAAATCAAAATTTAGATAACCTTAAGAAGATCTGATCTAGTTATTATTCCTACAAGTTTTCCCTTTCTCGTAACTAAAACTCCTGGATGCGTTCTGAGGATAGATCTAACGGTAATCAAATCCGTGTCTTCAGAGACGGTAGGTAATGGAGGCTCCATAATATTTTCAACGTTCTTTTCAGAAATGTTTGGGCTAAGGTTTTTCACGATGCCTTCCTCTGTAACCATACCTATAACTCTGCCGTTCTCTATGACTGGTAACTGAGAAATCGCGTGCTTCATCATTATTTTGTTTACTTTCTTAATTTTCTCTTTAGGGCTTGTAACTATCACGTCTTTAGTCATGATCTCCTTGCAAGTCTTATGTTTCTTGCTTGTAAGTACTTCAAGGATCCTATTAACTGTTGATAGTCGTGGATCTACTTTCTCACTTTCTATCTTTGCTATATGGGCTTGAGAAACCCCGACGAGTTTAGCTAGCTGACTCTGGGTTAATCCAGCTTCAATTCTCATCTTTTTCAAAATGGATCCTTTAATGATCAATTTGATAACCTCGGGTTATCTTTCAGAAGTATTTTTCGGGAAGTGTAAAATATATTTTTGTTCATGACGCGTCAGTTTATGCAAAAAAATATATTATTCTTCAATAGTTTATTGCGTAAATTATATATTATTCTCCGAGAATACATAGAAAGCTAATCTGGTGGATAATTTGAGGAATATAATAGTTACGGAGATTAAGCAAACACCTCTAGAAGAACGGCGAATCGAAGTTGTTGAAAGAAAGGGGCTGGGTCACCCGGATACCATATGCGATTCTATAATGAATGAAGTTTCAGTTAAACTAAGCCAAGCATATATCGAAGAATTCGGAACGATTCTTCATCATAATATTGATAAATCGCTCCTTGCAGCTGGTAAAGTGAAGATAAGATTCGGCGGAGGGATAGTGGAGAAGCCAATGAAGCTCATTTTTGGGGATAGAGCAACCTTTAAAGCTAACGGAATAAGCATCCCAGTATGCGAGATAGCGATCCAGACAGCTAAGGATTGGTTTAGAAAAAACCTCAGATTTGTAGATCCCGACATTCATGTAAAGTATCAAATTGAGATCCAGCCAGGATCCTCAGCGCTCACTGACATTTTTAGAAGAGGAGGAAAAAATCTAGAAGCAAATGATACTTCCGCAGCTGTAGGATGGGCACCCATGACTAAAACTGAAAATATAGTTTTAGCCACGGAAAAATACTTGAATTCAAAGAGATTTAAGGATAGATTTCCCGAGACAGGCGAAGATGTAAAGGTAATGGGCTTCAGAAAGGATGATGAGCTCAATCTAATAATTTCAATGGCGTTCATAGACCGTTTCATTAATGACGAGAAGGAATACTTTGAAAAGAAAGCTGAGATTTTTGAGGATATAAAAAGGTTTATTGAGAAAGAGAGCGATTTCAAGAAAATCGGAATAGAACTAAATGCGTTAGACACTCCGGGAAGGAGCTTAAATGGTATTTACTTAACAGTTCTTGGAACAAGTGCAGATGGGGCTGATTCAGGACAAGTTGGCAGAGGAAATCGTGTGAATGGCGTTATTTCTCTAAATCGGCCTCAATGCTCAGAGGCAGCAGCAGGCAAGAATCCAGTTAGCCACGTCGGGAAAATATACAATCTGCTGACACATGAGATTGCTAATGATATATATAAAAACGTTCCCGGGATACGGGAAGTTTATGTGTGGATGTTAAGTAAGATAGGTCAATCAATAGATCAGCCTGCCGCGGTAGCTGTTCAAATAATACCTGATAATTCCGTAGTGTTCGATAAAGTCAGAAAAGAGACTGAAAGAATAGTAGACTATAGACTTGAAGAGATAGATGAGTTTTGCATAAAGCTTGCTTACGGAAAGATACCCATCTGCTAACCTTAGTTTTTGAAACAGAAAGTTTCGGATAATCTCATAATAACTAATAACGTTCTTACTCAGAATTTCTTTTTCTAAAAAAGGATAAATCTTTATAGATTTCTAAGATTCTCTAGGCATCTTCTGACACATTCTAATGGTGGATAGGGATAAGTTTCCTGTTCAACAATGTACCATTCCGTTCCACCAAGCGTCTCGCATGCCTTAAAGAATTCTTTCCATCTCATATCTCCCTCTCCTACTAGTACACTTCTTTTCTTCGCTGAGTATTCTTTAATATGCACAGTTGCAGCTCGCCCCGGATATCTCCTTATTATATCGATTACATCATCTGCCGTAAGCCCTCCCATCATTGCATTTCCAGTGTCAAGCTGCATTACAACATCTTGCTTTGCTTCCTTGAAGAAAATATCCCACGGAATTTCTCCGTCTATTGGCTTAAACTCAACTGCATGATTATGATATCCAACACGCATTCCTTCTGGCTTGATCTTCTCAGAGATTTCATTCATTAACTTAGCTGAATTGATCCATGAATCCTTTGATTTCCTCATCTCCTTTGGAAGACTTGGAACTATCAGATACTTGTTGCCGAGTACTCTGTTGAATTCAACAGTCTTTTTGAGATTATTCCCTAGCAGGGTGTTCATTCCCAGATGGCTCCCGGCGACCTTTAATCCCAAATCCTCAAGCATCTTTCTTAGTTCTTCAGCTGTTCTATCATAGTATCCCGCAAATTCAACACCTTCATATCCCATCTTAGCGATTTCTTCCAGTGTTCCATAAAGATCTCGTTTACACTCTCTGCGAACTGAATAAAGCTGTAATGCTATTGGAATCTTTCCCATTAGTTATCCTCCTTAACAGGCTGTCTGAATATTCTAGTTTTACGCTTAATAAGACTATGCTATTTTATGAAGTTTCTTCCTCGCTTAGGATGTCTCCATATTTTTCAAACAATAATTCTAATGCTCTCCTAAAGGCTTCCGCTCTGCTCGAAAAGATTCTTTTCATTTCTATCAGGTGATTAAGCTTCTTGAGGTAATCATTTGAAAGCGCAAGCTTAACTACTATTTCCTCATAATTCTTTTCGCTGACTTCTTCTTTCCCGCTCATCTCTCTTCCTAGAAAGACTCTTCATTTAAGTATATAAGAATTATCAAAATATGTTATATTTAATGTTAGGGTGTATTTTATCTTTGTGTAAAAATTAAGTGTCCTTAAAGCCAGAGTAAATGCAATATATATATACACT
>Ga0164310_10000421_pt1 | contig 22384 bp, 18 predicted proteins | sample GuaBasSedimGuay1_FD_121795 | JGI IMG/M metagenome (GOLD analysis project Ga0164310, IMG submission 121795) | Subseafloor sediment microbial communities from Guaymas Basin, Gulf of California, Mexico - Guay1, Core 4569-9, 0-3 cm | ecosystem: Environmental > Aquatic > Marine > Hydrothermal vents... | reverse complement strand
GCAGTTGTTGTTTTTACATATTCTTGAATTTCTTTTGTCAGTGCATCTGAGGGTTTAAATCCTTTTGCAAGAACAACAAATGCTTTTACTACAATGCCTCTTACTCCACCTGGATCAGGTGTTCCAACTACTGCACATTCTACAACTGCATCATGTTCCATTAATGCAGATTCCACTTCAAATGGCCCTATTCTATATCCTGAGGATTTGATTACATCGTCGTCTCTTCCTACAAACCAGAAATATCCTTCATCATCAACAAACCCTCGATCGCCTGTGTAATAATAATCGCCGACAAATGCATCTTTCATGATGTCTTCATCTTTCCAGTACTCCTTAAAAAGTCCTGGTGGTCTATTGTCACCTAGATAAATAGCGATGTTTCCTTCTTCATTTGCTTTTAGTTGTTTTCCACTGTCATCTACGATTCGTACATCATGACCAGGGGTTGGTTTTCCCATTGATCCATATTTCATTTTCATAAAAGGATAATTTGAAACTACACATACTGTTTCTGTCTGTCCATAGAAATCATAGATTTCCAGTCCAAATGTTTCTTTCCATTGTTTAATGACCTCAGGGTTTAATGGTTCACCTGCACTCATAGAATGACGTAGACTTAGATTATATTTTGATAGGTCTTGTTGAATGAGAAGTCGATATACAGTTGGAGGTGCACAAAATGCAGTTACTCCATATTTCTCCAAAGCTCTTAATAGTCCATCTGGATCAAATCTGCCTGGTGTCTCCCATTGAATCACAGCAGCACCAGCTATCATCTGTCCAAAGAGTTTTCCCCATGCAGCTTTTGCCCAGCCAGTTTCTGATACTGTCCAATGTAGATCTTTTTCTGTTAAGGCTTGTGCGAAACGTGCTGTTACCTCATGACCAAGTGGATAGCTATGTGTATGAAGAACCATTTTTGGATGGCCTGTTGTTCCAGATGTGAAATAAATAAGCATTGGGTCTGTTGATTTTGTTTTCTCGATCTTTTGTTTATCTAGTTCTGCGTTTACTTCATTCATTTCTTCATCATAATTATACCAATCTGCTCTTTTACCATCGACAAGCATCATATGTTTAAGAGTGGGACATTTAGGTTTAACAGATTCAACACTATCAGCATGATCTAGATCAGTTATTAGCATAGTTGCTTCTGCACGGTTTATTCGATATTCAATGTCTTTGCCGGTGAGAAGAACTGTTCCGGGCATTGGGATAACACCAAGTTTAAACATCCCAATTAATGCAATATACCATTCAGGGATACTTTGAAGGATCACAAGAACCCGATCACCCTTTTTTACACCAATGTTTTGAAGCATATTTGCAAATCTGTCTGATGCTTTACACAGATCAAAAAATGTATGATATCGGTCATGTTTTCCAGTTCTATCAATTGAAATTAAAGCTAGTTTTGTTCTATCTTCTGCCCATTTATCGACAACATCAAAACCAAAGTTGTAATACTTGGGTACATCCCATTTGAAAGTCTTATAGAGTTCATCGTAATCTTTAATTTCATTAACTTTTGTTGTATTTTTTGTCATAGTATTTTTTCACTCCAAATATTTTTTTTTATAGTCCAAGTTGACGTGCGATGACCATTCGTTGTACCTCAGAGGTTCCTTCTCCAATTGTACATAGTTTGATATCTCGGTAGTATCGTTCAGAGGGATATTCCCGTGTGTAACCATAGCCACCCAGTATCTGCATTCCTTTTACAGTTGCTTTAACTGCCATTTCTGATGCAAACAGTTTTGCCATCGCTGCTTCTTTTGTAAATCGAATATTTTTATCTTCCATGTCTGCTGCACGAAATACTAGAAGTCTTGCTGCATCAATATCAGTTGCCATATCAGCAAGCATCCATTGAATCGCTTGATTTTTACCAATTGGTTTACCAAATTGTTGACGTTGATTTGCATATTCTAATGCATCCTCAAAAGAACCACGTGCAATACCCACACTCATCGCTCCAATTGCGGTACGTCCACGATCTAGAATATTCATTGCTCCAATAAAACCCATTCCTTGAGTGTCAAGTAAGTTCTCTTTTGGAACACGACAATCTTCAAGGATCAATTCAGCAGTATGACTTCCACGTAGTCCAAGTTTATCTTCAAGTTGTCCAACCTTAAAACCAGGCGTATCTTTTTCAACGATAAACGCACTAATCCCTTTTGCACCTTTGTCTTTATCTGTTTTTGCCATAACTGTTGTGACCCATGCGATATCACCCGTTGTAATGAACTGTTTGGTTCCATTCAAAACCCATTCATCACCGTCAAGCTCTGCTGTTGTTTGTGTTGAACTAGCATCAGATCCTGCATTCGGTTCAGATAAGGCCCAGGCAGCTAGTTCCTCTCCATTACAAAGTTTAGGCAGATATTTCTTGCGTTGCTCTTCTGTTCCTTTTTCATAAATATGGCCGACACCAAGACTATTATGTGCTTCAACAGTGATTCCTGTTGAGCCACAAACACGAGATATTTCTTCAAGAGCAATCATGTAGCTGACCCGGTCAATCCCTGCACCACCATAGCTTTGAGGTACCGTCATCCCCATTAGACCCATTTGTCCCATTTTTTTATATAATCCCTCTGGGAAATATTCTTCTTGATCTATTTTCGATGCAATAGGTTTAATCTCTTTATTACAAAATTCACGTATAGTTTTTTTGAATAATTTTTGTTGTTCTGTAAGGCTGAAATCCAATTAATTCACCACATCCCTGATATTCTTATCCTAAAAAAAGGTTTAGGTATCAATATACGACAGCAGCCGAGAAACAGAAAAATGAAGAAACCAATATAAAATAAAGAAAAAAGAATAAAAAATTATTAGCAAGAGCTATGTTCAATTGCATCATCTGGGCATGCAGAGACACATGCGCAGCATTCAATGCACTCAGAAACGTTTTTACATACTGCTTTTTCATCTTCAACAGAAAAAATATCCACAGGGCATGCAGTCACGCATTCACCGATACCAGTACATTTATCATAATCTATTGATATTTTAATATCTCCTTCTTCAAAAACTTTCACAGCCATGTTTAACCTCCATCATATCTATTAATCAATTAATACATCTTTTTCACTATTTTAAGGATTATGGTTAAGAAATATTAAGTTTTTCTTTTGCAATCTCTCTAAGTTCTACTTTTCGGATTTTTCCACTGGCCGTCATTGGAAACTCATCTGTAAATATTACATATTTTGGGATTTTAAACCTTGAGATTCCTTCTTTGCAATAATTCTTGATATCGTCTTCTGTTGCTGATAAGGGCTCATTCATTTGTACAAACACACAGACTTCTTCCCCATATTTTGCATTGGGGACTCCAACCACTGCAACATCATGGATTTTTTCATTAGTATGAAGATATTCCTCTATCTCCCGAGGGTACACATTTTCGCCACCACGAATGATCATGTCATCAATACGACCAATAATACTGAAATATCCTTCATCATCTTCCACAGCCAAATCCTTTGTATGAAGCCAACCATTAATGACTGATTCATTTGTTTTATCCTGCATTTTGTAATAACCCTTCATTATTCCATATCCACTTGCAACAAGCTCTCCAGGGTTGCCTGGTGGAAGATCCTTACCAGTTTCAGGGTCGATAATTTTAACTTTGACTCCATGTAATGCTTTTCCTACCGATTCAACACGTTTATTAACTGGATCATCACGACGAGTCTGGGTGAGAACTGGTGAAGTTTCAGTGAGACCATAACAAATAGTGATCTGAGAAAGGTTCATCTTGCTCATTGCATCAACCATTACTTCAATAGGGCATGATGCACCAGCCATTATACCAGTTCTTAAAGAAGATACATCATATTTTTCAAAATTTGGATGTTTCAATTCAGCAATAAACATAGTTGGAACGCCTTGAAGTGCTGTACATTTCTCTTGTTCAACTGCTTTTAGAACAGTTTCAGCATTAAAAATCTCAATAGGGACCATTGCTGCACCATGAACCACGCAATTCAATGTAGAGAGAACACAACCAAAACAATGAAAGAATGGAACCGGTATACAAAGACGATCGATTTCAGTAAGACCCATGGTCTCTCCAACATAAAAAGCATTATTGACAATGTTATAATGAGTTAGCATAACCCCTTTTGGAAATCCTGTTGTTCCAGATGTATATTGCATATTAATTACATCATGAGGGTCTAATGAATCAAGTCTTTTCTTTAAATCATCATCAGATATTTTTTTACCAAGTTTTTTCAGGTCATCAAAATGAAACATTCCGCTTTTTGCTTCATCACCAACATAAATAATATTTTTTAAAAATGGAAGTTTTTCAGATTCTAGCTTTCCAGGTTCAGATGATGAAAGTTCCGGAACAACAGTATTCAATTGTTTTACATAATCAACATCCTTGAATCCATCCACTAAAATTAGAGTTGTAGCATCTGATTGTTTTAAAAGATAATTCAGTTCATGTGATTTATAATATGTATTAACAGTAACTAGAACTGCACCAATTGTTGCTGAGGCAAACTGTAAAATCACCCATTCAGGGATGTTATATGCCCAAATTGCTATATGGTCACCTCGTTTTATGCCAAGTGCCATTAATCCCTTTGCAACCTCATCGCATTTTTCTTTAAATTCTTTATATGAATATCTGAGATTCCGTTCGATATAAACTAACGCATCATTATCTGCGAATAGTTCAACGGTTTCGTTTAAGATTTCCCCTATGGTTTTATTAATCATTTCTGCTCCCCATTATATTTCATCAATTTTAAATCAGTAGATTCTTTTTTAGATGAAAAATCAATTCAGTAATTTGCATACCTCACTTAAATATTTTGGAAAACAAAAATCATCATATTTGACTTTTGATACATTAAATGTTTAAAGCATTACAAGATTTGGTTTGATCTATAAATGAAATATATTGCAGGAAAAATTTTAACAGATAAAGGATTTAAAAAAGGATATGTCAAGGTTTCAATGAATAAAATAATTGAGATGAGCTTTGGATCATGTCCAAAAACTCCTGATTTACGTGGACTTATTACACCATCTTTTGTAAATATGCATACACATCTTGGTGATGCTTTCATTTCTCAAAAAAATATCAATTTACCTCATGATATTATGAAACTTGTAGCACCACCTGATGGCCTTAAACATCAGCTGTTAAAGAAAAGCACGGATGATGAGATAATTAAAGGGATGAAAAAAGCGATTCAAACTATGATATCAGATGGAACAAGCTGTTTTTTTGATTTCAGGGAAAACGGAGAACATGGAATTAATCTTATCAAAACTGCACTTGAACATTTTCCAATTGAATCATTTATATTGTCAAGACCAAAAGAATTACAAGTCGATGAAAATGAAATACTCAGACTTCTTAATATTTCTGAAGGGATAGGATTAAGCAGTATTAGCGATTGGGAATTTGAAGATGTAGAACAAATAGCATCAATGACAAAAAAAAGAAAAAAAATATTTTCAATTCATGTCAGTGAACGTATAAGAGAAGATATCAATAAAATCATAAAACTTCAACCTGACTATATTATTCATATGACTAAAGCGTCAAAAAAAGATCTTCTCTTAATAAAAAAGGAAAACATTCCAATCGTTGTATGTCCTCAATCCAATACTTTTTTCAATATGTTTCCTCCACTTGAATTAATGAAGAATATTGGAAATATAATCCTATTGGGGACAGATAATGCTATGATTAATCCACCTAAGATAATCGATGAAATAAACCATATCAAAAATATTACACCTAATGTTTTCAATAATGAGGATTTATTAGAAATGATAACTTATATTCCAAGGAAAGTTTTAAATTTAAATGATTATATGCAAGATGCCAAATTTCTTTCATCCAATTATATGATTTTGGATGAAAGAACCTTACAGCCAATTGTAAATGAACTCGTGGGAAGTGAAATAATATGAAAATTCAAGATGTGATGTCAAAAAATTTAATTGTTGGATATGTACCAGGAACCGTTAAAGATGCTTTACAAATATTATCTGAAAATAATGTATCTGGTATACCCATTCTAAAAAAAGAAACTAATAAACTTATTGGAGTGCTTACAAGAGAAGATATTTTTAAAAACCCTGAAGAGGACCAACTTGCCATGATAATTAATGAGGATTTCAGCTACATTTCAAAAGATAAAGATATTAAAGAAGCAGCAAAGATTTTTTATGAAAAAAGAATCCATGGACTTCCGGTTGTTGATTCTAAAAAAAATCTTGTAGGGATCATTAGCCCTCATGAAATATTAAAGATATTAATGAAAGAAAAAGAATCAGAAATTGTTAAGGATCATTTTTCTAATGTTGTAATACCTGTATATTTTGAAACACCGGTGAATATCATAATGGAAATTATTAATATAACGAATCATAGTGCTCTTCCAGTTCTTGATGATTCTAAAAAAGTAGTTGGACTTGTGACTGATGGTGATATCTTTAAACTTAGTGAAATCAAAGAAGGAATTAAACAGTCAAATCTTGGAATTGGGGAAGATGGAGACCAATGGAGCTGGGAAGGAATTAGGGATACTGTTAGATTATACCATTCAATATCTGAGGTTTCTTTGCCAAAAATTCCAGTTAAAGAAATAATGATAAAAGATGTAAAAACAGCATCACGGACAACACCATTATGTGATATTGCACGGTTAATGGTAAAAAACAAATTTGGAAATGTCCCCATAATCAATGAACAAAATTATCTAAAAGGAATGATTTCAGATATTGATCTAATGAAATGTATGTATTAAAAAAAAATATAGAAATATCTATCATATATGATAATAATGTGGAGAAAAAGACAATGCCTCAGGATGTTTATGATAAAGTAATTATGCTTGCAAAAAGACGAGGGTTTATTTATCCTTCATTTGAAATTTATGGTGGGGTTGCAGGTTTGTATGATTATGGACCTCTTGGTTCACAGCTCAAAAACAATCTTGAGAATTTATGGAGATATTTCTACATATACAAGGATTCGTGTCTTGAAATAAATACTCCAACTATTACTCTTTATGATGTATTAGAAGCATCAGGACATGTCGATGAATTCACGGATCTTACAGTAGATTGTGAAGATTGTAAATTATCATTCAAGGTTGAAGACATAATTGAGGATGAATCATCAATCCAGCAGGCAATAAAAGATGAAACTTTGATCTGTCCGACATGTGGAGGAAAACTTATCAATCCACATCCTGTAAATTTAATGTTTGCAACAAAAATTGGAATTGGAAAAACTCGTGATGCATTTCTACGGCCAGAAACTGCTCAGGGGATTTTTACTGGTTTTCATCTTTTATATAGATATGCAAGAGAAAAATTGCCTTTTGGTGTGATACAGCTAGGTAAAGGATATCGTAATGAGGTATCGCCACGACAAGGGCCAATTCGTATGAGGGAATTTTCGATGGCAGAAGCTGAGGTGTTTTTCGATCCAAATAATAAATCACATAAGAATTTTTCAGAGGTAAAAGATCATATTTTATATCTTTATGATAATGAATCAGAATTTCAATTAACAATGGAAGATGCTGTATCAAAAGGAGTAATCAACAATCAGGCACTTTCATATTATATGTATTTAACACAAACTATTCTAATTCAAGGTGGAGTAGATCCAAAAAAATTCAGATTTAGAAAGCATGCAGATGATGAACTTGCGCATTACGCAGAGGAATGTTGGGATGCTGAACTTTTTTCAGAAAGATTTGGATGGGTTGAATGTGTTGGAATTGCAGATCGATCTGCATATGATATAAATGCACATATTGAAGCATCTAAAACAGATATGTATGCGATGAGAAGATATGAATCACCAAAAATTGTGAAACATAAAAAAATCGTTCCAAAAATGAATATCCTAGGCCCTAAATTAAAAGATAAAGCAGGAGATATTAAAGCAATCATTGACGAAATGGAAGTTACAGGGCAAATCGAAAATCTAACGATCCCGTTTGAAGGAGAAGAATATTTGATTCCAAAAGATGCATATGATGTTGTTGAAGTGGAAGAAAAAGAAGCGGGAGAAAAATTCATACCTCATGTTATAGAACCATCATATGGTATAGATCGAATATTATATTGTATCCTAGAGCATAATTACAAAGAAATAGAAAAAGAGAACGAATCATATCACCTTCTCAGCCTTCCATATCAAATGGCACCTATAAAAACAGGTGTTTTCCCACTTATCAAAGATGAATCTCTAACATGTATTTCTGAAAAAATTGATAAAACATTAAGAGAACATGGAATTTCCACATCATATGATGAAACAGGGACAATTGGACGAAGATATGCACGTATGGATGAAATTGGAACTCCTTTCTGTATTACTGTTGATCATGATACTCTTGATGATAAAAAAGTAACTATGCGAAATAGGGATACAAGAGAACAAGAACGAATAGATATTGACGCTTTACCTGATTTTTTCAAAAAGCAAAAATAATAATAATTAAAAAAAGAAAAAGTTAGGATATGTTATTACATTTCCTTTATTGTTTTTTCAATAATTGAAACCATTTCATTGATTTCATCAGATGAAATTGTTAATGGTGGACGGAATCGAATAGTTTTTTCACCACAACCAAGAACAACAAGACCGTTATTGTAAATCTTATTTCTTATTTCATCTCGTTTTTTTGGTGATTCTAGATCAAAAGCACACATTAATCCTTGACCACGGGTATTTGAAATAATATCTGGATGATTATCTTGAATTTCCAGTAAACCTCTAAGTAGTTCTTTACCTTGAATTTCTGCGTTTTTCACAAGGTTCTCTTCATTGATAACTTCAAGATATTTCTGACAACGAACCATATCAATTAGATTTCCGCCCCAAGTTGAATTAAGCCTGCCTGATAAATGAAATACATTATCTTCGACTTCATCAACCTTGTTTCCAACCATGATCCCACATACTTGTGTTTTCTTCCCAAATGCAAGAATGTCTGGCGTAAAATCGTAATGCTGATATGCCCACATTTTTCCGGTTAATCCAACACCAGTTTGTATTTCATCTACTATAAACATAAAGTCATGTTCTCGAGATAATTCAAAGAGTTTTTTAAAGAACTCTTTTCTGAAATGATTGTCTCCACCTTCGCCTTGGATGGGTTCGATGATTAAAGCAGATATGTCATCAGGGTTTTGTTCAACTGCTGTTTCTATCTGCGAATATGCTTTCTTTTCTAAGTTTTCAAGATTTTTAATATTATTTTCATCAAGTGGAAAACTTATTTTTGGATTAACAATACGAGGCCAATCAAATTTTGGAAAATATTTAATTTTATCTAAATTAAATGTATTAGTCATTGATAGAGTATATCCAGATCTTCCATGAAATGCCTCCTGAAAATGAATGATTTTTGATCCTTTCTTATGTTTTCCATTTAATAGATTTTTTCTAATTTTCCAGTCAAACGATGTTTTTAAAGCATTTTCAACGGCAAGTGCTCCACCACTAACAAAAAACAAATATGAAAAAGCATCTGGAACTGCATGTTTACCAAAATAGTCAGTAAATTCTGCCATTTCAGTAGTATATAAATCTGAATTGGTCGGTTTATTAACTGCAAGGTTCCCTAATTTTTTTTGAAATGCATCATCAACTAATGCAGGATGATTGCAACCAAGTGGGGCGGATGCAAAAAATGAGAAACCATCAAGGAGATATTTCTTTTTTCTCGCATCATAAATTTGACAACCTTTACTTTTTTTAAGATCTAAAACAAGGTCAAATCCATCTGTTAACAAATATTTTCCAAGCGTTTTATGGACATTTTCAGGGGTAATAGTCATAAGTTCAACACCTTTATTTTTAATTATATTTAATGAGGTATCATTATTGCTTATAAAACGATTATGGGTAAAAATATTTAACCATAAGAATAAATTATTTTTTCTTTTTCCTAAATTCATTAATTATTTTGAAGAATTAAATCAAAAAAATAATGCAGATATGGAAAAAAATCCCTTATGCTATTTATAAAAAATGAATTTTTTTGTTTTGGCAAAGATAATGAAATGGGGATGAATTCACGGTCGGTTGGATTATTGGAATTAATCACTGTGATACTGCCACTAAATGTTTTTCCTCTTTCTGTTGGAAGTATACATGAAACTTGAATTGTAACTTCCTCATCAATTGGTTTAATATTTTCACCATTAGATGGTGTTATAGTCCATTCTCCCCATTCAGGAATTGATGCAATTTCCCATGCTAATGATGAGTTTTGATCTCCAATATTTTCAACTGTAAAGCTTCCTTCAACAGTTTCTCCACCTGTTTTATCCTGCCAAGATAACGCTCCGTTTACTGATAGATCTTCCAAGGATGAAGTTTTTAAAATATCGACAATCACACCTTCTATAACCGTAAGTTCATATGGCATATTGTCTGGAATGTAGTACCAACCATCATATGTTCCACCCCAACCAAAATTTAAATGATAATAGTTGTCTGTGTTGTATCCATCGATTATAAGGTTATGGCCTGAATCCCATGCTGGTGTGACCACTGCAAAATGAACGGGTAATGCTTGTTTAATATTTTCAATTATTTTATCAAATATGGTATTATCTGGTTTATAATACAAACTTGCATTGTTACATTGAAATCTTTGATATGCATCTTGTGCTTGATGAACTCCATATGTACCCGATACCTGAGACGAATAAACTTGTTCAGCAGCAACTCCACAAGCAAAGACAATTGCTGCAATATCCTGATTGGTTAATTGAATCTCGTTTTGAAAATGATCTTCGACAACATTTAGGTATGTATTTAATGTTGGAAATGATGGAAAATCATATTCTTCATAGTCATCATCAATTCTAAATGAATCTAAAAATCTATGATTGTAATCATCGCTATCATTAAATTGGACATTATTTATTGTTCGATGGTAATAAAGAATTTGACCCATTGTAATTGATGGACACCCTGCAATACTTCTTACACTTGTGGTTGTATCCATTGGACAAAAATTGTTGTATGGTGGATTTTGACTCCATTGCGTTTCAATCCATCCTTCAGTATTGGTTGATCCTTCTGGGGGCCATTGTTCTAATTCAGTATAAGCTGAAATCTCAATTGTGTTTTCTAATAATTTTTCCCAGTTATTATGATGTTTTTCTTTTATTTCATGTGGTATTAGATCACTTTGTTTTAGTTGAGAAGAGAGATCAAGAGTGAGTAATGATTGCAAGGGATTTGCTTGATTCATCTTTGGAGCATTTGATGTGAATGAATATGCAATAACTGGTATAATATTATGTGATGATGGAACAATGATGTAACCAATGGGTGAAAGATGAAAGAGATATGCTAATTTGTCATTACTGGAATCATCATATAATGATTCATAAGTATCAATTGAAAAATCTTTATTTTTATTTTTTGTAATTATGAATTGTTCAGCGGCAATAATCGCATCTTCATATTGAATACTTGTTGAATTTGAGCTTGAATAATTATATGATTGAACTTGTGCTGGTAAAATTGTCACTAAAAGAATTCCGATTATTAAAATATTGATTATTTTTTGCCGGTTCACATATATAATAAACAAATATCTCTTTATAAATATTTCATTAAAATAATAAAAAAAGAGGGGTTAGTTAGGTGGAATGATCGATATTTATCTATCATTCAAGAGTAATACTATTTTCCTCATTGAGAGATTCAAGGTCATTGATTTTAATCATACCCTGTGAGATTGTATAAAGAAAATCATCAATATACAAGGTTCTTGTAATTGATTTTTCATAGAGTGGATAAAACCCTGATTTTTTCATATCCTCATCAGAAAGATGAGTTATCCTTCCTGTAAGATTAAAACCTTCTTCAACTGAAAGATTATAGATATATGCACCTTGATATGTAAAATCGCCATAGATGCTTCCTGTGTAATTCCCTTGTTTTTCTTTGATCTCCTCATCAATTTCATATAAATCAACAGGTATCACTAACAAGTTCTTTTCAAAGTCAAAAAGAAATGCCTTATGATCATAAAGCGCAGGACTACTGGTTCCACGGTCGCCAATAATAATTTTTGAAAGTTCAATGGGGTTTTCAAAATCACTAACATCAAATAAAGCAATCTTTATTCCTTGATACCATGAAAAATCAATTTCTCTCCATGATTCTTCATCAAGGGCTTCAACAGTATTTTTTCCAATACCGATGATATGATTTTCATCATAAGGGTGTAGATAATCAGAGTACCCTGGGATTTTTAGTTTCCCTAGAATCTGTGGATCATATGGGTCAGAGAGATCAATTGTGAAGAATGGATCAATTTTTTTAAATGTAACTAAATATGCTTTTTCACCCATGAATCTAGCTGAATGGATCTGTTCACCAGGGGCAATATCCTCAATTTCTCCGATTTGTTCAAGATCACTATTTAACACAAAAATGTTGTTAGCTAACTGTTGATCTGTATTCCAATTATTTCCAGTAGTTGTTGCAATACGGAAATATCCATCATGTTCATCCATGGAAAATTGATTTAGAATCCTACCAGGCACCTCACCTTTTACCTCATAATTAATCGTTGTTCCATCTAATGAAATTTTATGGATAATCATCATCTGCTCATTTCCAGAGGATATTGAATTTCCAGAGAACAAACGAGGATGGAAATAATGCTGACTTGCAAGATAAATATTATTTTCAGATGCATACAATGATTGAGAACAGCCAAGAATAAAGCTTTTCTGAGTAACTGTCATATCAGTTAGGTCTATACTAGCAATATGGGTCGTTGTTTCAACTGGTTCTTCGGAATCAATATAATGAATGTCAGTTGGAGGAACCATTCGGGTTTCATTATCAACTTTGATGGTTGGTATTGCATATGATTGATTTTCCTCCATAAGAGGATAAATATTGTAATTATTTTGGATGCTAATCACATAAACATAATCTCCAATCATTCGTGCGTTAAAATAATATCCATCCATTTCAATTGTTTTATGCTCAACTGGTTCTTCAATAGTACTTAGATCATATATGATGATTTTTGTTGAAGGTTTGTAATAATATGGAGTATAAGATAGTCCGTTTGTACTTTTTTCGTCATCATCAATGGGTTCATTGTAATATGATTGAGTATTGTATGGCGTTCCAAAAACAATTAGATAATTGTCATTGATGAAGATGTTACTAACTGAAAAAGATTCAAGTGATAACGTTGAGACAATCTCTGAATCAACGGGTGGATATGCTTTCACGATAAATATCTCCTGACCACTAACAACATAAATATAGCTTCCATCAGTTTTGACAATATCGGGTTCATCGACTCCTTCGACTTGAACGTTTGTGGATGAATAACTACTTGATTCATCTGATGATCCACTTGCACTATTAGAATCCATAGATGAACTCTCCATAACAGCTTTAGGGGTGCTAAATCTCTGCCCTCCTAGCATATCATCAAATCCTATAGAATATGAATATTCATTTGATGCAAGATCATTATAAAAAGAAAAAAGCTCATCATAGCTTGAAAAAACATTCACATTATATGAATGAGTACTTTCTACGGTTGGTATTAAGAGGGTTGTAAAGGCAGCCCCGGTTATTATTAGGATAATGACAACAACAATACCCTTTACTTTCATATTTTGATTTTCTACCATTTTAACATCACTTTTTTTTATTAGCATCAATTATGTCATCGTTTCTATATATACTGTAAGAAAACGTTTGGTACTTTCCAAATAAAACATGTCTTTATGATCGTAATAAATATTAAGGAGTGAAACTACCAAATGAACATCACATATATACTATAAATATTCATCATTTATGTATTTAACGTTCTCTTTTGTCTTTTGTTTGATGTTGTTATTATGAATTTTTTAGAAATATTGGAAAGTTATATTAAGGATGTTGTTATAAATTAATATTGACAAAACAGAAGGTGGATGAGTTTGAGATTACATAATCCAGATTATGATGAATTACAAGGTCTTATTGTCAAAAATGAACAAAAGGGATATGGAGTGGTTGAGAAAACATCCAAATTTATTACCCAGATATATCCTGATGAAATAAAAACAGCATATGATAGCGATTTTGATATCATTCTTGATTTTTCTTATTTAAATGATATTGAAAAAAAAACTATTATGAGAAAATCCTGAAATCGTTTTTCTTTAATTATTTCATAATTATAAACCTTGTTTTTTATCATAGAAAAACAACTTCATTATGGGTAAACGTCCCCATAGACAATTTTAAAACACTTTATATGAAACCTCTTATAACAAGTTAAGTTGACGAATTATAAAAAAACAAAAAATATGTAAATTGGTTGGTAGAAATTTATCCATTATTTATTGCTTGTTTTGCTAGCATTTTTGCTCTATTTGCAATAATAAATGATTTAGCAATAAATTCAATTTCTTTTGCTTCTTGTTCGCCAGATATATTACCTACAATCATCATCTCAATTCAGTCCTCAAGTAATACTTTTGTCTGATTGCTTATTAAGGAATTGTTGTACACTTAGTACCATCATTGTTTACAGTTATGTCCCTAATTATTTCAATAGAGAAAATTAAAGGTATGTATTTCCATTTTTATCAAGTTGTATAATTGATTTTTTTCCCCGTTCATTTAAATAATAACATTAATATGATAGATAATATATTATTGAATTTAAGAAATATGAAAACTAAACTATGATTAGGAAGTATTGTAGTTTTTGTAATGCTTCTTATGATTTCAAGTGCAACTGCGGTTCCTTGTGTCAATAGTCAATATGTGAATGATGTGATTGAAAGAATTTAAAAAACAAGAAGTTTTACTAACAATATTTTTTCCAATTTAAATGAAAGTAGTATTAGCAGTTTCAAAATATCTAATTTAAAGGAAGTAATCTCGCTAGATAATTTTAATGAAAATAAATTATCAAATGAAACAATATTAAAAATAGCAATAATTTTGATATTACTTGCATTTATTTGTTATACTGTTAGTATTTGGTCTGAAAAGATATCGGGCGTGCTTAAAACATGGCATGTAGTATCATTTTGGAGAGGGTTGGTTTTTGATATAACAGGTACGGTATTAATGTCTGCTTTAAGTGATGATGATTCTGAATCTAATTTCCTTCATTTATTAACTGGATATGTTTCGATAGGTTCCATGGCTTTTCATGCAATTATTGCATCTATTGCAATCAAAATTTGAAATGAGAATTTTTTGACATTATTTCCAAATTTCAGTTTGTTAATCTGGGCGATATGGATGTTATCTTTTATTACAGGAATGTTTTTAAATATGGGTCCAGAAGATGAATCAATGTTAGCAAAAATAAATTGAATTAATGAGTCGTATTAATTTTAAAAAATCATGATTGTTTTCTAAAAATGATACATGGACATATGTCATAAGTCGATTAAACACAAATATTATAATTATCATGTTTATCATATTTAAAAACAATAATAAATACTTAATTCATTACAAATAATTGAAAGTTAGTGGAGAAAATGGGATAGGATGGGATGGTGAGGAAAGATGGATTTAAAAAAAAAATCTTATCTTATAAGCCCAAGTTCTCCACATAATAATTAATATATCTTTTATTATATAAAAGTATCTATACAATTAGGAACTTTTCAATTAATATTTACCTATTTATTGGCATTTTAATCAACAAAACATGCCAGAAAATTAATGTAATAAGATGTTTTACCATATAATTGATTCTTCATACATTTGGTTTATAAAAGTTTAGTGAACTTGTGAGCTAAATTTGGACGGAGCCTGCAAGGCGTAGTTTCTAAACCATTTTTATACGTTTTTTCTACAAGAAAAAAAGCCGAAGGCTCAGTTCAAAAACTGTCTTTTATCTTTATTGCAAACTCTTTTGCTTTCGTTAGATCTTTTTCGTTGGGTCTGTTTTTATTTATTCCGCCGATGTATTTTAAGAATACATTTGTATTAAAACCAGGTAAGCTAAGATTCCCAATAACCTTAAATCCTTTTGCTGTAAGCTCTTTTTCCAGAAAATTAGTACATTTTTTTGTATAATTAAGAAAGAATTTTTTACCAAGGATTTTTATTGGAACTCCCGAAGTTGAGAATATAAATGCCTTTTTCCTATTTTGTTTTGATAATTTATCGATAAAGTTAAATATGCTTTTGTGATGTTTGTCATCATAAATTCCAGAACCAAAACCAATTATATCATATTTATTGATGCTTTTAATTTCTGAAGGTTTTTTAATTTCTGCATTTAATTGTTCTCCAATAACTTTTGCAATCTTCATAGTATTGCCATGATGAATAGATTGGCAAAGTATGAGTACCTTTTTGTTTAGCATATTTGAATGGATTATTACTTTCTTAATATATCTTTCTTAAAGTTTTTGGTCGTGTATGTGGGCAATGGAAATATCGAGAAAAATGATGAATCTCTATGAAGAAGACATTGTTTCTAAACGAAGAATTCAATGATTCACATACACGACCAAGTTTTTGAATCGCGTATAAATTTCTATTATATCTAATATTTTATTTTTCTAAAACAATTATTCCATTTATTGATTTTTCTAGATTATTACAAAACTATTAAAACTCTTTTTCATTTCAAATGACTATGGTGGATACTAATAATATGGTGGAAAGGAGAAAAACTATTAATTTTTTAAATTTGAAAAGAAATAAAACATTGATTATTGGAATGATGTTCTTCATACTTTTTTTATTTATACTAACAACATATGGCTCAGCTCAAGATTCCTCACTTGAGGAAGAATATGCACCAATATTTTTCTTTGAAAAAGAAGAACAATGCTATCCTGTATCAGTTGAATATCATATTGATCATGCCACACTATTTCAATTTACAGGTAATGATCCAGTTGAGATTAATTCAGATGTAACAATGGAAGAGCTGGGTGGTTACACTACTGAACAATACGAATCATTATACCTAGATAACACAATTGGAACAACAAAAGATGATAATATTATCAATGATTACTCAAATCAAAAAATTACTCTTGGTTTCACCGTTTATGCCCATACAATTCATGGAGCAGACGATACAACAATAATACAATACTGGCTTTTTTATGCATTTAACAAGGGAGATCTCAATCAACACGAAGGAGATTGGGAACTTGTACAGGTTGTTTTACGTCAAGGCTCACCTGTGGAGTTAATGTATAGTCAACATCACAGTGGTCAAAAAACAAGTTGGAATCAAGCAGAAAAAACCGGGACACATCCTCATGTATATGTTGCACGAGGATCACATGCAAATTATTTTACATCTTATTCGGGAACTCTTGGTGTAGCAAGTGATCATGTTGGTGCAAATGGGTTCATACTCAAACCAGTTCAATATACAATTATAGATCTGGAAACTCAAACCTGGCTTCCATTTAAAGGAATGTGGGGAGAGATCAATAGTTATGAAGATGTTTATCTTGGCACAAGTGGACCTGTTGGACCGATGTATAGGGAAGAGAGATTAATGTGGAATCAAGCATTAAACTGGGGTTCAAATCTACCAGAACTCAATCCAACAATATTACTTTTCGAATGGATTATTTACAATTTCACAACAATATTTATTGTCATATTCATTATTTCATTACTTATATTTGCATATCGACGCATGAAACAATATAAATCAGAAGGATTTGGACCAAGATTTTTCTCTTTTTTATATATAGATGGTCTGAACATGAAAAGCATTGGTAACTTACTATTTATTGCAGGTATCATCATTGCATTCCTATCTTTAATATATCCATGGTATGGGATAACTGCATCATCGACAAGTTCTATCTATAATACAGAAGGATTCATTGATATTTTGATTATTGATGGATTGCAAGGTATTTCATTAAACCTTCCTGATGCAACAGGACCGACACCACTAGGTTCAGCGTTGATTCCTTTTTCATTGTTAATATCCATTGGGATTATCTTTACAATAATAAAAACATTAGGAGTCAAGGAGAGCTTCAAACTAGGAAAATCCTATATGTATCAAGGGATAAAATTATTGATGCCAATTATCATCATTCTAATCTCAATAGTTCTTATTTCAGTAATAGTAAACGATATGATTCCTGAAGAGGCACAAGAGTCACCTGCCGCATCAATTTTTGATGATGTTGCAGCTTCACCATTTGGTGGTTCCTCAATCAACTCTATTGATTCAACAGGAGAGAATTTACAGTTAGACTGGGGCATTCAAACTGGAGGTATTCTATTATTTCTTTCAGGATTGATGTTATTAATAAGTGGTATTATAGAAAGAAAAGCTAAAACCGTATTTTTCTAAAAAAAATATAAGGATATTCCATTACGGGAAAAAAACAAGAAAGTCTTAATGGTTCAAATGAAATAAACTTTTTATCCCTTTATTTTGGTAAATATGGTTATTAATCAGCTTATGAGGTTTATCAACACAATTATTGATGTAGTACAACCAATTATCAACATTACTATTATTGACCATATTTAACACAGTTCAATAATACTTTTAGTTTTCATCTTTAAAAAACATCCTTGTAAAAATTACATAATGAAAAAAAGAAACAAAATAAAATCAATAATTAAAAACTATTATTCTGTATCTTGTTGAACATCCTCAGCCTTTTTTATTTTTGTTAATGTTACGTTGATAATATCGCCGTATTTCCAGTCTCTTGAAAGAAAATCAATTTCTGATTCAATGTGCGTAAGTCGTCTTGGATCATAGGGTTTCTTGTTTTTGAATATTGGAGGCATTGATTGTTGAAGCATTTGAGTTAGTTGATTTTGAAATTCAGGTGGAAATGGATTTCCATTTGGGCCAACACCAGATATATGAATTGGTGGGGTTTGATGCATGTGTTCTTCCGGCGGATATTCAAGTGATTCCACAGGTTCCATAATTACTTCAACATATCCCTTTTTTTGTTCACTGGGTTTAATTGATTTAATTTTGTAAGGAATTGAAATTGTTTCATCTACCATGATTTCTCATATCCTGCAATTTTCATTCTTTATAAAAACCTTACTATTATTTAATACTTCAATAGATTTGATTCGTAGACATTTATAAAGAGATAACAGTTTCTTTTTTTCATATGGTGAAAATAATCTCTTTTGATCTTGATGGAACTCTTGTGAAACAAGGTTTTGGAGATATTGTATGGCTTGATGGTTTACCAAAAGTATATGCAAAAGAAAAAAATATTTCAATTCATAAAGCAAAAATCTTCTTTAAAGAAGAATATGATAAGATAGGCAGCGATCATCGTGAATGGTATGATCTAATATTTTGGATCAATAAATATAAGCTTAACATCACTCCAAAAACACTTTTAGATTATTATGAACATCATATTGAACTGTATGAAGATGTAAAACCAGTTCTACATAGATTGAAAAAAGATTTTACATTGATTATCAGCTCTGGTGCTATGCAGGAGTTCATTCAAAAGGAATCAAATTATGTTGGCATAAAACAATATTTTGAATACGCCTTTTCATCAACTTCAGATACAAAGACAGTTAAAAAAGATCCTTTTTTCTATAAGATGATTGCAAATAGGTTAAATTGCAGACCTGAAAATATTATTCATGTGGGTGATAATCTGGAGTATGATTATCATTCCGCAATAAATGCAGGTCTGAATGCATTTTATTTAAATAGATTTGAAGCGTCAGACGAATCACATATTGTTTCATCACTTAAAGAATTTGAAAAAAAGGTGAGAAAAATTTTCAAATAGGTTCCTTAATATTTGTATTATTTTGATAGTTGATGCAAATTTCATGCAATATGCCAATAATTTCTTGATATAATCTCAATATAAATTAGATTTCAAGATTCAAAAATAGATATACCGATTAATATATAACCTTAGTATTTATTTGTAATTCGAGTAAAAATAAAGTGGATTGGGATCAATACAAATTCATTTTCATATAAAAAAAAATTAAAAAATCTATATAAATAGGGTGATACTATAGGAGAAAATAATACAATTATTAATGAAATGAGAAAGATGGAGGAATCTGGTGAATTAAAAACAATATGCAGCCTTCATGATGATATTTCATTTCAGAATTATGACAAACAAAATGAAGATAATGAACTTTGTTGTTCTATTCAAAAACCGGATGAAACTAATTTTATAATTGATAGATCGGATCCATATTATCAAATTCTTATTGATAGCCTACTTGAAGGAATAATAATAATTGATTCCGATGGAAAAATTCAATATTGTAATCAAACATTTTTACATATACTTGGATATAGTTCTCCTAGTGAACTTGAGGGTCTTTTTGCATCTAGCTTTATTTCTGAGGACTATGTTGAATTGTTTAATAAACATCAAAAACAGACATGTTTAGGGCGAGGTGGTTTTTTACCCACATATAAAGCAAAAAAAAAAGATGGTTCTATCATATGGATTGATGGACTTAGTTGTATGGTTTCATATAAAAAGAAGGCAGCTAATATTTTTTTCATTCGAGATATAACTAAACAAAAAAATATCAAAAGAAAAATGAAACAATTGGAAAAAAAATATCGAACAATTGCTGAATTATCTGCAAATGGGATCGTAACAATGGACCCATTGGGTAAAATCATGTATGCAAATAAGTCATTTGAAATGATGACAAGGAAAAATGGAAAACAACTAAAAAATTCATTATTTAGAGAATTATTAACAGAGGATTATATCTATATATTTCAACAACTTTTAATGAAAGTACGAAAAAAGAATGAAAACATAAGAAATGTTGAAATGGAAATTAAAATCACATCAGAACAAATTAATCCAATTGAAATAAGTATTGCACCAATCAATGAAGATGATGCCTTTATAGGATTTATATGTACATTACAGGATATCAAAGAACGAAAGAGATTTGAAAACGAAATTAAAACCTCAGAGCGTTTAAAAACAGAATTCATGAATATTGCAGCTCATGAATTAAAATCGCCTGTAACGCCAATTAAAGGATATCTTGATTTAATTGTTTCAGATGAAAAATCAGATGAAAAAATAAAAAAATGGGCAAAAATTAGTCTTAGAAATGCAGAAAGACTTCTTCGTTTAGTTGACGATATTCTTGACGTTTCAAGGCTTGATAATGATACGATGAAGTTTGAAATGAGAAAAATAGATCCAACCTCATTATTTCATGAAATTGGTGAAGATATGACACCATCAATAGAAAAAAAACAATTAGCATTTACTAAGAACCTTGCTTCTGATCTTCCTGAGATTCTTGGTGATTATCTTCGATTAAATCAAGTTTTAAGAAACCTTTTTACAAATGCAATTAAGTTTACAGATGAAGGATCAATTAAGTTAGAGGCTTATAGAAAAGATGATAATATTGTTTTTGAAGTATCTGACACCGGAATTGGGATGAGAAAAGATGAAGCTTCAAATGTTTTCAAAAAATTTTATCAAACAGAGACAAGTGATAATAGAAAACATGAGGGAACTGGTTTAGGTTTATTTATCTGTAAAGAGATTCTAAAAAAACATCATGGCGATATTCAAGTGGATAGTACCCTTGGAAAAGGAAGCAGATTTATAGTTACACTTCCAATTTTATAATCTTTAAAAATTTCACTATTTCATTAGAGGTAGTTATGAAAAAGACATGTCCAAAATGTAAGGGAAAATCTATAAAACTTTATCGAAATCAAACGGTGGATGGTAAAAGAAAATGGGTACCAATAATGTGGTATTGTACTTCTTGTTCATTTATTTATCAAGTAGCAGCAGATACTCTTATTTATAAAAGTGGAGAGGTAATTAATGCTTCAAAACTGAGTCAACAATGTTTAAAATGCGGTAAAAAACTATTTCGACTATATCAGCACAAAAACCCAAAATATGGTAAACAACAATGGATTTCTTTTGCTTGGTATTGTAGTCTTTGTAAGTATGCATGGGTTGAATCGCCATCATAATTCTTAAATTTGGGTTATTTATCAATAAAAGTAAGTTATTTTGCCCTAAATTATTAAATATGAGTATCCATTTAGCACCTGGCATAATTATAGAGGAACACGTACTATGAAACGTAGCTCACGAGTTTGGAAAAAGAAAGGAAATATGCGCTGGAAATGGCGTAAAAAGCGAATGCGAAGAGAAAAACGAAACCGGAGGAAATAATTAAGATTCACATGGGGGCATAGTGTAACCCGGCATCATTGTGGGCTCCAGTTAAGGAATGATTACAAGAGGGTCATCTGATCAATGATGAGTAACTGGAGCGATGACCTAAATAGAAGAGACCCGCCGATCTGGGTTCAAATCCCAGTGCCCCCAT
>Ga0164310_10000420_pt1 | contig 22386 bp, 20 predicted proteins | sample GuaBasSedimGuay1_FD_121795 | JGI IMG/M metagenome (GOLD analysis project Ga0164310, IMG submission 121795) | Subseafloor sediment microbial communities from Guaymas Basin, Gulf of California, Mexico - Guay1, Core 4569-9, 0-3 cm | ecosystem: Environmental > Aquatic > Marine > Hydrothermal vents... | reverse complement strand
AAAGGACAGGAAAAAATCACTCCAGACGATGTTAGAGAAGCTAATAGAGAGGAGTGGATAAGTGATTTAGAAAGCATGGAAAAGGAGGAATTGATTGTTTTCTTGGCTGTGGCGACGGCATGCAAAAATAAAGCTTATACAAGCATGGAAGAGATTAAGGAAGCATTGGAGATTAAAAAGGAAGAATATGGCATTGACGTTGATGATAAAAAATTTGAGAAAATCTTTCAGGATCTCCTGCATCAGGATTTTATATACAAAAGCAAAATGGGCTATACAATTCTTAACTATCCAATTCATATGCTCATAAAGGAAATTGAAGGAAGGGTAAGCAGATGAAAATTCTTGTGCATATTTGCTGTGCCCCATGCTTTGCATACCCTCACAAAAGATTGATGGAAGAAGGGCATGAAGTTATTGGCTATTGGTATAACCCGAATATTCACCCCTATATGGAATATAGGGCAAGAGAAGATGCTCTGAAAAAATATGCTGAAATTGAAGGAGTTGAAATAGTATATGATGAATATGATTTTATAGAATATCTGAAAATGCAACTGAAAAATATTGAAAGGCCGGAAAGATGCAAAAACTGCTATGCTTACAGGCTTGAAAAAGCTGCTAGATATGCAAAAGAAAATGGCTTCGACACGTTCACCACAACATTGCTCGTTTCTCACCATCAATACCATGATGAGATAAAAAAAATTGGTGAGGAACTGGCAGAAAAATATAATATTGAATTTTACTATGAAGACTTTCGTAAGGGATGGCAGCAGGGAAAAGCAATAGCCAAGGCATATAGCCTATACAGTCAGAAATATTGTGGTTGTTTAATTAGCGAGTGGGAAAGATTTGGAGGGAAAAAGAAAAATGAATGAAAAGTGTAACATTTCCTTTCATTTTTTCAAATAAAACTTAAATATTTCATCTTTTTAGCAGAATATGAATCCTTTCCTTAATCCAGTATTTACAGCAAAGGTTATTAAGGAATATTTAACAGGTGTAAATAGGGCCTGGAAGCTTAAGCCCGAAGAAATTAAAAGATATCAGGATAAAGCTTTGAGAAGAGCATTGAAATATGCTTATCTCGCTCCTCTATACCATCGCAAGTATAAGGAGGCTGGCATTCATCCAGATGATATTCATGGCATAGATGATTTGCATAAATTACCTTTAATTACAAAAGAAGATTTGATAAAGGGCTTCCCTGATGATATTGTTCCTGTTGGCTATAATAAAGATAAAGCATTTCTTGTGGGCACTTCTGGCTCTTCTGGCAGGCCTGTAATGATGTATAAAGATATGGAATATCTTGTGATAGAAGCTTTAGGAGGGGTAAGGCAGCTTAAGACATATGGAATGCACTGGAGGAAGACAAAAATAACCAACATAGGAGACTTTTCTATTCCAAAGACAACTGATGAAGAATGCCTAAAAAAGGGGCTGCTGAAAAATCTTTCAACTTTCTTTTCTCTAGATAATTATCAGAATTTGTATACAGGAGAGGAAGCAAAAAATCTGCTCAAAAAAATGGAAGAATTTGAGCCAGAATTACTTATTGGCTATACAAGTGTTTTGATGGGAATAGCAACACTTAAAAGAAAAGGAATGGGCAAGAAAGTTAATCCAAAATACATAATATCTAGTGGAGAAATTTTGGATGATTATTCGCGCAATTATATAGGAGAGGCTTTTGGAACAAAGGTTTTCAATCTGTATGCGACGACCGAAGGAGGTACAATAGCCTTTGAATGCTTACATGGTGGCTTCCATATAAATAGCGATTTTGTGCATGTGGAAATTTTAGATAAAAATGGAGAGGCAGTTGAGGAAGGAGAATTTGGGAGTCTCGTTATAACAAGGCTATATCCAGGAGGTACACCCATAATAAGGTATACTGGGCTAAACGATATCGCCTCTCTTACTGGAGATTATTGTGATTGTGGCATGCATACTCCATTGCTCAAAAATCTGGAAGGAAGAAAAAGAGATGCAATTATTCTGCCAAGTGGAAAGATATTTCCTCCTGCAACAATTCCAATGCCTTTAGCAGAGGCTGCAAACAAGTATGGCACATATCAGATTAAAAGATTCCAGTTTGTTCAGAAAGCCATAGACGACATAGAAATTCGAATAGAAATAGATGAGGAAGAAAGAAACAAAGGCGTAGATGTAGAAACGCTACTGGAAGAAATCAAAAAGAATTATGAAAAACTTGCTGGAGGAGGCGTGAAAATAGAAGTTAAAGAGGTAAAGGAAGTGGAGAAGCCAGAAGGAGCGACTTCTCCTCCTTTAATTATATCAAAACTGGATAAAAAGTTAATTGAGGAAGCATTGCTTTAAGCCTGCAAAGATTGCCACACTTCTTCCTCTTTCTCTGTCCTATATAATAATATTTTAAGCATGGAAAAGCCAGCCTTTAGTAAACGGATATCAAATCTGGAAAGAAATTTAATTGCCTCTCCTGCAACATACGATGGGCGAAAATAGAATTTTTTATATGCGATTTTCTTCCATTTTATTAACTCTTCTTGTGTAAATAATCCAAGACCTTTCCTGCAATCGCTCTCTACCAAATATTCATCTTCCTTGATTTTATCTTCTTTGACTGCTTCATCCCATAGCTGCGAACCGGGCATATAGCGAAGAATGAAAAACTCGGCCATATCCAATGGCAGAGAGCATGCAAATTTTATTGTATTTTTTATATGTTCTTCTGTTTCGATAGGGGCACCTATTATGAAAGTGCCTACTGTGAAAAATCCTGTTTTTCTGCTCAATTCAACAGCTTTTCTTATTTGCTCAAGCGTAGTGCCTTTAAGATAAAAATCGAGGATATCCTGATTACCGGATTCTATCCCAAAGGATATCATTCTCACTCCCGCTTTCCACATTTTAGCATATAGCTCTTTATCTGCTGAATCCACTCTCGCCCCGTTGATAAATAGGGTGAGAGTTAGCCCCTTTTCCATAATCATATCCATTATTTTCTCTACTCTCTTGCGGCTGCTCATAAAATTGTCGTCTGCTATTATGATGTTTTTATAGCCCTGCTCATATAGCATTTCTAACTCCTCAACAACATTCTCGGCACTTCTCATTCTATATTTGCCCATTGATAACAATCGCCTGCTGCAGAATCTGCATTTTCTGGGGCAGCCCCTGCTTGTAAGTACAGCTGTTGTTTTCCCTTCAAAGAGTTTAAAGCCATAAGTATGGCCATAATCATATTTCTCCACTAAATGATGAGCTGGAAAGGGAATGGTGTCTATATCCTTCACAATTTCTGCTTCTTTGGCAACCCTTATCCCACCATTTTTTCTGTAGTATATTCCTCTTCCCTTCTCCATTTCCAGTTTCCCTTCAAGAATCTTTGCCAGATCGACTATGCTTTTTTCCGCCTCTCCAATAACAAGCATGTCTGCAGGCATGTCGTGAAGAGATTTTTCCGGATAAAGAGTTGGATGCGGTCCCCCTATTATGACTGGAATTTCATTGTCCATGTCTTTTATTGTTTTTATTAGCTTTATGGAATTGTGGAGGGCAAAGGTTGGCACAGTAATGCCAATGGCATCTATCGATGAAATTTCTCTTTCTATTATTTTCACCACATTTTCCTCCCCACGGATATCTATTGCTTTTACATCATGTCCTTCCTTTGTGAGAATAGAAGCGAGGTACAATATGCCAAGAGGAGGAGCATAGAGAAATGATTTCTCACCTCCCTTAAAAGAGAAGGAATCCGTTGTTGGATAGAGGAAAAGAAATTTCATATTATCATTAAATTTATCAAGCCTTAAAAATGTTTTTGAAGGAGAGTGAATAAAAATCTATGGGATCTATCATAAATGGCTTGAGAAATGGTTCAGCCACAATTTTTTTCTAATTGAGGGAAAAAATAACTAAATCCTTTCATTATATTTGTCTATAGAATGTACTATAAAAAATTCTTTGATGAAGAAAAAAAGGAAGTTGTATTCATGATCAGAGATGTTATAGAAGTGAGAATAGCAAAAAATATTTATGAGAGCTATAGAAAAAAATACAGTGATGAAGAAATAATTTCATTCTGCCCTCACAAAAATATATACAATGCAGTCACTGGAAGAAGGCTATATTATATTACTGAAGAAAGTGGTATACCTCTGATTGGACACACTGCATTCGGCATAATAGACAGAGGAACAAATCTATTGCAAATTCGTCCATGCTCAGGCTGTAATTTAAACTGCATTTTCTGCTCTGTTGATGAAGGAAAGAGTAGAACGAGAGTAACAGATTACATGGTGGATGTGGACTATTTAATAAATAAATTTGAGGAAATTGCTGATTTTAAAAGAAGGCATTGTAAAAATTTACCAATAGAAGCGCATATTGATGGTCAAGGGGAACCATTTCTCTATCCACATATTGAAGAGCTTATAAAAGGATTGCATGACATAGCTGATATCGTTTCCATACAAACAAATGGCACTCTCCTTACAAAGGAAAAGATAAAGAGGCTGGAAGGCTATCTTGACAGAATAAATCTATCATTGAATAGTATAGATGAGCAGAAAGCAAAATTACTTGCAGGTTGTGCTTCTTACAACTTAAAGCATGTTTTGGAAATGGCTAAAGAAATAGCGAATAGTCAGATTGATTTGCTTCTTGCTCCAGTATGGGTTCCTGGCTACAATGATGACGATATGAAGAAGATAATCGAATTTGGAAAGGAAATAGGAGCGGGCAAAAAATGGAAACCTTTTGGCATACAGAAGTATATAAAATACAGATTTGGAAGAAAGCCAAAAGGAGTGAAAATAATGAATTTCTGGACTTTTTATAAAAAATTGGATGAGATGGGAGAAGGATTGCGTTTATATCCAAAAGATTTTGGAATAGCGAAATGCAAAGCGTTGCCAAAAAAATTTAAAGTTGGGGAGAAAGTGAAGTTAAGGATAGAGATGCATGGAAGACTTAAAAATGAAATGCTTGCCATAGCAAGAGAAAGAATAATTCAGATAACTGATACAAACAAAAAAATAGGAGATTTTGTGAATGCTAAAATCTTAAGAAATAGACATAACATATATGTGGCCGAGGAAATATGATTATTTAAATACAATTACAGCACATTCATCCATGCATTTTAAGCAGTGGTTACAATTATCACCAATCCACGCTTTTCCCTTTTCCATATAAATGGCATTCTGGCTACATTTTGCAATGCATACCCCACATCCAACACAGTTTATGGCCCTGTAAATAATGTCTTTTATCAGCTTTTCATTATCACTCGCCTCTATTTTTTCTTCTTGCAGCTGAATTCTTATTCCATTTACTTCATACTCATTTTTCCCAACTTTTTTTATCTCGCCTATTATCTTCAAAAAATTTTCTATTCTATTCTCATTTCCCTCGATTTTATATTCTCTTTCTTCCTTTATTTCATACTTTATACTGCTCCATTTTGGCGGGGTGCGCCATCTCCATAAGCCAAGACTGATCCATTCCTCTGGCAAATTGTGTTTTTCTGCAAACTGCCTTAACTTTTCTTCAAATTTATCCCAGTTCTCATGCTTTTTCAGTTCAAATTCCGCCATATCACATGCCGGGCAAAGCCAGCATCCTATCCTGCTGAAACCCTGTTCATACAGCACATTCCATTTCGCTTTTTTCATGAATAAGTATAGCCAGACATGCAGGGCGGTCCAGTTTTGGATGGGCGAAGCAGCTATCTGTCCATGAACCCATGGATTTTTCCATATTTTGCCATGCTCAGCTCTATGCTGCGACTCATATCTGCGTTGCCCGATGAAAGAAAGAATGCCGTTGCCGAAATGTTTTTTTATGAGCATTGCTGCCACTCCTAACTTGCAGGTTTTGCAGCACCATCTGTAGTCGCGAGCAGGAATGCCGAAGAAATCTAGGGCGTGCCAGAATTTGTTGCCAGCTTTCTCTTCTATGAGTTCTAAGCCATATTTATCTGCTGTTGAATATACATTTTCTAGGGTTTCATCAAACTCCAAGCCAGTATTTAGGAAAATTAAGGGAGGTGTATAACCAGCATCGATGACTAAAAGTAATGTAGCCAAGCTATCCTTTCCCCCGCTGAAGGAAACTGCAAATGGAAGCTTATATTTTTCCACCGTCTCTCTAATAAATTTTATCTCATTTCCCACCATGCTCAAAATTATATCTTCATTTGCCTTCATTACGTCATTCCATGTTATTTTTTTCTTTTTCTCTGCCATCTCCATACCACGCCATCTTATTTTAACTGCCATTCCTCTATTGTCCTTCATTTCATTTCCATTCATTCTTGCTTTTCCCGTCGCTATCACTTGCCAATCCTCATTTAAAACAATAACTTCATCTCCTTCTTTTATTTCTTCATCTACTTCTTTAACACCGGGAGCCATCAAATTTGAAGTTTTTAAAATATAAGGGATAGCTCCATTATCAGCCACAACATAACCCTTTTTTATTTCAAGCAGAGAAGCATACCATGGACGGGGTTGAAATTTGAATTTTTTTGCCCATATATCATAGAAAAAACTTCCTGCCACCCTTCCATCTATTATAACTTCATCATTTCTATCTATAGCTGGCGTGGCATTTAATAAAACAACCTCTGGCATATAGCATGAACCAAATTGTTTCTCTATTACTTCCCCAATCATCTTTTTATCAAATTCAAAAGCAGGCCTGACATCACCAGGAGGCGTTATTGGAACTTTCTCTACTCTATTGCCACATGAGCATCTGCTTTTAAGCAATGGCATATTGCATTCGCTGCAGTGGTATAACGCAAGCTTTCCCAGTCTTATCACATTTTTTGAAGCGCATCAGCTATAAATATTTGATGAAGAAATGGTGAACATAAAAGACATCATCGACAAAATAAAATATCATTTGCAGATTATCTGAGGATGCCAGTTGTGAACTTTGACTATTATGACTTGCTATCGTTGCTTGGTAGAGAGGTGAGCAGAGAGGAATTGCTCGAAAAAATACCCATGATGGGGGTATGCATTGAAAGATTTGAAGGAAATGAAATAAGCATTGAGGTTTTTCCAAATAGGCCTGATTTGCTCAGCGTGGAAGGAATGGCAAGAGCATTGAGAGCTTTTTTGGGCATAGAAGAGGGATTGAAAAAGTATGATGTTGCACCTCCAAAAATTTCATTACATGTGGAAAAAAGTGTTGAAAAAGTCCGTCCATTTATTGCTGCCGCCGTGGTAAGAAATGTTGAAATGAATGATGAAACAATAGCATCTTTAATGGAAATGCAGGAAAAGCTTCATTTTTCTGTCGGAAAAGATAGGAAAAAAATGGCTATTGGCGTGCATGATTTTGATAAAGTAACTCCTCCATTTGTTTATAAAGGGGTTAAGCCACATGAGATAAAATTTGTGCCATTGGGCAAGGAAGAAGAAATGGATTTAAATGAAATTCTGGAGAAACATGAAAAGGGTATAGCATATGCCCATCTTATAAAACATTCTGATTTATACCCAATAATTCTTGATAAAAATGGTAATGTGCTCTCATTTCCACCTATAATAAATGGCGAATTGACTGCCTTAAGTGAATATACCAGAAACATTTTTATTGATGTAACTGGAACAGATATGAATGCTGTACTTGCAGCCTTAAACATAGTTGCCACTTCCCTGGCAGAAAGAGGAGGAAAGCTGGAACAGGTTGAAATAATTGGAAAGAAAAAAATTGTTACTCCTGATTTAACTCCGCAGGAAAATGAAGTGAGCATTGATTACATAAAAAAGATTCTGAAAATAGGAGATAAAAAAGAGATTTTAAAGTCTCTGCTAAAAATGGGTCATGATGTGGTTAAGGAAGGAAATAAAATTAAAGTATATTCTCCAGTATGGCGTGTTGATATTTTGCATGCTATTGATTTAATAGAGGATGTTGCCATTGGTTATGGATATGAAAAATTTGAAGACATGCTGCCAAAATCAATGACTTTTGGCTCTTCCTTTTCTCATGACAGGATACATCAGACAATGATTGGCTTGGGCTTTAATGAAGTAGTTACACTCAGCATTTCAAGTCCTGAAAAAGAATTTGAAAAGATGGGAATAAAAGGAGAGGCTGTTGAAATAGCAAATCCTATATCCTCGGAACATTCTATAGTAAGGCAATCTTTGCTTCCTTCTTTACTGGAGATTTTATCCAAAAATAGGCATAACGATTTGCCACAACAAATATATGAAGTGGGAGATGTTGTTATTTTTGAAGAAGGGATGGCAAAACAAAAAACATTTCTTGCTGGCGTTAAAATAGATGCAAAAACTGGCTTTACAGAATGTAAATCAATAACGGAGGCAATATTGAGGAATTTAGGCTACAAAATGGATGTTGAGGAAAAAATGCACGGCTCTTTCATAGAAGGAAGATGTGCCTCCATAATTGTAAATGACACAGAGATAGGATATTTTGGAGAGATAAAACCATCTGTAATATGCAACTTTGGCCTGGAATACCCTGTAATTGCCTTCGAGATAGATTTATCCAAACTTCTTCCTTCTTTTTATGAATATTATTAAAGATAGCGCGGCAATCACCGCAATAAATTCAAAAGCTGGCGTTCTTAGGCTACGAGGCCTTGGCAAATCTTTTATAGCTGGCGATGGCTGGCTGCCGATGCTTGCATCTGCTGTGGTCTTTACAGTATAATTGCCGCCACAGACTAAATTTTTGTATGGTTTGTTTATTCCTGGGAAGTAGTAAATTACTTCTGCATATACTTTTATTTCATTTTTATAATTCTCTTTCCATCCTTCATATTGTGGGGATGTCACATATATATAATAATCGCCACTCTCGCCACTTACTGTAGCATTCACTTCCTGCCCATTTATAGTATAAAAAACTCTGAATTTTTCTTTGCTTATATTCTTGTATACTCTGATTATTATTTCATCTGATGCATTGAGTTTTCCTTCTGGAATTATAACTTTTATCAAATCATTTGAAAATCGGAAGGAATTGTTATAGCGGGCAGTGTGTCCATTTATATCTGTTGCAACTATCTCGTAATTTGCATTTCCTCCTGAATAATTGTAAATATAGATGTTATTCTCATCTTTGGCCATATCATACTCCTTTCCATCGATTATTATTTTTACATCCTTTATACCTGCATTATCTGTAATATGCGCAAGAACCGAAATGTTGCCATTGCTTTGCTGTATCTCAGGCAGCATAATTGCATCTATTTTTGGAGGGGAGGCATCATAAAATGGAGGATTTATCGATAGAATAAAGACTGCAAGCCATGTAAAAAAGTAAAAGGCAATAGAACCAAACCATTCTTTTCTGCTGAAATCTTTTACATCAATCTTAAGAAGCTGCAAAATTTTTGCCATGAAACCAATGGAAGCGAGAGCAAACAAAAAGCAGATTGGCCATCTCATGCTACTATCCAAATTTCTCCATATAAAATTACAAATTAAAGCCATAAAAAAGCCAAATAAAAAAGAGATAAATGCGGTCTTTGCTTTTCTTTTCTCTTTTTTCATGAATTCTTCTCTGTCAAATTCAGGCAGTTTTATTTCCTCTTCCATGCTATGCTATATAAAATCGTTTAAAAAGATATCCATATTGATTTTTTGTGTTGAATTAGCCAATGATAACCATTCATTCAAAAATTACGATACCAAAGAATTTTTTAACTTCTTCTTTATCAAACTTGTGCTTATTGAACTGCTATTGCTGGTTATATTTCCTATACTGCTTCTCATAGTCATTTCTCTCTTTTTTCTCATATATGCCGAAACCTTTGAAGAAATTCATTTTGGAAAAAGAGAAGTTGGGCTTCTTGTCATTGGCTCTGTTTCTACAATGTTTTTTGATTTGCCCATCTTCTTATACAGCAATTATTTCCTTGCCATTAATGTTGGCGGCGCTTTAATACCTATTATTCTGTCGTTTTATTTCATAAAGGAAAATGCCCTGTCTTTTTGGAAAGTATTGGCAGGCATTGTTATGGTAGGAATTGTAACTTACATGGTCACATTTGTAACTGATGTGGGTGTTGTTTCCTATTTCCCATTTTATTTTCTGCCTTCTCTGATGGCTATACTGCTGTCGTTTCTTTTCTTCTTTCGGAATCCAAAAACCTGTGTTTTTGCATACACTATTTCTACGCTGGGCGTAATAATAGGAGGAGATTTTTCTCATCTTCCAGAATTATTTGAATTTCCCTTCATGGGATCAATGGGAGGTGCAGGCATATATGACATGGTTTATCTTGCTGGATTGATTTCCTTCTGCGCTTCCTTTCCATTTATAAGGAAGAAAAGACTTAGCAGGGCTGAGAGAAATATAAGAAAAATTGAAAGAGAGGCATATTATGCAGGAAAAATCGCTGGAATAGGGGGAGATTACCGGCATATAATAAGGAAGCTAACTGGCAGAGATGTGGAGGAAATAAAGAAAAGGAGACTGATAAGTGAGATAAATAGGCCACTAATGAGATTTTATGCATCTCCATTAAAAAGAATTGTCGCCTTTTTAATAGATTCTACAATTGTTTTTCCAGTATCAGTTATGCTTCTACTGATTTTCCACATGGAGTTATATATATTCCTTTCCATTTTTCTCCTGATTCAGATTTTTTATTTTACATGCCTTGAATTCTATTTTGGCAGCACCATTGGAAAAGCAATTCTTGATATTGAAGTAAGAAATGTTGCCAATGAAAAAGCAGATTTTATGACGATTTTTACAAGGAATATTATCAGAATCTTGGAATTTTTCGCAATGTTTTATTTAGTAAGTGTATTGCTTATTGTGGCTACTCCAAAAAGGCAGAGAATTGGAGACATAATTGCAGATAGCATAGTGGTGGAGGTAAAATGATTGATTTGCTGTATGCCATATGGCTTATATTTCCTGCTTACGTCGCCAATGCTTCAGCGGTGCTCTTTAAAGGGAAAACACCAATCGATTTTGGAAAAATGTGGCGAGGCAAACCAATATTTGGAAAAGGAAAAACATGGCGGGGGATGGCGGGAGGAATAGCAGCGGGAATAGTAGTTGGCGCTATAATGAATCAAATCTATCCATCATTTGGAAATGGCATAGAAGCTTTTACAGTGCTATTTTCTCTATCATTTGGCGCTTTATTTGGAGATTTGGTGAAAAGTTTTATTAAGAGAAGGATTGGCAAAAAAAGAGGGGAAAAATGGGTCATTGCTGATCAAATTGATTTTCTGCTTGGCTCATTTTTATTTTGTTTTTTGATTAATAAAGAGTGGTTTATTGCCAATTTTAAGGTAGAATATATTGTTTTTCTTCTCATATTCACTCCACTGATACATTTAGCAACAAATATATTGGCGTACCTATTAAAATTAAAGAGGGTGCCCTGGTGATGAAATGGAAGATGAAGAAATAATTGAGTTTATTAAGGAGAGAATAAAGAAACAACGGCTGGAAGACATGAATAAAGAGCTGAGAGAATGGATGGAAGAGCATGGAATAAAGCTGCAAGAAGAGAAAGAGGAAGAAGAAAAAATAGAAGGAAAATGTGAAATATGCGAGATAAGAGATGCAAAATATCGCTGCATAAGATGTGGCAAAATAGCATGCATGGCTTGCTTCTGGACTATGTTAGGAATATGCAAGGAATGTATAACAGAGAAGCAAATGAAGGAGCTAAAAGAGCATTATTTTTAAATGAAGTTCTATTTTGGGAAAGATGATTGACAAAGAAAAATTTGATGACTGGTATAACGAAATTGTCGAAACAGCAGAATTATGTGATAAACGCTATCCAATAAAAGGCATGAACATCTGGAAACCATATGGATGGAAAATTATGCAAAACATAGATGCTTTAATAAGATATGAAATGGAAAGAACAGGGCACAATGAGGTTTATTTTCCTCTTTTGATACCTGAAAGTTATTTCAAAAAAGAGGAGGAACACATAAAGGGCTTTTCAGCAGAAGTTTACTGGGTGACGCATGCAGGAAAAAACGAGCTGGAAGAGCGTCTTCTGCTTCGCCCAACCTCTGAAACAGCCTTATATTCCATCTTTTCCCTCTGGATTCGCTCTCACGCCGATTTGCCATTAAAAACTTTCCAGATTGTGAATACATTCAGGTATGAAACGAAAATGACGAAGGCATTTATAAGAGTTAGAGAGATACATTTTTTTGAGGCACATACATGTCATGCAGACTATGAGGATGCAGAAAGACAGATAAAGGAAGATTTGGAGATAGCAGAGAGATTTTTCAAAAAGCTCTGTCTACCATTTATAGTGAGTAAGCGTCCTGACTGGGATAAATTTGCTGGCGCCTATTATTCCATTGGCATCGATGTTCTGATGCCTTCAATGAAAACCCTGCAGGTTGGCTCCATTCATCAGTACAAGCAGAATTTTTCCAAACCTTTTGAAATAAAATATGAAGGAAAGGATGGCAAGCATTATTACTGTCATCAGACAACATATGGAATGTCTGAAAGAGTGCTTGGAGCAATTGTCGGAATACATGGCGATGAAAAGGGAATAAAGCTCCCATCCTCGATTGCTCCAATAAAAGTTGTTATAATACCTATAATCTTCAAGGGATGGGAAGAAAAAATAATGGAAGAATGCAGAAAAATAAAGGAAGAAATAGAAAAACTGGGGCTCAGTTGCCATATAGATGACAGAGATAAAACACCAGGTAACAAATTTTATGATTGGGAACTCAAGGGGGTTCCTTTAAGAGTAGAAATAGGACCAAAAGATATTGAAAACGAAGTTATAAGCATTGCAACAAGAGACGGCATTAAGAAAAAAATACCAGTAAATGAAATCCAAAAGTTAAAGGAAGAACTGGAAGAATATGACAAAAGAATATATGCTGAAGCGGAAAAATTCTTGAAAGAAAACATTCATGTTCTAAAAGAAGTTGAAAGCAGAGAAGGCATACTGGAATTGCCGTGGTGTGGAAAAGAAGAATGCGGCATAAAAATGGAAGAAGAACTGGACATGAAGAGCTTAGGCACTCCACTGCCTGAAAAAGAATGCAATGAAAAATGCGCCATATGCAAAGAAAAGGCCACAACCTGGCTTAGACTTGCCAAAACTTATTAGATTTTTCTTCAATTTTTTAATTGTTCCTGAAGTTTTCAGAGTGTTTATTTTACTTCCTTTTATTTTGATGTTGTTTAAAAAATCTATAACTTTGTCTTTTGCAAGATGCTTGCATTTAACTATACCATATTTACCATCATAAAACACAAGCTGTATTTTTGGTGTGAAATTCTTTATTGCCTCAACAATATCTCTTCTTTCTATGCCCTCGATAGCAAATAATATGTAGCGGTGCCTCCCCCTTTTGTCCTTCACAACCATTATAGCTCGCCAAATTCCTCCTGTAAATCTATGAATAATTCTCTCAGCAAATCCTCAAATATGGTATTTCTGTATTCTTTGGTTCCTCCTTGCGTCTGCACCTTTGCTATGAATTCGCCTCCTTCCTTCAATATTTCTATCCTGCACAAACTTTCTGCTATTGTCACCATTCTGCCACTGTATATATATTGTTTATATAATTTTTTTGTTTTTGAGGGCTCTCGATTAAAGAATGAAAAGCACGATGCCAACTTTTCCTCTTATGATACAGATTATGGTATGCTCGTTTAATTCATAGAATCACAAAATTTTTTATATACTCTCAATTATCAACTAAATGTTTGTTTCAGCAGGCGATTTAGAGAAATATGCATACTGTCCTCTCTCCTGGTGGTTGAGTAAAAAACATAAAGTTGTTTCTAAAACAGGCGTGGCACATCATAAAAATGTGGAGAATGAGTTAAAAGAAATACAGAAGAAAGAAAAGAAAATTAAATTTTATGAAAAATATACTCTTTTCTTCTCCATTTCTGCTTCAATAGTTGCAATAGCAGGAATAGCTCTTCTATATGGAGAAATGGAAAACTTCTGGAAATATTTTTTCATAGTAATGTCTCTTTTGTGGCTTCTTAATTCATCTTTTTTTCTGTATAGAGCCAGCAAAGTGGAGAGCATTTTGAAAGCCAGATATGAAAAACTTCTTTTAATATCTTCAATGGGCGCCATAATCATAGCTTTCTTTGCAATACTTTTTTCATATCCCGCAAATGCAAGTATAAGCAGATTTGCTGAAATATTGGCTCTTATATGGGTTATACTGGCTAATTTGCTTTTTTATCGCACCCTGTATATGGCAGATGAAATCATTGCCAAAAAGATAAAGTATATACCCTTGAAAGGAGAGATAGAATATGTTGGTGCAGATAGGGAAGGAAAAGAAATTAAATCCGATAAATACGGCATAAGAGGAAAACCAGATTATATAATAAAAATAGATGATGACCATATTCCTGTTGAGGAAAAATCTTCAGATTTAATGTCCCCCACATTTCCTCACGTCATACAGGTAACTGCATACTGTATGCTTGTAGAAGATGAATATGGAACAGCCCCTCCATATGGAATTCTAAAATATAAAAATGCTGAATTCAAAATTCCGTATGAAGAGAGATGGAAAAAGCTGGTTCTGCAATTCAGAGAAAAAATGCTAAAAGATATTGAAAGGGGAGAAACACATAGAAACCATAACAACAAAAGAAAATGTAATAATTGTGTGAGGAAAGAGTATTGTCCAGAAAGGCTACTTTAATGCTTTCTTTATATTTTCCACTATTTTCTTTATCTTCTTCCCCCTCTCTCCTCTCTCTTCTTCCAATGCTCTTCTTATTTCTTCTAGCCTTATTTTTATAGCTTCTAATGAAAATTCAGCAACACTCTTATAACCATATTTTGGATCATCAATGACGGTTCTTTTTATTTCCTCGTGCAATTCCTTTGGAATGGAGATAGTACTGTATTTAACCATGAGCACTTATTTAAAAAGAGAATATATAATTTACTATTGATAACAAGGGTTGTTCTTTATTAAATTATCAAATATCTGCAAATCAATGCATTTTTTCTCCTACTGGCACAATCAGTAGAGGAATATATTCTTCATTTAATCTGAGAAGAGAGCGTATGGTATCTATATCTGTAGGAAGGACAATATTTGCAGATAAATTCCATGCAGTGGATTCAAGCAAAACATTGTAGGCAGATGCTCCTGCCTCATAGTACCACATCCAGCGATATTCTTCAGATGAAAAATCATCCCACAAGCCAATCATTCCCTTTGTCATTCTCAGGCTGAGTACAGAAATTATTATAAGAGGAGCATTCTCAATGGAAGGCAATGAAGATGCTTCAGCTATTTCTTTGCGAAAATCTCCGTTTCTGATTTTCACAACAGTATGAAGAACTGGAAGATTCCACATATAGTATCTGTATAATCCTGCAAAGTATTTGTAAATGCCATCTTCAGTAATTGCATATATTTTTAATGGATAGTAGGCATGGGCGCTTGGCACCACTCTATGTCTTGCTATTTTATTCTTTTCAGATAAGCTATGGTCAATATAATATGAAAACCCATATGCTGCCCATAAAATTTGCGAGAGTTGCTGTTTTGTAATTTCTCCTCCAAATGTTGTTGTTTCACTTCTTTCCTCTATAGCAGTTAACAAAGGCATGGAAGAGTTCTGAATGCATGGAAGATTCGATAATAAAAGCATGGGTTTGTAAGTAAAATTATAGGGGTATTTTGGATGGCCAAGAGGCATAATTATTTTTGGTTCTTCATTTGAAGGCAGACCAATTAAAGATAAAGTAAAGCCCACTGTGGTTACTGTTCCGAGGTTTAAAGCATTGGCAACAAAATAGATATTCTGTCCAATCTGTCCTATTTCTGCAGAAGCGTAATATTCATTGCTGCTCTTGCTTTTATTCCACACAAGCCCCAATTGGATGGGAGCTTCATACTGTGCAACCTTTTTTCTGTAATCTCCTGTTTTGTATAGAATTAAGGAATGATTCAAGGCATCATATTTATACACGCCATCCTCTTTTAATACATAAATCTGTGCAGCATTTTTATCAATAGCATGTACTGGTCTCTTTCCATTGATGTATCCATATGCATACCAGAGAATTGTGGATAATTCTTCCTCACTAACAGGTTCTTCAGTAAATTCTCTAACCGATTTTCTTCTGGCAATTGCCTCTTCAAGAGATATATCAATTTTTATAGGAGCTGGAAGTTCATAAATCTGTAAGCTTTCTTCCTTCTTTGCATAATTTGAAGAATTTGGAAAATTTACAACATTAATTACTGGCATAAAAGCTGTGCTTAATAATAGCGTAACAACTACTATTACTATCCTTTTCATTTTTACGCCTCCTTATTAATATACAATGCGAGGATTATATAAACATTCTGCCAAATAGTGAATACAAAAATGTTACAAAATTATGCTTTCATTTGTTTAACTTTTTCACTTGCAAAATCATTTAATGTCATCGATTAGCACCTTTTTAAGTTTGTATCCTTTAGGGCATTCAACATCTCCTATTACTTCCACAATTTTGTATTCTTTTTCCTTTATATTAGGAACGCATGACTCATGCTCTTTGCAGAGTACTTTATTACATTTTATCGGACGATATGCCACTGCTGTTGCCTCTGCCTCCTTTTCCTTTATATTTACTTCTGCCGGCAGTTTTTCCACTTCCACAACCACTACGCCATCTTCGTGAAGCGAGCAGCTATGAGATTTATCTCTCACCTTGACAACTTTGTATACTCTCCCTTCCTGAAGGTTGGAACACACTGTTTTGAGACGGCAGTTTTTGCATTTCTGGGTTATGCCAAGATAAACAAATTCATTTCCTTCCTGTGCCAGCTTTTTTCCAACAAGAGTGATTAAAACCATTATGCCACCCCCGTTATTTTTACAAGTTTTTCAGCTGCCTCCTTTGTTATCCCATCTGTGCCCAAAATGGTATATCTCTCAGGCCTTATTTTATGAGCTATGGTCAAAGCTTTTATTATGTCTCTTTTTGTAACCCCGAGCTCTTTTGCTGTTGTTGGTGCACCTATCTCCTTTAATGCATCCTTTATGCTTTCCCAGTCTCCACCATGCAAATACATCATCATGATGGCACCAACGCCACATTGCTCTCCATGCATTGCCTTTCCGGGAGCTATTCTATCCAAGGCATGAGAAAACATGTGTTCTGCCCCACTGGCTGGACGGGAAGAATTTGCTACACTCATTGCCACACCAGATACAATCATGGATTTTACAGCAATCCACACCGCCTCTTCTATTCCCGGCTTTATATATTTTGCATTTTCTATTATTGTCTCAGCCGCTGTTTTTGCAAGAGCTACGGCAAAGGAGCTATAATACTCTCCTTTCAATCTTTGAGCCAGCTGCCAGTCAAGAATAGCTGTCAAATTTGAGATAACATCTGCACAGCCTGAAGCAAGCATCCTGTATGGAGCTTTTGAAATTATTGCTGTATCTGCAAGAATTGCGAGAGGGGAGCGGGCTTCCTTTGAAATAGAAACGCCATTGTCCTTTATTGAGGCACGAGGAGATGCTATTCCATCGTGGGAGGCAGCTGTTGGAACACTTACAAAAGGAGTCTTATTTTTGTAAGATGCAAGCTTGGCAATATCTATAACGCTCCCTCCCCCAACAGCAACTAAAAAATTAGCCTCCATCTTTTTCGCCATTCTTTGCACTCTTCTTACTTCCTTCATTGTGGCTTTTTCAACAACCACATCATACACTTCATATTTCTTGCCAAGAAGAGATGCTACTCTTTCTCCTGCTATTCGCTTCGTTGTCTCATCATGAACAACCAAACATTTTCCTTCTAAATTGACTCTTTCACATAACTCTCCAATGTCTTCTATAACTCCATGCCCCACTACTACATCTCTTGGAAATTCCATGAGCTTTGATTTACTGAATGGCATTATAATTTGTAATCTCCTCACCAATATAGTTTTTTTGCTTGAGTATTTTTAAAAAGGAACAAAGAAATGAATGACTTGGTAAAATGAGAAGGAATTATAAAACTTTAAGTATTCAAAATATATCACAACCATGCTCAAGATAGTTCCAATTGTAATTGGTTTTATCTCTTTGTTTGTAGCAGCATGCCTAGCACTTTATATTTTAAAAAAGCCCGCAGGAAGCAAAAAAATGCAAGAAATTTCTGAGGCAATACATAAGGGGGCAATCACCTTTTTAAATGAGGAATACAAAATTATAGCAATTTTTGTCGCCATTGTAACCATTGCATTGATTGCTGCAAGCTTTTATACAGATATGCCCTGGCAGACTGCCTTATCTTTTCTAACTGGGGCGATATTTTCTGCTCTAGCCGGCAATATTGGAATGAGAATAGCTACGATGGCAAATGTGAGGGCTGCGGAAGCTTCTAAGAGAGAGTTGAGGGAAGGGCTGATAATTGCGTTTTCGTCTGGGGCAGTAATGGGGCTTGTGGTTGTTGGACTTGGCATAATAGGAGTTACAACCTTTTTTCTTTTATTCAAGGAAAATGCAGCCAGCATTCTTTTTGGTTTTGGGTTTGGGGCAAGTGGAATAGCATTATTTGCGAGAGTAGGAGGAGGAATATACACAAAATCCGCTGATATTGGCGCTGATTTAGTGGGAAAAGTTGAGGCTGGTATACCCGAAGATGATCCCCGCAATCCAGCTGTTATAGCTGATAATGTAGGTGATAATGTTGGAGATGTTGCTGGCATGGGAGCAGATTTATTTGAATCATATGCTGACTCCATAATTTCTGCCATTACTCTTGCTTTGATAGCAGCTGTTTATTCAAATGCTGATGTATATCCCCTTGTTATAGCTGGCTTGGGAATAGTGGCATCGATAATATCCATGCTTTTTGTGAGGGGAAAGAATTTATATGCGGCTCTCCGCAATGGATTGTTTGGCGCTGCCGTCATCTTTGCCATACTTGCTTTCATAGCAACTTATTATATGCTCAGCGATTTCAAGCCATACTATGCTGTTTTAATGGGTCTGATTGACGGCATTGTAATAGGGCTTACAACAGAATATTTCACGTCTGAGCAGCGTAAACCAGCTCAAAAAATTGCCGAGGCAGCTCAAACAGGAGCGGCAACAGATATTTTGCAAGGACTCTCAATTGGCATGATGAGTACAGTTATACCCATAATTTCAACATGCGTAGCAATGGTTGTCGCCTATGAATTTGCTGGATTCTATGGCGTTGCTTTGGCGGCGGTAGGCATGCTATCAACTCTTGGCATTTCTCTGGCGACAGATTGCTATGGGCCTGTAGCAGATAATGCAGCGGGCATAGCAGAAATGGCAGGCCTAGGAGAGGAAACAAGGAAAAGGGCTGAGGCTTTGGATGCTGTGGGTAATACAACGGCGGCAATGGGAAAGGGCTTTGCCATTGGCTCAGCAGCAATAACTGCCCTAGCACTAATATTCACTTTTGTTGAAAAAGCAAAAGAAATGCTGGGAAAAGAAATTGATTTGAATTTAACCTCGCCATATTTAATGACAGGCGTATTTATAGGGGCAATGCTGCCATTTTTATTTTCTTCCATGACAATAGGAGCAGTTGGCAGAGCTGCAGAAAAAATGGTTAATGAAGTGAGAAGACAGTTCAGAGAGCTTGGTATTTTAGAAGGGAAAGGCAAGCCAGATTATGAGAGGTGTGTAAGGATAGCAACAAGAGGTGCTTTAAGGGAGATGATATTGCCATCGAGCATGGCTGTTATCATTCCAATAATAATTGGAATATGGAAAATAGAGGCTTTAGTTGGATTGCTTGCCGGAGCAACAGCATCTGGCTTCTTAATGGCAATATTTCTTGCAAATGCGGGAGGAGCATGGGACAACGCAAAGAAGTATATCGAAGCTGGCCATTTCGGTGGCAAGGGAAGCTTTGCTCATAAGGCAGCAGTGGTGGGAGATACGGTGGGAGATCCATGCAAGGATACTGCTGGGCCCTCCTTAAACATACTCATAAAACTTATGTCTATAGTCAGTCTCGTTTTCCTTCCTTTATTCATACAATTTGGAAGATAAAATGGAATTAAGAAGAGAATTAGGGCTCAAAGAAGTGGTTGCAACAGTGGTTACATCGGTTATAGGCGGAGGGCTTTTTATATCAACTGTGCAGATACAGAGTAAAGTAAATGTTGGCTCAGCTATTGTGCTTTCTTATATAATAGCAGCCATCCCTGCTTTTTTAATGGCTTTATGCTATGCTGTTTTATCGTCAGCCCTGCCATCATCAGGAGGAGAATATGTTTTTATCAGCAAAATAATAGATCCATTCATTGGCTTTATATCAACGTGGGCAAGATGGTTTGCAATGATTGCCACCATAGCGGCGATGGCAGTTGGAGATATCATTCTCATAAACAATTTCTTTGATATTATAGGCATGCACACCATCACAAACTTCATAACAGAGAATATACAAATTATAGCTATCTTGCTTGTTATCCTCTTTTTCCTGATAAATTATCTCGGTGTCAAAGTATATGGAAGAGTGCAGACAACAATGTTTGTTCTTTTAATGCTTGGCATATCGTTGCTTGTAATATTTGGTCTGCAAAATGTGAGCCTGAGCAATCTTGAATATTCCTTTCATTTTGATACGGAATCGATAGCTATGGCAAGCAGTCTAATTTTCTTCAGCTATATTGGCTTTGCTGCCATAGCAAATGCTGGAGATGAAGTTAAAGAGCCAGAAAAAATATTGCCGAAGGGAATAACAATATCAATGTTTGCAATAGCAACAGCATATATTGCTGTAGCCATTGTAACCTATGGCTCAATGAGTCCTTCATTTTATGATTCATATAATTTTTCTTCTGGCTCTGTGCCTGAGTTAATGGCACATTTTCTGCCAGCTGCAATAGCTGTTTATGTTGCATTTGCAGGCTCAATAGCAATCATCTCCGATATAAATCCAATGATGCTTGCAACATCTCGCCTATCATTTGCATGGGCCAGGGATAAAATAGTGCCAGAGAAAATGGCAGAGCTGAATAGATTTGGAGTGCCGAAGTGGTCGCTGGTGGTAAATGCCATCGTAGCAATCATAATAATAGTTTTCGCCAAGGTCTTCATGAATGTTGTTATGATGATAAATATGGCTGTATTGCTCATTTATATAGCCATATCAATAGCAACCCTCATCCTGCCATACAAACATCCAGAGATATTCAGCAAAGCAAAATATAAGTTTGCAGGCATATGGGCAGTTGCTCTGGCAGGAATGCTTTTATCGGCTCTTTTCTTCGGCTACATACTCCAGCTTGAGGGAGCAATGCCAGGCTTTCTCTTTCTGCTTGCATGGATTGGGATAGGAGGTGTGGTGTATGTGGCGACAATGGAAAGCCACAAATTGCCATGGAGAATTTACAAGGAAGAAAAGAAGGAAAAAGAACGCATAGACAAGGAAATAATTTCCCAGCTTCTCAAAAAGCTAAAATAAAGGTGCAAAGGGTTTTTGGCACTCCCCCATGCCTTTTCTCCCTTTGCACCTTATTTTTATATAGGCAAGGTTAAAAAATTTTGCTGATTTTTTACAGAGCAGGCGATAATTTTATATTACCCGTTTTTATTTCCATGAGGAGGGATAAAAATGGCAGAACAACAGGAAAATGTGGTATACGTGGGTAATAAGCCACCAATGAATTATGTACTGGCTGCGATAACCCAGTTAAACTCTGGGGCAAACCAGGTGGCAATAAAAGCGAGAGGAAGAGCTATTTCTAGAGCAGTGGATGTAGCAGAGATTGTCAGGAGACGCTTTGTAACAGATGCAAAAATCAAGGATGTCAAAATATACACAGAAGAACTAACAAACGACGAGGGCAATAAAGTAAATGTGTCCTGCATAGAAATTTACCTGGCTCGCGAGTAGCCAGGCTTCTCTTTTTTCTTTTTATTTATTTTAATCGCTTCTTCCCGAATTCAAATTGATGGCGTTATGAACAATTTGGCTGCAAAGAAGGATGCCAGTCAAAAACAACAAAAGGATAAACGTCAGTAAAGCTACTAAAATGAATACATACATAACCCTTAATAGGCTTTGGAAGAGGTTTATTCCAATCATCCCAGTAATTCCCATCCCATTTATTTATAATGGATATCTTTTTTGATGGCACATATATCTCTGCAACTAACCCAGCTAATTTTCCATAGTCTATGAAATCATTTCTTATGATGTAATTATTACTGCAATATCCATCTATAGAGAAAAACCTTGAATTTTTGACTATTTTATTATATCTTATCGTATTGTTTCTTACAGGAAAATTAATTTCCTCACCAGATCCATCCATTTCAATTCCTGCCCATGAATTATTATAAATTGTATTATTTTCTATCAGATTATAACATCCTCCATAAATTCCTATGCCAGTATCGGATGAAGAAATGTTGTTT
>Ga0164310_10000418_pt1 | contig 22445 bp, 33 predicted proteins | sample GuaBasSedimGuay1_FD_121795 | JGI IMG/M metagenome (GOLD analysis project Ga0164310, IMG submission 121795) | Subseafloor sediment microbial communities from Guaymas Basin, Gulf of California, Mexico - Guay1, Core 4569-9, 0-3 cm | ecosystem: Environmental > Aquatic > Marine > Hydrothermal vents... | reverse complement strand
TTTATTATTTGAGTTCTTACACTAATATTTAACTTTATAATAGAAACATCTTTATTTAATTTTCTTATTATAATGTTTATCTTGTTCTTTTGAGCAGAAGTTATTGTTTTAATTTTTCTTTTTGCAACACTTTTTACTAATCTTACATCAAAACCTATTGAATTTAACTGTGTTTTTATTGATTTTACTGCTTTTATATTAGCTTTACTAAGCTTTTCACCCCCTATTTGTACTACTTTGCCTACCTTTTTGACTGGTTTAAGAGCTTTCTTTAATGGTTTTTTAGCTATTTTTACAGCTTTTCTTACTTTTCTAGCAGCTCCAGGTTTTAGTTTGAACTGAGAGCTTATTTTTAATTGTGATATTGGTTTTACTTCAAACAAAGGTTTCTTTGTTCCTTTTCTAATAATATCTTTTCCCACTATCTTATAGTTTTTCCTTGCTTTTGATGGTAAAGACTTCAAGAATTGTCTATTGAATTGATTAATGTTAGGAGTTACTATATTTACATTTGTTGCTTTTGTTGCTTTTGCTCCTAATGTAACTGAATCAGCTTTTGCTAAAGTCTTTTTCAAAGCATCTGCTTCTAATCTCATTAATGATTTTATTTTTATTGTATTGATATTGATTTTCTTTAAGTTATTTGGGTTAATTATCTTCTTTACAGATGGTGATTTCAGAAGTTTCCTACCTGCTATTCTTAGGTTTCTTGGAAGAGATGCAATAAATGATTTCTCAACCAATGTAATTTCTGTGGCTGCTGTTTTTCTTCCAATTCTTCCTTTAGATAATTCTATTGTAAGTGCTATTAACAATAATTGACCAACAAAAACCTCTGGGTTTTCCTTAACAAATCTTGGCAGTCCTTTTATTCCTTTAAATGTTTCAATACCTTTTATTTTTACCCTTTTCAATGCAGCCATCTTTTCTTTACTATATATAGGAGAAGGATTAGCTAATGTAGGAATATCTTTTAATAATTGTTTTGATGGTATTAAATCTAAAGCACTTTGAGCAAATCCAGTAAATGCTAAAGCTCTTCTCTCAATAGGTGTTATAACACCTATTTTCTTCAATGTTGTAAGTTCCTTTTGATTACTTGCATAAAATTCTTTTGTTTCTTTTATTTCTCTTTCTGCTCTTCTTCCAACACTTAATGCTTTCCTTTGTATTTTAGATTTTGGAAGAGCAACAACTTGTGTTGTTCCAGATGTTCCTGGTCTTTTCATAGCTTCAATTACTGCTTTTGCTTGTTGTTGTCTTACTATCTTATTAATTGATTCTATTCCTTCAGAAATATCAAGCTGTCTTTGTGAAATAGAACCAGGTTCTACTCTTATAGATTGCTTTTTTTTAGTATCTTTAATTCCAACTATCTGTCCTTTTGTATTCTTTATTGGTATTAGAACTGGTTTTGCCTGAGATATACCTATTTTCTTTGCTTCTGCTTTTTCAGCCTGTTCAAAGTATTCTCCTGTTTTTACTGGAGCTATTAATGGAGTTGCTGATGGTACAATATCTAATGTTTGACCTTTTGTTTTTAGAATATTTCTGAATCTTTCTGTAGCGTTCTTCTTTGTTGTTGCGAAACTTTTACCTTTATCTCTGCCTGTACCAGTGAAGTATGTAGCTTTGCCTCTCCTAGTTATTTTAAATGCCAAAAGCTACACCTCTAAGAATAAAACTAAATGAAATTACCATTTAGTAAACATAATAGAACTGCAAACTATAAAAACTTTTCGGTATGTAACACTTTTGAAAAAATGTGTTACACTTTAATCCCAAATCCATATACATATGAATAAAGCTAGGAAAACAAACCCTATAACGAACATTGAACCTAATACAGATTGTATATTATAGCTTATTATTTCATTCTGAACATCAAGCATATCTTTCTGTATCATTGCCTCTTCACTAAGACCTTCTGTAATGCAAGTTGTCATCCCATCTTGGTATAACCAACCATAACTAACAGTTGCTTTTCCACCATGATAAATACAATTTAGTTTATGTACTCTCTCATGGTTGATCGTATCTTCTGCCTGTGTTAAAAAGTACAAACCAAGAAACATAGCAACCAAAAAGATTGATATTGTTATTTTTCTCATTCTATTTCTTTGTTCTTATACCCTAGTGATTTACAAGCTTCAACAAACAAGGATGTTGGAGAGTAGTTCTTTGATTTAATCCAATCACTAAGCCCTCTGCTTATCCTAATGTTTACCTGCAGCCCTGTTACTTTTTCTTTCTTTTTTATCTTTGTAATGTCTATCATTTTCGTTCCTACATATATTTTAACATAAAAATATTATCTTACCTTTGTAGCTTAACCCATCAATACAATATCTAGCTTGGTTAAAACATACCTCACATATTTCCCTTACACACTTGTTTTTATTATCTTTGACTTTAACAATAAGTATGCCTTCTTCCGAATTACAAAAAAAACATTCTTTCATTTCTGATCATCCCCTTGCTCTTATATTATCATATCTTACTGATTGCATAAACCTATGTGCAGATACATAATCTACTACACCCTTCCATGTGTTCCATTGTATGTACTCAGTTTTTTTCTTAAATATATTTTTCATCTCATTCACCTCTTGTTTTATTTGTAATGCTTGACTATGTATAGTGTATATACGCTTAGATATATAAATGTATCGGTTTTGAACAACATATTGTAACCACTATGTAGTTGATTAATCAAACCGAAAAGCTTATAAACATTGTAGGCAATATTAGTATTGAAGTTGATACTTTCCAAAAGTTGCTTTTAATCGCACACGCAGAATATCATATTAGTATAGAACTTTATTCAAAGGTTTTAATTATTGCTTAAACAATATAAGAACTGCTTAAAACCTTTAAGCAATGCTTGAATATTATAATCAAACATGGGATTCAGAGATAGATCAGATGGGGATGAACCAACAGCAACAAGATTCAATGCTGCCATTGCATCATTGGAAAGGTTACATCAATTACTTAATGACTGCAATGAATATTCTAGGTTAGCACATTCTAACGGTTATAATTATGAGTACTTAAAACAATGGAGATATAGTATAGTAGATGTTCTAAGGGAGTTATCACCAAAGCTTAATAATGATGAGAACAAAGAGATAAAGAATAAGTTTCAAAAGTTCAAAAAGATTAATCCAATTATTAGTAGTAGAAATACACCAGAAGGAAAAGTAAGATGTATAGATTCAGATTCTTTCAGAAGGCAATGGAGCTTGTTGCATAATATAGAAATATATCTTAGGAAATGTGCTGATAAAAGAAAGATGCTCATACCAGATAGTGATGAGCTTCCTGGAGATGCACTAACATAAAATGGTTAAAGTATTTGAAGGAACAAAGAATGAATATTATATGGATGGTTACATGGTTCAGAACCTTGATACTGCAAAGAAAGTTATCAAGGATGATTGGGATATGATATTTGTTTATGATGGAAATGAAGGATCAGGGAAAAGTGTTAAGGCAATGCAAGATGCTTTCTATTGTGATCCAACATTTAATTTAGATAGGGTTGTATTCACACCAGAAGATTTGAAAGAAGCAATAATAAAATCAAAGCCATACCAATCTTTAGTTTTTGATGAAGGTTATCGTGGTCTATCATCAAGAGCTGCAATGAGTATGATTAACAAAACATTAGTTAAGATGTTGGCAGAGATAAGACAAAAGAATCTATTTGTATTTGTTGTTCTACCATCAATATTTGATTTAGATAAGTATGTTGCAATATGGAGAAGCAGAGCATTGATTCATATATATACAGGTAAGAACTTTCAGAGAGGATTCTTTAGTTTCTATAATTCAGAAAGAAAGAAGCAGTTATATGTTCTTGGTAAAAAGTATTACTCTTATGGAAAGCCAAAAGCTAACTTCATTGGAAGATTCACTAATCATTATGTTCTTGATGAAAAAGAATATAGAAAAAAGAAAAAGGAAAGTCTGGCAAACATTGAAAAGAAACCTGATAAAGTAGAAGAAAGAGAACTGGAAAACAAAATGTTTGACAGAGTAATGAAGATGCCTGATGATGTGCCTCATGTAGTTAAGATGAAATTATTGAATATGCATAAAGCAACCTATTTCAGAAAGAAGAAGAAGTATGAATTAGGAAGTGGATATGATGTGGAGTTTGATGTATGAAAGTAGCCATTTATTGTAGAGTATCAACAGAAGATCAACACGCAGATAAACAAGAAGATATATGTAGAGAATATTGTAAAAGGATGGGTTTTGAAATATATAAAGTTTATAGTGATGTTTTTTCTGGTATTAAAACACAAAGACCAGCTTTTAATAAATTATTGAAAGATATGAGATTATATAAGTTTAATTGTATTATGGTAACAAAGTTAGATAGAGTTGGAAGATCATTACAACACTTGCTTAGTTTATTTGAAGAATTTAATATCAAAGGCGTAAATTTTATAGCAACTACACAGAATATTGATACAACAACTGCTTCTGGTAAATTACAATTTCAAATAATGGGAGCATTTGCTGAATATGAAAGAAGTATTATATCAGAAAGAACCAAAGAAGGTTTAAGAAAAGCAGTAGGTGTTGGAAAGAGAGGGAAAGATAAAATACCTAGAAAAAGAAGAGGAAAATTGAGGAAAAAAATTTTAGAAAGTAACTAAACTTAGGAGGGGGTACTAAAAATACACTTATTAAAGTAAATCATAAGAGGGTTAAAAATGTCCGTTTTTAGTAAAGGTAACATAAATGTTAAACATAGCAAATCTTAATATAGACTTTGAAGGTATTGTTAATGTAGTTAAAACAATATTATTCAAAATAGTAAGAGTAGTACCAGACTTCTTGAGAGGACTTCCAATAAAGGTTAGGTTAGTTCTGATGATTATAATGTTTATAATATTCTTTGCATTAATCTATTGTGCATATAGAAACAGAAATGCCTGGATGATGGTTAATTATAATTAGATTAAGTTCTTTCTAGCATTTCTCTCAACACACTTAAATAATTCTAGTATTTTCATCCTGTCACATTAATCCCATAATCAACCAGTTTAGGACCATAAACACCCATACAGCTTAGATTATCAACTGCAGCTTGATATAAGTTCTGGCAGATAATATTCCATCTAACGATACCTATGAAGTACCCAACGATGAACGCCAGAACAATAAGAAGTATGAATAACCATTGATCCTTAACAACAGCTATTATCTTTGGTATATTAACCTTCTTTATAGTAAATAGTTCTTCATTAGTCATTCCCTTTCCTCCCTCTTCGTTCTACTTTATCTTTATGAAACTTAGAATACCTCTTATCTTTTGTTACTGGTTCAATATCTTGGAAGTTTTCATAGTTTGTTTTTGACCTTCTTCTTCCCATTGTTCCTCCTTGTTTGTAGCCAAAGATATGTCTGAGTTACTACACAGGCAAGTGAGTTTGTTCTAAAAGATCAAACACACCCTTGGTTTCTACACTTTGTCATGTAGCAGGTATTAGATAAGAACCTTTCAGTTTTCTTACTCTATCTGGAGTAGTAACTTAAATCAAATAGCTCCAATACCAGATTCTACAACATCTTTTGTTATTGGTTTAATCTTTGGTTTCTTTATCTTTATCTTCTTCTTTATACTAGATTCATCAATATCTTTGAACTCTGGCAAATCTTCTTCAGATTCATCTGCTTGTATTTCTTCATCAGTATCTTCTGCAACATCTTCTGTATCTTCTAATTCATCAGATTCTTCTGTGTAATCTTCCTCTGAGATTTCATCCCAGTATTCTTCATTAAGTTTCTTTGTGATAAAATAACAGCTATCTAAACCAAGTTGTTCTTTATCTTCAAGATACTTCTTTATGTTCTCAATTATCTTTAGATCATCTTCCATTGTTATCACCCAAATATCCCTTTCTTTGTCTTGTGTCTTTCCTTAAATGTTGCAAATGCATAAAGCATCTTCTGTACTCTCCCAGCAAAGTTTCCCCCAAGATTAATATCAACCCCTTCTCCTTTTTCTTCTGCTTCTCTTAACTTATCAACCCAATCTTTATGTTCTTCAGTTAAGATTTCCATTATGTCTTTCTGTAGTTGTTCCATCTTCTTCCTCCTCCTTATTGTTTTCTTCCATGAATTTTGTCATGTTCTTTAAATATCTAGTTAATTTATTGGTGTAGTCTAATGCATCTTTAACCTTCAATATATAGAAGATTATTGCTAGAGCTACTCCAAGGAATAACCCACTTCCAAACCCTATATAAAACATATTATTCATATTCTTCACCTCACCTTATATCCCTCTCTCCTCAGTATTATATAGCCAACAGCCATAATAAAGAGCATTATCAACATAATTGCAATTACAACCCATTTATTCATTTCAATCAACTTTCCCTTTTACATACATATCTTTATTTATCTTTGAATCACATTCAAAACAAAGATTATGTTTATTTACTTTAAAAACTTTCTTCTTACAAAACTTACAAAACAATAAACTAAACTCACTTTTACCCATTTGATTTAACTTCATTTGTACTTTTAAATCTCTAACTTCATCTTTTAAATCAACAATCCTAATCATATCATTCCTTCCATTTGCTTTAAGTTCTTCAATCTCTTTCTGTTTTATGTTAATTACTCTCTCAAATAACTTAACATCTTTTAGATGTTGTTTTTGTTGTTCGGTTAATGCTATGTCTATTGCTTCTCCAATAGCCAAAACATCAAACTCTATATCATTACAATCTTTAGTAAGCCATTCAAGAGCTTTTTCTTTTAATGTTTTCATTCTTCACACCTTTTTTCTTTATTTTAGGTATATCGTTGAATAACCACAACCATACATCTAAATCTTTCATATTCAATGCCTTATATGTTGCTTATCACATCTGTTTCTGGATAAGTGTTTATGATAGCTTCTTTTACTAACAACAATCCCACATATTTGACATATAGTTACATCAGCCATTTTAATCAGTCTGGTCCTCATTATTCTCAAATAAAAATATATCTCTAATATTTATTTGTGGTTTATCAACAGCTTTAACATCTTTTGGATAATCGTTCTTTCTAAAACCACAAATCTGATTCTTTTTATTATAGATAATACTCAGATGTTTTTCTTTGCAGTATTCGTTCAAACTTTTAATCCCAACTTTGCTTGTGTCTCCAATCTCTTTTCTTTGTTCTGACATTTTTGTTCCTCCTCTTTTATTGTTGTAAAGTATTTATTGATAGACAATATCCTCTGATTAAGGCAAGTAACCTCATCATTCATATCTCTCAGTTGTTGTTCTACTTCTATGAGTTTTTGTTTGTTGTTCATTTTGGAATAACAAAAAGGTAAACATATATGAAAAATAAAAGTACACCTAAAAAATAACTCAAAAAGTCAAATCTCCAGGTGTTATACTCTCTTTCCAAGCATCTTAGTTCCATTTTAAGATGTCTAATTCTATGTCTTAGTAAACAATTTATATCTATTAATTCATTTTTCTTAGTCATAGTTTCAACCCCTCTAGTCTTATTATTAACCAATCAATAAATTTATTTACTTTTTTTCTTAGTTTTTTATCCATTTTATCACCAATAGCCAGGAATGATTCCTGGCTATAATTAATAAGCTTTGGCTATGATAAATCCATTATCATCAATAGCTGTATCTATCTCTTTACCATTTAGATCAGATAGTTTTGTGCAGTTGTTGAATCTTAACAAACTTGCTAAGGCTGACTTAAAAGGTATGTTACCTTCTTTATCTTTTGTTAGCCATAGTCCACTTTCAGTAATCTTTTTGTTCTTTTCGTACTTTACTTTAGATAGTTCTATGTCTCCAGCATCAGGATGCTTTACTTTCATTACAAGCTTTACTCCAACATCTTTTCCATCTTTGTCTTTTACATCTCTTTCTTCAAGAGCTACTACATTCACTTTCTTTGCCTCAATTGGAGGCTGTTCTTTTCCAACTTCTAAATCCAAGTTTTCATATTCCATTTTCCATTTTCTCCCTCATTAAATGAGTATAACTGCTAAAGGAAAGGAAAAAGAGGTAATCCAAAACCCTCCCTTTAGCCTACTCATATTGAGTAGTATGATTTTTCGCTAAATATAATACTGATGTTTTACGATGTCTTGCGTTTCCAACAACTAGCACTCCAACAATTCTTACAAGGAGCATCACTTACAAAATAATTCTCATATTTACAATCTAAGCAAGATTTGGGCGAAGGCTTGTCCGTAGCCGTAAAACATTTATTATACGACTGAGCCTTTTTAGGCGAAGCTTGAGTTGAGATTGGTTTTTTATCCATTATTCTTATCCAATCAAACAATTCTTTAAACTCTTCCATAACATAAGCCATCTCATATTTTTTACACCACTTTCTAACATAAGGTTCATACTCCCCAAATGACTTCATATTCTCTTTGAATAAGCTATCTTCTTTCATTTTAACCAATCTCAATTTCGTATAATAACTCTTATACGCACTTTTCTTAATTTATCGTCAATAACCCAATAGCAACTTTTAAATATGAGTTTTGCTTCATATCTTGTTGCATAGGGTGAGTAGTGAATATCATCTTTTATAGTTCCTATTTTGATATTTTAACATTAACATTATAAACAAAACTGAAAAAATTTCTGCTGTCATAAATAAAACAAACTTTATGTTTTCAGTCATTATTCTTCTTCATCTTCGTTAGATTCAATGTTTGTCCATCTTCATCTATTGTTAATTTTTCCTTCATTTTCTTAACCTCATCTCATTTTCTAGTCTTTCAATTCTTATTTCTAATCTTTTAATATTATCCCATATTTCTTCATCCATTTTTAAAATCCTCTTTATGTTTAGCTAGATTATGTTGTTTTAAATTATAATCTATCCCTTTTTCCAATTACAAAAGTTATTTTGTCTTTTTAATACTTGTAGTTTTGTTGATTTAGATACTTTCTTTCTTTGTACTATCATAATCATACCTCTTACATCTTGGACATTGTTTAGGATTGTCTCTTATTGATTCCCATTCATACCCACATATTTTACATATTTTTACCATTTTAATATTATTAATATCTCACTAGTATAAATACTTTTCGGTCAATTAGTCAGGGTTGCCAACTTTTCCATAGGTTTTACCTCTATAGTAAAAATATTTATTTTTTCCTAAGGGGTAAAAAGTATGGAAAACCTGACTAGCCTGACTAATTTACACTTTCTTCATTAATTTCACTATTTTCTTCCTCTGTTTTTTCCTTCTTTTCATTAATTAATTTTATTCCTTTCCATACATGTTCTTGTTTACCATTTTCATTGGTTTTTCTATCATCTGAAGCACCAACAATTGTACTTAATAAATATTTTATACTATTATCTGATGATATTGTTAATTTATGCCTAAAACAATAAGCAGCATATTCTTGTCTAAAATCTGATTTTGATACATATTCATTAAAGTTTGATTCAATACAATCCATAATAAATGCTGTACAACTATCACTTCTTCTTAACCATCTTCTCTTAGTTTCTTCTGTATTAGGACTATATGAGAAATCTTTATTTTTTAGTAATCTATCAAGACCATCTAAAGCCCAATTCAATAAACCACTCATTTCTTCAGGTGTTGATATTCTTTCAATAATTTCTGGATCTTGTAATTTTACATTTTTTCTATCTTTATCACTAAGTCTATCTATTTCTTTCTGTGGTAAAAATGTATATGGAAAATCTATTGTGATCCATCTATTGAAAAAAGCAAAGGTTAAATCATGTGTCATAGGCATCTCATTAGCTGAAAATATCATTTTTGCATAATTAACAAATTTTATCCTTGATTTAAATTTTCTAGCTGCATGAATTAAATCTCTTCCTGTTAATTGTTTAAACTTTCCTGTATTTTTCAAAGCTGTTTTACTTAAATCACCACATAAATTCGCCATTTTATTAAATAATTCACCACAAGCAAAACTATCATCTTCTAATGATTCAAGTGTTATTTCAGCACAATTATCTATACTAATAAATCTTTTCATTAAATCTAAAGTTTTTCCTTTTCCATTTCTTCCAGAACCATAGAACATAAATGCCTTCTCTATAGGATAATCTTTATATAACAAATAACCAAATATCTCTTGAACAACATCAACTTCTTTTTTATCTTTAAAAATACTATCAAAAAACTTTTTAATTGATTCACAACCAGTTCCTTTTTCATATTTTACTGGTAATTTATTAAAAAATTTATATTTTGGTGAAAAAGGTAATAATTCTCTTGTTATTAAATTTAAAACACCATTTTGAACTGGTATTAAATTAGGTGTTTCTTCTTTAAAAAATTTATCTTTATCAATATATGTGTCTGTTTCAATCTTAAATATTACTTGATTACTTAGAAAAGTTGTATTAACATCACCAAGAATATCTCTACACCATTCTTTTATAAATGTTTTAGCATAAGGAATATAAATTCCTTCACTATAAATCCACATCTCAGTATTTTCATCTTCTCTTATTGTAAATATACTTTCTTTTTCTTTAATACTATCAACAATTTTTTCTGTTGCTTTAGCTTTTTCCTTACTTAATAGAAGCAAATAAACTTCTTCTCTAATACCAACCAACTCTTTTTTTATATTTCCATCTTTCTCTTTCCTTTGTACTAAATCTTCATTTATTTTCTTTTTATTTCTCTCTTCTTCTTTCTCTTTGATGTTCTCTTCAATATACTTTTCTCCTTCTTTCTTCCATTTTTCATAAGAAAGTTTTTTCTCATAAGCTTTCACCTCAGGACTTAATTCCATAGCAAACTCTTTAGAAACAATATGGTCTGGATTAATTAATGGTTTATTATCCTTTCCTTTCAATATTATACTCTCTTTTGCTTCCATTCTGGATTATCTTCCTCAAATTTCTTTAAACTCTTTTTAAGCTTAATTGGATCAGTAAATATAATATTACTCCACATTTTCAATTACCTCCTCAATCTCACAATTAGAAGAATGAAATCTTTTTTTTTTCCTTGTTCTTACATCTAACCAAGTAACAAATCCTTCATTAATTTCATAAGAATCAGTAGAAAAAGTAAGTAAATCCCCTTGTAGTGTTTTTACATATATTTTATATCTCACTCTTCTTCTCTGCCTCATTCATAAATAATTAAGCTATATTTTTGTTAGCCTAACTCATATATAAAGATTTCTAACAACCTAAGAGTAAATAACATAGAATAAATCCTATTTAAGCCATTATTATTTTAACCTAAGAAAACCACAACAGAATTATAATAATTGATTATGGTTAATATATAACACATAGAATTAAACATTAAAACCCCATTCTTCCTCTTTCAGAAGAATGGGGGAAACTTCGGGAATGAATAAAGAGGTGTTTATTTTATTTACCTAATGAAACCTATTAAAATAAAATAAAAAAGGAAAAAATAAAAATTAATTTCTCATATCTTTTCGTCTGAATAGTTATATAATAAGTATAGTAACTTATCTTTTCCTCTTTTTAATTCTTCTTTTCTTTAATACTCTCTTCTTTTTCACTGTTTTCCTAGGTTTTTGTTTCTCCACGATCTGCCTAAGCTGTAATTTTGTAACAATTTTAGCAGAAAATCCAGGTTTAAGTTGTGTTCTTAGTTTTTTAGTAATAGCACTTCTTGTAGCACCTTTTTTAGTGGGTATTGCACCTAAAAATCTCTTTGTTCCTTTTCTTTTTATAAGTATAAATAGTTTAACCATGTTTTTTCTCTATGAAAAAGAAAAAAAAATAAAAATAAATTTTATTTATTTTTATTTATTTTCTAGTTTAACTACTGTAGTCCATCATTGCCTTTTGACTTCTTAAACAAGCCAATTATAATTATAGCAACGATAGCTAAAGCAATTATGCCTATAAATGTTCCGAAAACGCCTAGTCCTGTAATGAATAGGTCTACTGTGGTGTTATCAACAAGTCCAGTGTCCTTAAATCCTCCAAGAACAGCCATTCCCATAACAACAACTACAGCAAGAACTACTATTGCGATTGCAGCAACAGACATCTTACCAATGTTAGCCATAGATCAGCACCTCCATTGTTTATAATAACTTGTTTTATTAATAAAGGTATGTAAACCTGTAGCTGTGTAGCTCTGTAGTCGCTTTATGTCAATCTTTTGTAGCCCAAGCTATTGTGGCTAGAATTATTGTAAGTATTGGAAAAGCCCACATTTGATGGTCATTCAAGAACCCTAAAGCTCTCATTAAGAAAGCTAATATTGTAATTGAACCACCAGCCAACATTGCATTGTTTAGTGGTTGATCTCTCATGTATTGCCCTACAATGAACAGTATTAGCCAAGCTAACCACAGCATAATAAAGAAAAATACTCCACCATAAACAATATTGTTGATATTTACAAAAAAATCAACTGGAGTTGTCATATTACCTAAATCTGTGAGATTCTGCAGTGTAACATTAGTAAATCCTGTTAGTGGCATTTTATAAATAATCCCTCCTTAGATATGCTGCTAATAGTATAAATCCTATATATACTGTAATCATTGCTAATACACCTGATAAAGCTCCAGGAATAGCACCTGCATAGAATGATACAACAATGTTTGTTATTTGATATGGGAATATAATTAATCCTGTAACTGTTTTTAAAGCACCAATACCAACTGCTGCAATTCCTCCTAAAATATCAAACCCAGCACTATTTCCTGGTCTTAATTGGTTAATTCCATTAGTAATTTGTTCAACACCTTCAATAACATTTACTTTCTTTAATTGTTCTGCAATATTATCTGTAATTGGTTGTCCTGTAGTATTAAGTGTTAATATATCTCTTTTTGTAAAATTATACCCAACTTGGAAATCATCATATATATTTATGCATAGAGTTATCATTACTGAAAACAATATAAATGCAGCAACTGCGTTTGTTATATTTGCCATTTTAGTTCTTTCTTGAATACCTCGCTATAGCAATTATTATTACTAAAAGAGTTATTATTGATCCAACAGTTCCCCAAGTTATATTTAATAATCCTAAATACATTACAGACAATAACCCAACAATAGATGCTACAATTCTTATTGTACCATTTTCTGCAAACATAAATGTCATTGCAGCAACTAAGAACAATACAGCCATTACTCCGACTAAACCATAAAGTTCTGTTGCATCTGATGTTGGATTAATAACTAAATCATTCTCACAGAATACTGATGAGTTCCCTTGTTTCATACTTCCAATAATAACATATTCATTACTACCAGGAGCTATAATTACAGTTCTGTTGAAAGGTGGTGATGTTGTACAATTATTAAATACTTCTACATTTCCAGCTATTGATTTTCTATAAGCTTGTAGGCATCCTTCAACTGGATCTTCATTATTAACATTAGCAGCCCATTGCATAAATACTGTTGTATTTGTTACAAGAGTTAATACACATTCTGAAGCAGCCAATCCAGTTATTTGTGAAATGTCTATACCAATATCTACAAAGTAAGTTATATCTGTTTGAGATTCTACATGACATTGACTAAAACCAGTTGGATCTGTATAAGTAACACCATTAACAGTTATATCATAGACATAAGATTCTGTTAATAATTGAATATTGGTACTAATAGTACCTGAAACAACAGTAAGGCTATCAATAAGTGTTCTACTACTATCTGGTTCACATCTGTAAATCCTCATTGTTCCATCAATAACAAAGAAATCATTTGTAAACCAATTATATATTACTGTGGTTGAATTTGCAACACCAATTATATATAGAGACATATTAGTATATGGATTATTACTTAATTGTATTGGTGTAGCTGGGTTCAAATTAAGAACCTTTGTTATATAACCTGTTTTTGATAATGTAATACTTCCCCACATATCAAAATTATATGTAGTATTACCAGGATTAATATTAGTACATAATTTATTACTTCTGTTACCAGTAAAGAATCCTGTTTGATTATAATAATATGTTCCATCAGTTATTACAAGATTGTAAGCATTTGTTAAATTTATACTTGAATCATCAACCTCATCAAAGTAAGACATATTTAATATTGTATAGTTTAATAAACCACCACAAGGTCCAACAGCAATATTTAAAATTTCTTGAGATTGTTGTGTTGTTGTTTCGTATACACCAAGTAAGTTTAAAGTCCAATTATGTAATACTTCAACAGAATTACCAGTAAAGGTTAAATTAGGTGTAATATCAAATTGGAAGAAAGCTAATCCATTAGGATATGTTGCATTAGTTATAGTACCTGCAGTTGTTATTGGATATAATGTATTGTTCCATGTAATCCAAACTGGTATTGCGTTTGGTGCTGGAAGTCCAGGAGCAAATAAAGTTAATCTTGTTTCAAAATTATTATATATAAATTGAGTATATGTTTCACTCACATTTATAGTTGTAAAATTATATACTTGTGTTACTATGTTTAAATCTCCAACAGAGTTAAATCTTAATTCTTTTGTATTTTTTATACCAGATACAGTTACTTCAACTTTGTAATCATTTATCTGTTTTATATCTACCTTTGCATTAGGTTCGTTTTCAAGAACAAAGTCTTTCCATTGCTCTCCAGTAACTAACCAAACTCCTCCATAATGACCTTTATTTCTTATTATATGAATTTCTTTATCTGATTCAACAACAAAAGTTTGAGTTGAACTTGGTTTCCTTGGTTTATAAATTTCTGTAAATCTATCTATTTTTTCTATTACTTGCCAATCATCAAATAAAGATTTATCTTTTTGATAAACTTTAAGATTATTTGTTGGATAAGGTTTTCTAATCCGATATGTTAGTTCATTATTCCAAATCCCATTAGTTGGATTAAAAGCACCAGCATCTTTTAATTCTTTTGCTGTATGTCCATCAGCAACCCTAACTGTTAGATTATGAGAACCTGTTGAATATATTGTTGAAGAATTTGATATATTAACCTGGAAGAATGTTGCTCCTATTCCAGTTTGGTTAAACAATACATAATTATCATCAACAGTTATTGTTACACTATGGATTGCAATATTATCTGAAAAGTTAAATTGTCCTGTAATATCTCTTTCAAGATAAATACTTTGGTTTACATAATCTGTTGTAATAGCTGGGTTTGAAAAATCAACAAAGAAATCTCTTACACTAGATGTTGAATTTTCACCAGCACTATCAAAGCATTGTACCGACCAATTATGTTCACCTTCTGGAATGTTGTTTACTTTAAATGTTGTTCCAGACCACCAAATCTTTTCTTCTATAAGGTAATCATTTCCATTATCATCAAATAGTAAATTCCACCCTGTACTATCTAAACAATGCCATCTTACATAATCATTAGCTGGTCCACCTTGATTTATAGACCATCCCCTTAAAAACAAAAAGGTTTCATTATAATCCCAGCAGCTCTGGGGAATACTTAAATTGTCTCCTGTTGTAGCCACTTGTGATTGAGCTGCCCCTACTTCCCAAATTGGTAAACCTAATAAGCTTGTCTTTCTATAAGTACTATATAAGTAGCAGTCTCCATGAAGTGTATCACATTTTACTCCTGTATTCCATAAGCCATCATAAGTTGTAGCTGGTGGGTTGGTTTGCCATGTTCCAGACCAGCTATAATACCCAGTATTTAAACCACCACAAGCTGTTGAGACATTTGTAAATTCTTGTTCACACCAAAAAAGAGATGTTTGATTTATAATACCATCAATATATAAACTACAATTTGATATACTATTTGCACTTGTTGCATTGAATGTAAATGTTACATTAGGATTATTACTTGTATAATTAACTGCTGGTGATATAAGAGAAACTACAAATTCACTAAGGTTTATAGAGAAGTTCCTCTGTTCTGATATTGTACTATTATCATAACCATCCCAAGCAACTATTTCAACACCATAGTTTGTACCATTTGAAAAACCTGTTATTGTTTGAGTTCCTGTTCCACTTGTATCTGTAACATTTAAAGTTCCATTTATAATTATATAATAAGTAATGTTATTCCCACCACTAGCATCTGTTGAATTATAAACAAAGGTTACTGATGTTGATTGAATTTGTTGTCTTTCAGTTGGAGCAGATATTGTTGGTTTTGTTGGTATTGAATTTTTTATTGTTATATTTCTTGAAGGTGTTGAGTTTCCAGTACCGAATCTATCTGTACAAGTTACATTCCAGTAATATGTTTCAAAAGATAAAGAAGCATTTGCTGTAATTCCTGTATTTGTATTGTTACTTACCGCAGCATTTTCACCATACCTTGAATTATTAATTAATAATGTACAATTAGCAGATGTGCTATTCCCAGTATAATTAAAAGTTAAAGTTGGTGTTTGGTCTGTTGTAGCTGTATCATCTGCTGGTGATATAAGAGCAACTACTGGGACAGTAGTTAGTGTTGGTGCTTGTGGCTCATCTGCTAAAGTTCCATTCCAAATTCTTAATAAATCAAATTGATAACCTAATGATGTTCCACCAGAATATGAGCCGTCTAAAGTTGTGCTTTCCATTGTTGGATTAGTCCAACCTGTATAATTATTTACTAATTCTCTATCAATATATATTTCTGTTGAATCTGTAACTGAATTTATACAAACAATAAATTCCACCCAATTGTTAGTTACTCTATTTACTCCACTATCTGTGTAACCTCCTCCTGAAGCATACACATATTTACTACTACTTTCTCCATTATTAACCCCTATATAAACTACTTCGTCCCCTCCATAATTATTTGGTGAGAACATACTTCTTGGATTAGTTGTTGTTCCTAAATCATACATTTCTATAGAAAAACACACATCTTCATATTCTCCATCTGTTCCAGTGTGCCTTAAATCTGCGTCAGTTCCTGCTGTTGGTTGCAGACTTTTAGAACCAGAATAAGCTCTTATAGAAGTGTGAGCCATATTAGAATTTTCTGAGTTCCAATAAGTCGTATTAATACTTCCTCCTTCAAAATCTTCATAAACAACATAATCGTTAGGGTTTGTTGAAGCTGCTCCACTAACAATACCAGCTAATGTAATCATCATACAAAATAATACTAATATTGTTTTCTTCACGATATTTCAACCTCTGCAAGTCCATCTTTTGGTTTCTTTGCGTATAATGTAACGCTACCTATAACTATTGTAGCTAACGCAACCCAATGTAAATTTGTACAAATAACTAATGTTCTTGGAAATAATACAAGAATAGTAGCAAAAGCTGCTTCTGAAACTATCTCTATAAATAGATAATTGAAAAAGTAAGCCATAAATCCAAGGAAAGGTCCTAATATGAATGTAACTATAAAGAAAGCAGCCCTTGTATTCAATCTGAATGATGTTATACCTATTCCTATTAGTAGAACAATCATAACAATAACAATAATATAATCCATAAATCCAAACACACCCATAAACTGATCACCAACTCTTGCAGTTTCACCATTATAGATTCCTGCAGCAGTCCAACCAACTATAAACTCTGACATAAGCAAAGCTCCTAGGATCATTGTAAAGCCAAATACAAACAAAAAGATAACAACAGTAGCATAACTAGCTAATTGTCCTTTTTTGCTGTTTTTAGAACCTAATAAAGCAATCATTGAATATTTCCTCCTTGTTTACCTTTGTTGCAATAACTTTTGTAATACTTGCAACAGATGGTGGTTTTTTACCTTCTATTATGTATTTTGCCCTAATGAAATTGATTATCTCTTTAAATTCTCTTGATGGTCTTATAGGTACTGTTACCTTCCTTGCCATTTTCTATTGTTTCCCTCTTTATCTTCTTTCCACATCTCATCTAGTGGATTTAATAATTTAATTATGAATCTAAGTAAAGCTATGAATATTATAAGGAATAATACCGATACAACAGCATAAAAGTTTATTCTTAGTAAAGGTATTAATGATGTAGAACTTCTGTTAGCAAATAGTATGAATAATAAAAACATTGATTCAATTATAGCTACAGAAAAACCAAGAACACTCATTGGCACACTTTGTTCTTTGTTTGTTTTCCTTTGATTCTCTTCCATACTGACATATTTCCTTGTTATACCTGCAAAGCCAAATACAGCAAAGAAGATTATAATAAATATGATTGATATAACTTCAGGAAGGATTGAATCACCAACATCTCTTAAATCCCTTCCATTTGTCATAAAAGGTACTTTCAAATCACAGCTTTTAAAACCAACTGATGATCCTGTTGTTTCATCATAACATTCCTCTCCAGTTCCATTACCTAAACAATGACAATGGAACTCAAATAAATACCCTGTATTCTTTTTCCATATTAGTTCATTCATTTCATGCATAAAACCAACTTCACCATTAGAACCACTTACTCTGTTTGTATCTCCAACACCATAAGGTTCAAATATAATTGGTTCAGAGCCAACAGTATAACCATCTGCTGTACATTGTGCATGAACTAAAGGATTTCCTGTTGTTCCATCTCTAACTTTGAATTTAACTGCTCCTACATCACCTATTGTAATTATTGGTGTTGCAACAACATCTGTAATAATACAATCAACTTCATTTGCTCCAGATATATTAAAATAATCTGAAATAATATCAGAAGTATCATCCCAATTGTCTGGTTCTCCACCACCTGTTGAATTTTCTGAGAAAGTAACATTACCTATTATGTTGTTCAACCCTGTTGGTATTATATAAGTTGCTCCAAAAATAGAAGAAATACAAGATCCAGAATTAATAGATGTTGATTGTAGAATAACATTTGTTGAATTTCTAAATACAATATACCCATCTTTGTTCTGTTCATTACCTAAAGTACAAGTACAAGAAAAAGTCATTGTTTCTTCTGGATGATAGTCATATTTATCCAATGTACAGATTCCTGCAGCACTAACAATACCAACTAATGAAATCAATACAATCATCCAAATCAATATGGTTTTATTCATTGTTTTATTAGTTATTCGCTATGATATTACTGGTACATCTAGTGTTTGTGGTCCTAAGTCATGGGGTTCTTGTACTGTTCCACTTCTCATTCTTTCCACTTGAACCATTGCATCAGCAAACTCTTTATAACCTTCTTCTATGTTTTTTGACATTTCAATATACCCTGATACTGAAACATAAGTAATTGCTATCAATCCAAACATACATATTCCAGCTACAATCCAAGGTGTTATTGCAGTTAATATGTCTTTTTCTGATTGTAGCCTTGCTTTCCTTTCAGTCATCTCTGACTTTATTATGTTTGTTCTGCTATGTGGTAATGGGTTAAATATTGCTCTTCCACCAACACTATCATAGCCTTTCTTTAGTAATGTACAGCCATCTTTTACTAACAGTACATCAACACCTCTTTTATCTCCTAATATCTCAATCGTATCAGCTTCAGGAGCTGGTGTTGTTTTCTTTAGCTTTTGTAATCGGTATAAAATCTGACTTCCAGGACCTCTCTCAATCTTTTCCAATACATCATATCCTAAAAACCTTAAATCTTGAAGTTTTATATCAGATATTACTTTTCCTTCCTTGTTCTTTAAAGGTGGTCTGATACCCTCTCCAAGTTGATATACTTTAGCTATCCATGTTGCCTTTTTTGGTCTTGTTTTCAACCAAATAAGGTATCCAATCACTCCTCCTGTAATAAATACTATTGCACTTCCTGCGACAATCGCAAATAAATTAACCATTCTTTATTCCCTCCATTTCTTTGATATTTAATATTAATCTTATCTTCCTAAAATCATTCTCTTTATCTTTCCAATAGCTCCAGTCTTTTGTGGAATCATTGTTGGTTGCATTGGATAACCAAAACCTTGTCCTCCTCCCATTGGTTGCTGTTGGTTAATGTTCTCATGCCTTGATACTGTTGTTCCAAGGAACTGCTTATACTTACCTTCTCCAGCTCCCATTAAAGCCAATGCTGCTGAATGTTCTAGTTCATTAGCAACTCTTATCAAATCTCCTTCTTCCTTTATCCCAATGTCATCTCTTGTTCCAAGGTTCAGCCATATATTGTTTATAATGTCTATCATTATGTTTCTGTATTCATCATAACTAATATCTGTTATAATATTATTGTCTCTTGTGTAGGTTCTCATTACACCAGCACACCAAGTTGCTCCCTTAATACTCATTATGGGTTTAATGTTTGGGTTCTGAACAAACTTTCCTTGATCCTCATTCCATATCATTCCCAGCCAATTATTGAAAGCATCCTTTTGGTATTGGTCAAAGTTAGTCAAAGACTTTAACAAATCTGCTCTCTTTTCCATAGGAGGTTGTGAATCCTCATAGTAATCATCTGTAAGATCATCACCATAATCTTCATCTAAGTCGTCCATCCCTTCTAAATCCTTTGGGTTATCCTCTAAATCATCAACCTCTTCAAGTTCTTTCTCTTGTTGTATTCTATTTAGTTTCATATTAATCCCTCGTTTCAAAAAATACTTATCTTCTTGTTACGCTAACATTCCAACCTTTCTTAGTCTTAAAAGGTGTTGCTTTAAAACCTTTTGCTCTAGCTCTGGCTGCTGCTTTCATAGCGGTTGTTTTGTTTTTAGCCCTATGTGCTGTCATTTTAGTTACCTCCTAAACTATTATTTTTCTTATGCTAACTCCACTAAATACTCTGCCTTTCTTCATGAAAAAAGCCTTTTCTTTAGCAGAAGCTCTAACATCATAAACTAATGAATATAAGTCTGGGATATATATGAATTGTCTTTGTTTTATTTTTCTATTGATTACTCTGTCTAATTCTACTTTCTTATCTCTTTTAGGTAATATTATTAGTTTTTTTTTAGTTTTTGTAATTTTTTGTAATGTTTTAGCTTTTAATTTTGATAAAGGTTTTATCTTCTGTGCAACAGCTTGAGCTTGTTTAACTCCTTGAGATACTTTTTGAGCTGCTTTCTGTGCTTGTTTCTGAGCTTGTTTAACAGCTTGAGATACTTTTTGTGCTTGTTTAACACTCTGTCCTAGTTTTTGAGTAGCAACTTGTTCTTGTAATTGTTTAACAGCTTGAGCTTGTTTATTTAATAATATAATCAATACTGCTAATTTCTGAATTTGTTTCTGAATTGGTATAATATTAGTTCTAACTCCTAATCTTTTTGTTTGTTTAACTTTCTGAACAAGAATTTGTTTCTGTTTTACTGCCTGTTTCTGTACTGTAACAACCTTTTGTTTAGTTTTTTGTAATAAAACATGATTTCCACTTCTAACCTGTTCTGTCCTAACTGTTGGTTTCGTTGTTGTTGGTTTCCTCTCAACACTCATGATTGTTTTTCCTTTATCATCAACAATCTTCATACCTGTCTTTGTTCTCTTTGGTTTTAGTATTTTATCATGGAGAACTTCTCCTGCTTTTTTTTCATTTTTAAAGAACTGCTTTAATTTCTTCTTTTGTATCTTTTTAGATATTTTTATTCCCTTTTTAATCTCTTCCAGTGTTGGTATCAAACCTTTAGACTTTATTTTTTCTTGTTGTTTTATAGCATTAAACCACTTTTTTCTTGAAGAGAATCTAACTGTTTTTTTTAGTTTTTCATCAAAGAATATCCAAGTTTTTTTACCATTAACCAATACAAAATCTCCTCTTATTGCTTTTAATTTTTTACCTGCTTTAATCTTTCTTTCCAAAGCTCTTTGTTTCAAGAATAAACTCTGAGCTTTAGCTTGTGTTGATACAATATTCTTTTGTATTTTAAAACCTTTTATTATAATCACACTTGGTTTTTCTATAGTAAAAGGCACTATTTTATTAATTTCTTTTACTATCTTTTTAACAGGAGATGTTACTTTCCCTTTACTCTTATTTAAAGCCTTTCTTAACTTTGTTAGATTTCTATTAATTGATCTATCTAATGGAAATTTGGCTATTCTTATTTTTTCATTTAATTTAAATAAATTTGTATTAATCTTTACACCAAATCTTTTGTTTATATTATCTATATTTTTTTTGATTTTGTTTGCTGTTTTAGAAATCTTCAACTTACCTATAACAATCTTTTTTTTTAATCTTCTTACTTTCCTTCTTGCACTTATCTTTCTCTTTGACTTTAATTTACTAATTTTAAGATTGAACTTTTTTAGTTTTATATTTATTCTTCTTATTGGAGCATTAATCTTAGATAATGTTATATTCTTTATTTTCTTCAGTCTTGAAACTTCTTTCATTATTGCTTTCTGAACAGAATAAGTTATTGTTTTTATTGGTCTTTTTACATTAAGTTTAACTATTTGGGTTCTTATATCAACATTAGCGGATATAACATTAATATCATTTTTTAATTGTTTTACAAACTTACTTTCTTTAATGGTTTCTTTGACTTTTATTTTTATTTTTTTTATCTTACCTTTTAATTTCAAATTAGCTTTTTTTAATATATTTTTTATTCTTTTTATATCAAGTTTTATTTTTTTAGTTTTTACTCTATTTTTTT